>Ga0137395_10001534_pt1 | contig 10772 bp, 9 predicted proteins | sample czobulk216metaG_FD_108283 | JGI IMG/M metagenome (GOLD analysis project Ga0137395, IMG submission 108283) | Vadose zone soil microbial communities from Angelo Coast Range Reserve, California, USA - czobulk2.16 metaG | ecosystem: Environmental > Terrestrial > Soil > Vadose zone | place: USA...
AGGCCCGGTGAATTCTTCCGGACTTTCTGCAGCTCCTGCCAATTGTGGGCTTCCTTGGCCTCGACGATGAGATTGCGCACGCCGAGCTGTTCGATGAAGGCCATAACCTTCTGTTGCGCCCCGGCTCCGATGGAGAGCATGGCGACAACAGCCGCGACGCCAAAAATCATGCCGAGCATGGTCAGGAGAGAGCGAAGCTTGTGGCTGGCGAGGTTTTCAAGACCGAAGGCCAGATCCGGCAGCCATTGTTGCAGTGATCTGGGTTCCGCCATGGAGCTGGGTTTCATGGGTGTGTGCCCGGCTTCAATTGGAGCCCGGACCGAAACTGGGATTGGAAGTGCTGCTTCCCTTTTCTTTTCCCGCGGTATTTTTCTCGGGATTCACGAGCGCCACGATGGTTCCCGGAGAAACGCCGTCGAGGATCGCCCGGCCTTCGCTCAGAGCGCGCACTTTGACTTCCTGCATTTCGAAACCACGGTTGCGCTTGCAATACACTACCTTCTTGCCATCGTGATCGAAGACGGCTTCGCCGGGAATGGAAACCGCGCGAGAAAGATTGTCCCCCAGGATGCCAAGCCTGACGGCGAAGCCAGGGCGGAGGCGCGCATCGGTCTTGTCGAGCTGGATAGCCACGTCGAACTTGTGCTGGGTGTTATCGTCCCAAAATTCGTGGGTCGTCGAGCCGCCGACGGTTTGCAGTTTGCCGGAAAAGGATTCACCGGGAAGCGCATCGATTTTTACCTCAACGGATTGGCCGGCCTTAAGGTTGGTGCGGTCGGTTTCGCCTACTTGCGCAGCGACTTCCAGGTGAGAGATGTCGATGACTTCCGCGATGGAACTTCCTGGATTGGCCTGATCGCCGACGTGATAGTCCGGGAGCGTCATCCCGTACATGAAAAATCCACCCGTGGAATCCCTGTTGCCGTGGATGACCACAAGACCGTCGATAGGCGCGGTGATGTGCATGTTCTTTATGTTTTGTTCCGCCTGCTCCATGGAGAGTCGAGCCTTGTGACGTTTCTCTTCGCTAAGGGCAAGTGCGGCCTGATTTGAGGCGCTGTGGGATTGAATGTCCTGCTGTAGCTGGGTCAGGGCGCGCTTGGCTTCATCGAGAGCGAGCAGATTCTTTTGCGCGTCGATGGGGCTCACCAATTCGTTCTTGCTGACCTCGAGCTCCGCGCGACGCACCGCATATCTTGCTTTCAGGAGCGCGGTCTGGTCCTCCGCCGTCTGGACGTCGGCGTCCGCCTTGGCTTTGACGATTTCCTGCTCCGCTTGCAGCAGGTCGCTGCGATTTTGTCCCAGATTGTATTCCTGCTGGCTGGGATCAAATTCGAGTACAACATCCCCTGTGCGCACGGGGGCTCCGGCGCGTGCCAGCGTGATGATCTGCAATGTGCCTCCGGCGATAGGGGGAGCGGTAATGGCTCTCGACTGGGAGGTTCGCAAGGCGCCTGTGGTGAAAACCTTAAGTTGCAGATCCACTTCTTTCACCGTGGTTGTCGGAATTTCCGAATCAGTCGCCAAGACGGTGGTCTGGTGGCAGGCAACGCAACTGCCCCCCAGCACGAGCGCAAGGAGAAAGACAGCTTCTCTTAAGTGACTGTTGATCACAAAAAAATCCTACTTCGTGAGTGTTGGATCTTTAAGAGCAAGTTGCTCTCCCGGCTGCAATCCCTTTGCCACCAATACCTCGTCTCCGCTCCGGCGCGATACTTCGATCGGGGTTTCTTCGAACTTCGATCCATGCCGAACGTAAACAAGTGTCCGGCCCCCCTTGCGGAAGAGTGCGGAAGAAGGAATCACAATCCCATCGGCAATGCGATCTATCGCCACACGAACGACCGCACCCATTCCCGGGGCAAGGCGCTCGTCGCTGTTTGCCAAAGCCACATCAACGGAGAAATCCCTGGGAACAGGCCATCCGGCGTTGAAATCCAGGCTCGCTGTTGGACTGATCGTGTCGATGTGCCCGCCGAAGCTGCCATCGGGAACAGCATCCACGCGTATCGTGGCGGACTGGCCTAATTTCAACTGACCTCTCTCCGCCTCTTCGATGCGGGCCGAGATTTTGAGTTTGGATGGATCTGGAAGTTCCGCGATGCCTGCTCCTGGCCAGGCGCGGTCTCCGGCCTTAAAGGGAGTGGGGCCGCCTTGCGGCTGCCAATGGTTTTGAAGCGCAACCACGCCGTCAAGCGGAGCGAACAAAGAAAGAGAAGCCAGGCTGCGCTCATCCAGCTGTACTTGGAAAGCCGCCTGGTCGTGCTTCTGTTGCTTGCTGACGTTATCTGACGCCGCCGAAGAACGATCCGCTTTGAGCTTGGCTTCTGCCTCTTTGAGTTTTTGCTCGGCATCCGCGACTTTTAGCTTGGCTTGCTCGCCTTCGATTACCGAAAGAATCTCCTGTTTGCTGGCATCCATGCGCGTCTTTCGAACGTCATAGTCTGCCGTCATGACGTCGGTGAGATCCTTCTCTTCCTTCAATCGCGCCGCGGCACGCGACTGTTGAATCTCCGCATCCGCCGATTTGAGAGCAGATTGATCCTGCGCGAGCTTTTGCTTCACGGTGGTGTTGTCAAATTCAACCAGAACGTCTCCCTTCTTAACCTTCGCTCCGTTTGCCGCAAGCTTCATGATCTGCAGATCGCCCGCACCGTAGGGCGCGGTGATTACCACCGAGCGGAGCGCCTTGACCTCCCCTTTGACTTCCAGGTAATCGACAAATTCCTTGCGCTTCACGTCCGCGGTAGGGAATTTCACCGCGGGGCGAGCCAGTCGGAAGGCCCCAAAGGCAAGGCCAGCAACGACCAGTGCTGCGACGCCCGTCAGTGCCCTTTTTCCGGGCTTCCATTTTTGACTCTGGCCATTCATTGCAAGCCTGTTCCTGCCGCGTCCTCGATGGCGGACCGCCGGATGATATCTCCCTCTTTCAGCCCGGAAACCACGACGGCTTCGAGATCATTTCGAGAACCCAATTGCACGGCGCGCTTTTCAAAGCTGCCTGTAGTTTTCAGCCACACGAAGGAGTGATCGGCTTCCGTGCCAATACTCTGCCAAGGAACCACGAGAACATTGTTCTGGGTGCTTAGATCGAGATCGAGGGCGGCAGAAAGGTCCGGCAAGAGTCTCGGATCGGTTCCCTGAACGGAAAAGCGCGCGGCGAATGACCTGACGGCTTCCGTGAATTGCCCCGTGTGCCCAAGGGGCGAGAATTCTTCGAGAACCGCCGACAGAGTCATTCCTGGATAAGCATCCAAGTGCATTTGCGCGCGTTGGCCCGGATGTACTTTCAGAACATCCACCTGATTCAGCTCGACGCGAACCTCCATTTGGGAGGGATCTACCACCTGCAGAAAAGGCACGCCCGGCCGAACCTGATCGCCCTGTTGCACGGTTCCCATTCTGCCGCCGAGCCAGATCGTGTTGTAGACGACCACGCCTTCCATCGGAGAGTGCACGACCATTTTTGCGGCATTTCCCTGCGCGTAACGCATGGCTTCCAGCGCGCGGTCGCGCTGAATTTCCTGAATTCGAATGGTTGACGCGGAAGCGGCGCGCTTAAGTTCGTAGGTCTGTTTCAGTTGCTTGAGAGTGACCTGCGCTTCGTCGAGGGCTTCCTGGTTTTTTTCGGCGTCAATGCGGGAAACAATTTCATTCCTCTGAAGCTCGAGTTCCGCGCGTTTGAGTTCGTCTTCCGCCTGTTTCATCGCCGTGTCATCTTTGGCGCACGCGATGTCTTCCTCCGCCTGTTTCTGGGCGACCTGCCCGACAAGGTTTTCGTAGGTGCTTTTCTTATCCAGATAGTCCTTTGTCTGCGCCTGAGGATCGAATTCGACGAGGAAGGCATCTTTTTTCACATGGGTGCCTGCGGGAACCAGCTTGGTGATGACCATGGAGCCGACCTGCGCTCCTTCGAGCTTCGGGGCCAGGACCACGAAGGAACGCGAGGCCTGCGTTGTTCCATTCAGGCGGATTGCCTGCCCGAAATTCTTCCTTTCCACTTTTACAGTGGACTCACTTCGGTTCGTTGCCTGCCGGCCCTGCCGAAAGTGCGCGAAGAGATAGGGGATCGCTACGAGAAGCAGAAAGGCCGCTCCTGCCAGAGTGATTCTGCCGGGCTTTCCGCGAAATAAAGTGGCCTGATCCATATCGCCCCGACCATACTCCGAAGGAATCCAAAGACCAACACTTTATCTGGCGTGTTGGACTTCCGATCCGGCGATTAGGTTGCATCCCCTCGATTTCATTTACCGCTTATAATCGGACGGCCGGATTCTGCTAGGGGAAACGCCTGGATTGGTCTGCGGTTGACCGGGCCGGGCTCGGTACCAACTCTAGCGTGAATCTTCGGCGGCGATGGGGATCGTCCTATCTGCGACGCCTATAGGGAACTATCTTGCAAGATGGTTAGAAAATAAAGCAAAAAAAATGAGGCCAAAGCGTCATAGAAAAAAATGAAAAGAAATGGTGCAAAAGTGAGCGGCGATCGCAAAGTCTATCGTTCAGCGGCGTGGTTCGGCAGGCGCGATAAGGACGGTTTTATCCATCGCAGCTGGATGAAGAATCAAGGCCTGCCCGATGACGTGTTTGATGGACGGCCTGTGATCGGGATTTGCAATACCTGGTCGGAACTCACCCCCTGCAACGCTCACCTCCGGGACTTGGCCGAGCGCGTGAAACGCGGTGTATGGGAAGCAGGTGGCCTGCCGCTCGAGTTCCCTGTCATGTCCACCGGCGAAACCAACATGCGCCCGACGGCGATGCTGTATCGAAATTTGGTCAGCATGGACGTCGAAGAGTCGCTTCGTGCCAATCCAATAGATGGTGTCGTCCTGCTTTGTGGCTGTGACAAGACCACTCCCGCTCTGGTGATGGGCGCCGCGAGTTGCGACTTGCCAACGCTGGTCGTCTCTGGCGGTCCGATGCTCAACGGCAAGTATCGCGGACAAGATATCGGTTCTGGAACCGCTGTCTGGCGCTTCAGCGAAGAACTTAAAACGGGAAGTATGACGGAGCAAGAATTCTTCCAGGCGGAGTCTTGTATGTCGCGCTCCGCGGGACATTGCATGACCATGGGCACAGCATCGACGATGGCCGCCATGGTGGAAGCACTAGGCCTCGGCTTGCCTCACAACGCAGCTATTCCGGCGGTGGATTCCCGGCGCGGAGTTCTCGCGCAGATTGCTGGCCGGCGGATCGTTGAAATGGTGCGGGAGGATCTGCCCATTTCGCGAATCCTTGTTCGTGAAGCTTTTGAGAATGCAATTCGCGTCAACGGAGCGCTTGGTGGTTCGACCAATGCGGTGATCCACCTCCTGGCCATCGCTGGCCGAATTGGTATATCGCTCAAGCTCGAAGACTGGGATGGTCTGGGACGAAACGTCCCGACGTTAGTGAATCTTATGCCCTCGGGGAAATTCCTGATGGAAGATTTCTACTACGCGGGAGGCTTGCCGGCAGTTCTTCGTATGCTGGGGACTCAAGGGCTGCTGCATCGTGACGCATTGACGGTCAACGGCCGGACGATTTGGGAGAATTGTCAGGACGCACCGAATTGGAATGAAGAGGTCATCCGGCCTTTTGATAAGCCCTTGGTCGAACACGGTGGTATCGCGGTGCTGCGTGGAAATCTGGCGCCTGATGGCGCCGTGCTCAAACCCTCAGCAGCGTCTCCTGAGCTCATGAATCATCGTGGCCGCGCGGTCGTGTTCGAAACGATCGAGCACTACAAGGAGCGCATCAATGATCCGCATCTCGACATTGATGAAAACTGCGTGCTGGTGCTGAAGAATTCCGGTCCGAAAGGTTATCCCGGCATGGCCGAAGTCGGAAACATGGAGCTCCCAGCGAAACTTCTCCAGCGCGGCGTGAAAGATATGGTTCGCATCTCCGACGCCAGGATGAGCGGAACCGCCTACGGAACGGTCGTCTTGCACGTCTGCCCGGAAGCCGCAGTTGGAGGACCGTTGGCACTGGTCAAGGATGGCGACATGATTCGTCTAAACGTGGAAGCACGGACCCTGCACCTCGAGGTGGGGGACGAGGAACTCAAGCGGCGCCGAGCGGAATGGAAACCACCCGTGCTCGAAATGAAGGGCGGTTATCAGCAGCTATACGTCGACCATGTACTGCAGGCCAACCTTGGGGCTGATCTGGATTTCCTGGTGGGATGCCGGGGCACCAAGGTCACCAGAGAATCCCACTAAGCTGTGACGGAGGGATATGAACCGAATTGATCTGGCCGGACGCCGCGCGGTCATCACTGGTGGTGCGCAAGGAATTGGACGCGCCATCGCCGAGCGGTTCCTGGAGTCTGGCGCCTCGGTTTCCGTGTGGGACCGAAATCAGGCAGCAACGGACTCGACCGTCCAAGAGCTCTCTGGGCACGGCTCAATTCACGGGCTGGTTGTGGAGGTAACCGACGCTGAACGTGTTGGCGAGGCCGCAGCGGAGACCGCCAAGGAGTTGGGGGGCATCGACATTCTCGTCGCCAATGCCGGTATCACCGGGCCGAACATGGAGTGCTGGAACTACCCTCCGGACGCGTGGCGTCAAGTCATTGACATCAATTTAACCGGCATATTCCTTTGCTGCCGAGCCGTCGTACCGTACATGATCCGACAGAAATACGGCCGGATAGTGAATGTGGCTTCGATCGCGGGTAAGGAGGGAAATCCGAATGCCTCGGCGTATAGCGCCGCCAAGGCCGGCGTGATCGCGCTGACGAAGTCCCTCGGCAAGGAGCTTGCGAAATTTGACATCGGCGTGAACTGCGTCACGCCTGCCGCTGCTCGCACCGGGCTCTTCGAGCAAATGACGGAATCACACATTCGCTACATGCTGTCGAAGATTCCTCGGGAAAGGTTTGTGGAGGTGGGTGAAATCGCATCCATGGTCGCGTGGCTGGTCTCCGCCGAAAACTCGTTCACGACCGGCGCGGTCTTTGACATCAGCGGGGGGCGCGCAACGTATTGAGCATCTGACTTTCCGCAAGTCTTTAGTCTTGGTGATTGCGAGCGGATCGTTTGCGTCGCAGGAATCTTTGGAGGACCAGTGACACTGGCTGATTATCAGAACGGCGCTACCACAACCATGATTTTCAGCGTGACCCGCGGGCGGGGATTGGCCATCTCTCAATCGGACGGCAGCTCCGCATGAAAGAAGAAGAACGGTTCGCTAGATATCCAAGCTTACGCGAGCGCGTGGTTCTCGTGACCGGAGGGGCCACGGGAATTGGCGCCGCCGTTGTCGAAGAGTTTGCTCTCCAAGGTTCCCGCGTAGTGTTTCTTGACATAGACGTGAACGCCTCATCGCGATTGATTGCTGACCTTTCTACCCGATGCTCTCACGTACCGGTTTTCCTCAATTGTGACTTGACCGATATCGCGGCGCTGCGAGCTGCCGTGGCGCAGGTCGAGGCCACCCACGGCGCGGTCCACGTCCTCGTAAACAATGCGGCGAGCGACGATCGCCATTCGTATTCCGATGTGACACCGGAATATTGGGATGGGCGGATGGCAATAAACCTGCGGCATCAGTTTTTTGCCATACAAGCAGTTGCTCCGCGCATGATCGCCGCAGGTGGCGGCTCGATCATCAATATGAGCTCGATCGCCTGGATGATTCCCTCGACCGGAATGCCCGCTTACGTAACTTGCAAAGCGGCAATCGTAGGCCTGACGAGAACGATGGCCCACGAGCTCGGGAAATCTAACATTCGTGTAAACAGCGTCTTGCCCGGCGCGATTCTGACGGAGCGCCAGCGCCGCCGGTGGTGGACGCCGGAATACGAGGCCGAGATCATGGCAAGCCAGGCGCTCAAGCGGAGTTTGGCTCCTCAAGAGGTTGCGCGCCTCATCCTCTTTCTTGCGGCTGATGATAGCGGAGCGATAACGAACCAATGCTACGTCGTTGACGGGGGCTGGGTGTAACCGCGTGGCGTTCGATGTGCTCGCCGCGCCACGACACCTATTCACAGCTGATAGCGGCCTCGCAGCGTCTGCATCACCAGTGATGAGATCTCGCATTGAGATCATTCCTTAACGGAATTGAGCTAAACGACTGACCCATTTCAGGAACGAAGCGCGGCGCTCCCGCAATTGGAGCTAATAAGCTTGCCGATTCACGAGACTGTTGAAAACTGTCAAGAAAATGATTTTGAGATCCAGCGCCAGACTCCAGTTCCGCATGTAATACAGGTCGTACTGGATTCGCTGAGGGATCGAACTGTCGCTCCCGCGCAGTCCGTTGATCTGAGCCCACCCAGTTATCCCACACTTAATATTATGTCTTGTCATATATCGTGGAATTTCCTGCCGGAACTTCTGCACGAAGAATGTCAGCTCTGGGCGGGGACCAACTACACTCATGTCGCCTTTCACGACGTTGATGAATTGCGGAAGCTCGTCGAGGCTTGTCCGCCGGAGGATCCTGCCGATCGGTGTAATCCGACGGTCGCCCCGCTCGGTGTGCCTAGTATCAGATTCTCGCGAATCGTGTACGTACATTGTTCGAAACTTGAGCATCGCGAAGCGTCTGCCGTTCAAACTTACTCTTTCCTGGGCAAAAAATGCCGGTCCACGAGACGTAAGCTTGATCATCAGAATGATCAATAGGAACAGAGGAGATAAAATGGCGAGTAAAAAACAACAGAAAACAACGTCGAAGATGCGTTTCCCGATGGCATAGCTCACAGTCCCGACGGGATAGGGTCTCACGTCCAAAAGCGGCAGCCCTCAGAAATCGAAGAGCTTGCTCGGAACGAACACTCCATCGCCCAGGTCAAGGGCCATCCGTGTCGGGATGCACAGATGTTGAACTATTCAGGTCCGACCGGCAGATCCATGGGAATGGCATTTGGTTCCAAACTGTTGTTGCGAAAAATCTTCAGCCCAAAACGCTCCTGAGTACTCTCGCGTGAGGAAGCTTGAACGTACATGTCGTAAAGCGAAGGAACATCTGCGTAAGGGCTTGGCCTGCGGATCATGCTGACGGGAGGAAGATTCCTATCCATCGGCAAACCGTGCTCCTCTGGGAGCCGCTCGCTGCGCCCCATCCCCTTTTCGGTGGCGGAAACCTCTCTCCCTTCATTTCGGTTTGGCAATGGGGAAAGCGAAGAAAGATTTTGCAAGCCGTTGCTCCGGGCCTGATTCGGAAGGCCGTCTATTGGACCCAATGGCGAGGATGATGCAAAACCGTCTGCTGAACGCCGCACTCCTTCCATGGGAGTTGACTGACTGACTTCAATCTCGGAGCCTCCCTGCAAATACAAATCTTCCCGGCCCGCGCTCGCTCGCAATGTCCGGGCTGTGCCAGACGGGGGTGTTTGATTTGGCACCGCAGGCAAATTGGGTTCGATTCCCGGTGTCTCTGCCGGGCGAGGAATTCCGAAGCGCGTGCGATTGGAGGAGGGTTCGCTGCAGGCTCCTTCCCGCTGCGGATCGCACCCCCTGCTCGCCGCCCGGCGCACTTCATTTTCCTCGCCTTGGCGCGGCGTCAGAGACTCTGAATCTTCTTGGGCCTCAATCTGTACGAGGCGCCGGGCGCGTTCTTTCAAAAGCAGCTCTTGTTGCTTTCCGATCTCGGAATCCGGATTAATACTCGGCAGCAAGTAGCCATAACGCTGCACAAGGCGAGTGGCTACCGAACGAAATGCTGTGTCCCGCTCGAGCCGATCAAAGATAGTCTGGTCCGTTAGCGAGGAATCTTCCACGATCTGACCGTTGTCCGTGGCTTCCTTCGCTACCCAGCGCTTCAGTTCTACGAGAATGCCCGCGTCCTTCACGAGTACTTCTTTGAGCTGGTCCGCAGATGCCGCCACGCGATCGAGATTCTCCTTGGCGAGATCGGATAGCTCGGGAGAGCGAAAAGAAGAGGCGGGATCGCGCGGCGCCTTTTGCCGGTCGTTTTCTTGCGCCTGCGAGGTAGCGCAAAGCGTCAGAAGAAAAAAGGAAGCGAGGATTCCCGTGAGCCTGTCGCTGTGAAACATAGTCTCGTCTCTCATTTCAATTCCCACCGCTGCGCTTGGTCGCGCCTTCTGCCACGCTTCGCACCGCGCTGAGAATGCCTTCTTCGGAAGGTTCAATGTCATCTTAATGAATGTCGAGTGTGGCCCAATAAAAGACGCTGTAGTTCCTGTGGGGTGCCACGGCGATAATACGAAGTTCAGGATGCTGTTGCAGGAGTGAGTCGCAGATCAGGGGCCGCTTTCCCGGCTCATCGGTAGCAATTACCAGCACATCGGGCGAGGTCTTATGCACATGATCGAGAATCTCCGAGTCGTCGGAGACTTCTCCGACGATTTCGATCCCCGGCTGATCCGCGAGCGTGCCAAGGATCAGCTCCCTCATGAGCTTGGGCCGATTAGCCACGAGAATACGAATTGACTTGTCCACGACCATCTCCAAAGTGGATTTTCTGCTCAGCAACGAAAATTGACGGAAGTATCCGCGTTTCAGCGGAAATTGGAAGGCTTCACGTGGAATCTATTTAGAGCCAAGGGGCGATTTTGTCGGTGAACATGCGCTTCAACTAAAAAGGGTTCAATCGGAACCCGGTCGAGGAGCTAAGCAGTGACCCCTAAGGACTAACGCAAAGACTCAGGCACGTAGTCCGAAGGACTAAGGGGGCACCAAAGAGGATCCAACCCCCCGGAGAAACGCTCGACCTCTCCCCGTGCAATCCCAATTTTGCTAGAATGAGTCTCTACGCAAGACGGGATGTCAGCAGAACAAGACACTATTTCGCGCCGCATATTCGGAGTTGTGTATCTA
>Ga0137395_10001535_pt1 | contig 10767 bp, 10 predicted proteins | sample czobulk216metaG_FD_108283 | JGI IMG/M metagenome (GOLD analysis project Ga0137395, IMG submission 108283) | Vadose zone soil microbial communities from Angelo Coast Range Reserve, California, USA - czobulk2.16 metaG | ecosystem: Environmental > Terrestrial > Soil > Vadose zone | place: USA...
CCCAAGGGGTCGTTGGTGCGGAGCTTCACGGCGTCGGCGGCCGGCACCGTCACCGTCACCCTCACCAGCACCATGCCCGCCACGATTGTGGGGCTTGGAATCGGCATCCCGGGCGGCGCGTCCGGCGGCTGCGACATGACCTCGACGGTCAACACCGCCGGCGGAAGCGCGCCCCAGATCTCCGCGTCGGTCGATGCGGGCGAGTTTTGCGCCGGCGCCTTCGATCGCGGCGCCGTCGGCTCGGGCGGCGTGGTCGTGTCGATCACAATCGTTCACCCCTGACGGCTTCTCATAGCGATGAAAAACGTCTTCACGCGTTCGATTGCCCTGGCTCTGAGCCTCAGCGCCGCGGCGTGCGGCGGCAGCGACTCGTCGTCCACGGCGGCGACGCCGACCGTGGTCGCGGGTCCAAGCACGGAGCTCTTCGAGGGAAAACTGCAGGGTCGCGGCGACTCGACGTTCTTTTCTTTCACCGTCGGCGTGACCGGCAACGTCAGCGTAACGCTCGCCAGCGTGACCACGACATCGACGCCCGGTTCGACGGCGAACATCGCGCTCGGAGTCGGCCTCGGGTCGCCGCTGGCGACAGACTGCAACGTCACCACCCAGGTCACCACGGGTCCAGGCCTCGTGTCTCAACTCACCGTCAGCAGCTTCTCGCCGGCCATCTACTGCGTCCGCGTATTCGACGTCGGCAACGTTTCCGTCCCTGTGAACTTTGCCGTACGTATCATCCACACGTGATTTGAACAGTCACTGGATCGACCTGACCGCGGACGACGGGACGTCGCTGCGGGCGTTCGTCGCGAGACCGGACGGCCCGGCGCCGACGCGCGGGCTGCTCGTCTTTCAGGAAGCGTTCGGCGTCAACGCGCACATCCGCGACGTCACGGAGCGTTTCGCGGCCGAAGGCTTCCTGGCGATCTCGCCGGAGCTGTTTCATCGCACGGCTCCCGCCTTCGAGTGCGGCTACAAGGATTTCTCGCTGGCGATGCCGCACCTGCAGGCGATCACGGAGGCGGGGCTCGATGCCGACGTTCGAGCAGCCTACGGCTGGCTCGCCCGCGAAGGCGTCGGCGCCAGCACCGCGGCCGTTGGTTACTGTCTCGGCGGACGCGTCGCGTTCGTCGCCAACTCCAGCGTGCCGCTGCAGGCCGCGGTGTCGTACTACGGCGGCCGCATTCCGCCGCTCATCGGGCGCGCGCCGAAGCTGTCCGGGCCGACCCTGTTTTTCTGGGGCGGCCTCGATCACCACATTCCGGAAGACGATCGACAGGCGGTGGTCAACGGCGTGCGCGACGCGAACAAGGTGTTCGTGAACGTGATCTTCTCCGACGCCGACCACGGATTCTTCTGCGACGCGCGCGCAACTTATCATCCCGCCGCGGCCGCCCAGGCGTGGAGCCTTACGAAGACTTTCCTGGATACTTACTGTCCGGCCAGGCGCTAGTTCTACTTTCCGACAAGGTGCGGGACGTCCTTCTCGTTTTCCTGACAGACATAGTCCAGCAGATCTGAATCCGCCACGATCGTCTGTTTGAGCATCACCGTCCACGGGCGCGTGTAGGCCCGGGAATCGTCAACCGTGATCGCGATCTCCAGGTGGCCGAAGTCCGGTCGCCAGAAGCGTTCCGTGATCTTCGCGGATGCCGTCATCGGGCTGCCGTTCGCGTCGAGCCAGAGATCGTCGCGAAAGCCGCTCGACTCGACCACGAGCGTGTCGCCGTCCCATTTGCCCACCGAGTACCCGTTCCACGCCGGGACGGGATCGACCGGCAGCGGACGCCCGTCCGTCATGATCTGTCGGTACTCGACGCTCTGTTCGTTGAGAATCGCGAGGAGCGCCGGCGTCTGCACCATCTTCCGCATCAGCGCGTGCGTGTGGAGCCGGACGAGGCCCGGCGGCAGGCATCGCGACATCGGATCGTGCAGCCGGTTTTCGCTCGTGCGCTGCTTCGTCAGTTCAGCGGCCCACGGCTGGTACGGCAGCCCGTCTTTCAGGCTCCAGCCGATGTTGACGAACTCCTGGCCGACCTTCATGTCGGCGCAGCCGCCCGGAGGACACGGCCGGTTGTCCTCGGCTTCCCAGACGCCCGAAAGATCAGGCTTGCCGTTGAGGCGCGGCGCCGGCGCGGTCATGTTCACGACGCCGGTCTTCGTGCGAGGCACCCCTGGCGCCGGGTACTTGAGCCACTGCGCCTGCAGCGGAAGCGCTGACGCGAAGACGGCCGCCGCGATCAAGACTCGCCGTGTCACGGCGAGGATTATAGTTCCACGCAGGACACTACTTGAACAGCGAGGGCGTCAGCAGCACGCTGACACCGGCGCTGACCGTCGTGCCCGCACCGTTCTGATCGGTCGTCGCGATCGTCTGACCGACCGATCCAAAGATGGACACACGCGGCGCGACGGTGACGGCCGCGCTGCCTGTCAGCTCCGTCCGATCGGCGACGACGCCGAGGACGTCGGCGGTCGTCCACGAGTGGCTGATTGAGACCGCAAGTCCGACGCGCTCCGAGGCTCGTGCGGCGACGCCGCCGCCGGCGAACCGCACTCCTCGCGTGAAGAATCCGACGCCGGCAAACACACGCGTGGAACCGGCGTCGACCTCCAGGCTCACCGGCAGGCCAAACTGCGCCCGGCTCTCAGTCGACGTGAGCGACTGCGCGGCTCCCTCGCCCAGAATCTCGATCGTCGGAGACACGGCGAGCTTGATCGGCGATTCATCGCCGAGCAGGCCGACCTTCCCGTAGAAGTACGTGCTCCCGATCCCGCCGACGACGCCAGCCGCATCGGTGGTGCCGATGATGTGCGGGATGGTCGCGCCGACCTGGACGCGCGGCGCGACGCCGGCGCCGATCGACGTCACCGGCGCGTCGACCTCGCTCAGATCGGTGCCCTGCCAGTGCAGCGTGGACACCGACACGGACACCGTTGCCGGTGGAAGAATCTGCCCGTCGTCAATCCAGGCGAAGGGCGAGGCAATCGACGAGGTCAGTACGGACGACGGGAGCGTGCTGCGGCTCGGCGCCGTGCTGCTCCCGCGTCCTGATCGGTTTCCCGAGCCGCCCGTCTGCGCGTGGACGGGCGCGGCCGCGGCAAGCGCCAGGACGGCGCTTGCCGTAATCAGCGTGCGTGTCATGGTCGCGTCAGTCGGCGTCGTTGTCGGCGTCCGGCGGCCTCGTGGACTTGATGTCGGTCCGCGCTTCCCCCTCGGCCGTCTTCGCGGCCGCCTTGGCGTCGGCAGTCGGCTTGACGTCGTGGATGGCCTGCCCCAGATTGTCACGCGGAGAGCCGATCAGCTCGGTCTTGAGCTGCGCGAACGGGACGTTCAGATCCTTCGCGGCATGGAGCGCCGCGATGAACTGGGCCTCGCTCTTGAATCCCGACGCGGCATCCGACAGCGTCATGCCCGAGGGGAGCAGCGGCGAGACCTTGGCGAGAAGTGCGGCGTTGGCCGTGATGCGATCGGCGAGCGTCGGTCTCGTGGCGCTGATGTCGGCGTGTGCCTCGGTCCCTGCCGTCTTCGCCGCCGCCTTGGCATCGGCCGCGGGCTTGAGATCGTGGATGGCCTGGCCGAGACTGTCGTGCTCGGAGCCGACCATTTCGGCCTTCAGATCCGTGAAGCGGACATTGAGATCCTTCGCGGCGTGGAGCGCCGCGATGAACTGGCCCTGGTTCCGGAAACCCTTGGCCGCGTCCGCGAGCGTCATGCCTGAGGGCAGAAGTGGCGTGAGGCGCGCCGTGAGCGCAGCATTCGCGGCGATCCGATCCGCGAACGGCACGACGTTTCCGTGGTGTTCGCTTTCGTGTTGTGAGGCCTCGTGCGAAGCTGACCCCGACTTGGGTGATGAGGTGTGGGGCGTCGTCGCCTCATGATGCACGTTGGGCACGACGTGAGGTCCCCGATCACCGGGGGTGCCGGCAAACGCCGGAGTGAGCGACAGACTTGCCACTGCGACAAGAGAGGGAATACGGACGAGCTGCATACATTCCTCCGTCTGACTCTCGACGCAAGTCGCGTACCTTCGAGGTCTCTCGTGTTCTGGCGGGAATCCGCGCGAATACGAACCTGATCGTACGGTTCATGTAAGCATTACAGCGTGGAGCAACTCTTCAGGAACCTGATCGGCGGCATATGGAAGTCGTCAACCCGCGGCGCGACCTTTGGAGATGAAAACCCCGCGATCCGCGGCAGCAATCTCGGCGAGTTTCAATCGTCAACCGTTGAAGACGTGCGCGACGCGGTCGATGCCGCCGTGGCGGCGTTTCCGTCGTGGAAGCGCACACGGGTAGGCGACCGCAAGCAACACCTCGAGGCGTTCCTCAACCTCCTCCGCAACTCGCGCGAAGAACTCGCGCGCATCGTCACACTCGAGAACGGCAAGACGATCCGGGAATCACGCGCGGAGGTCGATTCGGCGCTGGTCGAGGGCAGCCATCACGTGAATCAGATCGAGGCGTTCTACGAACGAAGCGGACCGGCGGCGTTCTCGGGCAAGACCTGGATGCAGTTCGAGCCGATTGGCGTCGCCGGCATCATCAGCCCGTGGAACTTTCCGATGAACGTCATGTGCCGGAAGACGCTGCCGGCGCTGCTGACGGGCAACACCGTCGTGTTCAAACCGGCGACATTTACGCCGTGGTCCGGTGTCTTCATGGCCGGCCTGCTCGAGAAGTGCGGACTGCCGCCGGGCGTCTTCAACTGCGTGACGGGCGCGGGATCGTCAATCGGCGGCGCGCTCGTGACCGATCCGCGAGTCCGCGCGATCTCGTTCACCGGATCGACAGCCGTCGGCCGGCAGATTCAGCAGCAGTCGGCCGTGAACCTCACGCGCACGCAGCTCGAGCTCGGCGGAAAGAACGCGCTCATCGTGATGGACGATGCGGATCTCGCGCAGGCGGTCGAGGCGGCGATCACCGCGGGCTTCTCGAACGCCGGGCAGTGGTGTACATCCACGAGCCGGGTGCTGCTCCACCGGCCGATCGTCCGTCCGTTTCTTCAGATGCTCATCGCACGCTGCGAGAAAATGACGGTCGGCGACGGCCTCTCGGAGGCGACGGACATGGGACCGGTTGCCGGGCCGGCCCAGTACAGGGATGTTCGCGCGGCGATTCGGCAGGCAGAGGCGGATGGCGCCCGCATGGTCACGGGTGATGAGGGGGGCTCGAGCGACGAGCCGGAGGGGTACTTCATCAGGCCGACGGTGTTCACGTATGTCACGCCCGAGATGGCGATCTTCCGCGAGGAAATCTTCGGGCCCGTGCTCGCTGTCTGCGAATTCAATTCGGTCGATGAGGCCATCGCGCTCGGGAATAACTCGATGTACGGGCTGTCGTCGGCGGTCTTCACGGGCAACAAGGCGACGGCGCGCGCGTACATCGACGGGATTGAGGCCGGTCTCGCCCACGTCAACATCCACACGGGCTACAAAGAGCCGGCGATGCCGTTCGGCGGCGTCAAGCAATCGGGCGCCGGCCTGCCGGAAAACAGCGAGACCGGGCTGGAGTTCTTCGTGGACCGGAAGGCCGTCTACGTTCGCGGCTGACGGGAGCTGTCGTTCCCGGTCACGAACACATGTCCGCACTTCTCACACCGAAGGTAGGTGAGCGTCGGTTGAGGCGATTGCCCGATCACGTTGGTGCGGGGATCGCCGCATCTTATGCAAGCTGGTGGCGGAGCAGAAGTTGGTTTCAAGGTATTTGAACAATGACAGGCAAGTATTGTTCCGCTGGATTCCCGACGCGGACGATCCATGCGGCCGTCGAACTTGTCTCAGAGCAAAGCAGTCACACCAAAATGTGCAATTCACAAAAATGGCAGCGACAGCCGTTACAAACACGTCATCGGAATAACAAGAGCCGCCCATGCCGCTGCGACTGAGCGTCCTCGATCAGGCTCCGGTGTCGGAGGGATCGACGGGCGCGAACGCACTCAAACACTCTGTCGATCTGGCGCGCCTGGCCGAACAACTCGGCTATGCGCGGTACTGGGTGGCTGAGCATCACGGGACGCCGATGCTCGCGTGCGCCAGCCCCGAGGTGCTGATCTCGGCCATTTCGTCAGCCACATCTCGAATCCGCGTAGGGAGCGGCGGTGTGATGCTGCCGCACTACAGCCCGCTCAAGGTTGCCGAGACGTTCAGCATGCTGAGCGGCCTGTACGGCGAACGGATCGACCTCGCCATCGGCCGCGCCCCCGGCAGCGATCCGCTGACGGCGTTTGCGCTCCAGCGCGATCGCCGCACGGCGGCGCCGGACGACTTTCCCGAACAGCTCGCCGAGCTGCTCGCGTACGTCCACGACCGCCTGCCGGTGACGCATCGCTTCGCGCGGCTGGCGAAGTTACCGGGGGGAACCGTCCGGCCGGATGTGTGGCTGCTCGGATCGTCGCCACAGAGCGGCATCTGGGCCGCGGAGCTCGGGCTGCCTTACGCGTTCGCGGACTTCATCAATCCGGGAGGCGTCGACATCGCGCGACGCTACCGACAGGACTTCACGCCGTCGCAGACGCACCCGGAGCCGCGCGTGATCGCCGCCATCTGGGCGTTGTGTGCGGAGACCGACGAGCAAGCACAGCGCCTTGCGGCAAGCAGCCGCATGGCGTTCACGCTGTTTCTCCAGGGCCGGCTCATTCCCGTTCCGCCCGTCGAAACGGCGATCCGGTTCATCGAACAACATCCTGCGGAAGTGGAAGCGCTGGGACACCGGCGCCGATGGCTGGTCGGATCGCCGGCAACCGTCCGGCCCGGAATCGAGGAACTGGCTCGTGAGTATGGCGCTGAGGAAGTGATGATTGTCACGATCACATACGACCACGCGGCGCGACGCCGGTCGTATGAATTGCTTGCAGAGGCATTCGGCCTACCGTAGCACCACACATCCTCGCTGCTCCAGCTTTCCAATCCACGACGGCGCGCCCGTCATCGATGTCCAGCGAAGATCGAGTTTCTGAAGCTTCGGCAGATCGCCGAGGCTGTCGGGCAGCCTCTCGAACGTGTTCGCGCGCAGATCCAGATACAACAGGTTGCGAAGGCTGCCGACTGATTCCGGAATCGCGGCGACCTGGTTGTTCCGCAGATCGAGAATCCGCAGCTCCGCGAGATCGCCAATCGACTCAGGCAGCGACGTCAGCGCGTTGTTCGACAAATGGAGCTCGCGGAGCTGACGCAGTGCGCCGAGCGACACGGGAAGCGAGGTCATCCCGTTGTTGTACGCGCGCAGCTCGACGAGACCGGCAAGGCCGGCAATCGATTCCGGCAGCGACCCAATCTTGTTGTCGGTGATGCCGAGGTATTTGAGCCGCGACAGCCTCGTCACAGGCGCTGGAAATTCGGTCAGCCGGTTGTCCGCGAGATACAGATAATCCGTCAGCCGCTCGAGATCTCCCAGCGCGTCCGGGATCGACGCGATCGCATTGTGGGCGATATCGAGCGCGGTCAACTGAGTCAGCTGCGCGATGCGGCCCGAAACGGTCGTCAGCTTGTTGTCCGACACGCAGAGAAACTCGAGGTCGGTCCTGTCCCACACCCACTCTGGAATCTCGGCGAGCTGTTTGAAGCGAATGATGAGCCGGCTGCTCTCGGACATCGCGTCGAGGCTACAATAGCCCGCGATGCGAAAGATACTGGCCTGCAGCGTATTCGTGTCTTGCAGCGTCTGCTCGATCGGCCTCGGAGCGGCCGGCCCTCGCACGTTTGCCGTCGACGCCGCCCGCAGCCGCGCGCTCATCGACGTCGGCAAGGCCGGCGCCTTCAGCTTCGCCGGCCACACACACGAAGTCGAAGCGCCGCTGACGAACGGCGTCGTCCACTTCGATCCCGATAACTTCTCGAAGTCCGACCTCCGGCTCCAGTTCAACGCCGCCGCGATGAAAGTCACCGGCAAAGGCGAGTCGGCTGACGATGTGCCGAAGGTGACGCAGACGATGCTCGGCGATCAGGTGCTCGACGTGAAGCAGTTCCCCTCGATCACGTTCGAGAGCACGGTCGTGTCCGGACGCGGTACGGCGGCCGCGGTCGACCTGCTGATCACGGGCAATCTGACGATTCGGGGGACGACAAAGCCCGTCAGAGCGGCTGCGTCGGCGAAGATCGACGGTGACACGTTGACGGCAACCGGCAAGTTCACGATCAAACAGACTGAATTCGGTATCAAGCCCATCTCGATCGGCGGCGTCGTCAAGGTCAAGGACGAACTCAACATCACCTTCACCATCGTCGCGCGAGAGCGATAGAATCCCGGCCGTGAAAACGATCCGCATTGCCGGAACCGCGCTGGCGCTCGGCCTGCTGGCCGGCGCCCCGGGCATCGTCGCGCAGAACGGACGCGCGGAACACTGGGTCGGGACCTGGGCAACGGCCGTGGTGCCCCGGCCCCAGGCGCCCGCGACGCCTCCGCCGCCGGTCTTCAACAATCAGACGCTGCGACAGATTGTCCACGTCAGCGTGGGCGGCAGCCGCATCCGCGTCGTGTTGAGCAACGCGTTTGGCACGGCTCCGCTCGCCGTTGGCGCCGCCAGCGTCGCGCTTCGGCTGAAGGGCCAGACGGTCGTCGCTTCATCGAGCCGGCCGCTGACATTCGCCGGCAACTCGACGACGATGGTGGCCGCCGGCGCGATCGCGATCAGCGATCCCGTGAGCCTCACTGTGCCGGCGCTTGCGGATCTCGCGATCGATACTTTCCTTCCAGCCAACACGGCCTCGTCTTCCTCGCCGCTGACGACGCATAACGGCGCGCTGCAGACCAACTACGTGTCGGCGGCCGGGAACCATGCCGGCGCGGCCGACTTTCCGGTGATGACGACCACGCAGGCGTGGTTCTTCCTGTCCGCCGTGGAGGTGTCGGCGCCGGCGCAGGTGAGCGCCGTCGTCGCGTTCGGAGATTCGATCACGGACGGTTCCTTATCGACAGCCGACACGAACAACCGGTGGCCTGATCATCTCGCGCGGCGGCTGATGATGCCCGCGAGCGGCGCGCCACAGCCGATGGGCGTGCTGAATGAAGGGATCGCCGGCAATCGCGTGCTGAACGAGGGCATCGGACCGAGCGCGCTCGCGCGGTTCGATCGCGATGTCCTCGCGCAGAGCGGCGTCACGCACGTGATTCTGCTCGAAGGCATCAACGACCTCGGCCTCGCCGATGCAGGCCAGCCACTGCCCGCTGCCGCCGAGATCATCGCGGGCCATCGCCAGATTGTCGAACGCGCGCACTCGCACGGCCTGAAGGTGTTCGCCGGCACGTTTCTGCCGTTCGAGGGGACGAATCTCACTTTCGTTCCCGGCTACTACTCATCGGAGAAAGACTCGCGACGGCAGGCCGTCAACGAGCTGATCCGTTCGAGTCGCGCATACGACGGCGTGATCGACTTCGAGATGGCCATCCGCGATCCCGGCCACTCCTTGCAGGTGCTGCAGCGATTCAAGGGCGCCGACAACCTGCACCTCACCGATGCCGGCTATCAGGCGATGGCCAACGCCGTGAATCTTGCGCTCTTGCGGAGATAACGCCTCATCACGAATCATCATGAAACAGCTCACGTTCGCTCTGCTCTCACTGCTCGCTTCCACATCCGCGTCGGCGCAAACACCGGCGAACTGCGCCGGATCTCGCGATCTCCGCCTCGTCAACGGCAGGATCGTCACGCTGGACAGGAAGAATTCCACGGTCGCCGAGGTGACGATCCAGAACGGCGTGTTCACCGCTGTCGGGCGCGGCGCGTCGGCGCGGCTGAGTCCCTGTACGAAGACCATCGATCTGAAGGGCCGGACGGCCGTGCCCGGCCTGATCGACAACCACAACCACATCGTCCTGCTCGGCATCCGGCCGGGGCACGACGCACGTCTCGAGACCGCGGCGTCGATCGCCGACGTGCAGGCAATCATCAGAGCGCGTGCGAAGACCGTCCCCGCCGGCGAGTTCGTCACGGCCATGGGTGGCTGGAACTTCGCGCAGTTCGCCGAGAAGCGGATGCCGACGCTGGCGGAGCTCGACGCCGCAGACACCACGCATCCCGTGATCGCGTTCCACTCGTTTACCGGGCCCGCCGCCGTCAACACGCCGGCGAAAGCATTTTTCGCGGGCAAGAGCATCGCCGTCAGCGATACGGGGGCAATCGGCATCAACGCGCCGTCGCTCGCCGCGCTGAACGCGCTGCGAGCGGTTCAGACGCTGGCCGATCAGAAGCGCGGAACACTCGACGCGCTCGCCTACTCTGCCAGCGTCGGCATCACGACGAACGTCGACATGGGCGCGTTCATCCCGCCGGGCGCGCCGGACACCCAGGACTCGTTCGCCGCCGACACGCTCGCGACGTTCGATCCGTTCAAGATGTACGACGCGATCACGTCGGTCCATCGCGAGAACAGGATGCCCGTCCGCGTCCGTGTGTTTTTTCTGTCGATGGACACGCGGCCCGACGTGCCGATGCTGAAGCAGCGGCTGTTGAACAATTTCAAGGAATTCGGCGACGGCATGCTGCGGCTCTCGGGCATCGGCGAGTTCGCGACGAGCTGGCCGCTGTTCGGCAACGCCCCGCCAGCCAATTACGAAACGGCGCTGCAGCTGATCGCGAAGCAGGGATGGGCCTTCCAGCAGCACAGCCTCTCGCCGGCCGAGGACAAGCTGACGATCGACACGTTCGAGGCCGTGAACAAGACGACGCCGATTGCGAACCTGCACTGGTCGATCGCGCATGCGCCGCGCATCGACGCGCCGACGCTGGCGCGCTTCAAGGCGATCGGCGCAGGCATGGCCATCCATCCGTTC
>Ga0137395_10001536_pt1 | contig 10766 bp, 4 predicted proteins | sample czobulk216metaG_FD_108283 | JGI IMG/M metagenome (GOLD analysis project Ga0137395, IMG submission 108283) | Vadose zone soil microbial communities from Angelo Coast Range Reserve, California, USA - czobulk2.16 metaG | ecosystem: Environmental > Terrestrial > Soil > Vadose zone | place: USA...
AGACGGCCTACTCCTACATATATATGGATAAAGCACCACTGTTGAAAACAGTCCCTCGACCGGAGGGCTCCAGACCCTCCGCTTTTCGTGGGCGTAGAATATCATTATTTTTCTTCAGAACATTATATTTTCGCTTGACACGTATCTGCCTCAAGAATATACAGGCTCCAGTCGAAAGCACTCCGCGAGTAAATCAGGGGTGTCGTGTGGTTGGTTGTGGTGGTTACGGTCCTGCGATATCTTTCCAATTAAGTCGGTACGGGTGTGGAGGGAAATCATGACGTTGCTTATTTCTCAGTTTTCTCGTGTAAATCCCTTTGCTGTGAAGCAATTCCGTCTATCTCACGCATTGCTTCTATGCATGCTTGTCTTTGGTACGGCGGCACAGACATTTGGCCAGAACGCCACCATCGTCGGAACGGTTACGGATCCTTCGGGGTCAGTAATCGCCAATGTGAAAATCACAGTTACTCACGTGGAGACCAATCTGGCGCACACGTTTACCACAAACGAAGCCGGCCAGTATGTGGGGGTCGATCTGCCAGTTGGCCACTACAACATCAAGGCCGAAGCGTCAGGATTCAAGGTTGCCGAGCAGAAAGGCTTAGTGCTCCAAGTTGGCGACCGAGCTCGTGTCGATTTCCAGATGGCTTTGGGCGCTGCATCGGAGACGGTGACTGTCGAAGCCAACGTCGTTCGCGTGCAAGCGGATTCCGGAGAGGTCAGCAACGTCATCACCGACCTGCAATTGTCACAGATCGCCGTGAACGGGCGCAGCATCTATCAGCTTGCCGCTTTGACGCCGGGAGCATCGAGCCAGATCAATAGCTACGTCAACACACCGGTCGGCGGAGACGCCAACGTGGAGTTCAATGGATTGCGTCAAAACCACAACATCTATTTGCTGGATGGTGGCGAGGATGACGACCGCGGCGGCGCTGGCGGCATGAGTATCGCGCCATCGTCGGACGCAATCGCAGAGTTCCGTGCGCTCACTTCCAACTACAGCGCCGATTTCGGGCTCTCTTCGGCGGCGACGATGACCATGGTTCTGAAGTCCGGAACGAGTTCGCTGCACGCTTCAGCGTGGGAATTTAACCGCAATGATGCTTTCGATGCGCGCAACTTCTTCAACCCCGCCACAAATCTAAGCGGTACTACGAACCAGGTGGCAAAACTACGCCTGAACGTATTCGGTTTTAACGTCGGCGGTCCCGTCACGTTCGGTAAGTTGTATAACCCGGACAAGAAGAAGACTTTCTTCTTCTACAATATGGAGTGGCGCAGGCTGATCCAAGGCAACCTCAACAACAGCCAAACAGTGCCCGACCCGACTACGTATGGTGGTCAGTTTGCTGCCGGCCTAACCAGCACGGCACTCCATACACCGTGTTCGAATCAAGTCTCCGCGGCAACTGCAACTCAGTACACGGCTAACGGCCAGACTCTCAGCATTGCGGATCCAACGACGGGAGCCTGTTCAGGGGCGGGAGCCACGCTAAGGCCTTTCACGAACAACAAGATTCCTGCGGCGTTGCTGGACGGCAATGCACAGGCTCTACTGACTGCTGGCATCTTTCCGAAACCTACTTCGGGAACCCAGTTTGCTGGAACCAGCAACACTCCGACGAATCTGAAGGAAGAGATCGTTCGTGTTGATCACAACTTCACCAGCAAGTTTTCCGTGTTCGGCCACTTCGTCGCTGAGCAGGTTAGCCAAGGCTTTGCCATAAGCCAGTGGAGCGGCGCCAACGTGCCAACAGTCGGAGACACGTTTGGCAACCCGTCCTACAGCGCCGTCATCCACACAACCTACGCGATCAGCCCGACGCTCCTCAACGAGGTCGCTTTCAACTACAATGGCAACCGCATCAATATCATCCCGTTTGCGGGCGCGGGCCTAACCAGCCTGGCGCTCCCCACCGGCTATGCCGGCACGAATTCCAGGCTGTTCACCGGCCCGAACAACCTTAATCGCATCCCGAATATCGACCTGAACGGCTCGACCGGGACTCACTTCGAAATCTCCAGTTGGCCTTGGAAGAACAAAGCCGACGACTACCAGGTTCGTGACGACATTTCGCTTACCAAGGGGGCCCACCAACTCAGGTTCGGGGCGAGTTGGGCGATCTACAAGAAGGTGCAGGACCTCTTCGGCACCACACAGGGCTCGTTCGGTTTCGACGGCACGTTTACAGGAAATGACTTTGCGGATTTGTTGCTTGGCTATGCCAAGAGCTACGGCGAGCTTGCCGTGCAGGACCACGGCTTCTGGAACAACGTATCCTGGGCCGTCTACGTCCAGGACAACTGGCGCGTTAACCACCGGCTGACCCTCAACCTTGGCTTGCGCTGGGATGGGGTGCCGCACACATATGAAGCAAATGATCGCATGGGCAATTTCTACCCATCACTCTATGATCCGGCCAAGGCTGCGGTCATGCTCCCGAATGGAAGCATAAGTCCTGCCAGCCCGGGCCTTGGCACAAGCCCTAACCCCATTCTCGCGGGCGTTCCGCTGTACTTGAATGGCATTGGCATTCCTGAGAAAAATGGCGTTCCGAAGGGGCTCGTGAACAACCACTGGGCGGCTTTCGGTCCGCGCGTAGGCTTTGCGTATGACCTGACAGGCAGCAGCAAGACCGTGATCCGCGGTGGCTTCGGCTCCATGTACGAGCGGATTCAGGGCAACGACATGTACGACGCCGGTCCCAATATTCCCTTCAGTTTGAACGTTGGCCTCCAAAGCGTCACTTTGAATAGCCCAAGCATATCGCTTGCCACCGGCACGGCAGCGAACCGACCGATTAATCCCGCGGATATTACCGGGTTGGCTGTGAATAACTACAAACTTCCCACGAGCTACCAGTACAGCCTAGGTATACAGCATTCGCTGAATGCGAAGTCTGTTCTGTCGGTTTCCTACGTCGGGAACCAGAACCGTCATCAGAGTGACCGTAGCGAATACAATCTCCCGAATGCCGGTGCGCTGCCGGCCCTAATCGGGGGTTCTAAATACAGTTTGGCACCGGGCCTGCCGTTTCGCGGTTTCCGTTCCATTCGGCTCACGGCCGCCGAGGCCAATACGCACTACAACGGACTGCAGATTGACCTGAACTCACAGGTAGGACGCGACCTTCAGCTTCGCGCCTTCTACACTCTTTCGCGTGCGGAAGATCCCAGCAACGGCGGGACGGGCGGCGGAGACTTGAATAATGTCTCGAATCCTTACCTGGGATGGAGATATGACATCGGGCCAAGTGGCTTTGACCGCACGCACGTCGCCGTGGTGAACTTCATCTATGACATTCCCCTTCTTCGCCACAGTCAGAGTCGGCTCGTGCGGTCCACGGTCGGCGGATGGCAAGTTTCCGGCATCGTTACGATGGAGTCCGGACTGCCGATTAACATCGGTATCAGCGGTGGGCAAGGCGGCAACGGCCTGCCCAATGCTACAAACCGGCCGGACCTAACCGGCAAAATCTCGTACCCACAGACGGCCGTCCCTGGCAAGCAGCAGGGGATTCAATACATAGATCCCGCCACCTTTTCTCTGCCGACGCTCGGCACTTTTGGCAACCTAGGTCACAACGCCCTGCGTGCGCCTGGTCGCGACAACTGGAACCTCTCGCTCTTTAAGAGCTTTGTTTTCAGCGAAACGCGCGGCAGCAAACTGGAGTTGCGCCTTGAGACCTTCAATACATGGAACCATACACAGTTCAACGGCGTCAGCAGGAACCTTGGCTCCTCGAACTTCGGCCAATTCACTTCTGCGTTTGACCCGCGAATCTTGCAACTTGGTGGCAAGGTTTACTTCTAACTCCTACGGTTGTTGTAACCGGCCCCGAGCGCACAAAACACTGTGCGCTCGGGGCCTCGGTCATTTTGAGCTCCTAATTTCCAAAAAAGGCAGACGACGGCCTCGTCGAAAGAATTCGGGGCTCGCCACCTCCTTTGCAGCTACAGTGTAGCCTTATTCCTTGACGCACCCGATGGCTAGGACTACGCTTTAGCTAGTCCTTTCAACGATTATGGGCCGCGCTAAGCAATGCCCGCCTCTCCGGATCGTGCTTTTCCTGCTCCCCGTACTTTCCTGCGTTTTCTTTGCGCCACACTTGGCTCTATGCCAGGACAGCGGAAGTGAAGGAACCCTTTTGCGTGGAGACAAAGCGGAAATCTCGGTGACGGTGCGCGACAGTTCCGGTGAGCCCATCTCTGTCCCAGCAAGTGTGAGAGTTTTCAAAGGAGGAATGCCAACCGATCAGAAAGAGGCGTCACGCGGGCGCGCGTTCTTCATTCTGCGATCGTTAGGTGATTACACCCTGATTGTTAGCGCGACCGGATACAAGAGTGCGCAAAAGGAAGTGTCGATACCTGTCGGCGTGAAAGCCGAAGTTGACGTTTACCTGCAGAAGGAATCAGGTCCCGGAGATAACACGGGGATCCCCGGTAGGCCGCTTCTCGCGCCGAAAGCCAGGGAAGCTCTTGACAAAGGTTTGCAAGCGTTGAGCGCCAACAAGCCGAAGGATGCAGAGAAGTACGTGGGTGAAGCCGCGAAGCTAGCGCCTGGACACCCCGACGTTCTCTTTGTGCAAGGCGTGCTCTATTTAAGCCTGCACAACTGGGCACAAGCGCAAGACGTTCTGGAAAAGGCCTCACAAATGGAGCCAAGCAACGCGCGCGTTTTGGGGGCACTGGGAATGGCCCTTACGGACCAGGGGAAATACGACCAGGCCATCGCTCCACTTGAGAAATCGCTTCAGTTGGAGGCTAGCGGGTGGGAGACACATTGGGCATTGGCCAAAGCGTACTACCATCGCGAGCAATACGATCTGGCGCTGAAAACGTCGCAGCTGGCGCTAACAGAGTCGAACGGAAAGGCCCCACAGATCGAATTGCTCGTCGCACAGTCACTCACCGCTGTAGGGCGCTACGACGATGCGGCCCAGACTCTGCGTACATTTCTGAAGAATCATGGCGATCGCCCGGAAGCTGGGACGGCCCGGCGCTGGCTCGAGGGGCTTGCGAACAACGGGAAAATTCAGCGAGAGTAGGACCCCGCTCTCCGCCTTGGCTCATATTGCTAACGCGCCTCTTCGGCTAAAAAAGATACGCTGTATCTGCCGAGTTCACTTTTGTACTCTATGAAGATGTGGAAGCTAGGTTGTATCGCTGTCGCATTGTTCTCAGGCCTCCTCGCGAATGCCCAGATACCGACTCCAGACCAGGCCGTGGCACTGGAACAACAGGGAAAACTCGCCGAAGCAGAGAAAAACTGGCGTCAGATCACGCAAGCGGACCCACGGGATGCGGCCGCGTTCGCGAGCTTAGGTCTGGTTCTCTCAAAGCAAGGAAAGTACGGGCAAGCGGTTCCAGCCTACAGAAAAGCGATCGCGCTGAATCCGAAGCTGTCGGGAGTTCATCTGAATTGGGGACTGGCTGAATTCAAGCAACAGCATTTCGATGCCGCCATTGCTCCGCTGAGCGCGGCCCTCGCGGCTGACCCTAAGAACCTGCAAGTGCTCACGCTGCTGGGCCTAAGCTGCTATGGAGCTAATCGCTTTGCGGACGCTGTGAAGTACCTCGAGTTACCGGCTAAATCGGACGCAAAAAATATTGAACTGCATCGCGTCCTCGCTCAAAGCTGTCTTTCCGCCAAAGAATATTCCTGTGCGCTCGCAGAGTTCCGCCAAATTCAAGAGCAAGATCCGGACTCCGCAGCCGTGCATATGCTTAGCGGCGAAGCACTGGATGGCTTGGGCCGAACGGTGGAAGCCATACCCGAGTTTGAAACAGCCGCAAAGGCCGCCCCTCGCGAACCTAACGTCCATTTCGGCCTCGGCTACCTGTATTGGAAGCAGCACAAGTATGACGAGGCCAAGGCCGCCTTAGAGGCTGAATTGAGTATTGACCCTGCCAACGCACAAGCCTTGGCCTATCTGGGGGACATCGAGCTGAAAAGAAACGCTCCAGAAAAAGCGCTACTTCTGCTCAATAAGGCGATCCACTTGAGAAACGACATTCGCATCGCGTATCTAGACATCGGCGCCATTCTTTCGGAGCAGAAGAGATACCAAGAAGCGCTGGCCGCTCTGCTGCGCGCGGAGCAGTTGGATCCCGCGCAACCCGACGCCCACTACCGGCTGGCACGTATATACCGTGCCATTGGAAACGTGTTAGCGGCGCAGCGGGAATTCGCCAGGGTTGGCGAGCTGAATGAGAAGGCCGAGGACGTGGCCCCGAAAATGTCCCGTCCGATGCCGGCGCCCCGCGAGTAGAGGTCCCGCGATCCTGGCAATCCCCTTCTGGCCATCGGTAGAATATCATTATTTTTCTTTAGAATATCAATATTTTTCCTTGACAAGCCCGGCGGAATAGTACTAAATACGCCGCTAGTAGAAAAGCATTACGTCCCGTAGTGCTTTAGGGGTTGGGTCCTTTCTCGAAAATGTACTGGGGTGAAAGAGAAAATGAGTCCGAGGCAATTTGGGTTTGTGCGGATTTCATGGTCTCTTTTTTCGCGCGAATATCTCCTCGAGGGGTAAACGAATGAAGATTCGATTTTTGAATGTAAAAGGATTGTTTAGCAATTCGCGGACAATCATTTCGCTGCTCGCGGTTCTGGCTCTCTTTCTAGGTAGCGCTTTCACCGCGCGCGCACAGGTCACGAGCGCAGACGTGCGCGGCACCATCATGGATGAGCAGGGCGGAGCGGTCGCGGGTGCCGACGTCACCATCACCAATGCCACAGGGCTCACCCGAAGCACGAAATCGGGAAGTGATGGTGCCTATAGTTTCACCGAGTTGCCGTTGGGCACTTATAGCATTCACGTCACCCATGCGGGCTTCAAGGCGGAGACGCAGACGGGCATCGCGCTGCATGTCAATGATAGCCTCGTCGTCAACGTCAATTTGAAAGTCGGGGCGGTGAGCGAGTCCGTCACTGTCGAAGCCTCGCCGATCGCGGTCGAGACGACGAACGGCGAATTGACCGGCTTGATCGAAGGGGCCCAGGTTTCAGAACTGCCGTTGAACGGGCGCAACTTCATGCAGCTCGTCACGCTCATGCCTGGCGTTGCCCAAGGCGAGGGTTACAGCGTCACCAACAAAGGGCTAAAGGGCGGCTCGAACCTTTCCGTCAGCGGCAGCGCCTCCAATGGCAACCAATGGCTCGTCGATGGGGCCAATAATAATGATACCGGCTCGCAGCGCACGATTTTAATCTACCCCTCAACGGAGTCGATCCAGGAGTTCAAAATTGAGCGCAGCAGCTACGGCGCTGAATTCGGCGGTATGTCCGGCGCGACGATTAACCTGGTAACCAAGTCTGGTACGAATGATTTTCACGGCAGCGTCTTCTATTCTGGACGCAACGACAAGCTGAACGCGTACGACCCCATCCTGAAGGACGGCTGCCCCACACCGTTGAGCTCTGCAACTTGCCCCAAGAACAAGTTCCGTGGCAATGACTATGGCTACACAATCGGAGGGCCCGTCAAGAAGGGCAAAATCTTTTTCTTCTGGTCGCAAGAATGGAACAAGCGCATTGAAGGGATCGTCCGAACGAGTCACGTGCCTAGCATGGCCGAGCGCACTGGCGACTTCAGTCAGGTAGTCGCTTGCCCAGGCGGGAGCCCAGGCGGGAGCAACAACGCAGGTTTCCCAGTCAACGGGCTCACCGATCCCAACCCGGGCGACCCCGGCGGTGCTTTCGGCACGGCGCGCAATAGTTTCGGGACCATGGTTCCGGCCATCGTACCTTCGGGGCGCACGACCTCGCAGGGTCTTTTGCTGATGACGCAATACCCGGCGCCGACGATCTCTGATCCTTGCGTCAATTTGAACTGGACAAAATCTCTAAACACGCCTACACCTTGGCGCGAAGAAAACGTTCGTGGTGACATTAACCTGAGCAAGACCCTGACGCTGATGCTCAAGTTCACCAATGATGCATGGACGCTGGGAGTACCCTCTGCCGGCTTTGGTTGGGGCAGCAACCCCTTCGGCGTCATTGACGAGTCCTGGGATCAGCCGGGGCGCATCGCCGCCGCCAAGTTGAGCAAGACTATCGGCTCAAGCATGGTCAACGATTTCCAGTTCAGCTATTCGGCGAATCGCATCAATATTCAGCCCTCGAACGTGGCGCTTGAACAGTCGATTAACAACGCCATTCCATGGAACTTCCCCACTTCGGGCAAGATGTTCGGCGACAAGGGGCCCAGTGCATGGTTTTCCGGCTGGGGCAATGCCCACCTTCCCAGCGTGTGGACCATCGCGCCCTGGCAGAATACCCTGGACCACTACACCTGGCAGGATGATTTCTCACTGGTCAGGTCTCGGCACACCCTTAAGTTCGGTGGCATGTACCGACGAAGCGCTAAGAACGAACAGAACCCCAACGCCGAATTCGGAGCCATTTTCAATAGCGTCGGCTTTCAAGGCCAGGGGGGGAACAAAACTGGATTTGATGTTGCCGACATGGAACTCAAGGGCATGGCCGTGAGCATGAACGAGGCCAGCAATATCCTCATCAATGACATCCGCTGGTATGATGCTGCCTTTTACGCGGCAGACAACTGGCGCGTGAACAGCCGCTTAACCGTGAACTACGGCGTGCGCTATGAGCTTTTGCCCAACCCCTATTTTGCTGATGACAAATATACGTCGTTCAATCCCTCTGCTTACGATCCGTCTCCGGCGGGACTAAGTTCACCTTGTGATGGCCTATTGTATTCGCCCGGACTCGGGCAAAACCCGTGCGTTGCAGCTGGGCAGCCTGCGGGCGGTAAGGTCGGCCCGAATCGGGCCCTCTGGAACAACAATAATCACATGTTCGCCCCTCGTCTAAGCCTGGCCTTTGATCCTACCGGCAAAGGCAAATGGGCTATCCGAACCGGCGTAGGCCAGTTCTTTAACCGCGATCGCCTCTTTGCCTTACAGATCGGCGGGAACAATCCGCCATTCGTCAAGAACTTCACAGATCCCAACGGCCGCTTCCTGGACAGCCTGACTGTCCCGTCAGCGCCCGGCTCCGCCTTCGGCACTGGCTTTGGCGGCGCTTCCGTCGGGGGCGAAACGTCTCCCCACATGCCCAATAGCTGGCAGTGGAACCTGACGGTTCAGCATGAACTCTGGAAGGACGCCCGGTTGGAAGTGGCTTACGTCGGCAATCAAAACTTGCACTGGGAGATTCGTTCCGATGTCAATGCTGTCGCACCGGCAGATCGACTCAGTTATTTCCAGTGCCAGGGTGTTTGCAGCAATCGAAACATCACGTACAGGCCTTTTGGTGCGATGAATCAAGGATCTATGACCTATTTTACGCGCAGCGGGCAATCCAATTACCACAGTCTGCAAACATTCTTTCAGTCAAGATTCCAACGCAATTCGACTGTCCAAGTTGCCTATACTTGGTCCAAGCTGATTTCGGACACGCAGTTAATTGATACTCCGAATAACAACGTGGACTTTTACAATCCGAGAGCAAATCGCGGGCCGGATATTCTAAATCGTCCCCATATCCTATCCGCCAATTGGATCTACAATCTGCCTACGCTGCAAAACCAGAGCGCGCCCGTACGCAATGCCCTTGGCGCATGGGAACTGACCTCCATCATCAGCTTGGCATCCGGACCCTCGATGACCGGCATAATGGGGGGTGTTCCCATTGGCGATCTTGCCGGGACAGGAGGAGGCGGCAACGAAGTCCCCATGCGCGTTGCGGGCCAGGGTTGCCGCGCCAACACAGGGGACTCGAGGCAGTGGTTCAACCCCAACAGGTTCACTCTGAATGGGTTCCAGATCGGCAAGAATGGCAGTTCCGGTTATGGCGCCTGCCTAGGACCTGGCAGCAACGACGTAGACTTCTCGCTCCGGAAGAACTTTAAGATTACTGAGCGGGTTAAAATGCAGTTCTCCCTTGACTTTTTCAACCTGTTCAATCATCCCCAGTACAAGTCCGACTCCATCGGCAACAACAACGGCAGCTTTGGCGTGAACTTCAACGGCCCTGGATCGCAGACGAGTAAGGATCCAGTCACTGGTGACCAAATAGGTACTGGCAATCCGAAGAATGCGCTGTTCCTCGACAGCGCTGGAAACCCAGTGATCATTCCTGCCGGCGTAGATACAAAAACCTCGAACATCACTGGCTGCAACGGCGGTACTCATCTGGCCAGTGCGACCGGCACTGCGCCGCAGACTGCGTGCGCGTTCAGTATCGCGAATACCACCATCGGGAACAACTTCGGGAATGTGACCCAGTCCCGCGAAAACGGGTGGCGTCAATTGCAATACGGTTTGAAGTTCACCTTCTGACCGTATAAATCTTCTGGCTCTCAACAACGTCCCGCCGCGGGCTGACAAGAGCGTGGCGGGACGTTCCTTTGTGAACTGGCTGTAGCTTCATGCCGGCACTGGACAAACGCTCAAATCCTTTCCGGTATAATGGGACTCATGACAGGTAAGCCGCGTCGCGCTCGTGCTCTGCTGACTTCAGTGCTGCTCTTCGGCCCGCTCTTCCTTCCGCTTCTGTTTGCGCAAGCACAGGGCCCGCAGCGTGTTCCGGTGCCAGTTCCGCCGCCAGCGAAGCGCCCTGCGCAAGACAAAAAAGACCGCAGCGCCCTCCCGCCCATCCCTACTTTCAAGGATGTCGCCAAGGACGTTGGCCTTACCACCGTCCACGTCTCTGCTCCCGAAGCCCACTACGTGATCGACTCCACGAGCGGCGGCGCCGGCCTATTCGATTGCGATGACGATGGCCGCCT
>Ga0137395_10001537_pt1 | contig 10764 bp, 12 predicted proteins | sample czobulk216metaG_FD_108283 | JGI IMG/M metagenome (GOLD analysis project Ga0137395, IMG submission 108283) | Vadose zone soil microbial communities from Angelo Coast Range Reserve, California, USA - czobulk2.16 metaG | ecosystem: Environmental > Terrestrial > Soil > Vadose zone | place: USA...
CGTACGCCAGTGTGTGGAAGTGGGATTGGTGCAGGGCGAGCACTTGTCGGTCGATGGCAGTTTTGTGGAGGCAAATGCGGCGAAGGAGAGCCGCATTCCACGGGAGCAGTTAGCGGAAGCGGCACAGGTTCATCATTGCGTGAAGCGAGTGAGCATGTCCCGCGCGGCTACCGTTTCCTGACTCATCCGTGCTGCCGTCGCTTGTACTCCCACGATGACGCAACTGTGGTTGTCGACCAGATAGTTGTCGTAGTACCCCAGCCGAGCCGGCGTGCCGCCCTTGGTGGCGTAAGTAGAATCGGGATCGGTGGTCGATACCTGGTCTTGCTGGTGAACCGGCGAAAACGTGGAGTGATGCGGGATCTCTTGATCGAAGCCCAGGCCGGTGAACCAGCGCCACGCCAGATGCATGCGCAGTTCCTCCACCAGCTTGCTAGAACAGCGCTTCGGAACGGTCGTGTTGTCCCATCATGATCAGCAGGCCTCCGAGGATCGGAATCAAACAGAGCATGGGCGAATGCTTTCTTCTAACATGCTTCTGCTGAATCTCATCCTGCTAATCGACGTGACTTTTTCAACACCCACGCACGATTACACGTTTTGTAAGTAACGCAGGTTTCTGTCACAAAACGAAAAGCCCGACCGGGCAGATCGGGCTCTTCTAAAGGAGGTGAAAAGCTAAGATGTGAAACTACAAATTGTTTTGTCGAAAACGAAGATCGTAATCACTGTTTCGGACGGAGATTCGGTCATCGTTATCGAAGTGCCGATAGTGCACTAGCAACGTTGCTACTAGCGCCGGAGGTTTCATGAACCGACTGCGCTTCGGATCATACACCTATCCTTGCCCCAGAGGGCGGCTTTGGCCTTGCCGCCCTGCTGGGCTATTGCCTTTCTTTGCTCAGGCGTGAGGGCTTTAGCTCTGGCCTTGCCGCCTTTGAGACCGCCCTGACGCCCCAGAGCCACAGCCGCCGGATTCTTGCCCAGCGATGAGCCTATGGCCTCTTCGACTGTACGTAGCGCGTTCTGAAAGTCATCCCGCTTTACTCGTCTGCCTGACCGTTTAACCATGTTTACATGATGCCACAGGTTTCCTGCCAATTACCACGGTTACTCGGCCCAAACCTCGTCACTACCGTCGCTTTGGGGATCGCTCAAAACTCATGATTCTCGGGTGTGAACCGGAAAGAATTCGGAAACGCTTTCGGCTGCTGCAAACGGTTTCGCGGCATTAGAAACTGCGAAGCCACAAGGGACCCATGTTTCGGCGCGTGTGTCGCCTTGGAATTATCCACAACATTTGCTTACGTCAACTCCCGGCCTTGGTTCGGGATCAAATCAGGTCTGTGAAATCTCTGCTTTTACAAAGAAGTACGACCGAATAAACTGGCGGCGTCTTTGTCGGTTCGGCTCGTGTGCAGGCAACACGCGTTCGCTTCAACGATTTCTTTTAAGAGGAGGCCAACTGTGCGCTCTCGATTGCTCCCGCTTCTCGTTATCTCTTTGGCAAGTACCATATTGGTGGCTCAGTCCACGCCCCAGTCACCGGAACCTGAACCATCGATCAAGAGCATGCTCGACCGTATCCAACAATTGGAGAAGCGGATCAGCGAACTTGAGGACCACGAACGCAAAGAGGCAGTAGCCCAAACCGGCCGTTCAAATTCGCAGGCCGTGACTGAAAGCAACCCGGTACAAGTCAGCGCCGTGCCCACACAGGCGCTGCACTCCGAGCATGCGGCCAGCACAACAGAGGTTCGGGAGGCGGAAATCCATTACCCATCCCTGCAAATCAGGGGTTTCGGGGACGTGGACTTCTCGGCGACGGACCGGAAAGGTTCGGTGAGCGGCTTCGATCTGGGGCAATTCGTGCTGCACTTTGCTTCGCCACTGTCCGAAAAAGTGAGCTATTTCGCCGAAGTCAGCTTCACGGCGCAGCCGACCGCCTACGAGGTGAATCTAGAGCGCAACATCATTCGCTACGACTACAACGATTACTTCAAGATGTCATTTGGCAAGTATCACACACCGATCAGTTACTGGAATACGGCTTTCCATCATGGGGCTTGGCTGCAGACGACGATCAACCGGCCAGAGATGGTCAAGTTTGGGGGAACAGATATTCCCATCCATTTTGTAGGTTTACAAGCCGAAGGGAACATCCCCTCGGGTAGCTTGGGACTGGGCTACAACTTGGGACTGGGCAACGGCCGGTCGTCCAACTTTGCCAAAGCCGGAGACAGCGGGGACGTCAATAACAATCGCGCTTGGCTGGCCAATTTATATGCTCGGCCGGCCCAGCTCTATGGCTTCCAATTTGGGGGCTCGTTTTATCGCGACAAGCTCACACCACAAGCCGGAACAAACTTTGACGAATGGATTGCCTCCGCCAACCTGGTCTGGAACAAACAACGCCCAGAACTTCTGGCCGAGTACGCCAATGTTCATCACCGGGATTTGCAAACGTCGCAGACGTTCAACACCACGAATTACTATGCGCAACTGGCGTACCGGCTCCCCTGGCAGGAAAATAAATGGAAGCCCTATTATCGGTTCGAGTATATTCATAGGCCGAAGGTCGAACCAGTTTGGGATTTCGCTGGGACAGCATCCGTGGTAGACCTGGTCGGTTCGCTCGTCGGGGTGAGATACGACATTACGAACTACGCCGCTTTCAAGGGCGAGTATCGAAACTTTCGTCTCGGGGCAGGCGAACCCCGTGTCAACGGGGCGTTCTTCCAGACAGCGTTTACCTTTTAACGCACTATGAAGGCTCATTGGAAACCCGCGTGCGGAGTCCTGCTTCTGGGCTGGATGTGCCTGTGCTGCCTGGAAACGGCGGCAGCGCAGAGCCATGACGTTGACGTAGCGTTGGTGGTGCACCCCGACGCGCCGGTGAGCAATCTGACACTGGCCGAGGTCCGCAAAGTATTTCTTGGTGAACGGCAATATTGGAGTGCCACTGTCCCGGTGGTCTTACTAATCCGTGCACCAGTAGCTCGGGAGCGAAATGTTGTGCTCAAGATCATCTATCAGATGTCGGAGTCGCAGTTCAAACAGTATTGGATCGCCAAGATTTTTCGCGCGGAATCGGCTTCCGCTCCCAAGGTGGTCTACTCCAATGACATGGCCAATGAATTGGTGACCGCCATCCCGGGGGCGATCGCCTTCATCGATACGCGAGAGGTAAGGCCGGGAAGCAAGGTGATTCGAGTGGATGGTCGCCTGCCCGGGGAAGCGGGCTATCCGCTGCGATGATGGCGGGCACTCCAGGCAGGTCACTGCGGCAAGCCGAGTCGCTGCAGCCACTGCTGGAACCGTGGATCGGAGCGGATCTCGTCGAAAGCAGGCTCGACCTTTAAGTAAGTTAGCTGGCTATCGCGTTCGTTAAAGGCTCGCTCCAGCCAAGCCGCGGTTTGCTCTCTCTCTTGGAGCCGGGCATGTATTTGCGCGATGTTGTACGGAGAAACGTAGCGCTGTTTGGAAACTTCTTTTAACCCTTCCAGTGAGCTTTGCAACACTCCCGCGTACCCGGACTTGCGATAGTCCTCACCGATGGCCGCGGCAAGGTCGGGATTTCCTGAAAGGGTCAACACCCTTTGGCGCTCACCAGCGGCCTCCCTGTACATGCCGCTTTGGGCATAAGCCGCCTCGAGGGCATGCTGTGCGGGTACGAAGTTTGGATCCAGATCGAGCGTCTTTTTGAGTTGTTGAATGGCGGGCTCGTATTGCCGCGCAAAATAGAGCTGTAGCCCGACGCTGGTATTGATGGGCAGTGAAAGGGGATCGAGGTCTTGTGCCTTCTTTAGTTCGGCCCTGGCTTCTTCAAGGCGAGCCAACCTGATCAGAAAATCGCCGTACCACTGGTGAGCAGTGGCGGAACTGGGGTCTAGTTGAAGCGCGCGCTTGAATTCAGTTTCCGCGCTCGACCAATCCCAATCGTAAGCTTCCCGAACGAGAGCCAGAGAAATGTGCGCCTCAGGCAGCATGTCGTCGATCTTGAGCGCCTGCAAGGCTGCCGATTTAGCATTTTGCCGCACTTGCTTTGGGGCAACGTAGCCGGAATCACCCAAGAAATTGTAGGCATCGGCAAGACCAGCATAGGCAAGCGCGTAATTCGGATCTCTCTCGACCGCCTGATTGAAATAATCTATGGCCTTGGTGAAGCCTCCTTCGGTCCGCTTGTTCCAATAATAGAGACCCTGAAGGTAAAGCTGAAAAGCCTCGGGATTCTCGGTGTAGTGCTTAGTTAAGCGAGGGGCTTCCTGGCCGGTTAGTTTAGGCCGCAAGTTGTTATAGATCTCGTTAGAGATGTCTTCCTGAATGCTTAGGAGATCAGCAACTTTGCGGTTGTATTGTTCGCCCCACAATTCTGATCCGTCGGCAACGCTCACCAAATCAGTTTGAATCGTCAACGTATCCCCGCGCTGGACAACCCGCCCCAACAGCACTGCATCGACATTGAGGTCCTTTCCCACCTTCTGGGGACTGATTTCGCGGCCTTTGTAGCTGAATACTGTGCTACGTGCCATGACACGCAAATCCGGGATACGGGAAAGGCTACTGATGATCCCATCGGTCACGCCGTCAGAGAGATACTCAACATTGGGGCTTGCAACTACGTTGACGAAAGGCAGTACCGCAACGGAATGAATCCGCCCGGATGAAAATCCATTCCACAGCCGCCCACGCCAACTCCTCGGAGCGAGGGCTACAAGCAGCACCAGTAAGGCGCAAGTCACCGCTGCAATAAGTGTGGGTGAGCGCCAGCGAATTTTGAAGCGTTCCGGCTCTGCTAACGTGGGAACACCGGATGATTCGCTATCCCGCTTGACGCGTTTCAGATCGGTACGGAGTTCGGCCGCCGACTGGTAGCGCAAGCGGCGGTCTTTTTCCAGTAACTTGGTAATAATCCAGCCCAGATCCGGGATGAGGTCAGGATTGAGCCGGGCAGCCGGCGCGGGTGTGCGATTGAGGATGGCCTCAAAGACGACCGCAGTGGTTCCGAGCCCGAAGGCTAATCGGCCGGTCGCCATTTCATACAATACAGCACCGAGGGAGAATAGATCGCTGCGCACGTCCAGTTCTGCGCCACGAGCCTGCTCGGGTGACATGTAGGCCACCGTGCCGAGTGCGGTCCCTGTGCTGGTTAGATGCCCTTCCGTACTCAGGGTGGGGAGAGCGGAAACTCCTACCTCTTCTGCTACCCGGCGGGGACTGGGAACCAGTTTGGCCAAGCCGAAATCCAGGACTTTCGCCTGTCCACGCCGGGTGAGGAAAATATTGGCCGGCTTGAGATCGCGATGGATGATTCCAGACTCATGCGCGGCGTCGAGGGCGTCGGCAATCTGGATGGTGATGTCAAGGATCTGAGCGCTTGCCAGAGGCTTGCCCGTGATGACGTGCTTGAGAGTCTGACCTTCCAGGAACTCCATCACAAGGAAGGGGTAGCCTTCGGATTCGTCAACTTCATAAATGGTGCAGATGTTGGGATGGTTGAGGGCCGAGGCGGCCCGTGCCTCGCGCTGAAATCGCTCCAAAGCCTGATGGTCGCGAACCAGTTCGGGTGGAAGGAACTTCAGCGCTACATTCCGGCCCAGCTTGAGATCCTGGGCGCGATATACCACTCCCATGCCCCCGCCGCCCAGATGTTCCTCGACGCGGTAGTGGGAGATGACTTTGCCAACCATACGCGACCCGCGAACAGGTCCCCATGTTAGGATGCTCATCCTAGCAAGTCAACGCAGCAGCGTAAAACTCTTGCAGAGGCCCGGGCTTGGCCGCTGCGTCGATGGCTGCACTCTTGAACAGATTCTTGAGATCCTGATTGTAATTTCGATTGAGTTCGCGAACCTGCTGTGCACGCTCACGGGTCTCGACGCAAGAAAGATTCTCGGGAATCAGGTGTCTTCGCCGAGCTTAGAGTCGAAATGCCTTATGAAGCCTTTTTCCAAAAACTCTCACTTTTTGCGGTGGAGACGCATCCCAATCGGTGCTCTTCGAGGTCGCTCTTGGCGCGCTCCATATCAACATTTTTGTTAGCCGCAAGCTGTGTGCTGACCCGATAGTACGCGGCGGAGCGAGCCTCGATGTACTTACTTTGCGTGGATTCGAGAGCTCTCTCCAGATCCTTGCAGATTGAGCAACCCATGGCTATCCCTCCAGCCCTCCGGCAGATGCACCTTTGGCAGTGGATGTGGTCTGTTTACCCCGTTTGAGGATCTCCTGCTCGGCGCGGAACCAGTCCTGTTCGTGTTGGCCGGGTTCGCCGCCGCGCGGCTTTCATACAGCTCATAGGCCCGCTCTCGTATCCTGTCTTGTGATGGGACAGCGGCTTGCATCAATGTCACTCTGTCAGTGGAGCTTTTCGGGCCGACAATAATTTTTGGTTGCGGTTGGTTGGGAGTGTTGGGATTGCTCATCGGGAAACCTCCTGAGTGCTGGGCAACTAAGGGAAACTTACTTCAGATGAACTGACTTAGTTCAGGAGACCTGAAAGAGGAGAGGAAATGATCACTCACTCTCAACGCTACGCTGAATTCTCACGCATGTCCAATTTGGTGAGTACCGCTTGCAGGTGACGCTCGATCCCATTTTTGTTGGCCCCGCCATCAGCGCAAGACGAGACAAAAGTGGCGCTAATCCAGTTCACTGACTCTCCTAGGTCTAGAAGAATTTGGCAGCGACAGGGTATGCGTCCGCTGGCGTACTGACAAAGCGCTCGACTTTGATTAAGCTCCACGATGCCCTCTCCCAGTTCTCCAACGGGGCGAGTTGTATGGGGCCGTCCAATCTCCTTTCCTGCGGTACTAATCTCAACGCCAGATGGAAACAACTCTACGCAGCCGCAATTTTAGAACTCGACGATACGAAATTGCCAAACCGGATCGCCAAAGCACGAGCTGCCATGCGCGCTAGAGTCGAAGATCCACTAACCATTTCATCAGACGAGGAACGCCGAACCCTCGATGACGAATTTCGGATCTTGCGGGTACTTGAGCAAATGACCACGAAAAGAAATCATGCAGATAAGAGCCCGTGACAGGACTTAAGGCACCGAATTGTTGGTCACGAGCGACGGGCGCTCCTGGAACGCGAATAGCGATCCGGTCGTAGCGCTCGACCGAATCGGCGTGGCATAAGACATGCCATCAAGAGCGCGATGCGGGACTGTGTCGAGTTCCAACTAGCAATCGAAGACGCCTGGGCGTTGCCAGTGTGAATTCAGCACCGAACATGTCCGGTGTTTCATAGATCGGCGCACGAGGACTTTTTCGAAGAGCAGCATAATCGGCGCCTTCGGAAGCCCGTTCCGACTCTGCTAGCAGGTTAGAACAAACGGTGTGAATGCATTCCGTTCCTCTAGCTGATTTCTCACTGTAAGCGTCGACCTGGTCACTTCCCCGAGGAGTCCCGCACCAGCACGATCGGGATGGACTGCCCCGGCTTAACCACGTGCTGACCCGGCAACGCTTTGATGGTGATAGTGTTCACCGCGTAAGTGGTGAACGTGCTGCCATCCAGCAGAGTCAGGCTAAAAGGCTTTCCCGTGATCGAGGTCAACTGCAGGTCGATCGAGCGGCAGGGCACCTTGGCGCAGTCGGGCAGAACGAAAGGGCTGGGGCCGCCGACGAACGCCAGGTCGATTGGCGTCGTCTCCAGACCAGAACTCTGGCTGATCGTGCCGACGGCGACAGTGACATTGCCAAATGACAACACGTCGCTCGTGAGCGCCGAGGCGTTGATGATGACCTCGTAGCCGGCGTTGCAGAATTGGCCGCAGTTCGGATCGGTCGTCCCGTGGAACACGAAAGTTCCGATTTGGATTTGTTTCGTCGATTGAGCCGCCGCGCAGGCGGCCAGCAGTAGCAGGGCCAGGAGGCAGCCTGCAGCTTTCTGAATGGCGCGCATTTTTTCTCTCTCTGGGGGAGGGAGAGGTTGGTGAACTGTTGACAATTTGCGTGCTGGTGCCGGGGCCCAGTGAGACTGTCCGAGGGAAAAGGCAATCGCAGTATACGCCAAGTGCAGACATAGTGGCGAATGTGTTCTTTTATGGTTACTAGTGCTGGCTCGGATTCTGGTTTAATCGCCACCACAAGGCTGGAGCGATTCGTGATGTTGGGATGGTTCGCAGACATTCTGCTATCCCACTTGAGCCGACTTGGGTCGCAACTAAGTACATCGGTTCTTTGGGATTCGCAGTTGCACTGCTCGCAGCTTTGTTATGTCTCTCGCATCCCTCCGCTTAAAGTCGGGGCAATAGTGTCACGGAGTAGTTTTCCACCCTTAAATCTTTTTAACCCTTTCGGATTGACAAAAGGTGGTACCCGTAAATTCGACAATCAAGTTGTTGGGCTTGTCGAATACTGCGAAGACATACCCGGTTCCGTATCTGGATTTGTGGCGGCCCGGAGCCGGGTACGGCAAATTCATTGTGCACTCGCATGAATAGTCGACAGAGCGGAATGTGTGCCCTTCGGAATGCAGGGATAGTACGCTCAAACAAGGCAGAAAAGCCAGCCCAGCGGAACTCTCGCGCTGCATAACACACAAACTACTACTACCAGGTAAGCCAATCATTCGCGATTTATCAACAATAGACTTTGCAATCGCGATTTCCGCCGAGTATCCATGAACTTCGCAAGATTGAGACCATGGATTTTTCCTTGTCGGGAGATTTGTAGAGCAGTACAATTTTGGCCGCAGTTTTCTCGCCTCTCCGAAGAGCAGTTCCCCCACGCACACCCCCTGAGGCGACGATGGGAGGGACACACGAATGAAAATGCAAAAGCTTTGCTTTTCGGTCGCTCTATTGGCGACCGTGATTGCGAGCGGTGCAACAGGCGCAGCCTGCACTAACGCCACCGTTATCGGTGTGTGGGGATTTCAGGTTGGGACAGCCGTCGGTCAGTTCACTGCGGACGGGACCGGCAAGATCACTGCCGGCGACGATACCGTGAATCAAAATGGAAAAGTTATCAAGCAGACCTTCACCGGTACGTATTCCGTCGCGGCCAATTGCACTGGCAAGCTCACTCTCAACATCACCGGCGGTGGGACGGTGACCGCCAGTTTCGTCCTCGACAACGGGAACAAAGGGGCGCAGATCATTGACACGACTGCCGGCACGGTTGCCGAGGGCCCGGGTGCGGCGGAGGGAACAGTCACCTGCGGGTTCAGTGGGACGACGCAGAAGTTTGCTGCGCTTCTGCTGGGCAAAATCATCGGCGGGAGTAGCATCGCGTATGTTGCCAAGGTTGTTCTGGACGGCAAAGGGAATATCTCGGGCACCGGCACGTTCGACGTTGGCGGAGCTTACCTCGTTACCACCATTGCAGGCACCTATACGGAAGGTTCCAACTGCACAGGCACCATCCGGATGACGCCGAAGGGATCAAGCACGTTGAACTTCGCCTTTGTCGTCGTCAACGCAGGGAAGGAGCTTCTGCTGGTCGACACCGACTCGAACGCGTCTGTCGCAGGGAATATGCAGCGTTAAGGGTCGGTCTCTCACGCAAACTCTTCAGATCAACGAACTGCGGGCCGCAAGCCCCACTATGGTACATAGCGGCCCGCAGCCAACCCCTTGGCGTCGTTTTTCACTTCCTTCTGGCAGGGAGCGCAGCCAACTTCTGGCGTTTACACCAACTACTAGTCAACGAGTGTAATGGCGCAATGCAACTTCAGCTTCCTGCCGCACTGACTTCCGACCCGCCAAGGTCGTGCGTGGCCGATTTGCGGCAGTAATAAGACCTGATAATGACCATTTGTTCATCGGAAGTGAACTAGCGTGTTGGGCTCGGCGGGATTTCCATGATATTTTCAATTCACGAGTTCACTCTAGCTAGAAAAACACCGTTCGACTCTGGCCGAGAATATTTAACGACGCTCATTAGCTGCGCGAGGCCGGATGAGAATGACCTCAAGACTACTCAATCGAATCTTTCGATGGTTCTGCCCGCACAGGTTGTCATGGCCCCACAGCGGTACTCATGGTCAGGACTATCAGGTATGCCTCCTTTGTGGAACCGCCTATGAATATGACTGGACCACCATGCGCCGGACTGGGCGCTTGATTGCTGCCGAGGCGATCGGCCAACGGCAACCCCCAGAAAGGACCTAGCCGGGATTTTGATATTCGTCGTTGGTGAAATCGCGATAATGAGATGGTCCGTCGCTTAGTGAGTAACGTCGCCGAACCATCTGGCCGGCGCAACATCCTTATATACAACCGCACTTACTTAGTGTGTCGCTGTATCAACAAAGGGTGCCGAAAGAAAGGGTGCCGAAAGCGCCCGTGTGGATGCAGTAGCTTTCGGACAAAAAGAATCGTGTTTTCAAATGTTCGCGGCTTATGGGCCGAGTTTCCGCAATTCAGGCCGAAGCGGTTGCGGTGAAAGTAACGCCGCATTTTGGGCAACGAACTTGCGTGGAACTGATGCGGCGCAGTTCTGCCGGTGGAATCTCGTATCCGCAGCATTGAGCATGGCGTGGCGAGTGACGCCTTCACTTTTTCGAGATTGACCTTCTGGCGGGCTGGCATTGGGGACTTTATAGCGGAGCAAGAGTTAACAGCTCGTCATTCATCCGAAATCATGCATACGCAAACTTAGGTAATCTTCTGTTAGTACCCAACTCCGCGGGATACTGATGCCTGATTATGAGCAGCTCTCCCCAATCTCGCCCGCCGTGGCGCTGCCCCCGCGCTCATCTGGACGGCAATAATCCAATCGTGCTTCGGTTTCCAAATGGCCAGCGCATCGC
>Ga0137395_10001538_pt1 | contig 10760 bp, 10 predicted proteins | sample czobulk216metaG_FD_108283 | JGI IMG/M metagenome (GOLD analysis project Ga0137395, IMG submission 108283) | Vadose zone soil microbial communities from Angelo Coast Range Reserve, California, USA - czobulk2.16 metaG | ecosystem: Environmental > Terrestrial > Soil > Vadose zone | place: USA...
CCCATCGCCCACGACGCGGCCAGTACGCGCGCCGCATCGATTGCATCCGCGACCCGAGCCGAGGCCGCATGCCCGCTCCTCGCGAGGTAGAACGCGGGCACCTCGTCGCAATCGAACCCAAGCACGGGCACGCCCAGGCTTTCGAGGCGCTCGAGGGTCAGGGCGATGTCGAGGATGATCTTCGGTCCCGCGCAGAACACCGCGACCGGGGTGGTCGCGAGCTCCTGCAGGTCAGCGGACTGATCCTCGGGATGGCCGCGGTGCACGCCTCCGATTCCACCAGTGGCCATGAACCTGATGCCCGCCATCGCCGCGGCGCGCATCGTCGCCGCAACCGTGGTGGCGCCTGCTTTCCGATGCACCAACGCCGGGCCGAGGTCGCGCGACGACACCTTCTCGGAGCCGGCCGCGATGCGCTCGACCTCGGACTTCGTCATCCCAATCTTCACGGACCCGTCGAGCACGCCGATGGTTGCAGGCACCGCGCCCTCGTCGCGGATGGCCGCCTCGCAGCCGAACGCAGCCTCAAGGTTGTGAGGCGCGGGCAATCCCTGGCCGACGATCGAAGTCTCGAGCGCTACCACAGGCCGCCCGCCCGCGAGGGCTTCGGCCACTTCGGCGGAGACCTGCAGGAAGTCGCTCACGCCGGACGGGCTCCCACTTTCGCGACCGCGGCAGCAGCCACACGTACCGCATGCTCGCCGGCTTGCTCCGGGCCCTCGCCGGCAAGAGTCGCGATGCAGAAAGCCGCAGCAAACGCGTCGCCGGCGCCCGTGGGATCGACAACATCGGCGGCAGGCGAGGCGATAAGTCGCCCGCACACGATGCACCCGGCCGCGCCGAGCTTGACCGCGGTGACCGGAGCGAGGCTGTCCATCGCGACGGGCATCGCGTCGGCCTCGGCAGCGGTTGCAAACAGCATGTCGGGCTTCATTCGCGCGAGCTCCGACATCATCCGCGCCGGCCCGTAGTCGACGAGCCCTGCCACTGACGACATGTCGACGGATACGCGCCCACGGCCGAGACGGACCATCTCCACGGCTGTGCGCGCCGCAGTCGCGAGAGGTTCGCGGAACAGCGAGTACGCCGGCACGTGGAGCAGGTCCACGCCCACGAACCACTCGGGCCGCAGGTCGTCGCGGCGTAAGCCGACGCTCGCCCCGCGCTGCGTGGCCATGGTCCGCTCACCGCCGGGCCCAATCAGAACGGCGATCGCCCCGGTCGGCTCGGCGGCTCGCACCGCGTGCACCTCAACACCGCCGGCCTCCAGCTCTGCCACCAGCCGCCGCCCGGCATCGTCGTCGCCGATGCGGGTGACGAGGCGCGATCGCTCCCCGAGCGATGCCACCCAGGCGCAGAAGTTGGCCGCCTGGCCGCCTCCGCCGACCCGGATCGACGCCGGCGTGTCGTCGTTGGTACGAAGATCACCATGGGGCGCGATCGTGATGTCGAGAACGAGATCACCGATCGCCGCCAAAAGCACCTCACGAGGATAGCCGCGGGAAATTCTGCTGGAATCCTGACCCTGGCCTGCTCTAATCTCACGGGTACAAGGGTGGGGACCCGAGCGCCAGCCAGTGCCGCCAAGCGCGCCTCCCGGAAGGTGGCGACGAATCGTCGCCAACCAGGGGAATCGAAACCTGCACCGGCGCCGCTGATCAAGCTCAGTGCGGTCCGAAAGCTCTTCGGCAAGCGCGCAGTGATCGACAACCTCGACCTCGCCGTCGCGCCGGGCGAGTTGGTCGAGGTGACCGGACCCAGCGGAGCGGGGAAGACCACGCTGCTCCGTCTGCTGCATGGTCAGCTGCGGCCGAGCGGCGGCGAGGTGTGGGTCGAGGGCCGCGCCCTCCACAAGTGGTGGCGCCGCGACCTCGACCGGATTCGGCGCGACGTGTCCTTCCTGTTCCAGGAGCAGCGCCTGCTCGGCCGCCTCACCGCGATGGAGAACGTCGTGCTCGGGCTCATGGTCAACGAGCCCGCAACTTCGTATCGCGAGATCCAGCAGCGCGCCTCGTCAGCGCTCGACGCGCTGGGTGTTGGTCACCGCCGGGATGCTTACCCGCACCAGCTGTCCGCAGGGGAGCGTCAGCGCGTGGCGGTGGCGCGAGCGCTCGTGAGCCGGCCGCGAGTTCTGCTCGCGGACGAGCCGTTCACCGCGATCGACCGCGACAACGCGCAGGTGGTGGCGCGCATGCTCGAAGAGGCCGCCGCCCAGGGGACCGCGGTGGTCGTCGCAATGCACCAGCCGAGTGGGCGGGCCGCGCGGGTCGTGCGGCTGCCCGAAGGCGTGGTGGCGGAGGGCAACCATCGCCTGGCGCCCGCCAACGGGTCGCGCGCGGCCAAGGTTGGCTGGCGCCGGCTGGTCGAAGCGAACGGGCATCCCAACGGTCACTCGAACGGCAAGGCCGGTTCCAACGGACACAAGAACGGGTCGGCCTCGCACGCGCGTCCGGCCGTGATTCCGCGCTGGAAGCGATACAGCGCACTGCTCGCGAACAGCTTTCGCATGGTCGTGCTCGGAGGCCTGCGCAGCTGGCGGCGCGACCTTCGCTTCAACGCTCCGGCGATGCAGACACTCGCGATGGTGCTTCTCCTGTGCGGCCTGCTGGCCCTGGTGGGCATATCGCTCGGGCGCTCGGCAGCCACCGCGGAGGCGCAGGCCTCGACCGTGCGGGTCTACCTGGCCGAGAACGCCACCGCTGGCCAGATCAGCGCATTGAAAGGCAGGTTCGTCGCCGACCCCCGCGTCGCGTCAGTGCGTGAGGTGAGCTCCGCGGAGGCGCTGCAGGAGGCGAAGGGGCGGCCTGGGCTGGGCAGCCTTGCCGGACTGAGCGACACCAACCCGTTTCCGGCCAGCCTGGACGTGCGCGTCAAGCTCATCACCGAGGTCAGCGCAGTCGCGCAGATCGCCAACGGCGACGCCGCGGTCGATCCCGCATATCCGACGTCTTACGACCCTGATGTGTACGGCCGGCTGCGCAACATCGCGATCGGGGTCGGCCTCGTCGGAGGCGTGTTGCTCCTGCTCTTCGCTTTCATCGCTTACGCGGTAACCGCCAACTCGATGCGCGCGGTGGCGGCCGCGCGACGCGAGGAGTTGACCACCCTGCGTCTCCTCGGCGCACGCCACTGGATGCTGCGCGATCCGTTTGTGATCGAAGGCTTGATGACAGGCGCGATCGCGGGGTTCATCGCAGGTGCTCTGGTCGCTGCCGCCTACCTGCTGGCCATGCGCTTCGCGGACGCCACGTACGTGCAGCTGCTGCCTGGCGTCGGGCTCACGACCACGCGCTTTGTGATCGCGGGAGTCGTGATCGCCGGCATTGTCCTGGGCGTCGCCACCTCCGTCCTCAGCTTCAGGCGCGTGCGAGCATGAGACGCGCCGCAGCTCTGGCGATCGCGGCAGCGGTGTGCGCCACGTTGTTCGCGCTGCACGTGCCCGCACCGGCGGCAGCAACGACGGTGTGCCCGAGCCCGAGTCCGAGCGCTACCGCGACCGATGCACGGACGTGTCAGCAGTCGGCGCTCGACCAGCTGAAGCAGCGTCTCGGCGGAGACCTGGCGAGCGCGCTCACCACGCAGCAGCACCTCAGCGACACGGTCGCCGCCGCGGCGGCACGGGCGCAGCTGCTCGCCTCCGAGGTCGCGCAGGAGGAGGTGAAGATCAGGAACCTGCAAAACAAGATCGCCTCGCTGGACGAGCAGATAGCGGGACTGGAGCTGCGCATCGACAACGAGCGGGCGCAGGTGAAGGCGCTTGCGCGGGCGATGTACCGCCGGCCTTCTTCGTTTCTCGACATCCTCGCGAGCTCCGGCAACCTCGCCGACGCCTTGACCGCGACAGGGGACATGGTGATCGCCGGGCAGCGCGCCCACGCGCTGCAGGAGCGGCTCAGGAATGACCTCTACACGTTGCAGGCGGACCGGGACGCTCGTCAGTCGGACCTCGATCTGGAGCAAGCCACTCTCGACCAGGTTCAGGCCGGCGTCGACCAGCTCGCGACCATACAGGGGCAAATCGACACGCTCACCAATCAGCTGGCGGCGCTGATCACGCACATCCGCAACACGGTGGCGCAGCTGCCCAACCTGTCGCCGGACGTGGCGGCGCAGATCGCCACCTTAATGGAGCAGCAGGAGGCGAGCCTCAGCCAGCAGTCGCAGTCCGCCGCCTGGGCGCTCGCGGGCGTCGGGGCCGGCGACGCGATGGCGCTGATGGAGCTGCCCGCCGGGTTTGGCCCATTTGGCCTGCAGCTGTCGTGGCCGATCATCGGCACCCTGACGCAGCCCTTCGGCCCGACAACGTTCACGCTGGAGCCGCCCCTCGGCCAGTACAGGCACTTCCACACAGGCATCGACATCGCGGCCGCATACGGAACGCCCGTGTCGGCCGCGGCCGACGGTCTCGTGGTGTCGGTCCGGCACACGAGCGTCGGCTACGGCAACTACGTGATCGTCGCGCACGGCAGCGGCTACTTCACCCTGTACGCGCACCTGGCCGACACGCAGGTCGTCGACGGTCAGCATCTTTTGCGCGGACAGCTGGTCGGGCACGAGGGTGCGACCGGGCTGGCCACCGGGCCGCACTTGCATTTCGAGCTCCGCTACAACGGCGCGGTGATCGACCCCATGAGCTACCTACCGCCCCGGTAGAGATCGGCGCTCGGCGCGTTAGGTGAGTGGATCCGCTCGCCGATGAGACGCGCGCACTCACGCATCAGCTCGAGCAGCGCGTCCTCGATCTGGACCTGGTCCTTGCTGGCCCCGCACAGGGTCCCGAACCACCGGCCTTCCACGGTGAACACGGGATAGGAGACGAAGGTTCGGATGTTGAGCAACCTTGCGACGCTGCTGCGCGGATATGCCTTCTGCGCGTCCGCAGTGTAGTTCGGCACGCCGCCCTCGGACACGAACCTGCACACGCCTTCGGACCAAGGCAGTGAGATGTCCTCGGGGATGTGGAAGACCTCGCTGCTGTTGTACGAGAACAGGATGCGCTGCTCGTCCTCGTCCAGCCGTGTCTCGGCGAGGTAGGTGGAGCTGAGGCCAGTGAGCTGGGCGAGCCGCGCCAGCAGCCCCCGCGCCACGCTCTCCAGGTCCTCGCCCGCCGCAGCCGCCTCGGCAAGCAGCTCCTGCGCCGTCAGAGCCATGCCGTAAACATAATCGGCTATCGTTCGGCGCCCACATAGATGAGAACCTTCATGGCTGCGCTGGCGGTGATGCTCGTTTCGTCAGCATGCGGGTCGAGCGCGTCCGCATCCGACGATGGGCCGCTCACGATCCGCCTCGGCTACTTTCCGAACCTGACGCACGCGCCGGCGCTGGTCGGCTTGCAGAACGGCCTACTCGCCGGTCAGCTCGGTGGTGGCGTGACCATCGAGCCGCACACCTTCAACGCGGGCGGCGACGCCGTCACCGCGATTCTGTCCGGTTCGGTCGACGTCAGCTTTGCCGGGCCCAACCCGACCGTGAACGCATTCGTGCAATCGCACGGCCAGGCGATACGTGTGATCTCAGGCTCCACTTCGGGCGGCGCGCTGCTCGTGGTCCGGCCGGACATCACGAGCGCGTCGCAGCTGCGCGGCAAGAAGATCGCGGACCCGCAGCTTGGAGGGACTCAGGACGTGGCGCTGCGCTGGTACCTGAAGAGCCAGGGCTTCAAGACGGACACGCTCGGAGGCGGCGACGTGAGCGTGCTGCCGCAGGACAACTCCCAGACGCTCAACGCTTTCAAGCAGCGTCAGATCGATGGCGCGTGGGTGCCGGAGCCGTGGGCGAGCCGGCTGGTGGTCGAGGCGGGCGGCCGTGTGCTGGTCGACGAGCGCGACCTGTGGCCGGAGGGCAAGTTCGTCACCACGGACTTGATCGTCGCGACGCAGTTCCTGCACGACCATCCGAAACGCGTCAGGGCGCTGCTCGAAGGGCTGTACGCGACAGTGAAGTTTCTCAACGCGAACGCCGCGCAAGCGCAGTCGATCGCCAACGCGGCGGTCGCAAGCATCACGGGCAAGAAGCTGGCGGATGGCGTCGTGTCGGCGGCGTGGCCGCACATGACGTTCACGCTGGATCCGCTGGCGTCGAGCTTGAAGACCTCGGCCGACCACGCCCACAGCCTCGGCCTGCTCAGGGACGCGAATCTGAATGGCCTGTACAACCTTGCGTTGTTGAACGAGGTGCTGACGGAGCACAACGAGCCCGCCGTCTCTGCCCCTTAGCGGACGAAGATCTCCGCTTCACCGAGCGGACGCGGGGCCTCGCGCGCCGGCAGCAGGAAGAGGGGCAGCGCCAGGACCGCCACCAGGGGCATCGACCATGCGGCCGCCGCGTAGCCGTACTGCGCCGCGACCACGCCGATCATCGAACCGCCCAGAGTGCCGCCCATGTCGACGGCGCTGTTCCAGAGCGCGCTGATGGCGCCCGCGTCTGAGCTAGTGCCTCTCTCGTTCATGGCCAGGTACGACGCCGTGTGCAGCGCGCCGAAGCCGATCCCGTACAGGGCGCCCGCGATGAGCACCCACAACGCCGCGCTGGTGAGCGCCAGCGTCACAAGCGAGACCAGGGCTATGGGAAGGGCGCCGAGCAAAAGAGCCCGAGCGGGCACGCGGTCGCCGATGTAGCCGGCGATCCACCGGCTGAGCGCGCGTGTCGAGCCGACGGCCAGGAGAAATGCCGCGGCGGATCCGAGGCCCTGCAGTGGTAGGGCGACCGGCGCGTACGTGAACACGCCGCCGAATGTGCAGCTGACGAGGACGAAGCCAACGAACACGGCGAGCATGCCGGGGCGCCGCAGCGTGGCGAGCATGTTCGCGGGCTGCTGCGATGCGTGGGAGGGTCGCTCCGGAATTCGGATGGCGATGAACGCACCGGCGACGCCAACCGCGAAGGCGATGAGCCCGTCGACGTCGGACCGGCCGTTCGCCAGCAAGAAGACCCCCGCTGAGGGAATGAAAACGCCAGGGGCGCTCAGCGCGAACCCGTAGTAGCCGATGGACGAGCCTCGCCGTTCGGGAGGCGTCAGCTCGGACAGCAGCGTCACGGAAACGACGATCGCGACGCCCATGGCCAGCCCTCGCCCGTATGCGCCCGCGAGCATCGCCCAGGTTGGTGGGTCGCGCAGCACGAAGACGAGGCTTGGCAGGGCGGTCAGCAACTGCGCTGCGATGAGCAGCCGCCTGGAGCGGAACCTGGTGAGGAGCCACGGGGTCGCGAGCTCGCCCGTCACGGCCCCGACAAACAGCGCGGCGGTGGCGGCGCCTGCGATGCCGTGCGGGCCCCGACGTTCCGCCATCACGGGGACGACCGGGAGCAGGATCTGGAACGAGATCGAGATGCACACGGCGAGACCCGCCAGCAGGAATGGTGGGCCCGTGATCGCGGCGCGAGCGTTCGATCGGAGGGGGCTTGCGATCAAAGAATGATATTGGCCGAGTTGAACTAACCTTGCCCCGTCGATGCCGAAGCGAGCGGGCCCGTTCGTGCAGCTCGACTACCTCTACACGCCGAGCGACGACGTGGCCGCGGACGTGCGCTACTTCACGGATGTCCTGGGCGGGAAGCTCGCATTCGCGATCGACGCGATGGGAACGCGGGTGGCGAAGATCGAGCTGACGACCGGTCCACCGCATGTGTTGCTGACGGATCACCTCAAGGGTGAGCGGCCGATCCTGGTTTACCGCGTTGCGGACCTGGAGGCTTCCCTGACCCAGCTCAAGAAGAACGGATGGAAGAAGGGCACCAACCTCGAGATCCCGATGGGGCCGTGCTGCTCGTTCGTGTCACCGCGCGGTCATCGCATCGCGCTGTACGAGCTGACACGCCCAGGCGTAGCCGACCACTTCGAAGGAAGAAAGGATTTTTGAATTAATGTCCCTCCCCACCGCGTGGGGGCGCCACTAAAAGCGGCGGTGCTAGGTGGGGGCGAAAGACTGGCTACGAGCGCTTGAAGCGGAGCGCCGTCCAGTTGTCGTCGATCTTCACGAACGCCACGGGCTTGTAACCCGTCTCGCCGGTGAACTCGCCGAGAACGTCGCGCTTGGTCCACCAGGGCGTGGCGGGCAGGTCGGTGGCGGCGCGGGTCTTTCCACCCTTTGGATAGCAAACCCACAAAAGACCGTCGGCTTTGACGCCGCGGATGGCGTTCGCGCCCAGGCTGCGCAGCTCGTCCGTGTTGTTGACGAACAGCTGGACCAGGTCGAACGTCTGGTCCGGTTTGACCTCCACGTGCAGGTCGCCCGGCAACGGCGCCAGCTGGGCCAGGTAAGCGGGAGGCGAGTTCACGATCGCGATCCGATCGCCGGCCTTCATGCGGAGCTTCCTTGCCAGCGGGCTGAGCGCCGCGGTCTTGGCGTCGATTGCCTGCAGGCCCGTGTACGACTGCAGGTTCTTCACTTCGCGATCTTAGTCCGCCACATGTGGGGCGCGCCCGCCTAGACGAAGAGCGGTTCTTGTTCGGAACGCGCGACGAGGCGTTCCATCTCCAAGTCGGCCGGCCGGCGCTCGAAACGGCTCGCCGCATCCAGCACCTTTGGCAGCAGGTTCACATCACCCACGGTGTTGAGGAACACGCCTTCGCGGCCAAGCACCCACCACACCGCGATATCGATGTCGGACTGAGCCTCGAGCGGCTCGTACCACGTCGAGTGCGTGTGGGGGCGGTCGCGCCACGGTCGCAGCGCGATCGACTTGATAGTCTGCACAGCGACGTTGCGCTCCCTGCACATCGCAACCAGCGCCTCGAAGTTCTCCTCGTAATAGGGAAGCTGCATCGTGATGAAGTTGAAGGGCAGCAGCACTGAGTCGAAATCGAACCGCGCGAGGCTGCGCCGGTGGTTGGCCGCGATCTGCGCTCCGTGTCCCGTGACGCCGATGAATCGCACGAGCCCCTCCTCGCGAGCCTGGATCGCAGCCTCGATCACCCCGCCCGGACTCATAGCGGTGTCCCAATCGATCGGATCGGCGAGGTTGTGGAGCTGCCACAGGTCGACGTGGTCTACGCCCATACGATCGAGCGAGCGGTGGAGCTCTTCGCGCGCCTCATTCGCACGACGCGCGCCCGTCTTGGTGGCGACGAAGAAACGGCCGGGGTTTTGCTTGAGCCACGGCGCTATGCGCAGCTCCGCGTCGCCGTAGCTGGCGGCGGTGTCGATGTGGTTGACGCCGTGCTGCAGCAGCACCTCGAGCGTGCGGTCGGCCGTGGCCTGGTCGACGCGACTCAGCGCCGCTGCGCCAAACAGCGTGCGCGTACTCACGTGACCGGTGCGCCCGAACGCGATCTTCTCGATGGTCATGTCCCTCTCATTTTCGTCACCAGCACCCGCGGCGGGTCGGGCGGACCGAAGAAGTCGTCGATCGAACGGTCATGCGCCTTCACCCGCGCGGGCGCCACGTCGTGACGAGCCCAGCCCCGGGACTCGAACCATTCCGGCTCCTCCGGATTGATCAGCGCGATGACGCCCGCCTCGCTTGTGACCCGCTCGAGCTCCTCCAGCACTTTCGGATCCGGACCGAACGCCCCGCAGGCTGCGGTGAGCTGCGACCAGCCGTCGCGCACCGGTAGCGACTCGGCCCAGCCTGCCACCGCCTGGACGTGTGGCAGGCGGTAGCGCAGCAGCCTGAGCAGTCCCAGAGAAGGCTCGACCGCCGCCACGAGGGCAGCGCGGTGCGTCAGGTGATACGTGAGACGGCCGGAGCCCGCGCCCACGTCGAGCGCGCGCTGCACGCGGGGCAAAACCGCGACAAGCGCTGGGGCGATCGGCTCCACCTGGGACAACCGATCCCACCGCTGCGGCTCCAGGTGATACACGAGGGTCCAGAAGCTTGCCCGGAGCACCCGCTCGACGGCCGACCGGTCGCGGGCTCCAGCGAGCCGCCAATCCTCGTCCGGGATCATGGCCAGCGCGTGCCGCCGGACCGAAGCCGGCAGACGGTCCACGTCCAGGATTGAAAAGCGTCTCCAACCCGACGGCGCCAAGGCCACGGCGCTGGCGTAGTCCAACCTGACATCAGACTAGATCGGGCATGAGGATTGCCGTGGTCGCATCGCCAGTCACTCCCCTTCGGCCGGCCCAACCGGGCGGAGCCCAGGCGGTGCTGTGCGACCTCGCCGCCGGCCTCATGCACAGGGGCCACGACGTGGTCGTCTACTGCGCCGAAGGCTCCGAGGTCGATGTCGTGAAGCTGGTGACGGTGCCCCGCCCCCGGGACGCCGCGGCGGCGCTGGTGATGCCGCTGGGAAAGCCCGCGCCACCGGCTCCTGGGGTGGAGGAGGCCATCCACGCGATCTTTGATGCGATTGCGTCGAGGCCTCCAGACGTCATCAGCCAGCACGCATTCGACGCACCCGCTTTCGATGCCTCGCACGGCCTGCCAATCCTGCATACGCTGCATCTGCCGCCGATCGTGCCGGCAGTGGTGCGGGCCGCGGCAACCACGAGCTCCGACCGCCTGGCGACCGTCTCGCAGAGCTGCCTGCGGGGTTGGCGGTCTGCGGGTGTCGAGGTCGGGCTCCTGATCCGCAATGGGGTGCCTGACTTCGACCTCGTGTCGGCGGACCCGTCGCGCGTCGCCCTGGTGGCCGGCCGCATCTCGCCCGAGAAAGGCATCGACCATGCCCTGGCCGCGGCCCGGATCGCCGGGCTGCCCGTTCGCGTCGCCGGAGCCCTCTACGATCCGGGTTATGACCTCGACCTCGACGGAGCCGATCGCCTTGGCGAGCTCACGCGCCTCGACCTGCGAAGGGTGATGGCCGAGAGCGCCGTCAC
>Ga0137395_10001540_pt1 | contig 10739 bp, 10 predicted proteins | sample czobulk216metaG_FD_108283 | JGI IMG/M metagenome (GOLD analysis project Ga0137395, IMG submission 108283) | Vadose zone soil microbial communities from Angelo Coast Range Reserve, California, USA - czobulk2.16 metaG | ecosystem: Environmental > Terrestrial > Soil > Vadose zone | place: USA...
AGCGCGATGGAAAGCGCGCAGGCTTCCACCAGCGACACCTTCGACGACGGCGAACTCGGCGACGACGAGACGCCGGGCGAAGCGACGCGGCCGAACTCGCGCGGCGTCAACGAGCCGCGCGGGCCGGAATATCACGCGTTCGCGCCGAAATTCGACGAGGTCATCGCGGCCGAAGACCTTTGCGACCATGACGAGCTGGAACGCCTGCGCAGCTATCTCGACAAGCAGCTTGCGCATCTGCAGGGCATCGTCGCGCGGCTCGCTAACCGGCTGCAGCGCCGCCTGATGGCGCAGCAGAACCGCGCCTGGGAATTCGATCTCGAGGAAGGCGTGCTCGATCCGGCGCGGCTGTCGCGCGTGGTGACCGATCCCTATCATCCGCTGTCGTTCATGAACGAGAAGGAAGCGACCTTCCGCGATACCGTGGTGACGCTGCTCTTGGACAATTCCGGCTCGATGCGCGGGCGGCCGATCACGGTGGCGGCGACCTGTGCCGATATTCTGGCGCGGACGCTGGAGCGTTGCGGCGTCAAGGTCGAAATCCTTGGCTTCACGACACGGGCCTGGAAGGGCGGCCAATCCCGCGAAGCGTGGCTCGCCGCCGGCAAGCCGCCCAATCCCGGACGCCTCAACGATCTCCGGCACATCATCTACAAATCGGCCGACGCGCCGTGGCGGCGCGCGCGCAAGAATTTGGGGCTGATGATGCGCGAGGGGCTGTTGAAGGAAAACATCGACGGCGAAGCGCTGGACTGGGCGCACAAGCGGCTGCTCGGGCGCGCCGAACAGCGCAAGATCCTGATGATGATTTCTGACGGTGCGCCGGTCGATGATTCCACGCTGTCGGTCAATCCCGGCAATTATCTGGAGCGCCATCTGCGCTACATCATCGAGGAAATCGAGACCCGCTCGCCGGTCGAGCTGATCGCGATCGGCATCGGTCACGACGTTACCCGCTATTATCGCCGCGCGGTGACGATCGTCGACGCCGAAGAACTCGGCGGTGCCATCACCGAGAAGCTCGCCGAACTGTTCAGCGAGACCCACGGTGTTGCCCCCGCCAGGACAGGCCGCCGCAGATTGCATTCGTAAGATTTCGATCTATGAAGTTCGGATCGGAAGCCGCTACAGGGACACTTCACCTTCTCCCATCGAAGTCGGATATATCCGACTTCGACAGATTTGGATACCCAACTCGGGTAAACCCGAGTTGGGTGGGAGAGGGAGCGCGCTTGCGTTGCTGTGAGGTCGAATAATGCCTCGATAGATGGATTCCATGCGCGCACCGATCAGCCGCCGCCGCTTCCTGAAATTCACGGCGGCAGGGCTTGCGACGACTGCCATGCCGGAGATCGCGTGGGCGCAGCTCGCCACGGAGCCGCGGCCAAAGCCGCTGGTCCCGAACGAGTTCTCGGTCGCCGAGCCCATCTCGATCGAGGTCAACGCCCGGCCGATTCCCTTTTTCGACACGCGCGATCACGCGCGTGTCCGGTTCGGGTCGCTGGAATATCGCAGCGGGCTGGTGCTGACCTCGAGCTTTCGCGGCTTTGGCGGGCTGTCGGGGCTGCGGCTCGACGCCAAGGGCGAGCGTTTCATTTCGATCAGCGACCACGGCAGCTGGTTCACCGGCCGTATCGTCTATCGGGGCCGCGAGATGACCGGGCTTGCCGATGTCGAGGCCGCCCCGCTGCTCGGCGCCGACGGCCGGCCGATCACCGCACGCGGCTGGTACGACTCGGAGTCGATCGCGCTCGATGGTCCGGACGTGTATATCGGCCTCGAACGCGCCAACGAGATTCTGCGTTACGATTTCAGCAAGGGGTTTACCCGGGCGCGCGGCGAGGTGGTGCCGACGCCGCCGGCGATGCGCAAGCTGCCTCGCAACAAGGGGATCGAGGCGCTGGTGATGGTGCCAAAGGCCCTGCCGCTGGCCGGCACGCTGATCGCGCTTTCGGAGCGCGGTCTTGACGCGAAGGGCAACCTGATCGCATTCCTGATCGGCGGCAAGACGCCTGGCCAGTTCGGGGTCCGCCGCACCGACAACTTCGACATCAGCGATGCGGTGCTGCTGTCCTCGGGTGCACTCCTGATACTGGAACGGAAGTTTTCGTGGCTCTCCGGGATAGGCATCCGGATCCGCAGCATTCCGCTCAACTCGGTGGCGCCGGGGGCACTGGTCGATGGCCCCGCGATTTTCGATGCCGATCTCGGTCACGAGGTCGACAACATGGAAGGCATCGACGTCCACGTCACGCCCGAGGGCGACACTGTGCTGACGATGATCTCCGACGATAATTTCTCGCTGCTCCAGCGCACGCTGTTGCTGCAGTTCAAACTGGCGGAGTGATTCTTGTCGGCCCGGCGAACGCGGCGATGACGCGGGTTTTGCGCGGGCCTAAATTATGTCGTCCCGGCGAACGCCGGGACCCATACGCCGTGTCCTCTCGTTTGAGCAGTGGGGCAATCAACAAGGCCAGTGGTTATGGGTCCCCGCGTTCGCGGGGACGACAGGAACGGTTCTTGCAACGCTGCTGCCGGCCGTCACATGATGGATAAGCTCATCACGGCGGCGATGAAACCGGAGCGTCGATGCGCAAGTCCATTCCATTGATTTCAATTCTCGCGAGCTTCCTGTTTGCCTTTGCGGCGTGCGCGGAAAACTGGCCGTCGCGATTGATCAAGGCGATCATCCCGTTCGGCGCCGGCAGCGCCGCCGATGTGGTGCCGCGGCTGGTGTTCGACCGGCTCGCGGCGGAACTCGGTCAACCCATCGTGATCGAGAATCGCGCCGGCGCCGGCGGCATGCTCGGCACCGCGGCGGTGGCGAAGGCCGAACCCGACGGCTACAGCATTCTTGCCCATTCTTCCGCGCTGACGATCGCGCCGTCGATTTTTCCGAATTTCACATTCGATGCCACCAGGGACCTCGCGTCGGTCTTGATGATCGGCTCCAGCGCCAATGTGATGATCGTGCCGGTCTCGCGGCCCTGGAAGACCGTGCAGGATTTCATCGCTGACGCCAAAGCGAAACCCGGCTCGATCTCGTTCGGCTCGGTCGGCATCGGCAGCGCGGTGCATATCAGCGCCGAGAAATTCCGCCTCGCCGCCGGCATCGAGACCACCCACGTACCCTATCGTGGCGGTTCTGAAGTCATCACCGATATTCTCGGGGCTCGGATCGATTTCTATTTCTGTCCGCTCGCGACCGCGCTGCCCCTGATCCGCGAAGGTCGGGTGCGCGCGCTTTTGGTGTCGACCTCAAGGCGTGTCGCCGATCTGCCCGACGTGCCGACACCGCAGGAGGCCGGGCTGAAAGATGCCGACAGCGCGATCTGGTTCGGCGTGTTCATGCCGTCGAAGACGCCGCGCGACATCATCGAGAAATTTCATGCTGCCGGGGTCAGGGTGCTGTCGGAACCCGCGATGCAGGAAAACCTGAAAAAACTCGGCGTCGAAGCGTTGCCGATGACGCCTGCGGAAATGGACGATCTCGTCAAGCGCGAGACCGCGGCCACCATGGAAGTGATCAAGGCCGCCGGGATCAAGCCATAGGGCGATCAAGCAAGGGTGCCATGCGGTTGAGGAAAGGGCGGCGCCTCGCTAGATAGAGGGCAACGAATTTCCCTCCCACCGGACATCCCCATGAGTGCCCTGTTCTCTCCGATCAAACTGCGCAGCCTTGCGCTTCCCAACCGCATCATGGTGGCACCGATGTGCCAGTACTCTGCTGAAAACGGCGAGGCCAATGACTGGCATTTCACCCATATCAACACGCTCGCGCTGTCGGGCGCTGCGATGTTCTGTATCGAGGCGACCCACGTGGAAGCGATCGGCCGCATTACGCCGGGATGTCTCGGCCTGTGGAATGACGCCACCGAGGCGGCGCTGAAGCCGATCCTGGCCTCCGTGCGCAAGCATTCCAGGATCGCGGTGGCGATGCAGCTCGCCCATGCCGGCCGCAAGGGATCGAGCCATACGCCATGGGATGGCGGGCAGCAAATCCCGCTCGCCGAAGGCGGCTGGCAGACGGAAGGGCCGTCCGCGGTGCCGCACAAGGAGGGCGAACTGGCGCCGCTCGCGCTCGATGCGCTGGGGCTAAAGCGCGTGCGCGATGCATTCGTGGCGGCCGCCAAGCGCGCCGAGCGGCTAGGCCTCGATGCGCTCGAACTGCACTCTGCCCACGGCTATCTGCTGCATCAGTTTCTGTCGCCGATCTCCAACAAACGCACCGATCAGTATGGCGGCTCTTTGCAAAACCGCATGCGCTATCCGCTGGAAGTGTTCGACGCAATTCGCGCGGCGTTCCCGGAGCAAAAGCCGGTCGGCGTCAAGGTGTCGGCGACCGACTGGGTCGAGGGCGGCTGGGATCTCGCGCAGACCATCGAATTTGCCAAGGAGCTGAAACAGCGCGGCGTCGACTGGATCGATGCGTCCTCCGGCGGCGTGTCGCCGCTGCAGAAAATACCGCTTGCGCCCGGCTATCAGGTGCCGTTCGCGCAAGGCATCAAGGAGGCCACCGGCGTGACCACCATGGCGGTCGGTCTGATCACCGAAGCCAAGCAGGCCGAGGACATCGTCGCGTCCGGTAAGGCCGACATGGTCGCGCTGGCGCGCGGCATGCTCTACGACCCGCGCTGGGGCTGGCACGCCGCGGCCGAACTCGGCGGCGAGGTCGAAGCGCCGCCGCAATACTGGCGCTCGCAGCCTTCGACCCAGAAGGCGCTGTTCGGCGCCACGACGTTCGGGACGAGGTAGAAGGGAGAAGGTGGCCGTAGGCGGCCTTTGGCCGCCGTTCTTTAATAGGACGCCGATCCTTTGCATCGGCTATGCGAAGTCCGTGCCGGATGACGGGTCACGTCCCATCGATAGGCCGAGACCCCTTGTATCTGCATATCGAGCAAAATGTGCAATGGAAGCGACTGAGCGCTTTGGCCGGTGGCCACCGGCCAAAGCGCGCGGCGATGTCGCCCGATACCCCCTTGGCAACAACCGTGGGTGAGCATGGGATCTTCGCCGTTGTCACGCACAACCGAACAGTCGGTGGATTACGATCGTACGCACAAGGCAGGTTACCGTGATGAAGATCATTTGTGGAGTGGATGTTTCGAAGGCTACGCTCGATGTTTGCATCGAGCCTGGCTCGATCTCTGGCAGCTTCAAGAATACCACAGCTGGGATCGCGGCGCCGGCGGTGTTCTGCCGCCAGCACCGGGCGGATCTGGTGGTGATGGAGGCGACCGGGGGCTTTGAACGCAGGGCGTTCCTGCTGCTGTCGAACGAGGGCCTGTCCTGTGCCGTGACCAATGCGCGCAATGTCCGGCAATATGCCGAGTCGATGGGCGTGCTGGAGAAGACGGATCGGATCGATGCCAGGATTATCGCCCGCTTCGCCCGCGACAAGGGGTTGCGGCCGATGCCGGTGCCGAGCCAAGCCCAGCAGCGCATCAAGGCCCTTGTGGCAAGGCTCAGGCAGGTCACCGATGATCTTACCGTGCAGAAGCAGCGCCGCTCCAGTCTGCTCGATAACGCCGAGATGCTGGCCAGCCTCGATGAGGTGATCGCCTTGCTGAAGCGGCAGTCGCGCAAGCTGGAGGGCGAAATTGCTTCCACGATTGATGACGATCCGTTGTGGGCGCAGCTCGCCGAAACGTGGCGTTCGGTGAAGGGCGTGGCCGGCTTGAGCAAGGGGTCGGACACCCTGAAACTCGCGGGTGAACGCGGCTTCATTCCGATGAGCCTCAACCTCAACCCGGCCTACGTTTCCAGTCATTGGGATTCGGTACTGGCCGGCGCCGCGCGGACCGGGCGCACGCCGAGCCGGCAGGACTGGCGGCTGGTGCGCGAGGTGTTTATCGCCGATACCGACGAGGAGGCCTGGAAGCTTTCGACCGGCGACATGATGGGCCGGATGATGGGCGAATATTTCCTGCCGCTGCTCGGTCACTTCGGCTTCAAGGATTATCTCAAGCACGCGCCCGATGTGCCGGACAGCGACGTGACCGTCGACTATTGCGCCCGTCACAACTGGATCGTCGGCTCGCCTTCAACGGTGGCCGAGAAGATCGAGACCATCTATCGCGAGGTCGGCGGTTTCGGCACGCTTCTGGTGTTCGGCTTCGACTACAAGCACAAGCCCGAAGCCTGGCATCGTTCGCTGACACTGTTGCAGCAGGAGGTGATGCCGCGGCTGAAACATCTCAACGCGGACCTGGAGCGCGCGGCGTGAGTTGAGGATGAATGGCACGGGACAGCGGCAGGCCGTCCTGCGTTTGATGACGCGTGTGCGGGTGCTACCTTGTTCGCCGCGCCTCATCTCGGCCTTCGTCATTCGCATAAACCCGGTATTTGGGTAAACCCGGCGCTTCCGCGCTCTCATGGGGCGACATCGAAATTCAAGTTATGCCTGCTACACCGTGCTTTCTGCCGACGGACAGTTGATCGCCATCAATATCGACCGTTAGAGGTTGCCATCAACGCGGGTTCAGACGTTTCGCCGAAGCGCTCGTCCCGTCGACGCGGTGTAGAGGCAATCCATCGTCAGACTTTGGCGTCAGGCGCCTCATTCTCGACCTGTTTCGGCCACTGACAACAAGCGGGCGGCGGGCAAATCTGAAGTCGGCGCGGCGTGGCCCGCCTGTGATGCGCGCAAATTTGGCGCGCCGAGCAGCCGTGCGACGCGAGACCAACGCTTTCAGATGGCGTCTGGAGGCTGTCAGGGCCCAAAAGGAGCGCCGACGCGGTGCAATCGAAGTTCAGTCCTTCGAAAAAAAACGGTATTGTGGAAAATTGAAGCGGACGGGAACATTGCCGCTGAATTGCCATGTAGGCTTTTGACATTCGCCAAACATTTATCGACATGCGGCGTGGCTCAAGGTGCAAATTAATCGACGGCCGCCACGACCCGATGCCGAACCACCGATTGATTGTGCAGGGGTGTGTGATGCGCAGGCGAAGACTCGAAATATATCGACGGGCTGTTTTTCTGGCGAATACCGGCAAATTTGACAGCTGGAAAGAGATTCAAAAAGAATTGGCGAAAGAAGGTTGCGAGCGAACTTTCGGGCTGCTCGCAAGCAATCGAATCCGCTCGGCGCTCGATGTCCAATGCTCAAAGAGCCGGCAACCAAGCGAGTCGGCGGGTATCGGCGGATCGGCTTGATCGTCCCGGCCATCAGGTTCGAGCGGGTTGGTCGCGATTTCACGGGACGGCGAACGCCGTCTCGCGTTTCATTGCAGCGGTAATCAGGACACCTGGTCCGGAGGTACTGGACGGCATCGAAACCACCTGGCAGCGCGTGGGCACCGGCGGATAATCCGAGACGGTACGCATCCGCTTGACAACGGACTCGTGGACAAAAGCATCCATCGGAATGGGACGAGGCTCGGCATTCGGCACGTAGTGCCAAGGAATGATTTGCGCGTTCAAGGCCGTTCACGCCACCGCCGTCCCGCCCCCTCTCTCGTCCCCGCGTTCAGCATCCTGACCGTCGTCAGCAGCAGCGAAAGGCCGGAATAGCTTCTGGGGTCGACGCCGGTCAGTTCGCGAATCCGGTTGAGCCGGAAGTAGACCGTGTTGGTGTGCAGATCGAGATGGCGCGCGGTGCGCTTGACGTTGAAATTGCAGTCGGCGAACTCGTTGATGGTGCGTGTCAGTTCACCCGACTTGCCGGAGTCCGCGTCCACGAAGCGGACCGCCCAATCCGGAATCAGGCGCAGCGCCGCGGCGTCGGGGCGGCGCACCAGGAATTCCATGAGGTCGATGTCGGCAAAATGCAGAATCGGCCGGCCGGCTTTCGCAAATTCGACCGCCCGTTCGGCTTCCTGATAGCTTTGCGGCAGCGCGGATATTTCGGCAGCATCGAGGCTGATGCCGATCCGCGCCAGATCGTTCAGTTCGGTCTTCAGTTCGGCCGCGATCGCGGCGAACGCAGCCAGCACGCGCTTCGAGGTTTGCGCGCCGGCGGTCAGGATCGCCAGCACTTCGTCTTTCCGGATATCGATCAGCCGGCCGAACGCCAACGGCGACAGCGCCCGATGGAAAAAATCCGACAGCCGCTCCAGTTTTGCGGCGCCATGAAACGCCCGGCCATTTTCGGCAGCCCGCACGCGCCCGATCACGATCGCAATCGGCGAGCCCGAATGCATGCCGCAGCGCTCGCTCAAACCTTGCGCCTCGAGATCGCCTGGCTGCCGCCCGTGCAGCAGGTCCTCGATCAGCGCGACATGTGCGCGCGCGCTGCGCGCGATCAGCAGCTTTTCCTCCGCGATATAGGCGTCGGTCATGATGCCGCTGACGCGGTCGAAAAACTCCAGCAGGAATTCGGACAAAATCATCAGGCAATCGGTCTTTTCGCTTTCCGGGACGGTCGCGTTTGCCACCGAGTTGCGCATCACCTCCCAATAGCCTTTGTGCGCCAGCCGGTAGGCGTTGAGCGAACCGGCCAGCGGAAATTGCTGGCGCGCGCGCCGTACCGCATGGGTCTCGACGAAGCGAAACGGATCGGGGCCGAGCGTGGCCGTGCGCCCCGTCGCGATCGCGAGCATGGTCTGCAGGATCGTGTCGCAGTGGCCGACCGCCTCCTCGCGGAATTGTTTTGTTGTGGCGCGCTCGAATTGCGGATTTTCGCGCGCCAGTCCGTCGAGCGCGCAGCGCTGCAGTTCGGATTTTCGCTCGTTCAGCGTGGCGAGAATTTGCGAGGCCAGCGCATTGGCATGTAGCCGCGTTTCCCAGTCCCTGATCAGCGTTTCGGCGCGACCGGACATGGCTGGCTCCCGCTTTTTTGGATTGTGAAATTGTACAAGAAGCACGCCAGATTAATATGGCTGATTGGCAATAGTCAAAACGCCTGATGTGCCTAGGCTGTGGGTGCTCGCCGAATTCGGCAGCGTTCGCAAAATCTCGCAAATGTGAGGGAATAAAACAAAATGGCCGAGATCAGGCACCAGATAGCAATCAAGGTACCGCCAGAGAAGGTTTACGCCGCGCTCGCCACGCAAGCGGGTTTGCGTTCATGGTGGACCGCGGACACCATTGCCGACCACATGGCCGGCGGCAAAGCCGAATTCGGCTTCGACAAACACAGCATGGTGTTCCGGATGACGATCGAAAGGCTCGATCCCAATCGGCAGGTGATCTGGGACTGTCATGGCGACAATCCGGAATGGATCGGCACCACCCTGACCTGGACGATCTCGCCAGCCGATGGCGGCAGCCTGCTGCGCTTCACCCAAAGCGGATGGAAGGACATGACCGACATGGTCGCGACCTGCAATTCGACCTGGGGCGAGCTGATGTACCGGCTCAAGGACTATGTCGAAGGCAAAAATCCGGGGCCGCATTGGCGGCAATAGCGATCTGTCTCCGCGTCCGCCATTCACCGTCATATTTTCTTTCAGAGAGGCGCCAATGCCCATCCACACCATTGCGCAATACCGCGTCAAACCGTCAGGCATCGACAAGGTCAAGCGCGCGATCGCGGAGTTCGTCCCCTATGTCCGCGCCAATGAGCCCGGCACCAAACTTTATCAGGCGTGGCAGCAGAAGGACGATCCCACCCGCTTCGTGCATTTTTTCATCTTTGAAGACGAGGCGGCGCATGCCGCCCATGCCGGCTCCGAGGCGGTGAAACGCTTTGAAGCCGCCTATCGCCCGGAGCTTTCGGAAGGCGATGTTGCCTTTACGGATTATCAATTGGTGGCGGCCAACCGGGGGTGAGCGACCATCTGAGGAGTCAAGTTGCATTGGCGTATGCGGCACGCGCATCGCGTGCTTTTGCGTTGAGGCGGACGAGCAGTTTGCCGGCCAGCGCAATGCGGACCACCATTTTTTCTTTTCCTTTGGCGCGCAGTCGCGTCGGACCCCGCTCATGCCTTCTTCGCCATCTGCGCCAGCGCGTGCATCGCGACGATGTAGCCGTAGGGTCCCAACCCGCAGATCACGCCTGAGGCGACCGACGAGATCTTCGAATGCCGGTGATGTTCGTCGCGGGCATGGATGTTGGAAATGTGCACTTCGATCACCGGCCCCTCGAACGCCTTGATCGCATCGAGGATGGCGATCGAGGTGAAGGAATAACCGGCCGGATTGATGATGATGGCGTCCGCATCCTGCCGTGCCGACTGGATCAGGTCGACGAGTTCGCCTTCGTGGTTCGACTGGCGAAAGGTGAGGGCAAGGCCGAGGTCCGCGGCGTGGCGGATGCAGTCTTGCTCGATCTGGGCCAGCGTGGTGGTCCCGTAGATATCGGGTTCCCGCACCCCCAACAGATTGAGATTGGGACCGTTCAGGATCATCAGTCGTTTCATGGCGTCCATCTCCTTGGGGGTTTAGCCGTTGAGCCGTTTCGGCAGATTCGGTGGTGAGCACACGGGAACCGGCCAGCACCGTAGCGCGCACGGCGCGCGGCGCAATCCGGGGGGCGAAACGGAGAGACCTCGGTTCCGAAAACCGGTTGTGGCGACTTGTCAGTTCAACCAATCCGGGGCAGCATCGCACCCGGGCCCGGCGATGCAGGATGCCGGTTCTTCCGATCCCGACACATGCATTTCTCAAGGGTTGATTTTGCCGGACCTGACAGACAGCGTCGAATGTATGCGGGGCGGATTCTGGCGGCGGGCGCTGGCGGTTTTTATCGATCTGATCGCGATCAGCGCGCTTTTGCAGGTGGTCGCGCTGGTGCTGTTTCCGTTGACCCACAGCCAGGTGCAGTTTTCCGGTGGCCCGCTCTATGGCCTCAACT
>Ga0137395_10001541_pt1 | contig 10738 bp, 9 predicted proteins | sample czobulk216metaG_FD_108283 | JGI IMG/M metagenome (GOLD analysis project Ga0137395, IMG submission 108283) | Vadose zone soil microbial communities from Angelo Coast Range Reserve, California, USA - czobulk2.16 metaG | ecosystem: Environmental > Terrestrial > Soil > Vadose zone | place: USA...
ACCGTCGTCGCCGGCGGCTTCAAGACGAGCACCGCGCAGGCCGCGCTCGCCAACGGGACCATGGCGCACGCGCTCCTGTATGACGACACGACATTCGTCACGCTCGCCCACCACAGCGTCGTGCTCGCGCCGACCGCCCTGGCCCTCGGGGAAGCGCTCCGCGCCAGCGGGCGCTCGGTGCTCGAGGCGTACGTGATCGGGTTCGAGGTGCTGACGAAGCTGGGCCGCGCGCTCAACCCCACCCACTACGAGAAAGGCTGGCACGCGACGAGCGTGCTCGGGACCCTGGCGGCAGCCGCGACGGCCGGGCGCCTCCTCCGCCTCGACGCGGGCCGGGTCGAGATGGCCCTCGGGATGGCCGCATCCATGGCCAGCGGTTCCCGACAGCAGTTCGGCACCATGACCATGCCGCTCCATGCCGGTCTCGCATGCCGGAACGGCGTCATGGCCGCCGAACTGGCCGCGCGAGGCATCACCGCGGATCAGGGCATTCTGGAGTCGCGCATGGGATTCTGCGCGCTCTACGGCGGGGCCGGCGGCGCCGCGCTCGACGAGCTTACTCGGGACCTCGGTGAGGCGAGGGAGATCCAGCGGGCGGGCTATGTGCTCAAGCCCTACCCGTGTGGCGCTCCGCTCCAGCGGGCCGTCGACGCCATCCTCGCGCTCAGAGCGCGTCACGGGATCGACCCGGACTCCGTGCAAGAGATCCGGGTCGGCGTGAGCTATATCTTCCAGGGGGTGCTCATCCGCACCGATCCCCGGACGGGTCTCGAGGGCAAGCCGAGCCTCGAGTTCTGCGCGGCCTCGGCCATGCTGGACGGCCACCTCGGCCTCGATGCCTTCACCGACGAGCGGGTTCGCGACGCGCGCGTCGAGGCGATGATGGCGCGCGTCCGGCCGTACGTCGATCCGGCGCTCACACGCGGGGCGCCCGGCGTGGCGCGCGATGCCTTCGGCGATCGGACCACGGTCACCATCGTCCTGGCCGGCGGGCGCGAGGTCTCGGAGACCGTTCGCTTCGCGCGTGGGAGCCCGGAGAATCCGATGAGTGACGAGGAGCTGGTCGGCAAGTACCGCGAGTGCGCGCGGAGGAGTCTCGATCCCGATGCGGCCGAGCGAGCCCTGACGCTGCTCCGACAGCTCGAGTCACTCCCAACCGTCTGTCCCCTGATGGACGCCCTGCGAGGAGAAGCGGCGTGGGCCCCGAGCGGCTGCTGATCTCTGCCCGCGCCCGGCGCGGTGAGCCGGTCGCGGGGCTGGTCGACCGCGCCGCGGCGTGACCGCGTCGGAGCGGCTGGCGCGCTTCGTTCACGAGCTGGACCTGGCCGCCATTCCGCTGGCCGCCCGCGAGCACGCGAAGCTCTGCCTGATGGACACGCTGGGCATCGCATTCGCCGCCACGAAAGAGCCGGCCGCCATCGCGGCCGCGACGGTGGCGCGACGAACCAGCGGCGCGCCGGAGTCCACGCTGCTGGTCCACGGCGACAGAGTCCCAGCGCCGATGGCCGCCCTGGCCAACGGGACGGCGGCGTTCAGCCACAACTTCACTGACACGACACTCTCCTGTGTCATCCACGGAGGGCCCGTGGCAGTGCCCGCCGCCCTCGCCGCCGGGGAGATGATGACCGCGAGTGGGGCGGAGGTATTGACGGCCATCGTGGCCGGGTACGAGGTCATGACGCGCATAGGCAATTCCATCAACTCCGGAACGGCCCGCATGGCGCACCACAAGAAGGGCTACCATCCCACGGCCACCTGCGGGGTCTTCGGCGCCGCCGCGATCGCGGCGAAGCTCACCGGTCTGTCCGTCGAGGGGACCGTCGCTGCCCTCGGCGTCGCCGGGAGCTTCGCCTCGGGTCTGTCCGAATCCCTCACGGACGGCAGCGATGTCTGGCGCGCCCACGGAGGGATCGCCGCCCACAATGGCGTGCTCGCCGCCCTCCTGGCGCGTGCCGGCCTCACCGGCCCCCGAGGCGTGCTCGACGGCAAGAAGGGCTTCTGCACCGCCTTCACCGACGGGCGCTACGATGCGGGCGCCCTGGTCGAGGGGCTCGGCGAGCGCTGGCTCGTCCAGGACGCCGCGTTCAAGCTCCACAATACGGCCCACGTCTGGGCGCTGCCGCTCGACGCGCTGGCGGCGGTCCGGGCCGCACATCCGTTCTCCGTCGCCGACGTCGAGCGGATGGAGGTCACCTTCCCGCAGAACTGGACCGCAATCATGGACGATCCGAGCGGCGCCACCTACGCTCCTGTCAATTATGCGCAGGCCACGAACAACCTGCGCTTCTGCCTGGCGCTGGGCCTGCACGAAAGTCGGGTCTACATCGGCGAGTTCGACGAGGCGCATCTGCGGAATCCCGCGATCCTCGAAACCGCCCGGCGCGTGATACCCCGCCCCGACGCCGCGCTCGGTCACATCTTCGAGACGACCGACCGGGCGCCGACCCGCCTGGAGGTCGTCCTCCGGTCCGGCGCCCGCCACGTCCTGGACGTGGAGTATCCGCGCGGCTCTCCGAAGAACCCGGCGACCCGCGCGGAGCTCGAAGTCAAGTTCGATTCGCTGGCAGCGCCGATCTTCACCGCCGGAAGGCTCGCCCGGATCAAGGCCGCCCTCTTTACCCTCGAGAATGCGCCGACCATCCGGGACTTCGCGAGACTCTGCGCCCAGACAGAGCATGGGGTCATCGACTGCGGTACGCAATACGGAACGCCACAAATTTCTAGTCCGGGGTAGTTCTCCTAGAAATTAGGCCCAAGTCTCTCCAGCCAGGCGCCGCCAGGGCGTGGCAGGCTCTGGGTTCTGTCCGTATTGTCCAACTCGTGTGGCGGCTGGCCTACCCGCCATGATCTCCCGCGCCCAAGAGGCCCGGGTTCGCGCGAGGTCCTCTAGAGTAGCCCGCCCGGGACGGTCCAGACCTACTGTCTAGAGCAGCTCGCGACCGCGGCCATGATTCCAAGTCCGGCCTCTTCAGAGGTCTCCCTCCCTGTTTCCGGTCGTCTTGACCGGAGTATAGTCGCTGGGGTAGTCAAGTGGGGGCTGTACCCGGGACCCGGGCCCCGGAGAAGAGGGACAGAGCCATGGACGACAAGGTGACCCTGCTGAGCCGGCCGCTCACGCGACGCAGTCTTCTCCGGGGCAGTCTGACGGTCCTCGCCGGTTCGGCCGCGTTCGTCGGTCGGCCGGCGGCCGTCCCTGCCCAGGCGGCGTCGCGGGTCGCGCTCCAGCTCGGGTGGTTCGCCAACGCGCAGATGGCCGGTGACTTCACCGCGATCGGGAAGGGCTATTTCAAGGAGGTCGGTCTCGACGTGAACATCGTGCCCGGGGGGCCGTCCATCGATCCCGTGGGCGTGGTGGCAAGCGGCTCGGTGCTCATCGGGAACGTCGCGTCCATCGGCGTGCTCGTCAGCGGCCGCAGCCGCGGTGTGCCGCTCAAGGCATTCGCCACTGCGTTCCAGCGCCACCCCTTCGCGTTCTTCTTCCTCCGCGACTCCGGCATCAAGACGCCGGCGGACTTTGCCGGCAAGACCATCGGAATCCAGGGCACGGCGCGGCCCCTGCTCGACGCGGTACTGGCCAAGTACCAGGTGCCGCGTGACAAGGTGAACGTCATCATCGTCGGTGGCACGACGACCCCGCTTCTTACCAAGCAGGCCGACGTCGTCACCGGCTGGGTCATCAACTACGCGCAGAATCTCCCCATCGAGGGCAAGAGCAGCCACTTCCTCCTGTGGGATCTGGGGATCCGGATGTACGCGTACACCTACTTCACGACCGACCAGGTTTACAACACCAAGAAGGACGTGCTCACGCGCTATGTCGCGGCGGCCGCCAAGGGGTGGCTCTACGCCAAGGATCATCCCGAAGAGGCGGTCGACTATGTGCTGAAGAGCGCGAGCGGGCTCGAGCGGGACATGGAAGTGCCCACCTGGAAGGTCAGTATCCCGTACATCTCCTCCCCAGCCACCCAGCAATGGGGATGGGGTTACATGGATCCCCAGGTGTGGGGCAGCCTCTCCGACACGTACGCTTCGCTCGACCAGATTCCGCGGAAGGTCACGCCCGACGAGATCATGAGCAACGAGATCGTGCTGGCCGCGAAGACACCCAAGTTCTGACCGTGGCGACGGTCGACATCGCCTGCCGCGCTGTCTCGATGGTGTTCGGCACGGCCGGCGGTCCCGTGCCGGCGCTGGGCGACGTCACCCTCGACGTCGCGCGTGGTGAGTTCGCGGCCCTGATCGGCCCGTCGGGCTGCGGGAAGTCGACGCTGCTGCGCCTGATCGCCGACGTCCTGCAGCCCACCGGTGGCACGATCGAAGTCCGGGGCGGTCCGCCGATGCGGGCGCGCCTGGCGCGCGAATTCGGCTTCGTCTTCCAGCACGCCGGCCTCCTGCCCTGGCGCGACGCCCTCGCCAACGTTTCGCTGCCCCTCGAAGTGGGCGCCTGGGGACGCCGGCACGTGTCGCCCCACCGTCCCGACGCGCTGCTGGAGCTGGTCGGCCTGAAGGGCTTCGCGCACGCGTTCCCGCGGCAGCTCTCGGGGGGCATGCAGCAGCGTGTCTCCATCGCACGCGCCCTCGTGACGGGGCCGTCAATACTCTTGATGGACGAGCCGTTCGGCGCGCTCGACGAGATCACGCGCGATCACCTGAACCAGGAGCTGCTCCGCATCTGGGCCGCCACCGGCACCACGATCATTTTCGTCACCCACAGCATTCCCGAGGCGGTCTACCTCTCCAACCGCGTCTTCGTGTTCGCGCCGCGGCCGGGCCGCGTGACCGAGGAGGTCCGTATCGATCTCCCCTCCCCGCGCGATCCCGCCGTCAAGGACACACCCGAGTTCGGCCGGTACACGGCGGCGCTACGACGCGCGCTCGCCGCGAGCGAATGATCGTGTCCGCCGCCGGGCCATCGTGCCCGAATGTCCTGCGCCGAGGGACACCATGATCGCGACGGCGGCGGCGAGAGGCGTGACCACCGGCGGCGCGGTTCCGGCGGGGCCGGCTCGCCGGCCCGGTGGCGCCGTGCTGCTCCGGCGCCTGCTGCTCCCGCTCCTGGTGATCGCCCTGCTCATCGCCGCGTGGGACGTGGCGATCCGCGTCCTTGCCATCCCTGCCTATGTGATCCCGGCTCCGGCCGCGGTCGGGCAGGCTCTGGTCAAGGAGCGGGCCCGCCTTCTCGAGAACGCGGTCCCGACGATTCTCGAGAGCCTCGGCGGCTTCGCCCTCGGCAACCTTGTTGCCATCGCCGGCGCAATCGCTTTCGTTCACAACAAGACGCTCGAGCGGGCGTTATATCCGGTCGCGGTGGCCGTCCGGACGCTGCCCATCGTGGCGATCGCGCCCATCTTCGTGCTGATGCTGGGCAACAGCTACGCACCCAAGATCGCGATCGCGGCCCTGATCACGTTCTTCCCCACGCTGGTCAACATGGTCGAGGGGCTCGAGTCGGCGGATCCGCAGGCGCTCGAGCTCATGCACGTGCTCTCAGCCAGCAAGACCGAGACCTTCCGCTACGTCCGCTGGCCATCCTCGCTGCCGTACCTCTTCTCGGCGATGCGCATCGCCTCGACCTCGAGCGTGCTGGGCGCGCTCGTCGCGGAGTGGATCGGGACGAACAAGGGGCTCGGCTACCTGATCGTGCTGACGACCTACGATTTTCGGACCGCGCTCCTGTACGCGGCCATGGTGGTAACATCGGCCATTGCGCTCGCCTTCTTCTTCCTGGTGAGCGTGCTCGAATGGCTCCTGGTGCGCTGGGAGCGCTGAGATCAGAGGAGGGGTCGATATGCAGACGGTGACCGAGCCGAGCCGGCAGACGCCGGTGGTGGTCGAGACCGATGTGTTGGTGGTGGGGGGCGGGCCGGCGGGCCAGGCGGCCGCGGTGGCCGCCGCACGCGCCGGCGCCGAGGTGACGCTGCTAGAGCGCTACGGGTACCTGGGCGGCCTCGCCTCGGGCGGCATGGTCCTGGTGCTCGACGACATGTGCGCCGAACGAGAGGTATCGGTCGGGGGACTCGCGCTGGAGATCGTGGAGCGCATGCGACGGATCGGCGCGTGTGTGGCCCCTCCGATGGAGGACTGCTTCCGCAACGAGCCCGAGGTGCGGGACCGCTGGGTCCGGTGGGGGTTCGAGGAGCTCTACGCCCGGCGGAAGCCCAAGCCCATCGTATACTCGGCCTCCTTCGATCCCGAGGGCTGGAAGCAGGTGTCGCAGGAGATGGCGCTCGAGGCGGGCGTGCAGCTGCGTTTCCATTCCTGGTTCTCGAGCGCGATGGTCGAGGACGGCGCGGTGCGCGGGGTGATCGCGGAGACGAAGTCCGGCCGGCAGGCCATCCGCGGTCGGGTGGTGATCGACGCCACCGGCGACGGCGACGTGTTCGGCAGCGCGGGCGCGCCGGGCGTGCACGGCTCGTACATCATGACCCTGGTGCACCGGCTTGCCGACGTGGACACCGACGCCGCGCTGCAGTTCGAGCGCCGGGATCCCAAAGCGGCCCATCAGCTCGACACCGAGGTCAAGCGGATGCTGGGCGGCGCCTGGGACATGTGGTGGCTGCTGACGCCGCGGCCCGGTGTGGTGTGGTGCAACTGCCCCCACATCCCGGGCCACGACGGGCTCAAGCCCGAGCACCTCACCCACATCGAGATCGAATCCCGCCGCCGCTTCATGAAGGTGATCGACTTCGTCCGGGCACACTGTCCCGGCTTCGAGCGCGCCTACATTCTCGACGCGGCACCGCAGGTCGGCGTGCGCCAGACGCGCCTGCTCGAGGGTGAGTACGTGGTCACCAAGGAGGACGTGCTCGAGCGCCGCGCCTTCCCCGACGTGGTGGCGCGCGGGCGCGACTACTTCACGCCCTACCGGAGCCTGCTGCCCAAGCACGTCGAGGGCTTGCTGGTGGCGGGCCGCTGCTACTCCGCGACGTCGGAGGCGCAGCGGATCAGCCGGGAGATCCCGCCGCTCATGGTGATGGGCGAGGCGGCGGGAACAGCGGCCGCGCTGAGCCTCGACGCGGGCGTGGCCCCGCGCCGGGTGGACGTGCCGACGCTGCAGAGGCGGCTCATTGCGCAGGGCGTGAATCTCGGCGCTCCGCTGGCGGTGGCCTGAGCGGTATGGAGTTCGCCCGCGTCGAGCGCGACGAGCACCTGCTTGTCGTCACCATCGACCGCCCGCGCGTGATGAACGCGCTCCACCGCGCCGCCTCCGACGAGCTGGACGAGGTGTGGACGCGCTTCGAGGCCGACCCCGACCTGCGGGTGGCCATCCTCACCGGTGCCGGCGATCGCTCGTTCTCGGCCGGCTACGACATGCGCGAGCCGGCGCCGCCGGGTGAGGCGCGCGGCGGCGGGTTCCTCGCCCACCGGCACCCGCGCGGCCTCGGGGGGCTCACGCTGCGCTACGGGATGTCGAAGCCGCTGATCGCGGCGGTGAATGGGTTCGCGCTCGGCGGCGGGCTCGAGCTGGCGCTGGCCTGCGACGTCATTGTGGCCGCTGATCACGCCGAGTTCGGCTTCCCCGAGCCGCGGGTCGGGCGCATGGCCCTCGAGGGCGGCATGCACCGGCTGGCCCGGCACATCCCGCTCAAGATAGCCATGGGTATGTTGCTGACCGGGCGGCGCATCTCCGCGCCCGAGGCCTATCGGCTGGGCCTCGCCAATGAGGTGGTGGCGCTCGCCGAGCTGCTGCCGGTCGCGCGGCGGTGGGCGGCCGAGATGCTGCAGTGTGCACCGCTGTCGGTGCAGGCCACCAAGGAAGCGGTGACAGCGGGCCTCGACCTGCCCCTGCCGACCGCGGTGACGCTGATCCCGCCGACGATGGCGCGGGCCCTGGTCTCGGACGACCAGGTGGAGGGCGTCGACGCGTTCCGCGAGAAGCGGCCGCCGCGATGGTCGGGGCGATGACGAGCGAGCTCCCACTCGCGGGCGTCACGGTGCTCGACTTCACGCAGATCGAGCTGGGGCCCTGCGCCACGCAGGTGTTAGGCGATTTCGGGGCCGACGTCATCAAGATCGAGCGCCCCGGCGCCGGAGATCTCGCGCGCGTGCACATGAGGCACCCGAGCGGCGAGAGCGCCATCTTCTGGAGCCTCAACCGCAACAAGCGCAGCGTGGCGATCGACATGCGCGCGCCCCTCGGGCGCGAGGTCATCCTCCGCCTGGCCCGGAAGGCCGACGTGCTCGTCCACAACTTCCGGCCGGGCGTCATGGAGCGGCTGGGCTTCGGGGCCGCCGAGCTGCGCGTGATCAACCCCCGGCTGATCTACGCCTTCGGGAGCGGCTACGGGCCGACGGGGCCCTACCGCGACAAGGGCGGGCAGGACGTCCTGGCCCAGGCGATGAGCGGCATCGCCTCGCGACGCGCGGAGCCCGACGCGCCGCCCGAGCCGAGCGCGACGCCGATCGCGGACTTCACCGCCGGGATGCTGCTCGTGCAGGCGATCCTCCTGGCGCTCCTGGCACGGGCGCGCACCGGTCATGGCCAGGTCGTCCATGTCTCGTTGCTGGATGGCATGCTCGCCATGCAGCTGCAGGAAGCGGCGGTGTGGCTCAATCTGGGCGAGCGCCTGAACTGGGGCGCATTTCCGCTGTCCGGCACTTTCGCGACGCGCGACGGCCACATCGTCATGGTCGGTGCGTTCAAGCAGAATCCGCTCCAGGAGATCTGCCGGGGCCTCGGCATCGAGGACCTCTCGGCTGATCCCCGCTACGCGACCCACGACGCGCAGGTCGCGCACCGGGACGAGCTGCAGGCGCGATGGCGTCAGGAATTCGCCGAGCGCACGACGAAGCAGGCCGTGGACGCGCTGGAGGCGGTGGACATCCTCTGCGCCCCCGTGAACTCCATCGAGACGGCGCTGGCCGATCCCCAGGTGGCCAGCAACGAAATGATCGTCGAGATGCATCACCCCGTGGTGGGCGCCATCAAGGCGGTGGGAATCCCTGTGAAGCTCGAGGGCACGCCCGGCTCGGTGCGCCGAGCGCCGCCGTGCCTGGGCGAGCATACGCGCGAGGTGCTCGCGGAGTTGGGATTCTCCGAGGAAGAGATCGGCGCGCTCGGCGGCCCGCCCTCATAGCGGGAGTGAGAGCCCGCCTACGGGCTTTACTCACAATCCATGACAAGGAGGAGGCACGCATGGCGCGCACGGCGATTCAACCCGTCGGCATGGCAGATCCTCGGCCCCGCTACACTCATGGCTGGCGCGTCGGCAATTCGGTCTACGTCGCCGGTCAGCTTGCGCTCGACAAGGAGGGGAACCTCGTCGGGCCGAACGACATCCGCGCTCAGACCCGCCGCGTCCTCGAGAACATGCGCCGCGTCCTCGAAACCGCTGGCGCCAGCCTCGGGGATGTCGTGAAGATCACCGTGTTCGTTACGGACATCCGCTATCGGGAAGGCTACGGTGAGGTCCGCCAGGAGTTCTTCGCCGCTAACCCACCTGCCAGTACCCTGGTGCAGGTGGCCTGTCTCGCCATCTCGGGCGCGCTGATCGAGATCGAAGCCGTGGCCGTGATCGACTGAAGCCCGAAGAAACCAAGATGGCCTTCGTGGGCGATTTAGGAGAGATTCGGTCTCCTGGGTCTCCCGTGATAGTTGACGGTAATCCCCTTTGCGCTTGGTCTCGATCGCCATTTTCATCGCGGTCCGGATCATGCGGTTTCCCGTGGCCCACAACCGCCAGGGCAAATACCAGGGTCATGGCCGCGGTCGCCACCAGAAAGATGGCTAATCCCAGCCTGTACGCTGGGTCGCAGCCGTCTCGTTGGGGATGTGTTGGTTGGAAGCTCAGTCTGGCGGGGATCTCTCTATGGGCTGGTTGGTCCTCTTCGAGGAGACCAGGATTCACGCCGAGGCAGGGCCCTGAAGGACCTCCGTGGCGAACTAGAGTAAGATGACGGCTTCGACGGTCCATCCAGAAAGGGTGGGACCGATGAAGCGCGGGAATTCTCCGAAGGGCCGGGCGCCTACGCGCTCCGCCAAGCCGACACCCATACGCCCGTTGCAATGAGTGCCGGCAGCTAGGGGTCAGCGAGGCCATGTTCTATGCGGGGGCGAAGAAGTACGCGCACCTCGGCGTGAGCGATCTGGACGCTCCGCGGGTGTTCGCACCGTAGCCGCCGTCAGCCGCTGTGGAAACGGCACCCGTCTACGGCTCCGACCTCGTCGTCGATTTGCTGCGCGCCGTCGGCATCGAATACGTCGCGCTGAACCCGGGCGCGACCTACCGCGGGCTGCACGACTCGCTCGTCAACTACGGCGGCAATCGGGCGCCCGAACTCGTCCTGACCACGCATGAGGAGATCGCCGTGGCCATGGCCCACGGCTACGCCAAGGCCCGGGGCGCGCCGATGGCGGCGGTCGTGCACGACATCGTGGGTCTGCAGCACGCGAGCATGGCGATCTTCAACGCGTTCTGTGACCGGGCCCCGATCCTGGTGCTCGGCGCCACCGGCCCCATGGACGCCACGCGCCGCCGGCCCTGGATCGACTGGATCCACACCGCGCTCGTGCAGGGCACGCAGGTACGCGATTACGTCAAGCTCGACGACCAACCGGCCAGCATTGCGGCCCTGCCGGAGGCGTTCCTGCGCGCGTGGCGCGTCGCCCGCACCCAGCCCATGGGGCCCGTCTATCTCTGTCTCGACGCCGGCCTGCAGGAGCAGGCGCTCGATCGTCCGATCGTGCTGCCCGACGCCGGGCGCTTCCAGCCCGCAGCGGGGCCCCACGCCGATCCGC
>Ga0137395_10001542_pt1 | contig 10736 bp, 9 predicted proteins | sample czobulk216metaG_FD_108283 | JGI IMG/M metagenome (GOLD analysis project Ga0137395, IMG submission 108283) | Vadose zone soil microbial communities from Angelo Coast Range Reserve, California, USA - czobulk2.16 metaG | ecosystem: Environmental > Terrestrial > Soil > Vadose zone | place: USA...
GAACCCGGCGACGATGCTGCCGCCCGTGCGGTGGCGTCGCCTCGCGCCGCCGGTTTAGTTGGCAAAAACATGGCCTTGCGTGATCGTTCGTGCCCGTCCTGCTCCGATTTGCTGGAGTCTCCGATATTTCGCCTGGGCCCAACTTTGCCACGCGATTTTTTTCAGGTTGCGCACCGCGGGGTCCTTCCAGCCGTTGGCCGCGAGCTGGGACGCTTCGGCTTCCGTGACCGGGACCTGGCCAAGTTCGGCGAGCTCGTTGGGCGGCAACTGGCGCTCGATCAGGCCGCGCCACGCGGCTTCCAGTTCGGCATGGGTGTCCACCAGCAGCGCGCCGACCAGCGCCGACACCACGTCGCGGCGCTCGCGGCTAAGGCGGGCGTTGAAGCGGAAACCGGGCTTCAGTTCGAAAGGAGAGAACTCGATGTTGCTCACGCCCCGAAAGCGCCGGTAAAAGTCGGGCCGGATGCACAGTCGTTCAATGGAAAATTGTTGCGGTCCTTCGGGGTGGCCGCGCGGCAGAAACCAGAGCTTCTGCCCGGCTTCCGACAGAACGAAATCGACGAATCGCCTCGCGGTGGCCAGATGCGGCGCGCCTTTGAGGATCGCCAGTCCGTCGGGGGCCACCGCCGCGAAATCCTGCGCCAGGACAAAGGTCAAATTCGATCGCCCCGCGACGGCTACCTGGGTGAAGCCGTAGAAATCGATGCAGAACGCGTAGGCCGTTTCACCCAGCGTCACGTCCTTGGCCGTGGTCGAGGAAACGCGGTCGAATTTGCGCACGTTGCCGCCGATTTCAGTGAGGATTTGCCAGCCGCGTTCCCACCCGTAGAACTGCAGGAATGTCTCGAACATGACGCTCATCGTGCCGCTGTTCCGGGGGTCGCCCGCGCCCACCCAACCCCGCAGACGCGGCTGCGACAATTCCTCCCAGCTTCGGACCTGCGGCAGGCCAATAATCTTCAGCGCGCGGGTGTTCTCCAAAATTCCGAAGCTGGAAAGCGCGGCGCCGTACCACATGTGGTTTGGATCGTAGATGTCCACGCCGTTAGCGTTTTGCGGAATGCCCGCGAGAATCTCCGGGGCCGGCTCGTACTGGACGGACAGTTTTTTGTCCGCCAAAATCAGGTACGGCTCCTCTCCACCGCCGAACAAGCAATCGATGGTGATGCCGTCGGGTTTGTTCTTGAATTCGGATTGCAGGAAGCGGACGGCGTCCGAAGTCCCGCCGGCGTCGCGCCATTCCACGGCCGCTTTTTCGCCGTAAAGCGCCTCATGCCAGAGCGCGAACGCCCGGCCAAATTCATAGCGGATCGTATCGACGTGCGGGCTCAGAATGATGACCCGTTTTTCGGCGTGCAGGGTCGGGGAAAGCATCAAACCGAGGAGAAGGCTCCAACGCCCGAACATAGCAGTCCTCGCAGGGACCAACGGACGACCGTGGTTCGACGGCTCGAACTTCATCGCGTGCCAGCCTAGGAAAAGCTCCCAAGCCGGGCAACCCTCATCTGGCAGAAGGCACTTCGATGACGACCGTCACCGAGTGTCCAGGAATTGCGGGCCGAGGTTAGTCGCGGTCATTGCCGCGCGCGATCAGGAGCAGGTGCAGCAGAGTGAAAAGGGACGCGACCATCGCGGCCACGTAGGTCAATGCCGCCGCGTCCAACACCTTGCTCACGCCTCGGCGTTCGTCCGGCTGGACCAGTCCCAGCCGGACCAGTTGATCTTTGGCCCGGCGGCTGGCGTCATACTCCACCGGCAGGGTGACGAGTTGGAAGAAAGTAATGACGGCAAAAACCCCGATGGCGACGCCGATGATCGGGCGCAAAAATGCCGTGCCCATGATATAACCGCCAAAAGTTATCCAGGTCGCAGCCGTTGTGGCAATCTGCGTGACGGGCACAAGCGCCATGCGGAACTTCAACGGGGCGTAAGCCGCTTTGTGCTGCAGGGCGTGGCCGGCCTCATGCGCGGCCACCCCCACGGCCGCCAGCGAGTTGCCGTGGTAATTGTCCGAACTTAGAAACAGGGCCTTGTTGAGCGGGTCATAGTGGTCGGTCAAGCGGCCCTCCACTTCGGCGACCGGCGTGTCCTGCAGCCCGGCGCTATCGAGGACTTCTCTGGCAGCCTGCGCGCCGGTCATCCCGGACTGGGCGGGCACTTGACTGAAGCGGCTGTAAGCCGAGGAAAGCTTCATTTGGGCATAGAGGCCGAGGAGCAGCCCCGGAATCATCAGCCACCACCAATGGTCAAAGATTGTCATAAAAAAGTTCGTTGGTCGTTTTTATCGAGTGCCGCACGCTCACACCATCGACGATTTGCGGCGATACGGCGTTCAAAACAGGAAAAGCCACTTTCGTGCCTTACGCAAAGCTAGTTGAGTCCGAGAAACTTGCAACTTTACCGTCGCGGGTCCGTCCCCAAAAGTGGGACAAATTGCGCCACTTCCTGGCGCAATCGACACACCATGACACATGTCGGGGGACGATTTGGAATTCATCTGCCCCATCCGCTCAACCGGCCGCCGGGACCTCCCGTTTCCCTTCAGCCAGGAACTCGAGGTAAACGGTCAGCCGCTGTTTCATTTCCTTGCGCGGCACGATCGCGTCGATCAGGCCGCGGTCGAGGAGGAATTCGGCGGTCTGAAATCCGGGCGGCAGCTCGGATTGAGTGGCATCCTAGATGACCCGCGGCCCGGCGAAGCCGATCATCGCGCCGGGCTCGGCGATGATGAGGTCGCCAACGCTGGCGAAACTGGCCATCACCCCCGCCGTCGTTGGGTTCGTGAGCACGCTGAGGTAGGGTAGTTTGCTTCTCGCATGGTAGGCGAGGGCCCCGCAAGTCTTGGCCATCTGCATGAGGCTGAACATGCCCTCATACATCCGCGCCCCGCCGCTGGTGGAAACGATGATCACCGGCAAACCTTTGTCCGTGCCGGCTTCAATGAGACGGGTGAGCTTTTCGCCGACGACCGATCCCATGGAGCCGCCGAGGAAAGCGAAGTCCATCACCCCGAGCGCCAGCCGGTGTTCCCCGATTTTGCCGATTCCAGTGATGACTGCGTCCTTTAAGCGAGTGGTCTTTTGATAGGCATCGAGCTTGTCCTTGTACGCGGCGACACCGGTGAACTGCAGGACGTCCACGCTGACCATGTCGGCGTCCATTTCCTCGAAGGAGCAGGTTTCCACCAGCGAATGGATCCGTTCCCGCGCGCTGATGGAGAAATGGTACTGGCATTTGGGACAGACCTTGAGGTTTTCATCCAACTCCTTGTCGAACACCATCGCCTCGCACTTGGGGTTGCGGCACTTGGTCCACAATCCTTCAGGAATCTCCCGTTTACGCGACTTGCCGCCGCCGAGCTTGGGTTTTTTCAAAAAGGCGGTTTCGGCCCCGGAGGCTGGCGGCGTGACGGCAGGCTCGGCGGTTTCAATGCCGAGCGTCTTTTTGCTAAAAGAGGTCGTAGCCATAGTTGGTATCAAAACCTTCAACTAATGTAGCAGCCCGCGGGTGAGCGTCCACACACAAACCTCTTCCGCGCCGCCCGCCCGCAAGACCTGCGCGCAAGCGCTAGTGGTGGCGCCGGTCGTCAGCACGTCGTCCAACAAGACCACGCGCCGGCCTTTGAGCGAACGGCCGCGATCCAGCGCAAAGGCCTGGCGCACGTTGGCGGTGCGTTCGGCGCGCGAGAGCCGGGTTTGGGTGCGGGTCGGCGAGACCCGCCGGAGGAGCCGCCGGTCCATGGGCACTTGCGCAGCCACGCTCAGATGCCTGGCCAGCCGTTCGGCCTGGTTGAATTCGCGTTCGCTCTTTTTCACACGGTGCAGCGGCACAGGAACAATCAGGTCCCACCGCTCCTGGCGCAAACTCGGCGCGGCCACCCGCACCAGCAGATCGGCCAGAAACGGCTCGAACCAGAGCGCGCGATGGTATTTGTAACGGTGAATGATTTCGAGCACCATGCCGCGCGCCGCGACCGCCGAGCGGGCGCGGCTGAATTGCAGTCCCATCTCCCGGCAGTTGCCGCACTCGAACGGAGTGGTGACCGCGCCCTCGAATGGTAATCCGCAACGTTCACAAAACGGCGGCGCAATGAATTTTATGTTCTGCCAGCACTGCGCGCCGATGAATCCCTCGGCGGCGGTGGCCCTCTCTTCGCCGCAATACTGACACACGTCAGGATAGAAAAAGCCCAGCCCGGCATCAAGCCAGCATTTCAGACGGTTGAGCAATTCACTTCGCATCGGCGGCGGACCTTTTTTGCCGGGGCCAGACCGACACCGCGATCAACACCGGCGCGAGCACGATCAACGCCAGCCAGCCATCGATCAATTTCTCCGTCCCCCAAAACCCGGCGTCGGCGCCCGGCTGCGCGGCGGTCAGGAACCCGTACAGTTTCAAACAGAAAACCCAGCCGGCGTGCAAGCCGATCGGGAAATACAAACTGCCCGACCGGTGATAACCCATGGCCAGGATCAGACCCGTCAGGGTGAGCGCGAAAAACCCGGGCACCAGCGTTTCCAGCTCGGCGAATCCGTGGAGCATGCGCGGCAGCATTTCAAAACCCGAAATCCAGGTAATCTTTTCCGGCGGCGGCGGCTTTTGGAAAAAATGGACGAGCGCGTACACCCCGCTGCTCACCAGCCACGCGCTGGCCCAATGATGCGCTTTGCGCAGCGCGCCGAACAAGGCCCCGCGGAAAAGCAATTCTTCCAACACCGCGACCACGACCGCCGATAAGCCGGCGGAGAACGTTCGCCGGCCCAAATCGGCGACGGTGTAATCCACATTCAAGCTTCGCGCTCCCGCCGCAATGGCCAGCACCGCGACGCAGGCGAGCGAACCCAACCCAAGGGCCAGGCCGCCAGCCAGTTTCCATCCCTGGCCCGCCGGTTTCACAAGGCCCACATCGCCAAACGAGCGCGCGCCGAGGCCCCGCAAAAACGGCCAGAGTCCAGCCAGCGCCAGTCCCAGCAACGCGCGATTGACATACCGATGAAATGGCGCGCGGGACAATTCCTGGGCGATGGAAGAATACGCCCCGGCCCATTCCACGAGCCAATAAAGCCAGGGGGAAAGCAGCGCCGCCCCGAAAAAAACCACGGCCAGGTAGAGGAACAATGAACGGAGCGGCCGCATAGACGCAGCTTAGAAATCGCGGCTCGCACTGCCAAGCGGATTCAGAACCAAAGACGCGGCCAGAACAGAGACGATTCTTCGGATCCGATCACGAGTTCTGGCGCCAGCGCTTCGGCGATACCTTCCCTGAGTCGGTTTGGATTGCTGGCGGGACCGGATCCTGATTATTTTGTCCGAAAGCATGAAAGCGTTTCCTTTCCTGTGCGCGCTCGCCCTCGCCGCGCGGCCGGCGGCCACGGCCCTGGCCGATAATTGGCCCCAGTTTCGCGGCCCCGACGGCCAGGGCAACTCCGAGGCTCGCGAATTGCCGCTGACGTGGAGCGAAACGAATCACGTGGCATGGAAGACGGCCCTCCACGGCCGCGCCTGGTCGTCGCCGGTGATCTGGGACCAACAAGTCTGGCTGACCACCGCGACCGAAGATGGCACGAAGTTGTTCGCCCTCTGCGTCGATCGCGACAGCGGAAGGGTGGTGCGTGATCTGAAGCTCTTTGACGTCGAGAAACCGCAATTCGCGCACCAATTCAACACCTATGCCTCGCCCTCACCGGTGATCGAAGCGGACCGCGTGTATGTCACTTTCGGCTCGCCTGGCACCGCCTGTCTCGACACGAAAACCGGCAAGGTCTTGTGGGAGCGGCGGGATTTTGTCTGCAACCATTTTCGCGGCGCCGGGTCGTCGCCCATTCTGTTCGGCAATTTGTTGATCATGAATTTCGATGGCAGCGACCACCAATTCGTCGTGGCGCTCGACAAGCGGACCGGCAAGACGGCCTGGCGCGCGGAGCGCTCGATTGATTATCAGGACCTCAAGGACGGCAAACCCGAAGCCGAGGGCGACTGGCGCAAGGCGTTCTCCACGCCGCACATCGCGACGCTGGGCGGCGAACCGATCCTCCTGAGCATCGGGGCCAAAGCGGCGTATGGCTACGAGCCGCTGACCGGCGCGGAAGTCTGGCGCGTGGAGGAACGGACCAGCCACTCGGCCAGTTCACGTCCGATCGCCGGCCACGGGATGATATTCCTGGCCACGGGCTGGTCCACCGGCCAATTGCTGGCGCTGCGCCCGGGCGCGAAAGGCGAAGTGATCGACGCCAACCAGAGCGGCTCGGCACAACCGCGTTCCCAGTTGCAACTCGTCTGGAAATCAAAACGAAACGTGCCGCGCAAACCCTCCCTGCTGCTCGTCGATGAATTGCTCTTCACGATCGACGATGGCGGCATCGCGAGTTGCCTGGAGGCCGGGACCGGCGCGGAGGTCTGGCGGGAGCGCGTGGCCGGAAACTACTCGGCGTCGCCGATCCACGCCGCCGGCCGGATTTATTTCTTCAGCGAAGAGGGCAAAGCGACGGTGATCGAAGCGGGCCGGAAATTCAAAGTGCTCGCCGAGAACAATCTCGATGACGGCTTCATGGCGTCCCCTGCGGTCGCCGGCAAGGCCCTGTTCCTCCGGACCCGGACGCACCTGTACCGGATCGAAGAATGACCAGCGCGGGCGAACAGGCCTCCAGCGTTTTCTGCGCGCTTATGCTGAAAAATCCGGTCCGGCAGGCTGCCCTGGAAGGTGCCGAGCCGTTGGGCTGCGGTGCTCGCAATCTTGCCATTGACTGCGGTTGGTCCCACAATCCCCTCCATAAAATTTATGCGATCCTTCCTCGTTGCCATGGCCCTGTTCATCACGGCGCGTCTCTCGATCTTCGGGGCCGAAACGGAGCCAGCCAAGGCCCGGCAGGGCGCGGAACTTTTGAAGACGGACATCCTCGGGGTGTTTGCGCACCCGGACGACGAGACCGGGATGGCGGCTACGCTGGCGAGATACGCCGCGGATCGGGTGGTCGCCAACGTTTATTGCACGCGCGGGGAAGGGGGCGGCAACATGGTGGGCACACAGGGCGGAGCGGCGCTGGGGATTCTGCGCGAGGCCGAGTTGCGCGATTGTCTGGCGCGGCTGGGCGTGCGCTACTGTTATTTCCTGGACCAGCTCGATTGGGCTTACACGGAGAGTCTCAGCGCCACGTTGCGCAAATGGGGCAAAGAGGAAACGCTCGGCCGCCTGGTGCGCCTGGTGCGCGCGCTGCGGCCGGAAGTCATCGTCACGATGAACCCGGCGCCCTCGCCCGGACAGCACGGGCATCATCAGGCGGCGGCGGTGCTGGCGACCGAAGCGTTAGCGGCGGCGGCGAATCCAGCGCGCTTTCCGGAACAACTGACGAAGGAGGGTCTGGTGGTGTGGCAGGTTCGCAAGCTGTACTACGGCGGCGGCAGCACTGGAACAGTGGCGTCGATCATCACGACGAATGCCCTGCCCAGCGGCAAAACACCAGCGGAGATCGCGGCGGAAGCTTTGGCGAACCATCGCTCGCAAGCGTTCGGGAGTTTCGGCAACTCGCCCTGGCTCAGACGGCCGCAATCGTTCACTCTGATCAAGAGCGTCGTGCCCTTTATTGGCTCCGAGACCGATTTGCTCCGAGGCCTGCCTTTGCCCGAGGCCGATCAGCCGCCCCTGCCCATCGTGCCGCCGATCACCCGCGGCCCGCCGGTTGCGATCCAATTCGTGCCGCGCCCGGCCATTGCCAACTATCGCCACTGGACCCGGGAGCAGCAGATCGAACATGCCGCCGCCCAGTTGCCCGCCGACGTGCCGGTGGTCGCCGGCGAGGCGAACCAGGTCAAATTGGAAGTCAGCAATCAAAGCGGGCAGCCAGCCAGCGGCCGGATTCAAATAGCCGCGCCCGGCGGCTGGCTCGTGAATCCCGCCACGAAAACTTTTCGCGTGCCTCCCGCCGGCAAAGAGCTGCTGAGCTTCGAGGTGACGCCGCCGGGCGACTCGCTGAAGGACGCGGACCTGACCGCGAGCACGCAGGTCAATGGGACGAACCTCACAGCCTCCGCGCGCGCGCATCCGGTCCCGCGCTTGAAAGTCGCGCGACTCCGAGCAGCGCCGCCTTTGGATGGCACGGGCCAGGGCTGGGAAAACATTCCCGCGCACCTGATCCCGCCGACGAACCTGGTGCAGGGCAAGGTGGCCGATGAAAACGACAGCAGCGCCCGCTTTCTGGTGGCGCACGACGGCCGGGCGCTTTTTATCGACGTGGCCGTGAAGGATGACGTGGTGATCTCGAACATCGCGCCAAACGATATCAAAGGCCATTGGCGGAGCGATTCGGTGGAGATTTGCCTCGACCCCGCCGGCGGCGCGGAAGATACGATGCGTTGCTTTAAGGCCGGCATCTTTCCATTCGACTCGACCGGGCGCGTGCGCGCGGCCCGCGACGCGGACGCGAACCAAGGCCCGATCGAGGAAACCGCGCCGAACACGCGGCTGGTTTCGCGGCGCACGCCGGACGGTTACCGCATCCAGGCGGCCATCCCGTTCAGCGAAATCGGAGTGTCGCCCGCGAAAGTCAAGCGGCTGGGTTTCAACCTGATCATCTACGATGGCGACAAGCGGGATGCCGCGCCCGGGGAAAACATCAACAAGTCGCGCATCGCCTGGGCGCCGCGCTCCGGGGTGCAGGGACGCCCGGAGGATTGGGGCCGGATCGATTTGGAGTAGAGACACCCGTTTCGCTGACGTGTCTTGGGCGAGCGCCGAAGGCAGATTAGAGCCTCAGTTCGTTCTTTACCTCGCTGAAGGTTTTCAGTGCGGACGCGAGGTCTTCCGGCGAGTGGGCGGCCGAAATTTGCGCGCGGATGCGGGCTTTCCCCTTGGGCACGACCGGGTAGGAAAAGCCAATGACGTAAACGCCCTTGGCGAGCATGGCGTCGGCGAACTTCGTGGCGAGCGCGGCGTCGCCAACCATGATGGGCACAATCGGATGCGTGCCGGGCAGGATGTCAAAGCCGCGTTGGGTGATTTCCTCGCGAAAGAATTTCGTGTTGGCCTCCAGCTTGTCGCGCAGGGCGGTGGATTCGGCGAGGAGTTCCAGGACTTGGATCGACGCGCCGGCGATGCTCGGGGCCAGGGTGTTGGAAAATAGATAAGGCCGCGAGCGTTGGCGCAACAGTTCGATGATTTCCTTGCGGCCGCTGGTGTAGCCGCCGCTGGCGCCGCCCAGGGCCTTGCCCAGCGTGCCGGTCAGGATGTCGATCCGGCCCATCACCTGGTGGTACTCGTGCGTGCCGCGACCGGTGCGCCCCATGAATCCCACCGCGTGTGAGTCGTCCACCATCACCAGCGCATCATATTTCTCGGCGAGGTCGCAGATCGCCGGCAAGTTGGCGATGTAGCCATCCATCGAGAACACGCCGTCGGTGGCGATCAGCTTGAAACGGGCGGCGCTGGCCTCCCGCAACCGGGCTTCGAGGTCGGCCATATCGTTGTTCCGATAACGGAAGCGCTGCGCTTTGCAGAGGCGAATGCCGTCGATCACGCTGGCGTGGTTCAGCTCGTCGGAGAGGATCGCGTCTTCCGGCCCGAGCAACGGTTCGAACAGGCCGCCGTTGGCGTCGAAACAGGAGGAGTAAAGGAGGGTGTCGTCGGTGCCGAGAAATTCGCTGATTTTTTTCTCCAGTTCCCGATGGATGCTCTGGGTGCCGCAGATGAAGCGCACGGAGGAAAGCCCGTAACCCCAGCGGTCAAGCGCCTCGCGCGCCGCTTTAATGACGGCCGGGTGCCCGGCGAGGCCGAGATAATTATTCGCGCACAGGTTGAGCACCGGCTGGCCGTCGCCGACGCGAATGTGGGCCGCTTGCGGGGAGGTGATGACGCGCTCCCGCTTAAATGTGCCGGCGGCGCGGATCTCGTCCAACTGCGCGGACAATTGCTTCTTCATCAGCCCAAACATGACTGTAGTGGCGCGCCGTCGGGAGCGCTAGCGAGCGTCCTTCCAATCGAGAATCACTTTACCGGCCTGGCCCGACATCATCACCTCGAAGCCCTTCTGGAATTCGGTGTGATGAAAACGGTGGGTGATGACCGGCTTGATGTCGAGACCGCTTTCCAGCATGACGGTCATCTTATACCAGGTCTCGTACATCTCGCGGCCGTAAATGCCTTTAATCGTGAGCATGTTGAAGACGACCTTGTTCCAGTCGATGGCGATCGGCTCCGACGGGATCCCGAGCATGGCGATTTTCCCGCCGTGCGACATGTTATCGATCATGTCGCGCAGGGCCGCGGGGCTGCCCGACATTTCCAAGCCGACGTCAAAACCTTCCTTCATCCCCAGCCGTTGCTGCACGTCGCGGAGTCCGCCGTTCTTCACGTTGAGCGCCACGGTCGCGCCCATCCTTTTCGCCAGTTCGAGCCGGTACTCATTGACGTCGGTGATGACACTGAACCGCGCGCCCGCGTGTTTCACAATCGCCACGGCCATGATGCCAATGGGACCCGCGCCGGTGATGAGGACGTCCTCACCGAGGACCGGGAAGGAGAGCGCCGTGTGCACCGCGTTGCCGAAAGGGTCGAAGATCGCGGCCACGTCGCGGTCAACGCCGTGCTTGTGGTGCCAGACGTTGGTCATCGGCAGCGCCAGATATTCGGCGAAGGCGCCTGGCCGGTTCACCCCGATCCCTTTGGTGTCGTTGCAACAATGGCGGCGGCCGGCCAGGCCATTGCGCAAACGCACGCAGACCACCTGGCCTTCCCCGCTGACCCC
>Ga0137395_10001543_pt1 | contig 10733 bp, 8 predicted proteins | sample czobulk216metaG_FD_108283 | JGI IMG/M metagenome (GOLD analysis project Ga0137395, IMG submission 108283) | Vadose zone soil microbial communities from Angelo Coast Range Reserve, California, USA - czobulk2.16 metaG | ecosystem: Environmental > Terrestrial > Soil > Vadose zone | place: USA...
GGCGAGTACGGCGACATGATCAAGATGGGCATCATCGACCCCGCCAAGGTCACCCGCCTCGCGCTGCAGAACGCAGCGTCCATAGCGGGCCTCATGCTCACCACTGAAGCCCTCATCGCCGACATCAAGGAGGACACCAAGGCAGCGGCAGCCGGCGGCGGAGCCCCCGGCGCAGGCGGCATGGGCGGCATGTACTAAGTTTGCCAGCTCGCCTGTAACCTCAATCCTAAAAGGGCGTCCTCGGTGCAAACCGGGACGCCCTTTTTGCTCTTGTTGAACTACAATGGTGGCCTCGATACCCGGAAACAGGAGTTCTCTTTATGCGAACTCTTCGAAATTCACTTCTTTCAGCCGTCGCTTGGACCTTCCTTCTTTTCTGCCCGACTCCCATCTTGGGACAAGTCTCACACGAGCCGACGGACCTCGAGCGCCGGCACGCCCGGCATTTCCCCGAAAAGCCGCCGGCGTTACTTGAACTTGCGGAAGACGCAGATCACAGACCGCTCATCATCATCACCAATTCACATCAATTCGCGCTAACCGCTTATGCAGTCCAAACGGAACCAAAATCCGCCGACGACAGCCCACAAACGTTGATTTACGACGCGCTAACGCGCATGGGGGGCTTGTTGGCCCCTATTCCCAAGGGGCTGAGCCACAAGATCGGCATTCCCCATATCGTGGGCGGGCTGGTGCCAGACGCCAAACTCGTCGCCGCCGTTTGGGAAGATGGCAGCACTTTTGGCCCGGACGACTTGCTCGCCCGAATATCCGACAGCCGCAAGGCGCTTGCCGACAGCTATGATCGCGCAATCGCCGCCTTGCAAACCGGATTGGATAAGAATTGGACTGTAGAGGAGTATCTCACCGCCGCACAGCAACTCCAGCCTCCGATGCCCACGCGTATGATGGCCACCATAGAAGAAGCTAGGGCCGCGTCGGAGAAGCGGATAGCGCAGGTCATGCCCGGCCACACGATCATGGCCAATATGCAGCATGCGGTCCAGCGTGATCGTTCCCCCGCCCGTGTCGCCCAGCTAGCGCAGATTCTCCTGAAGAATTTCGAGCAATCTCGCAATTCTCTCCGGAAGGCCCTGGGCGGGACGACCTAATCTATTGAACTGTCTGTAGTCTCAAGCCTGAAAGGTCACCCTCACCTTGGACGCCCTTGGTTTTGCCACACGCTGAGCGCCAGCAACGCGGCTGGCTTTCCTCTTAAACGCCGGCCGGCACCCTCACTTTCCGTTCTTCCGCACCCAGCCGCTCTTGGACCTCCGCGGCGATTTCGTAGGATCGCAAGCGCGCGGCTTGGTCGTAGATCAGGGCCGCAATCATCAGTTCATCAGGCTTCGTAATTTCAATGAATTCATTCAGTCCACGCGCCACCGTCTTGGCTGCCCCCACGACCGAGCAGGCCAGCGACTGACTGGCCATGGCCTTTTCCGCGGGTGACCAATACGTTTCGATGTCGTCGATGGGCGGCGGGATTTGTCCCGGCGTTCCCCGCCGGAGTAGCGTGAAGGCTTGCTGGTGCGACGTAAAAAGCCGGCGCGCCTCCGCATCGGTGGCAGCCGCGATGACATTCACGCCCAACATGGCGTAAGGCTGGTTGAGCTGCTTCGACGGCTTGAAGCCGCTTCGATAAAGGTGGAGCGCCTGCATCATGTCGGCGGGTGCGAAATGCGACGCAAAGGCGAACGGCAATCCCAGCATCGCCGCAAGCTGTGCCCCGAACAAGCTTGATCCCAGCAACCAGATGGGTACACGAAGACCTGCGCCAGGAACCGCGCGGATTTTCTGCCCTGGCTCCGCGGGTTCGAAGTACGACTGTAACTCCAGTACATCCCGCGGGAAATCTTCGCCGGTGGATTTGCTGTCGCGGCGCAACGCCCGCGTCGTCGGCACATCCGTTCCAGGCGCCCGGCCCAGGCCGAGATCGATGCGTCCGGGATAAAGCGACGCCAGCGTGCCGAACTGCTCTGCGATCACCAGCGGCGCATGATTTGGCAGCATCACCCCGCCGGCTCCCACGCGAATGGTCTTTGTGCCGCCGGCTACATGTCCAATGATGACCGCCGTCGCCGCGCTGGCAATGCCCGGCATGTTGTGGTGTTCGGCCAGCCAGAAGCGTCCATACCCCCACTCTTCAGCACGCTGCGCCAGTTCCAGGGAGTTGCGAAAAGCGTCCGCCGGAGTCGCGCCCTCGGCAATGGGCGCCAGATCGAGAACTGAGAATGGGATCACGCAGAGCTCCTGAGCCGGACGCGGTAGGACTGGTCCAGCGGTCATTCCGATGCTCACTTCTTTAGATGAGCACCCCAGCCAAGTCGGCACACCCGGCTCCGCCCTCTCGGCGCCGCCCTCTTCCAACTCCTCCGCCACTTGCTCTCGTAGGGCCCGCCTTCTGAGGCGGGCCGCTTCCCCGCCGGCCGTGATTTTTCTTCGCGCTTTGTGACATCATAAGCCAGCTGACAGTCTGAGGGAGTAACCCATGAATGCGACACCAGAAATGCCCCCTTCGGAGTCGCCGCAGCTCAATTTTGCTCTGCTGGTCCTGCGCGCTGCTTGCGCGCTCCCATTTCTCTATCACGGCAGCGGCATTCTTTTTGGCGTTCTCGGCGGACCGGGACCGGTGACCTTTGCCGCATTTATGCACGCGCCGCCGGCCGTCGGCTATCTCGTCGGCCTGGCTCAATTCGCCGGTGGCCTCGCCATTCTCACCGGCGCTTTTCTTCGCATCGGAGCAGTCTGCGTGATGATCGTCATGCTCGGCGCGATCTTTCTTGTTCACCTGCCGCATGGTTTCGACATCAATCACAGCGGGTACGAATTCGCTCTCACCGAACTCCTTCTCGCCTTCGCCTTGCTACTGACCGGCCCAGGCGCCTATTCGCTCCGAAGCGCCTTGCCCGCTCCCCTCCGTAACCTCTAGGTCCGCGTCCATCGCGATTGGCGTTGGACCATGGCTCATGCCTTCGGCGCTCGAAAGCGTACGGCTGCTTTTCGCTGCAATCTCCACATACAATCTCCCTCTCCTTCGATTTCGATTCCGCTGTCGGCGGCATGCTGCGCGGGAATATACTAGGCCGCCAGCGGGGCGCTCGGTTCGGCACCGCTCCGGCCGCACGCAAAATGCATGAGGAGGTAAAAGAGAAAATGGCCGACTTTGAGATAACTCGGAGAGACTTCAACAAGGGCCTGGCTGGCGCCGCCGTAAGCATTGCCGCCTCGGCGGGCCCGCTCGCGCAGAGCGTCTTGGGAGCCAACGACCGGATAGGCGTGGGCCTGATTGGCGCTGGCGGAATGGGTCAATTCGACCTCAAGGACTTCCTGCGGTCCGGCCAGGTCGATGCCATAGCCATCGCCGACCCGTTCCAGCCCAATCTGGACCGGGCCCTCGAGCTGACCGACGGGAAGGCCAAAGGTTTCAAGGACTTTCGCGCCATCCTCGACAACAAGGACATCCAGGCGGTGATCATCGCGACCCCTGACCATTGGCACGCCATCCCCATGATCATGGCTTGCGAAGCTGGCAAGGATGTTTACGTCGAAAAGCCTCTCTCGCACACGCTGGCCGAGGGCCGGAAAATGGTTCAGGCGGCGGCAAAACACAACCGCGTCGTGCAGGTCGGTACGCAGCAGCGCTCGGGCGAACACTTTCAAAAGGCCGTGGAGTTGGTGCATAGCGGAAAAATCGGGAAGGTCACGCTTGCCGAGACGTGGATTCACAGCAACGGTTGGCCGGAAGGAATGGGCAACCCTCCCGACAGCGATCCGCCCTCCTGGCTGGACTGGGACCTTTGGCTTGGACCTGCTCCTTATCACGCCTACAACCGCAACCGCTGCATCGGCAGCTTTCGCTCCTTTTGGGATTATTCCGGAGGAACGCTAACCGACTGGGGCGTGCATCTGCTGGACGTCGTCCACTGGGCGATGGGTGTTGATGCGCCCAAGACCGTGAGCGCCTTCGGCGGAAAATACGTCATCGAGGACAACGGTGAAATTCCAGACACGCTCAAAGTGGTCTTCGAGTATCCGGCCTCGCCCGTAAGCGGTAAGGAATTTGTCGTCACGTGGAGCAATCGCCACGCCAATTCGCACGGGCCGGACGGCCACAGCTACGGTGTCCAGTTTTACGGCACCGAGGGCACGCTGTTCATCGACCGCGAAGGTTACACGCTATGGCCTGAGCGCAAACCCAACGGAGGGGAGAGCGTCTTGTCGTCCGGCGTCACTAAGAGCGAAGGCTCCGCGCAGCACTATCCGCACGTGCTGAACTTCCTGGAGTGCCTGCGCTCGCGCCGCAAGCCAAACTCCGACGTGGAAACCACGCATCGCTCGACCAGCGCCCCGCATGTGGCCAACATCGCCTTCAAGCTGGGACGCAAGTTGCGCTGGAATCGCGATGAAGAGCAATTCCCAAATGACCCCGAAGCCAACAAGCTCCTAACCAAGCAGTACCGCAAACCATGGAACACAATCTAGTGTTTGTGTCCCGGAATAAACTTCGAATAGCCCGCGGCTCGTAATGCGTGTAGGGGCGGGGCTTGCCCCGCAGCTGCTGTGACAAGCAACGACATAGCATGAGTGTCGCCTCATGTCGCTTGCGGTTGTGGGCTTAATCCCACAATACTCGGTCTCTGGCGAACTTCCAATTGGCTCGGTGGGGGCGGCTATGCTTCAGAGAGTTCGATTCGACGGTTCATTCCTGGCCATTCTTTTTGCATTCACATTCACGGGGTTCGCTTTGGGTGGCTGCAGCTCCGGGATGAACACGCTGCCGCCCACGTTAGTCTCTCTGCAGGTCACGCCCGCCAATCCCAGCGTTGCCGAAGGCTCGCAACAGCAATTCACAGCCACTGGCACGTTCAGCGACGGCAGCACTCAGGACCTTACCAGGCGTGCGACTTGGAGCTCGTCTGACAGTAGCGCTGTGACCATCGACTCCGCAGGCCTTGCAACAACCCACTCTTTGGGACGCCCGAAAATCACTGCCACGACAGACACAGGCGTAGGAACGGCCGCGCTCGTCACCGGCTCTACTCGCCTCATCATCGTGGCGGCTGCGGGAACGTCAACACCGCGCTTCGCTTATGTGACCAATCTCATTGATGACACTCTTTCGATTTATTCCGTGAACGCCTCCACCGGGCAGCTCCGTCCGCACGGTTATATTCTCACGGGCAGCCATCCGGGTTCCGTCAGTCTACACCCTTCCGGAAAATTCGCTTACATCACAAACAATCTGAACAATGACGTCTCCGCCTTCACCGTTGACCCCGCCACCGGTTCGCTTGGCCCTGTGACTGGCTCTCCTTTTGCAGCCGGTTCTTCTCCTTTCGCAGTAACCGTGGACCCTTCGGGATCTTTCGCTTACGTGACGAATACCGGGTCGAATAACATCTCTGCATACACCATCGACGCCTCTGCTGGCACCCTGACCCCTGTCCCCGGTTCGCCTTTTGCTTGCGGTGGAGTCCCGGATTTCCTAACTGTTGACCCCACAGGCAGGTTTGCCTACGTGGCAAACTTTGGTGGAGATAACATCGCTGCCTTCAGCATCGATGTAAGCAGCGGCGCGCTCGCGCCCATCGCGGGCTCGCCCTTTGCAGCTGGAACTCAACCTGAGTCGATCACTGTGGACCCGGGCGGCCACTTCGCTTATGTCATCAATCAAAACACCAACTCGGTCTCGGTTTTCTCCATCAACGCAGCTAGCGGCGCCCTCACGCCCGCCTCGGGCTCGCCGTTTCCGACAGGGGCAGAGCCCTTCCATTTTTCAATGGATCCGTCCGGGAAGTTCGCGTATGTCGCAAACGGTCTTTCCAATAATGTTTCCGGCTACACGGTGAATCCTACGACCGGCGCCCTACAGGAAGTGGCCGGTTCGCCTTTCGCGGCTGGAATCGAACCGGCCTGGCTAACCGTCGATCCTTCGGGAAAATTCTTGTACGTCTCGGGCGAACTTTCCAATGACGTGACGATGTACAGCATTGATGGCACTTCAGGCGTCCTCTCCACCTTAGGAGCGGTCAGGGCGCGTCCCGGAGCTCGCGGCATCGCCATAAGTAGCGGCACTGCCGCCGTCACCTACACACCGAAGTTCGCCTATGCGGCAAATCAGAGTTCCAACGACATCACCGGATACAGCATCGATCCAAGAAGTGGCCTGCTAGCCGCTGTCCCAGGTTCACCATTTCCTGCAGGGTCTGGCCCGCTCGGGGTGACAGCAGACCCCACGGGAAAATTCGCGTACGTCGCAAACACGAATTCAGGCAATATCTCGGCATTCGCAATTAACGCCAGTAATGGGGCGCTGACCGCGGCCACAGGCTCCCCCTTCTCCGCAGGAACGGCTCCCTTCGCTACAGCCGTGGATTCCTCAGGACGCTTCACCTATGCTGTGAACTCCGGATCGAATGACGTGTCGGCCTATACGATAGATCGTACCTCGGGCGCACTCACGCCTATGACAGGTTCACCATTCCCAAATCCTCCGGGCCCGAGCCACCTCACGGTCGATCCTACAGGCCAACATCTTTACGTAGCCAATTTCGGTTCCAACAGCATCGCTGCGTACAACATTGATCCGGCCAACGGCTCCCTCTCTGCCGTTCCGGGCTCACCCTTCCCAGGTGGCTCGAGCCCTCTCGCGGTAGCAGTGGATTCTTCCGGCAGATTTGCTTACGTTGCCAATCAGGGTGGCGGCGTTTCGGCGTTCACAATTAATGCGCTCAACGGCGCTCTGAATCCTGTCACCGGTTCGCCATTTTCGGCGGGAACGATCCCGGTCTTCGTCACGATAGAACCATCCGGTAAGTTCGCCTACGTAGTAGACGCGGGTTCCAATAGCGTCTCGGCGTTTGCCGTCGACCCCATTTCCGGAGCCCTCAAACTGACCCCCGCTTCGCCGTTCTTGGCTGGTACGGGTCCCAGGTGGATGAGCGTGGATCCCTCCGGCATGTTGGCCTATGTAGCGAATCAAATTACCAACAATGTTTCTGGCTACAACATTGACGCCGTCAGTGGGTCACTCACGGCGATCACGAATTCGCCGTTCCCGGCCGGGACATTTCCGATCTCGGTTACTACCACGGGTAAAATTCAGTGATCCTGGACCAGTCCGCGAGCCAAGTTTGGCGGCAATCGCCCGCCCCCCTACCGGCTCGACAGCACAAATTTGTCCTCGTCTGCATCCTTGAAGATTGCCGTTGTTCCCCACGGCTCCTTCTTCGGTTCCACCTCGAACTGCGCTCCTTTCGATTTCATCACTTTTGCCGTCGCAAATACGTCATCGCACCAAAACGACAAAGATTGAAACTCTCCGATACGGCTCTCGTGCCCTTCCGGAGTGAACAGCGCCAGCCCCGAGTCTGCCCCGGGAATCATCAATTCGATCCATCGCTGCTTCTCGCTCATCGGCTGGTCCGTAGTCACTTTGAATCCCAGCTTCTCCGTAAAAAACTTCAAAGCGGCATCCTGATCGCGCACTTTCAACACCTTCCCCCTTTTCTTGAACGATCTCCAATAATTCGCCAAACTTTTGCTTGACTTTCCCCTAATTCTTTGGTACACTTACTCTTGTATAATGCTCTGTTCTGAGTGCGGGAGTTGCTCCCGCTTTTTTATTTAAAGCTGGCATTAACCCCTTTGCAGACCCAAAACAACCAAAATCGCACCTTTTAGAATCAACAGCTTACGAATTGCAAATTCCGTAATACCTTTGTTTTGATATTCATACAAAATGCCGGGGGTACCCCCTCGCGTCGGACGTTGGGAGGTTCAGGAGTATGCTCGGGTCTATCGCCATGTCCCCTCCCATGCTTCTTTACATCGTTACCTCATTACTTCTATTCTTTTCCCATGAGAGAGAACTCTAAAATGTTCGCCACCGTCGAAGAAGCCGTCGAAGAAATCCGCCAGGGCCGCATGGTCGTCCTCGTCGACGACGAGGACCGCGAAAACGAAGGCGACCTTGCCATGGCCGCCGAAAAGATTACCCCCGACGCCATCAACTTCATGGCCAAGAACGGCCGCGGCCTGATCTGCATGCCTCTCACGGAGGAGCGCTGCGACGAACTCCACCTCCCGCTCATGTCGCCCATCAACACTTCCGTTCACGGCACCGCATTCACAGAAGCGGTGGACGCGCGCGTAGGCGTCACCACTGGAATCAGCGCTTCCGACCGCGCCATTACGATTCTCACGGCTATCGACCCGAAAACGAAACCGCAGGATCTCGCGCGCCCCGGCCACATTTTTCCGCTGCGCGCGCGCAACGGCGGCGTCCTCGTCCGCGCCGGTCAGACGGAAGCTTCCGTGGACCTCGCGCGCATCGCCGGCCTCACTCCCGCGAGCGTCATCTGCGAAATTATGGGTGACGACGGCACCATGTCCCGCGTGCCGCAGCTCATTGAATTTTGCAAGGAGCACAACCTGAAAATGTTGACGGTTGCGGATCTGATTCGCTACCGCATGCAGCATGAGCGCTACGTCCGGCGCGTCGCGGAAGCGGTCCTGCCGACGCGCTTCGGCGATTTTCGCATGATCGCCTATGCCAGCGACGTGGACCACGATCAGCACGTTGCGCTCGTGCGTGGCGATCTAGAAGGCGCGGAGCCGGCGCTGGTGCGCGTCCACTCGCACTGCCTCACCGGAGACGTCTTCGGGTCAACCGCTTGCGATTGCAGCGAACTCGTCTCACGCTCGCTGGCCGCCATCGCCAAGGAAGACCGCGGCGTCTTACTCTATCTGCACCACACGGGACGCGGCTTCAGCGTCGAAACCGTCGAAGGGCCTGGCGCACTCCCCCAGATTCATTTCCACAAGCGCGGCCAGCTCGATCGCGAACCCGCGCGCCAGCGCATGGTCCAGCACGAAAGCGGCATCGGCGCGCAAATCCTGATCGACCTCGGCCTCAAGGACATTCGCGTCCTCACCAATCACCCGAAAAAAGTCGTCGCCCTCGAAGGCTACGGCATCCGCATCGCCGACCAGGTCCCCCTGCGCATCGAACAGCTCCGCCCCACTCACCAGACCCTGTGACTATGCTGCGCACTCCCAGTTTCGATCGGGGGCCGAAGGATCTCACCTGTCGCGCTATCGGAGAGTGTGACGTGAAGACTACTCTGCGGAAAGGGTCTGCTCTGGATTCGCTCGAGGCTGTTTGCCCGGCATCTGGTTCGGGAAAGCATTGCTCTTCGGCGTCGGCTTCCCAACCGTCAAATACTTGCGCATTTTATCGAGCCGCTTCGGCCCGAGCCCGCGAATCGCCAGCAAGTCGTCAACGCTTTTGAATGCGCCATACGATTTGCGCATTGCAAGATCTTGTCCGCCGTCGCCGGCCCGATTCCCGGCACTTGCTGCAGTTCTTCCGAGTTGGCGGTGTTCAGATTTACAGGTTTCGCAGGCGGTTTTTTCTTCCCCGCGTCCACGGACGCGGCAAATATCAAACCGACAAAAAGAAAGGAGGAAAGGAGCCGGATTGGAAATCGCCGCGCCATGACGGCAATATATTGTTCCGAGTAGATGCACAAATCAACAACAAAAGGCGCACTTAGTCCATGCGCTTCCCCTGCGCGTCGTAACCTTCAACTTCGCCGAAGAGGGCCGCTTGTTCCCCGATTTGCGTGCGGTCGCCGACCACGACGATTTGCATGTTCGCGGAGTCCAGACATTTGCGTGCCGTTACGAGCAGATCTTCCGGCTTCAACGCGCGAACTTTCTGGCGATAAGTTTCGAGATAGTCGTCCGGCAATTCGTTCAGCGCCACGGTGGAGAGTTGCGACAGCAGCCCATCCTGCGTCGCCAACCCCATAGAAAAGACGCCGCTCAGATAATTCTGCGCATCGGCCAGCTCCGGCACCGGCACCGGGACGGACCGCAATTTGTCCATTTCATAAAACATCTCCGTCAGCGACGCCGCAACAACGTCATTTCGCACCGCGGCCGAAACCGAAAAGTAGCCATGCTGCCGCAGCGCGTACACGCCGCTGCGGGGACTGTAGGTGTAGCCCTTGTCTTCGCGGATATTCATCACCAAACGGGAATTAAATGCTCCGCCGTACAAACTGTTCGTGAGGCCCAGCTTGACCCAGTCCGGATGCTTGCGCGTAATAGCGTGGCAGCCCGCCACGATCTGCGTCTGCACCGCTCCCGGCACGTGCACAAGATACACGCGCCGCCCGCGCGGATTTGGCGGAGCCGCTGCCGCAGTCAGCTCCGGTTTTTTTCCGGCCCATGCGCCAAACACCTTTTCGATGGTCTTTAACATCGCCTGCGCGTCGAAATCCCCGACGAGCAGCAACAACCCATTCTCCGGCGTGTAAAATTCGCGGTAGGCCGCCTGCAAGTCTTGGCGCTTGTACGCGGCCACTTGCGCTTCGCTGGGCGACACTTCGCCGTAGGGGTGCGCACCGAATAAAACTTTACGCAATCGCTCGCTCGCCAAAAATCCCGGTTGCGTACGCTCCAACTTTACTTCTTCCAGCTTCTGCCGTCGCTCGCGTTCAAATTCGGCATCCGGAAACGCCGCTTCGCGCGCCAGTTCATTCACCAACGCCAGCAGCGGCTCCGCAAATTCCGAAAGACCGGAAAACGAAATCGCGCTGGTATCCGCGCCCGCGCCGGAAGAGAGGTCCGCGCCGATGCGCCGCAAATCTTCTTCGATCTGGCGGCTCACGCGTTTCGCCGTTCCCGTGCGCGCCACCGTTGCGGTCATTTCCGCGAGGCCC
>Ga0137395_10001545_pt1 | contig 10730 bp, 7 predicted proteins | sample czobulk216metaG_FD_108283 | JGI IMG/M metagenome (GOLD analysis project Ga0137395, IMG submission 108283) | Vadose zone soil microbial communities from Angelo Coast Range Reserve, California, USA - czobulk2.16 metaG | ecosystem: Environmental > Terrestrial > Soil > Vadose zone | place: USA...
AAATCCGTGAAGGGTGACTCATACAATTGAGCAGCGTTCATCCAGCCGCTTTGGGTTAGGTAGTCGATCACCAGATTGACGAACTGAATCTGATTTGCTGTTAGCGTCTTCCCGGCAAGGAAGCCGTCAAAGGCTCGTTTGGCGGCTTCTCGATCTAAGCCGATCATCTCGCGCACAAGCAACCCTAACCCACTTTCCGAACGTACTTTGCTCAGATCGTCCGGTGTTCCCGCTCCCGCTTCGACCAGAATTTTCTCCAACGCATCGAGATCAGCCCTGGTCAGCGGCTCATTCCAACGTAACTTGTGAATCACCGGGTCGTTCTCGTGCGCCTTGAGAAATTGTTGGGCCTTGTCGCGGAATCGCTCAACGTCAAGTCCGGCTGCGAAGCCTGGCAAATCGATTATTCTTCCCTCGCCAATCAGGTCTGTAAAGTCAGTGTAAATATTCTGGCGCTTCGTCTTTTCGATGAACTTCACCAGACTCCGCAGCCGCTTGCGTACATCCTCCAGGATCGTGGTCGTAATGTCCTGCCAGAACTCATCGGTTTGCACTTCGATGATTAGTTCTAGCTCGGCACGCACCATCGGGATCGCCGCTTTTTCCTCCAACGCTCCGGCAATCTCCCGTACATTTTCACTCCATCGGGGAAATGACCTTTCGTGCTGCAAAAGTCCAAGTTGCAATCGCAACATTAGGAGATCGAATTGCTTTGCCTCTTGGTCATCATCGACAAGTTCTGACGGGAGTCCGGCTACATCGCTTACCAGCTCATTCCTTTCATCCGGGCCCAGAGTTTCCCATGCCTTCGCGTCCGCGTACTTCTCCACCAGCTTGCGCTTGGGGCGGACGATGAAGTTGTTCACGTTCATCTGCTCGACTTCCTGGCGCAGACGTTCGGCAACTTCCCCGCGCAAGTCGCTCTTGGCTTCCGTCCCGTCATGCTTCTCCAGTTCCGCGATCAGCTCCACGCGACTGGCAAATAGCTTCTTGGTGAGGGACTCGTTCGACGCCCCCGATGTCGTTTCCGGGTTCTGGCTAAAGAACTCAAGGTTCTGACAGTAGTCAAAGATGTAGAAATATTTCTTATCTCGGCCGAACCCGAACAAATCGGGCCGCAGTCGTGTCCCGCGTCCCACCATCTGCCAGAATTTCGTTTTCGACCGCACCATCTTGAAGAACACCAGATTCACGATTTCAGGAATATCAATACCCGTGTCCAGCATATCCACTGAGATTGCAATATGCGGCGCGAGGGCGGGGTTAGAAAAGTCGTCGATCAACGACTGCGCGTACTCCACCTGAAAATCAATCACCCGTGCGAAGTTGCCTTTGTACTGCGGATAGTTCTTGTCGAAACGGTCGGCGATGAACTGGGCATGGGCATGGTTCTTGGCGAAGATGATGGTCTTCCCCATGCGATCCCCATCGGCTACTTTTTGGCCCGATCTCATCAAGTGTTCCAAGACCTTGTCCACCGTGTCTTCGTTGAACAGCCATCGGTTGAGCGCTTCGGGCTCGACACTTCTTGGAATGTTGCCCTCTTCGTCCCACTCAATCGCATCCCACCGCTCTCTTTCTTCGTCGCTGAGTTGGTTGTAATTCATGCCCTCCCGCTGGAATCTCAGCGGCACCGAGACTGATTTCGGCGGGACCAAAAACTTGTCCCGCACCGCTTCCTCCAAACCATAAGCGTCCGTGGGGACTCCATCTTCCAACTCGAAAAGACTGTAAGTGTTGTGGTCCACTTCGTCGGTGGGCGTCGCCGTCAGCCCGACGAGGAACGAATCAAAGTATTCAAAGATGGCGCGGTACTTTTGATACACCGATCGGTGCGCTTCATCGATAATGACCAAATCGAAGTGTCCTGGGCCAAACTGTCGCCTGCCGTCTTTTGTTTCATCAATCAGGCGAAGCATCGTCGGATAGGTGGAAACCAGTACGCGCGCGTCTCCGATTTGCTCGGGATGCTCCAGCGCGTTTACTGCAGCCGCCGACGGAAGCTGTTGTTTGAAGACATTCGTTGTTTGTTTCACCAGCGCGATCCTGTCGGCCAGAAACAACACGCGCTTTACCCAGTTACAGCGCATCATCTGATCGCACAGAGCAATTACCGTGCGCGTCTTGCCGGCCCCGGTCGCCATGACGACTAAGGCTTTGCGGTCATGGTCTTTCTCAAAGGCTTCGCCAATCCGCCGGATCGCCCGTTCCTGGTACCACCGCCGCAATGGCAACCAAGGAAGAGGGTCGCATATTGGCCGGGGTAAACCTTGACGGCTCGACATTTCCGGGGATGAACAATGATGTTCGTCCCATTGAGCTACACAAACCCTTGCTCTTTATTGCGACCGAGGAGCACGCGTCCGACCCTGCAACGCTGGCCCGGGAATATGCCGGGAGCCAGTCCAATACCTACTACGTAGTAGTCCCGGCGAGCGATCATCTAAGCTTCACCGACGCGCGCCTGATTCAAAGCCGCTTCCGAAAAAAATCGCAAGAGAGCAACATTTCATGGACCCGCGCTCTGCTCACCGCGGAAATAACAAGATCGCTAGTCGGCGAGTTCTTTGGAAAGTATTTAAACGGCGCCCCCGCACCCGCGCTCGACTTGCCCGTCCGTGTGGATCAGAAGTAAAGAGTAGTTATTCAAGCACCGCGGTACCACCTACCGCCACGGCTGGGGATCGTTCACCCGAGGAGTTGGACTCGCATGCCTCACGGCTGATCGGGAGGGCGGCGCCACTGCTCAAAAATGTTGCGCGGAAGGAAATTGATCTCTACGTGCTCGTTGCTCATTTCCAGGCTGCCAATAGAAGTCTCCGTCGAGGTCGCGAACACATCGGTTGGATTCGAGCTATTCCCGGAGTTCGCTGTAACAAAAAACTCCATAAACGAGTTTCCCGCCGCCACGAGCCCCTCATAATCGGTCACCATATATCCGAGACCCGTGAAGGGCGCGGTCCTGAGATCAAACGAAGAACTCAGAGATATTTCGCTCCAGGTTTGGCCGCCATCCGTGGAAGTAATACGCCAATAGTTCGTCAGCAAAACGTTGGGGTCGGAGTTGTCGTTGCGGAAATCATAATAGGCAACAGCAATCCTTCCGCTCGATGTGGCGGCAATAGAAGGTCCGAAGGCTTGGACACTGGGCGCCTGGTTTATCTGGACCGGCGATGACCAGGTCAGTCCACTGTCGGTTGATGTATAGAAGATAATCCCGTTGCGAACTCCGGCACTGTAGCGCGCATCCATTGAGACGAAATACAACTCCCCTGAACTGGGATTAACGGCAATATTGGCGACTCCCTCACGCACAGGCTCTCCGGTTTTAACATCGACAACGCCAATATCGTTATCCGTATCGATCAGAACGGGTGCCGACCAGGTGACTCCCTGATCGGTGGAACTTATTGTGTAGGAAGCGGAGGAAGTAGCATCGTATTGAATGAACATGCCAACCAGAGTGCCACTAGGGAGCACGACGATCTCGAGGCCAGTCGCGTAAACCCCGCTCGGCGGTGTGTAGATGACACGGGCAGCCTCCCACGTAGCGCCTCCATCCGTAGTCCGCGATAGCCAAATCGGCGAGCTGACAAGAACGGATTGACTCGAATCTGTGAAAATGTACCGGCTCCACACCGCGTAGACATAGCCATTGTGAATCGGATCGGCCGTGATCGAGTCTTTGTCATCCTCGACCGTAGGGTCCGTATCCGCGATCAACGGGGTTGGATCGCTCCAGCTCATTCCGCCATCCGTGGAGCGGCTGACCTGCGTGGCTATGTTCAAGTCGGCGAAGACGTCGAATGTTAATCCGCTCTGATAAACAGTGCCGTCGGGAGAAATTGTCACCCACGGATCGCTCGCCCGTTCGTAGTTGCCGTGATTACCGCCATTGCCTCCCTCGCACCGAGCGAAGGGTACAAAATTCTTAGCCCAGGTCTTCCCTCCGTCACGAGTAACTGCAGTAATGTTCCCGTGTGCTCCGCCGTTGCGCCAGCGATCCTGCTGGTAAATGCCGACCAAGTGCAACGGATTCGTCGGATCCACAGCGAGCCACGCCTCGACCTCGCCATTTTCGTAGTTTGGCTTGGAACCGCTCCCCCCTTCACATTCTTCGGGAAACGGGCTAGGGCCTGAGACCAGCACGGCCTGATTGGGTGGAGGCGGCGGAGGCGGCGGAGGGTTTGTGGGCGCTGCGGACTGGCTACCACATGAACAGATGGCTACTGACATTGCAGCGACGAGAGCAAGGCACAGCACCTTGATCTCTTTGCGATCCCTGCGCGTAGGCATTTAAGCATGCCCTCCTCGGAATCGGATATACGCCAACATTAATCGATGTCAACGCTTACATGTTTCCCCAGTAGCCTAAGTCCCGCGTGCGTATTCGCACTATTAATCACTCTCGAACTTCGCTCTTCTGAACGCTGATGAAGCCTCAATGAGCCGCTGTTCGCGGTGGAGGAGTCGTCGCATGAACACAGTTTTGCATCTGCGCCAGGTACTGACTCGAGAATTCCGTTGTCACCTCCATCTGATCCTGTGCTGTCAGGCGCATCAATGCGCGATTGGGTTTGCTCGGATCGACCGGTGGGGCGTAATCAAGTTTTTTGTCGGCGGCATCGCGTGTAGCTTTGATATCGGCTTCGAAATCGGCGCGCTCTTTGGCTGAAAGCCCCTTCGTACTATCGAGCCTTTGTTGCATCTTGTCTGCCATAATGCCCATCCGCAGCCCCTTGGCCCCATCCGTGCAACTGCTCATCGTCTGAGCCGCGGCTTGCCTCGAAGCCTGCTGCGCCGCCCTTCTCTCTTCCTGCATCTGCGCCCTTGACTTCGGGTACGGGCTCGGAAGCGGGGCCACCTCAATGGTCGAGATATCGATCGGCGTTTGCATGTTGTCGTGCAATTCCTGTTCGTATCGGGCCTGCCCTGAATGGTCTGCGTTTGGAGAGTAACGTGTCATGCTGCCGTATTTTTTTTCGCATGCCAGATTCACTTCCTGTGTGAAACGAGTGTGCATGGAATTGATGGCTACTTGTTCGTCACTCGTCAATCCCAAAAAGTAACGCTGCGAGTTCTTCTCATCCGGCGCTTTGTAGGGCCGCGACGGTGTGACCTGCTGAAGGGCTCGTATTTCAGCCGCCCAGATATCGCGCTCCTCTGGTTTCAGCGCTGTGGATATGGCGAGCTTGGCTTCCAGACGATCGCCGATGAGGTGTTCGCGGTGCCCGAGTGCTTGATTTTGGCACTCGCTGAAATTCTTGAGACCGTCGAGTTTCGTCGCTCCGAGCGCGGAAGAAAGGGATTGAGCGAAACTCCTATGCGGTGTAATACCCAACGAAACAAGCAACAGCAGGACCCACGAACCCACTAATCTTTTCAATGTTGGCTCCTGACCCGGAATTCCAGCACGGCATGAATACTGGCGTGGGCCAGATCATAAGCTCATTTGCACCGAATTCGAAAGGGAAATGTGGGCTGAGATCCTCGAGTTCGGCTTGGTCATAGGTCGTGCGCGATCCGGCTCGATGTCGTGAAGCTCGATGTCGTGAAGAACGATGCCGCCGCGCAAGTGCTTCGAAAGGCAATGAGGTTGCTATGCGTCTCTTGGCCGACATCGAAATGGCGCTATAATCGACTTAGTTTCTCTCGCTCTCCCGCGTGTGTCCATGAACCAAGCCCCTGGGGTTTTGATCGCAAACCAGAGAGTTGAGCGCTTTAGGCCCGCACCCCGTCTCCGGCTACTAGTCGAACTGGAACCGCGCCATCGCGTGTTCTTCCGCAATTTTTTTGACCTTCTCCTGTTGCAACCGCCCCCGCAGATCTCCGTCACCTCGCTCCCTGCACGTTTCTGGAACGATGTTTTCGTCCCCTCCGGCGCCCCCTGGTCCTCGTTTTTGGAGTCGATCCTGTTGCATTTGCTGCTGATAGCTTTGTTCGTATGGGGCCAATCCAGAATATTGGTGTCGGTAAAGCTGTTCACGCAACCAGGTGTCTTCCACAGGTCTATCACCTACTACCCACCTGCTCCGTCCTTTCCAGCAGCTCAGGGCAGAGCGAGCGCTCGCGTCCGGCCTAGAGTGAAGCCTGCATCGCCACCTCAACCGGCGATGCCAGTGACGCCGGAGCGAAAGCCGGCCATCGTCACACCACCTGACCTCAAGCAGGCCACAGCCAAGCTGCCAGATTTTCCAGACTCTCATGCGATCACACCCGCAGTCCCGTTCTCCGCCACCGCAGGCATGCGGCGAAAAGGGTTGCCCGGACAATATGGCGTAGTGGCCCCGCCGCCCCAAGTTGACCAGCAGGTTGACCAAGCTACAGCTCGCCGGCTGGCCCTGCCTCAAGCCGCTGCGGTTGCTCCTGCGCCCGACTTTGGAGGGCCTTCAATCGAACGGGCAATGAAGGCGCCCAATACCGGAGGCTTGGCGGTTGTGCCGCCTCCTCCATCGGTTCAGAGCCCAGGCAACTCGGCTAGAGCTGGACGGTTGAGTTCCGGGTTGAATTCCGGCGCGGTGAATTCCGGCGGCGGGCCAAATGTCATACCCCCTCCCCCATCAGTTCAGGGTGCGGGCAATGCTGCTGGAGGTGGACGGTTCAGTGCGATGGCTGGTCCGGGCTCGCAAGTAGTGCAGCCGCCACCTTCCCTTCAGGGCGCAGGCAACTCGGCTAGAACCGGACGCATTTTAGGTAACGGGTTGTCCCTCAAGGGCTCGCAAGTGGTCCCTCCGCCGCCTTCGGTTCTGGGCGCAGGCAACTCTACTGGATCCGGACGCATTTCAGGCGACGGGCTGTCCCTCAAGGGCTCGCAAGTGGTCCCTCCGCCGCCCTCAATGCAGAGTTCCGGCGGCCCCGCTGAAGGCACGCGGTGGGGTTCGCTTTCCGGAGCGGGTTCAGAAGTCGTGCCGCCTCCCCCGTCAGTCGAGAATGCCGGCAACTCTGGCGCCGGTGGACGCTTGGGCCCGTTATCCGGCGGTGGCTCCCAGATCGCGCCGGCTCTTCCATCGGCTGAGGGCGCGGGCAACTCCGGTGCCGGCAGACCGTTAGAGCCAATGGATCCCTTGACGAGTGACGACTCTACTTCGGCCGAGGCCGCCACCAATGAAAGCAAATCAACCGTCGACGTGCTGCCTCTCGGGCTAATTGGGGTGGTGTTTGCCGCTCCGGGAACGTCCTTTTTTTCTAATTTCGAAGTCTTCGTAGCCAAAAGGCGGGTCGCCAATGACCAAATGCAACTCATAAAGCTGGTTTATGAATTTCTTCCCTACCAGCGGCGGCTGTCCGAATATGATCTCGGCAACCTGCCGCCGCGGGTTGTCAAGCTACGCGTAAAACCAGATCCGAGTTGTGACGAATCGTTGGGGCAGATGATACAGTCTCACACCGACCCAGGCACTTCAGTCACAGAGCCTCTCAAACTTCCAGAAGCATTGCGTTCCCAGAATCTAAACGCGCTGCTCCACTGTTATCGCATCACCGCGGACGATTTCCAGAAGGCCATGTCGGGGGCCCGCTGAGCTGACGTAACCGAAAAATACCATTACTCATCTCGCCGTTGTAATCCGGTCGCCATGCGCCAGCGCGTCCTATAATTTAAGCCATGCCTTCGCTTGATCATTCCGCAATGCTCGCAGTCGCATTGGACGAGGCCCGCAAAGGGCTGGCCGAAGGCGGCATTCCTATCGGTGCTGCAATCTTTGATGCTGATGGCACTCTCGTCGGGTCAGGTCACAACCGTCGCGTGCAGAACGGAGATCCTTCGCTGCACGGGGAAACCGACGCCTTCCGTAATGCAGGTCGCCAGCGCAGCTATCGCAAATTGACCATGGTTACCACGCTCGCGCCGTGCTGGTATTGCAGCGGACTAGTCCGGCAGTTTGGCTTCGGAACACTAGTCGTCGGAGAAAGTCGCACCTTTCAGGGCGGAATCGAGTGGCTCCGCTCCCTTGGAATCCGCGTCTTTGATCTCGACTCTTCGGAGTGCGCCACGTTGCTCGGCGAATACATCCGCAAAAATCCCGAAGTGTGGAACGAGGACATTGGCGAAGAGTAGCATTTTTCTAGCTTGCTCGCCGGGTCGCCCAATCTAGTTCAGCACTGCCGCAGAGAGGATAGAGTTATCCAGATGAAGCTCGATAAACAATTACTGCAAAGTCTGCCCAAGGTTCTCTTACACGAGCATTTGGACGGTGTGCTGCGACCGCAAACCGTAATCGAACTGGCAAAAAGCGTTGGCTATACGGGCCTTCCCACCGACGATTCATTAGCCCTGGCGCAGTGGTTCTATCGCGGCGCGAACCAGGGCAGCCTCGCCAAATATCTGGAGGGGTTTGCGCACACCATCGCGGTGATGCAAACCGAAGAAGCTCTCGAGCGCGTCGCCTACGAACAGGCCGAGGATTTAAACAAAGATGGAGTGGTTTACTTTGAAACTCGTTTCGCACCGATTTTTCATACCCACAAGGGACTGACTCACCAGCAGGTGGTCGCCGCCGTGTTGAAGGGACTGGAGCGCGGCCGCAAGGATTTTGGCATCGCTTCGGGCTTGATCATCTGCGCCATGCGCAATATGGACGTGTCGCTCGAGATGGCCGAGCTTGCCGTCGATTTTCGCGCGCGTGGAGTTGTTGGCTTCGACCTCGCCGGAGAAGAGGGCGGCTATCCTCCCAAAAAACATGTGGCTGCCTTCCACTACATTCAGCGGGAGAATTTCAACATCACAATTCACGCCGGCGAAGGCTACGGCAAGGAGTCGATCTGGCAGGCGATTCAATATTGTGGAGCGCACCGCATTGGCCACGGCACACGCCTGATCGACGACATCGCCGTGGCGGACGGCAAGGCAGTCAAACTCGGCGATCTCGCTCAATATGTTCTCGACAAACGCATTCCGCTCGAGATTTGTCTTTTGAGCAACGTCCATACCGGAGCCACTCCCACCTTGGCGGAACATCCATTCAAAATTCTTTATCAGGAAAAGTTTCGCGTCACTCTTAATACCGACAACCGGTTAATGAGCAGCACCAGCATGACGCAGGAGTTTGAAGCAGCCGCCGCGACGTTCAACCTATCTCTCGATGATTTCGAAATAATCACCATCAATGCCATGAAAAGCTCTTTTCTGCCTTATAAGCGGCGTTGCGAATTTATCTACTCCGTCATCAAGCCTGGTTACGCCAGGATTCGCAAGCCTGTGCATTCGACCGTTGCAAACTGAATCGAGAATCTTGATCCACAAACTCCTTGATCCACAAACTCATGGAGAAGCAGCAAGGCAACATTCCTTGAATCGCTTATATTAGATGGGACAAAAATAATGAGGGCGGATATCGGACCGGCGGATACGAAAGACACGGATACGAAGCACGAGGACCTGCGAAGTCTGCGCATCGATCGCTCTTTGCGCGATGGAGGCGCAGAACCGCCCGCTTGGTCGCGCCGCTTCATCCTGGGCGGAATCGCCTTAGTCGTTCTCTTAGGAATCGTCGCGCTTGCGTATCGCTGGCTCTCCGCCACCGCCCCGGAAGTGGAAGTTGTGCGAGCTACAGCCGAAGGCAATAGCATCGCCGGCAGCACCGTGCTTTCGGCCAGCGGATACATTGTCGCGCACCACAAAATCAGCGTGAACTCCAAGGTCACGGGGCGCGTGGCCTGGATTGGCGTGGAAAAAGGCGACAAAGTAAAAGAGGGCCAAGTTCTCGTGCGCCTCGAGGACCAGGAGTTCCGCGCCCAGTACCAGCAGGCGCGCGGCGCGGTAGACAGCGCCAAGGCGCGGCTGCTCCAAAATGAGCACGGCTCGCGCCCCGAGGAGATTCAACAGGCGGATCATAATCTGTCTGAGGCTCGCGCTTCCGCAATGAATGACAAGATCAATCTCGACCGGGCGCGCGATCTTTTCGCTCAGGGCGTCGTCTCCAAGCAAAATCTAGACGACGCCAGCGCCAAGTATGATGCTTCCCAGCAACGAATGAATTCGCTGGAGCAGTCCTTCCAGTTGGCGAAACTTGGGCCTCGCTCCGAAGAGGTTTTGCACGCTCGGGGCGACCTGCTCCAGGCCGAGGGACAAATGGCCTACGCCAAAGCTCAACTCGATGCGACGGTAATTCGCGCGCCCGTGAATGGCACGATTCTTGAGCGCACCGCCGAAAAAGGCGAACTGGTAACCGCTCAATTTGCAAGCGGAGCCGAGGGAGGCCCCCGCGGATCGGTGGTGGCGCTGGCAGACCTCGATGACATTCAAGTCGAACTCGATATTGCGCAGGACGACTTTGCCAAGCTTTCTCCTCAACAGGAAGGCATCGTAACTCTCGATGCCTTCAAAGATCGCTCCTACAAAGGAGAGATTGCTGAAATGTCGCCCGAAGCGAATCGGCAGAAGGCGACCGTCCAGGTCAAAGTTCAGATTCTGAAGCCGGATTCCTATCTGCGCCCCGAAATGAACGCGACCGTGCAGTTCAAAGCAAGAGCAAATGACGACAACAATGCCGGCGCAAAACACTCCTATGTATTTGTGCCCACCGCCGCTCTGCGCGATAAAGATGGAAAGAAGTTTGTGCTGCTCGCTTTCGATGGCAAAGCACTTCGCCGCGAAGTTCACGTCCAAGGACAACGCTCGGGCGGATATATGGTGGACTCGCTAGTAGGCGGAGAAAGTGTAATTACATCCGCTCCAGCGGATTTGCAAGACGGACAAAAGATTCGAATCAAGGGGCAATAATCAAGGGGCA
>Ga0137395_10001546_pt1 | contig 10728 bp, 11 predicted proteins | sample czobulk216metaG_FD_108283 | JGI IMG/M metagenome (GOLD analysis project Ga0137395, IMG submission 108283) | Vadose zone soil microbial communities from Angelo Coast Range Reserve, California, USA - czobulk2.16 metaG | ecosystem: Environmental > Terrestrial > Soil > Vadose zone | place: USA...
TCGTGCCGGTGGATGTCTACATTCCCGGCTGCCCGCCGCGCCCGGAAGCCCTCCTGTACGGATTCCTCAAGCTGCAGGACAAGATCGACAAGATGACCATCGCCCGCCGGGCGACCGCCTAGTCGCCGCGGCGCGGTGCGGCCCCGGAGTTGGGGGCCGCTTGTGAAAAAAGGAACGAGCGCCCCGGGGGGGACGATGACCGACGACCCGAACAACCAGCCTCCCGCCTCTCCGTCCGCCGGAAGCCCGCCGGCGCCCGCGGCGCCTCCGGCGTCTTCGGCGGCCGCCCCTCCGGCGCCGGCCGCCCCCGCTGCGCCCGCCGCTCCGAAGGCCGATCCGCTCAAGGCGAAGGTGGAGTCCCGGGCGGTCGATCTGCTTCACGAGCGTTTCGCCGATCAGGTGGTCGAGGTCCTCTACCATGCCGGAGACGCCCTGGTCCGCCTGCGCAAGGACCGCTTCCTGGAGATCGCCCGCATGCTGCGCGACGATCAGGAGCTGCGTTTCGACTACCTGAGCAATCTGACGGCGGTGCACTGGCCGCAGCGCCCGCAGCCGTTCGAGATGGTCTACCACCTGTTCTCCATCACCAAGCGCCATCGCCTCACGCTCAAGATGGATCTGGGCGAAGGCGAAGAAGCGCCCACCGCGAGCGTCATCTGGCCGACCGCGAACTGGCACGAGCGCGAGGTCTTCGATCTTTTCGGGATCCGCTTCTCCGGCCACCCGGATCTGACGCGGATCCTGATGACCGACGAGTGGGTCGGGCATCCGCTGCGCAAGGACTACCCCCTGGAGGGGAAGCCCGAGGATCATCTTCAATACCGCGAGGTGACGACCGCGCAGCACGTCTACACCTATGAAAAGTCGCCGATCCGCGGCTTCGGATGGAAGAAGGAAATCGAGAAGACCGGCGTGGGGAAGGGCTGATGTTCCGCACTGAAGAGATGGACATCAACATGGGGCCGCAGCACCCCTCGACGCATGGCGTGCTGCGCCTGAAGCTGACGCTCGACGGCGAGAGCATCACGGACATGCGCCCGGTCATCGGCTACCTGCACCGGGGGGTCGAGAAGCTCTGCGAGCACCGGACCTTCCCGATGATCGAGCCGCTGACCGATCGCCTGGACTACGTCGCGGCGATCTCCGAGAACCTCGGCTACTGTGGCGCGGTGGAAAAGGCGATGGGAGTCGTGGTGCCGCCGCGGGCCCAGTACATCCGGGTGATCCTGGCCGAGCTGCAGCGCATCGCCTCGCACCTGCTCTGGCTCGGGACGCACGCTCTCGACCTGGGGGCGATGTCGGTCTTCTTCTACACGTTTCGCGAGCGGGAGCTGATCCTCGACCTGTTCGAGGCCTTCTGCGGCGCACGCCTGACCTATAACTCGATGCGCATCGGCGGCCTGCTCGAGGACGTCCCGGCCGGGTGGCTCGATCGGGTGCGTCATTTCATCACGATCTTTCCCGGGCGCGAGAAGGAGTACGAAGACCTCCTGACCGTGAATCGGATCTTCGTCGGCCGGACCAAGGACGTCGGGGTCCTCGCCCCGCAGGACGCGATCGCGCTGGGCGTGAGCGGACCGAGCCTGCGCGGCTCGGGCGTCGACTACGACGTGCGCCGGGCCCAGCCCTACTCCTCCTACGAGCAGTTTGAATTCGACGTCCCGCTCGGGCGCCAGGGCGACACGTACGACCGCTACCTGGTGCGGATGGAGGAGATGCGCCAGTCGTGCCGCATCATCCGCCAGGCCCTCGACCGCCTGCCGGAAGGGGAGGTTCGCGCCAAGGTCCCCAAGTACATCAAGCCGCCGGCGGGCGAGGTCTACCACGTCGTCGAGAGCCCGCGCGGAGAGCAGGGGTTCCACATCGTCACCAGCGGCGGCGAGATGCCGTACCGGATGCGCTTCCGGTCGCCGTCGTTCGTCAATCTCCAGGCCCTGCCGAGCATGTGCAAGGGCCAGCTCGTCGCCGATGTCGTGGCCGTCATCGGCTCGATCGACATCGTGCTCGGCGACGTCGACCGCTGAGGCGCGCATGGACACCCCGCTGATCCAGACGGTCCTCATCCCGGCGCTTCAGGTGCTGCTCGTCATCGCGATCCTGCCGCTCGGCATCGCCTACCTGCAGCTGGTGGAGCGCAAGGTGCTGGGGTTCATGCAGGTCCGGCTGGCCCCCCGCCGGGTCGGCTGGCACGGCCTGCTGCAGCCGATCGCCGATGCCGTGAAGCTGCTGATCAAAGAAGATATCGTGCCGGACAAGGCCGACCGCTTCCTGTTCACCCTCGCGCCGATCGTCACCGTGATCCCGGCGCTCGCCGGGCTGGCGGTCATCCCGATCGCCGGAGCGCCGTTCACCCTCTTCGGCTACACGGTCAGGCCGTTCATCACCGATCTGAACGTCGCGGTCCTCTATCTGCTGGCGATCTCGTCGCTCGGGATTTACGGGATCATCCTCGGCGGCTGGGCCTCGAACAGCAAGTACTCGCTTCTCGGGGCGCTGCGGTCGTCGGCGCAGATGATCTCCTACGAGGTGCCGCTCGGCTTCGCGATCATCGGGGTGCTGATGCTGTCGGGGTCCGCCTCGATGGTCGAGATCGTCAACAGTCAGAAGACGGCGCACGTCTGGTACATCCTGCCCCAGCTGGTCGGCTTCTTCTGCTACTTCATCAGCGCCGTGGCGGAGACCAACCGCGTCCCGTTCGACCTTCCCGAAGCGGAGGCCGAGCTCGTGGCCGGGTTCCATACCGAATATTCGGGAATGAAGTTCGCCTTCTTCTTCCTGGCCGAGTACACCAACATGATCGTGGTCTCGTCGATCGCGACGATCCTGTTCTTCGGCGGCTGGCTCCGGCCGTTCCCGAACGCCGCCGGGAGCGCCTGGCTCGAGAACGGGTGGCTCTTCTTCACGCCGCTGATCCTGCTTGGATTCGTCGGCTGGCTGGTGGACCAGAAGGCCGGCACCGGGCTCAACGGAATGTTCACCGGCCTGGCGGCGGGCGCGGTGCTCGGGTTTCTTCTGGGGCGGTTCGATGTCGGTGGTCTCGCGAGCGCCTCGGTGCCGGTCCTCTCGGGCGCCTTCTGGTTCTCCCTCAAGGTCTCGATCTTTCTGTTCGTTTACATCTGGTTCCGCGGAACCTATCCGCGGTACCGTTACGACCAACTGATGTCGCTCGGCTGGAAATGGCTCATCCCCCTCTCGGTGCTGAACGTCCTCGTCACCGGGATCGCGATGGTGCTCTTTGGCTGAGTGCGGGAGCGTGACATGGCGACGGTGACGACGGCTCCGAGGACGGCCCCGGGGTTCAAGGATTTTCTCAAGACCGTGCTTCTGGCCGAGCTCTGGGTCGGGCTCTGGGTGACGCTCAAGAACCAGTTCCGCCCGCACATCACCGTGGAGTATCCCAAGGAGACGGTCGAGCTGTCGCCGCGTTTCCGCGGCGTCCCGCGCCTGCGTTTCCATCCGGAGTCGGGCGAAGAGCTCTGCATCGCCTGCCACCTGTGCGAAACGGTCTGCCCGGACGACTGCATCCACATCGTCTCGGAGAAGAATCCGGACGGCAAGGGGAAGCGGCTGGTGTCGTTCGAGATCAATTACGAGCGCTGCTGTTTCTGCGGACTGTGCGTCGACCCCTGTCCCACCAAGCCGCTGACCGCCATCTACATGTCGCACGATTACGAGATGGCCGACTTCAAGCGCGAGGGGTTCGTGGCGCCTCTCAAGACCCTGCTCGACGGGATCGAGCCGACGACCTACAAGGAGTAGCCGGTATGACCGCCTCCGCGGCGATCTTTTACGTCCTGGCCTCGATCGCGGTCCTGTCGGGGTTCATGGTGATCGGCAGCCGGAGCGCCATCCATTCGGCGATCTATCTGGTGCTCACGTTCCTGTCGGTGGCGGGCGTCTATGTGCTGCTCGAGGCGGAGTTCGTCGCCGCCGTCCAGGTGCTGGTCTACGCCGGCGGCATCATGGTCCTCTTCCTGTTCGTCATCATGCTGGTGAATCTTCAGGACAGCCTCGGGGATCGGATCCGGCTGCATGCCACCGTCTCCGGCGTCGTCGGGCTGTCGGTGGTGGGGCTGATCCTGTACCTCTACAGCCGCGGTCAGCTCGTGGCGGTCACCACCGCCTCGACGCTGCGACAGGGAGGGAATCTCCAGGCGATCGGGGTCAGTCTCTACCGGGACTACCTGCTGCCGTTCGAGGTGGCCTCGATCCTGCTGCTGGTTTCGATGATCGGCGCGATCGTCCTGGCGCGCCAGAAGAGCTGAGGGGAAAGACGCGATGCCGGTCCCGGCGACACATCTTCTGGTCTTCAGCCTGCTGCTCTTTTCCATCGGCATGCTCGGCGTGCTGACGCGACGCAATGCGATCATCATCCTGATGTCGATCGAGCTGATGATGAACGCCGCGAACATCAACTTCATCACCTTCAGCCGGCAGCTGAACAACCTCACCGGCCAGGTGTTCAGCGTCTTCACCATCGCGGTCGCCGCGGGCGAGGTGGCGGTCGGGCTGGCGGTGGTGCTGGCGCTGTTCCGCAACCGCGACACCATCTATGTGGACCAGGTCCACATCATGAAGGGCTGATGATCGAGCTCCTCTGGCTCATCCCGCTGCTGCCGCTCCTGGGCTTCGCGATCAACGGCCTGCTGGGCCCGCGCTGGTTGTCGACGCGGGCCATCGGCGGCGTCGCCTGCGCCGCGGTGCTGATCGCGTTTCTCGTGTCGCTGGGCGCCGTCTTCGGCCTGGGGCATCTCGACGCGACGGCCGAGGCAGGAAGGCCGGGGATGGCCGTCGACCTCGAGGCGCATCGGGCCACGCTGACGCTCTGGCCCTGGCTGCTTCTCGGGAAGAACGCCGCCGGCGTCGATCTCCGGGTCGACTGGGCCTACGCGCTCGACCCGCTGTCGGCGATCATGCTTCTCGTCGTGACCGGGGTCGGCTCTCTCATCCACATCTATGCGATCGGCTACATGGCGCACGAGCCGAAGCCTGACTTCGCCCGCTTCTTCGCCTACCTCAACCTGTTCATGGCGATGATGCTGACACTCGTCCTGGGCGCGACGCTTCCGGTCGTCTTCGTCGGCTGGGAGGGAGTCGGTCTCTGCTCCTATCTTCTGATCGGCTTCTACTACGACCGGATGTTCGACGAAGAGACCCGCATGAGCTGCGCCGATGCCGGGAGGAAGGCGTTCATCACCAACCGCGTCGGCGACCTCGGCTTCATGCTCGGCATGCTGCTCCTCCTGTCCGCCACCGGCACGCTCGATATCCAGGGGATCCTGGCGAAGGTCGGCGGGCTCCCGGTCGGCGTCTGCACGGCCGCGGCGCTGCTGCTGTTCATCGGGGCGTGCGGCAAATCGGCGCAGATCCCGCTGTTCGTCTGGCTGCCGGACGCGATGGCAGGGCCGACGCCGGTCTCCGCGCTGATCCACGCCGCCACCATGGTGACCGCCGGGGTCTACGTCATCTGCCGGATGGCGCCGCTCTACCTGCACGCGCCGACGGCGATGCTCGTCGTGGCGATCGTCGGAGGGGCCACCGCGCTGTTCGCCGCGAGCATCGGTCTCTGTCAGAACGACATCAAGAAGGTGCTGGCCTATTCGACCGTCTCCCAGCTCGGCACCATGATGCTCGGCGCCGGTGTCGGGGCGTTCGGCGCCGGTGTCTTCCATCTGATGACGCACGCCTTCTTCAAGGCGCTGCTCTTCCTCGGGGCGGGGTCGGTCATCCACGCTCTCTCCGGCGAGCAGGACATCCGGAAGATGGGGGGGCTCGGCCGCCATATCCCCTGGACCTACGCGACCTTCACCGTGGCCTGGCTGGCGATCTGCGGGATCTTCCCGTTCGCCGGCTTTTTCTCGAAGGACGACATTCTCTGGGGCGCCTGGCAGCGATCGCTGCTGCTCTGGGCGATGGGCGCGGGCGGTGCCTTCCTGACCGCCTTCTACATGACCCGCCTCTACATCATGGTCTTCTGGGGCAAGGAGCGGTTCGGCCATGAAGCCCGGCACCACCTGCACGAGTCGCCCCGGCTGATGATCGTGCCGCTCGCCGTCCTCGCGGTGCTCTCGTTCGTCGGCGGCTGGGTCGGCATCCCGTCGTCGATCTCCCCGGGGGTGCCGAACTTCCTGGAGCGCTTCCTGGCCCCGGTCTTCGAGGCGCACGGAGCCGGCGTCGTCCTGCAGCCGGCGGAGCACTCGCCCGGTCTCGAGGTCGGCCTGATGGTCGTGTCGATGCTGATCGCGCTGTTCGGCATCTTCCTGGCGTGGGTCTTCTACGACAGGCGGCCGGAGATCCCGGTCCGGCTCGCCGAGAGCGCCAGCGGCCTCTACCGCGTTCTGCTGCACAAGTTCTACGTGGACGAGCTCTACGGCAAGGTGGTCCTGGCGCCGTATTACGCCCTCTGCCGGGCCTCCGCCTGGTTCGATCGTTACGTGGTCGACGGGGCCGTGAACGCGGCCGGCTACCTCACGCTCGGCACCTCGTACGCGTCGGTCGGCTTCGATTCGTATGTCGTGGACGGGCTGGTGAACCTGGCCGGCTACACGGTGCGCGGCGTCTCGTGGATCTTCCGGAAGCTGCAGACGGGGATCGTCCAATCGTACGCCACGGCCATGGTCTTCGGGATCTTCGTGTTGGTGAGCGTCTACCTGCTCGCGTTGAGACACTGAACGCAGGAGAATTGAAGATGGAATGGTATCAATCGCACATCCTGACGATCGTGACCTTCCTGCCGATTCTGGGGGCGCTGGGTCTGCTGTTCGTCGATAAGAAGAGCACGAAGGTCTTCGTGCAGGGCGCGACGGCGATCGCCTTCGTCGACTTCCTGCTGTCGCTGCCGCTGTTCTTCTGGTATGACGCGGCGCGCGGGGGCTTCCAGTTCACCGAGAGGCTGTCCTGGATCCCGGCGATCGGCGTCGATTACTACGTCGGCATCGACGGCATTTCGCTGCTGCTGATCCTGTTGACCACGTTCCTCGGGGTCATCGCCATCCTGTCGTCCTGGGCCGCGATTCACGAGCGGGTCAAGGAGTATTACATCTTCATGCTGGCGCTGCAGACCGGCATGCTCGGGGTCTTCATCGCCCTCGACTTCTTCCTGTTCTACGTCTTCTGGGAAGTGATGCTCGTGCCGATGTACTTCCTGATCGGCATCTGGGGCGGTCCGCGCAAGCTGTACGCCGCCATCAAGTTCTTCCTCTACACCCTGCTCGGCTCGGTGCTGATGCTGCTCGGCATCCTGGCGCTCTACTTCTATTACCCGCGGGTCACGGGCGGCGCCGCCACCTTCGACATCACCGAGTTCATACGGGTCCTGGGGCCGCTGCGCAACCCCGAGTGGCTCGAAATGCAGAAGTGGGTCTTCCTGGCGTTCTTCGTCGGCTTCGCGATCAAGGTGCCGATGTTCCCGTTCCATACCTGGCTGCCCGACGCCCATGTCGAGGCGCCCACCGCCGGCTCGGTCATCCTGGCCGGCGTCCTGCTGAAAATGGGCACCTACGGCTTCGTCCGCTTCTCGCTGCCGATGCTGCCGGAGGCGACCAAGTACTACCTCCCCTGGATGCTCGGACTGGCGGTGATCGGCATCCTGTACGGGGCGCTGGTGGCGATGGTGCAGAAGGACTGGAAGAAGCTCGTGGCCTACTCCTCGGTCAGCCATCTCGGGTTCTGCATGCTCGGGATCTTCGCGCTGAACGAGGCCGGCATCCGCGGCGGCGTTCTGCAGATGATCAACCACGGACTCTCGACCGGGGCCTTGTTCCTCCTGGTCGGGTTGATCTATGAGCGGCGGCACACGCGGATGATCGCCGAGTTCGGAGGCCTCTCGAAGCAGATGCCGGTCTACGCCACCCTGTTCATGATCGTCACGATGTCCTCGATCGGGCTCCCGACCCTGAACGGCTTCATCGGCGAGTTCACCATTCTGGTCGGCGCCTTCACGATCCCCGCGGCCTACGGGTTCACCATCCCGGGGGTGAACTGGTTCATCGGCGGGAAATTCTGGGCGGTGTCGGCGGTGCTGGGCATCGTCCTCGGCGCGGCGTACATGTTGTGGCTTTACCAGCGCACCATGTTCGGGAAGCTCGACAACCCCGAGAACGCCAAGCTCCAGGATCTCGACGGCCGGGAGCTGCTGACGCTCGTCCCGATCATCGTGGCCTGCTTCTGGATCGGCCTGTACCCGAAACCGCTCTTCGACATCCTGCAGAGGCCGGTGGCCGATCTCGTGCAGAGGCTGGAGGGCGCCGAGACGGGCATGGCGGTGAACGTGACGCCGCCGGCCGGCCCGGCTTCGGGGGGCGCCGCGGCACAATGACGCCGATTTTCGATTACAACGAGGTCCGGCTGATCTCGCCGGAGATCGTCCTGACCGTCAGCGCCTTCCTGTTGCTCGGTCTGGCGACGGTCAAGGACGCGGCCGCGCGGCGCTTCATGCCGTCGCTGGCGCTCCTCGCCTGCGCCGCCACGCTCGGCGCCCTGCTCTCCTTTCCGGCCCGCCTGGGCCTGGAGGCGATGCGGGTGCCGTCGATCACCATCGGCTTCAACGGCATGTTCATCCTCGATGCCTGGAGCGTCTTCGCCAAGGCGATCTTTCTGCTGGGCGCGATGCTGACCATCCTGGTGAGCCGCCGCTACCTCGCGGAGGAGAAGGCTCCGGGGGGCGAGTACTACGCGCTCATCCTGTTCGCCGTGGTCGGGATGATGTTCCTCGCCTCGGCGGGCGATTTCGTGGCGGTGTTCGTGGCGCTCGAGACGATGGCGCTGTCGTTCTACATCCTGGTCGGGTTCCTGAAGACGAATCGCAAGTCGAACGAGGCGGCCCTGAAATATTTTCTTCTCGGCTCGTTCTCGACCGGGCTCCTGCTGTACGGGATCTCGCTCGTGTACGGCACCACCGGCACGACGAACCTCGGCCTGATCGGCATGACGCGGGCCCAGCAGGCGGTGGGTCTCGGCGAGGCGCCCTTTTTCTTTCTGGGCGTGATCCTGGTGACCGTCGGCCTGGGGTTCAAGATCGCCGCCGTGCCGTTTCATATGTGGGCCCCCGATGCCTACGAGGGGGCGCCCACCCCGATCACCGCCTTCCTGTCGACGGGCTCGAAGGCCGCGGCCTTCGTGGTGCTGGCGCGCATCTTCGCCATCAGCTTCCTGAAGATGGGGGACAGCTGGGTGATGCTCCTGTCGATCCTGGCGGTGGCGAGCATGACGCTCGGCAATGTCGCGGCGATCCTTCAGGACAACGTCAAGCGGATGCTGGCCTACTCCTCGATCTCGCACGCCGGCTATATCCTGATGGGCATCATCGCGGTCGGAGCGGGGAGGACGGTGGAGGAGCGCGAGTTCGGCCTGCTCGGCGTCCTTCTCTATCTTCTGATCTATACCTTCGTGAATCTGGGCGCGTTCGCGCTCGTGATCATGCTGCGGCGTGACGAGGTGATCGGCGACCGGGTGGTCGACTTTGCCGGGCTGTCGCGGCGGGCGCCCCTGCCGGCGTTCGCCATGCTGATCTTCATGATGTCGCTGGCCGGCATCCCGACCACCGCGGGATTCATCGGCAAATGGTTCCTGTTCGGCGCGGTGGTGAAGGCGCACACGACCTGGCTCGCGGTGGTCGCGGTCGTCAACAGCGCGATCTCGCTCTACTACTACATCCGGATCGTGGTGATGATGTACATCCGGGAGCCGGAGCACGAGGGCCGCGTCGTCCCGTCGCGCGGACAGACCGTGGCGATCGCCGCCTGCATCATCTTCACGCTGGTGGTCGGCTTCTACCCGCAACCGGTCATCGCCCTGGCGAAGGAATCGATCCTGTCCCTGGCGCCCTGGGTACCGTGATGGGAGACGGAGCCGGCCGGACGCGGAATCGGAGATGACGGAGCCCGACAGGCGCTCGCCCCTCGCCGAGGCGATGCGCTACGCCCAGGTCGGCACGATGCTGGTGGCGCCGATCGCGGTGCTCGGCGGGATCGGTTACGCGCTCGATCGAAAGCTCGGAACGAAGCCGTGGCTGCTGCTGCTCGGCATGCTGCTGGGGATGGCGGCCGGGTTCATGAATTTCTTCCGGCTGGTGCTGCAGACGCCGGAGAGCGACAGAGAGAGGCGATCGTGAGCCCCGGGTCGGCGGGCGCCGCGGCGGTCGGAGTGGGGGCGGCGCTGGCCGGATCGCTCCTGGGCGTCCTGTTGAGCAGGAAGGCGCGCCGCGAGCAGAATACGCAGCGGCTCTTCGGCGCGCTGGTTGCGGGTATGCTGGCCCGCCTGGCGCTTTACGGGGCGGTCATCGTGTATGTGGCGCTGCGGACGAGGCTCGATCCGGTCGCCGTGGCGGTCTGGCTGCTCGGAAGCTATCTGGTGTCGCAGGTGATCGAGGTGACCGTGACGATGCGCGCGGCGCGACGAGGGGCGCGATGAGCGTGGAAGCGGCGGCGGGGGCGGCATCGCCCGAGCACGGCGCCGGCGAGGCGTTCAACGTCGGTGAATTTCTCTTCCATCACGTCAGCGACTCCAATAGCCTGGAGCTGCCGTTCGTGGGCGAGGTTCACCTTCCGGTTCTGCAACTCGGCCCCTACCCGCTGCCGATCACCAAGCACATCGTGATGATGTGGGTTGCGAGCGTCATGATTCTTGCCCTCATGTGGGTTGCGACCCGGCGCCGGACCCTGGTTCCAAAGGGTGTCCACAACGTCATGGAGATCATGGTGGTTTTCGTGCGGGATGAGCTGGCGCGCA
>Ga0137395_10001547_pt1 | contig 10723 bp, 7 predicted proteins | sample czobulk216metaG_FD_108283 | JGI IMG/M metagenome (GOLD analysis project Ga0137395, IMG submission 108283) | Vadose zone soil microbial communities from Angelo Coast Range Reserve, California, USA - czobulk2.16 metaG | ecosystem: Environmental > Terrestrial > Soil > Vadose zone | place: USA...
GGCGTTACTTTTCGATCGATAATCGTAAATCACTGATCGACAGGCTCATACGAATTTATTTTTCTTGTTGGCACGAACATTGCAATACGTGTTATCGACCAAAAGAACCTTTGAATCCAATAAATACCCGGAGCAAATCTGAAGAAGTATGAAACCAACCTCCTTAATAGTTCGCAATCATACGAGGTTCCCCCTGACCGACTGCAATTACCATTCGGTCACCCTTAACGATTATCGTAGCCACTGCGCGAAACCGCTGGCGCCATCTTTTCGCGACATCAGTTGTCAGTACTTTCAAAAGGAAGCGCGGCGCGATTTCGTCGGCGAAGCGATTTTGTTCTCAATCTTGGTCATCACCGCGGCCGTGCCGTTGGTGAGCGGAGCATATGCCGTAATCGAACTTTGTCGGGCTTTCGGTCAGCTTTGATTCAACTGTGACCCTACAGCGACAAACAAAAGAAGAGACAATAGTGCGACCGGCCGGATTCACACCGACTCTTTCGTCGATGGATGTGCCGCGCGCAGGGGTTGCAGCAAAAAAGCGCAAGCGCCGCATCATTATCATTGCCGCCTCGGCGCTGGGGTTGATTCTGGCCACAATTGCCATTTCGCGCTTGAAACCAGCAGTGCCGAGCGTGGATCGCTCCACAGTCTGGATAGACACGGTAAAACGCGGACCGATGGTGCGTCAGGTGCGCGGCCTTGGGACGCTCGTTCCCGAAGACATCCGCTGGATTCCGGCCAATACCGAAGGTCGCGTGGAAAAAATAATTATCTGGCCGGGCACACGCGTTGAACCGGACTCGGTCATTTTGGAGCTAAGCAGTCCCGAGCTTGAGCAAGCCGCTCATGACGCCGAGCTGCAAGCGACGGCCGCGGAAGCCGAGTTAACTACTTTGCGCGCGACTCTGCAGCGCGGGTTGCTCGACCAGGAGGCAACTACCGCAAAAGCCAAGTCAGATTATGAACAAGCGAAGATGGAGCGCGAGACCAACGACCAGTTAGCCAAGAACGGCTTGATCGCCGAGCTACAATACAAGACTTCGAAGGTGAAAGAGGCGGAGTTGGCCAACCGGAATGAGATCGAACAAAAGCGTCTCAGTTTCGCGCATGATTCCATTGATCCGCAGTTGGCGTCCAAGCAGGCGGCGGTCGATCAAGCCAAGCAGCTTGCCAAGTTAAAAGCGGACCAGGTGGAAGCGCTGCATGTGCGCGCTGGGATGTCGGGTGTGCTCCAACAATTGCCCGTGCAAATCGGACAGCGCGTGAAAGTCGCCGATAACCTCGCGCGCGTCGCCGATCCAACGAAGTTGAAAGCCCAAGTCAAAATTGCGGAGACGCAGGCGAAAGATATTCAGATTAAGCAACAAGCGGCGATCGATACACGGAACGGCACGGTGAACGGCCACGTCACGCGCGTCGATCCGGCAGTCGAACAGGGAACTGTCACTGTCGATGTTGCGGTCGATGAGGCGCTGCCGAAAGGCGCGCGGCCAGACCTCAGTGTCGACGGAACGATCGAACTGGAGCGTCTTAATGATGTGATTTATGTCGGCCGCCCCGCATTTGGCCAGGAAAACAATACCGTTGGAATGTTCAAGATCGTCAATGGCAGCTCGGAAGCTGTGCGGACGCCGGTGAAACTCGGCAAGAGTTCGGTCAACACGATTGAGATCTTAAACGGCCTTCAACCCGGGGATCAGGTGATTCTCTCCGATACCAGCGCATGGGATTCGCGCGACCGCATTCGGCTGAACTGAATTCAGAAACCAAAATATGAACAACGGATCAACTCCATTAATTCAACTCAAGAGCGTGACCAAAGTGTTTCTTACCGACGAGGTGGAGACGCATGCGCTTTCTGGAATTCATCTCGATATTCGCCCGGGCGAGTATGTCTCAATCGCTGGGCCGTCCGGCTGCGGGAAGACGACGCTACTGTCGATTCTTGGGCTTCTCGATACTCCTTCGGATGGCAGCTACTCGCTAAAGGGAAACGAAGTTGCGAATCTGTCGTTTGCAGACCGTGCGCGCATCCGGAACCGCGAGATTGGATTTATCTTCCAAAGTTTCAATTTGATCGGTGATCTGACGGTGTTCGAGAACGTCGAATTGCCGCTCACTTATCGAGGCATGGGTGCCAGCGAACGCAAATCGTTCGTCACGGAAGCACTGGAACGCGTGGGCATGGCTCATCGTGCAAAACATCTGCCCAGCCAACTCTCGGGTGGCCAGCAGCAACGCGTGGCAGTCGCGCGGGCTCTCGCGGGCAGGCCGGCGATTCTGCTGGCGGACGAGCCAACGGGCAACCTTGATTCGCGCAATGGCGAAGCGGTGATGGAGCTGTTGAAGGAACTTCACGCCGGCGGCGCGACGATTTGCATGGTCACGCACGATGAACGCTTCGCGCAACACGCCGATCGGACCGTGCATTTGTTTGATGGCCAAGTCGTCGAAGACAGGGTCGCTGCCTAACGAAGCGATAAATGCAAACGCTTTTGCAAGACCTTCGGTTTGGATTCCGAATGCTTCGACGCAGTCCCGGCTTTTCCATCCTGGCGATCCTTTGCCTGACTTTGGGGATCGGCACAAACGCCGCCGTATTTAGTTGGATCGAAGGAATTCTGATTCGCCCTTACCCTCTCGTGGCGCATCAGGACCGGATGTTCGCGCTCATCGGCACAACGCGCGGCGCGCAACAGGGCAACCCGCTTTCTTATCCAGACTTTCTCGATCTCGAAAAAAATTCGACGCTGTTTGAATCGTTCATTGTCGATAAGATCATGGGCACGACGCTCAGCGTTGGCGACCGGGCGGAGCGCGCGGTCGGTGGAATCGTTTCGGCGAACTATTTCGATGCCCTTGGCGTGCGTCCGATTATGGGACGCGGCTTCAAATCGGAAGAAGGCGAGGGGCGAAACGCGCATCCTGTCACAGTGATCAGTTACCAAACCTGGAAGGACCGTTACAAGGGCGACCCGGAAATCATCGGCAAAACACAATATCTTAACGGCGTTCAGCACACGATCATTGGCGTCGCGCCGGAGAAATTTCACGGCACGTTCATCGGATATTCCTTCAACTTTTGGGTGCCGACGTCGATGCAGGAGACATTCGACTCGACCGGTTACAAATTGGAAGACCGTGGCGCACGTTGGATTGAATCTTATGCGTTTCTCAAGCCGGGCGTGCCGCGCCAACAAGCGCAGGCCGAGCTCAATGCGATCGCCCAGCGATTGGAGAACGATTTTCCAGAAACAAACCGAGGACAGGGCTTTGAAATTCTGCCGCTTTGGAAAACACCGTTTAACGCCGTTGGTAATCTGTCGCCTACGCTGGCGATCACAACTGCGGTCGCGTTTTTCGTCCTTTTAATCGCCTGCGCGAACGTCAGCAATCTTCTGCTCGCGCGCTCACTCCTTCGACGTCATGAAATGACGATGCGTCTCGCGCTCGGCGCGGGGCGCGGGCGTTTGATTAAACAACTTTTCACCGAAGGCCTGCTTCTTTCTCTAATCGCAGTCGCCGGTGGAATCACGGTCGCGTATTGGTGTCGTAACGCTCTCGTGCTGGTGTCTCCAACCCGCAGTCCAGGCATCACCATTGATTATCCCGGACAGCTCGACTGGCGTGTTCTGGCTCTGAGCGTGGCGGTTTGCATCGGATCAACAATGTTGTTCGCATTGGTGCCCGCGATTCAAGCGAGCCATGTCGATCTTTCGGGCGCGCTAAAGAGCGAGGGCGGCGGCCTGGTTGGGGGAAGTGGCAGATCGCGAGTGCGCTCGGTGCTTGTGTTCGTTCAAGTGGCGCTGAGTTTTGTGCTCATTGCCGGAACTGGATTACTGCTTCGAAGCCTGGTGCAAATGCAAAATTCCGATCCCGGATTTTCGACACGGAACGTCGTTGTGTCGGCGGCAGATCTTTTTTCTGCCGGCTACAAACTCGATCGGGCCAAAGTTTTTTACGAACAATTGCTCGAGCGCGTCCGGGCACTGCCCGGCGTTCAATCGGCAACATTGGAGGGAGTTAGGCCTTTCAGCTACGCGGATTATTCGTCAGCACCGCTGGAGATCGAAGGTTATCAGCCGCCGCGCAATGAGCAGGTTGCGGCGGATTACAATCAGGTTGGCGAAGAGTATTTTGGCACAATTGGGATCCCTATAATTGCGGGCCGGGAATTCACTCGCAACGATGACGAAAACGCGCCACCCGTCGCAATCGTTAATAAGACAATGGCGACAAAATATTGGCCGGGGAAAGACCCGGTCGGTCAGCGCCTTAAGGTGAAAGACAAATGGATGGAGGTCGTCGGCGTGGCAAAAAATGCGAAGTACCGGACCAAGCTTGAGCAGCCGACACCATTCTTTTATGTGCCGGTGCGGCAGAACTTTCTCGTCCAAAACGGGTTCATTATTCGGACGGACCAAAGCCCGGCCGCGATCAGGAACGCGCTCGCCCGCGAAATCCGCGCGCTCGATCCGAATCTCGCGCCGCTGGACACCATCAGTTTGCAGGAGCAAGTCGATCGCATGAGTTACACGCAACGACTGGCGGTAGCGTTGCTGGCGATTTTTGGTGGAATGGCGCTCTTCCTCGCCGCAATCGGGCTCTACGCCGTCATGTCCTACTCCGTTTCCCAAAGCACCCGCGAGTTTGGCGTCCGCATCGCACTCGGTGCCGACGCCGGAGATGTATTGCGCTTAATTTTTTCGCGAGGGCTCCGGCTGACGACAATCGGACTCATCATCGGCGCTGTCGCGGCACTTTTGCTTACCCGTCTGATGGAGAACTTGCTTTATAAAGTTAGCCCGCGCGACCCTCTCGCGTTCGCGTCTGCATTCGTGATTATGACTGTCGTCGCGCTGGCTGCATGTTTTTTACCCGCCTGGCGCGCGATACGCATTGATCCGGCCCGTGCCTTACGAGACGAGTGATGAATGTGCTGGCCGAATTCGTATCGAATCGCTGCCTGAAAACAAGATCGACATCTTATGTTTGAAGAACTCTGGCAGGACCTCCGCTATGCGCCGATCCAGTGATCGCGCTAAGCCATAACGCTTAATCATGATCAAGCTCAAAAATCTGGAACGCTCTTATTCTTTGGCGAAGGAGAAGTTTTTCTATGTCTTGCGCGACATCAATCTGCAGGTTCAGGAAGGCGACTTCGTCTCGATCATGGGGCCATCCGGCGCAGGCAAATCGACGTTGCTGCACATTCTGGGAATGCATGATCACGGCTGGATTGGTGAATATTTTTTGGGCGAAACGCCAGTCCATCATCTAAAGCCGAAGGAACGCGCCACGCTGCGGAACAAGCAAATCGGTTTCGTCTTTCAGCAGTATCACTTGCTCGACGATCTCACGGTGTACGAGAACCTCGATATCCCGTTGTCGTATCGCCGGTACAGCAAAAGCGAGCGCACCGCACTAGTGGCCGACACGCTCGACCGTTTCCAAATCGTCGGCAAAAAAGATTTGTATCCGCGTCAGCTTTCCGGCGGGCAACAGCAGCTCGTCGGTGTTGCGCGTGCGATCATCGCTGAACCAAAGCTTTTGCTCGCTGATGAGCCAACAGGAAATCTGCACTCCAGTCAGGGCGAAGTAATCATGGAGCTCTTTCGCAAGCTCAATGATGAAGGCGTGACCATCGTCCAGGTCACGCACTCGGAGAAGAACGCCTCCTACGGCAAACGCATCATTCAACTGCGCGATGGCTGGATTGCGAAAGGAGAATGATGATTGCTGATCTAAAGTTTGCACTCCGCCACGTCCGCAAATCGCCTGGATTTACTTTTGTCGCCGTCCTCACGCTTGCGCTCGGCATCGGTCTGAACACGGCGATTTTCAGTATTGTACATTCCGTCCTACTGTCGGAGCTTCCTTATCCGGATCCCGATCGGCTTGTCGCGATTTCAGAAACAATCGGAGGCTCTACCTTGCCTACCTCGTATCCTGATTATTTAGACTGGAGAGCGGCGAAACATTCCTTCGATGAGATCGCAGTCTCGCGGCGTGATGACTTCAACTTGATCGGTGATGGACAACCCGAGCGCTTCTCCGGTTTGTTTGTCACGGCGAGTTATTTCCGCGTGCTCAAAGTTCCTCCGAAAGTGGGGCGGACATTCTTCGATGAGGAGGATTCAGCGGCCGGCGTTAATCCGATCATATTAAGCGAACACCTGTGGCGTTCTCGCTTTGGCGCGGATCCAACGATCGTTGGGCGTAAGCTGACGTTGAATACCATAAGCTGCGAAGTTGTTGGCGTAGCGGCCGAGAATCTTTCGATCGTTAAGAATCCCGAGACCGCTCGCAATTCCCAAGGCACTCGCAATGTCGATCTTTACGCGCCATTTGGTTTCTATGCCACTCGACCTTACATGCATTCCCGAAGCAGCCGACTTGGATTTTATGGTATTGCTCGATTGGAGGCGGGCGTTTCGATCGAACAAGCTACAGCCGACCTCAAAGTTATTGCTCGAAATCTTGAACTAAAATACCCCGATTCCAATACCAATGTTGGCATCGCAGTCAGTTCGCTACGCGACAGCGTCAGCGTGATTGGAAAGTATCAGGCAATGCTGTGGTTGCTCGAGGCAGCCGTTGGTCTAGTGCTTCTCATCACATGCGCTAACATCGCCAACTTGCTGCTCGTTCGCACTGCTGTGAGAGAAAGGGAAATCGCGGTGCGCGCAGCATTGGGGGCAAGCCGGGCAAGACTAATCGCACAGCTGCTTACTGAAAGTGCCGTCCTCGCATTCTTAGGTGGCGCATTTGGTTGTTTGCTCGCTTTCTGGAGCAAAGACTTAATCACGTCGTTGTCTCCTCATGACCTCCCGAGATTGCAAGAAATCCGATTGGATCTGCCGGTCTTCGCCTTTAGCGCACTGATTACCTTGGGCGCAGGCCTCGCTTTCGGCTTGGGCCCTGCCTGGAGGCTGTCCAAGGCGGATCTAATTACAATGTCGAAGTCCAGTGACACGTGTCACCGGCATCGAAATCTCGGGGCACTGGTTATCGGACAGGTTGCGTTTGCCTGCGTTCTGCTGACGGGCGCAGGCCTTCTTACCCGAACCTTTCGAGCATTAGAAAACGAACCACTCGGCTTCAATCCGAATCATCTTCTGATGGTCGGGATCAAGCTTCCGGGATTGAAATATCATGAGCCGAGCGACCAAGCGAAATTTTATGAGGAACTGCTTGAAAAAGTTGAGCGGCTGCCGGGTGTAAAAGCTGCCGCAATCGACGACGATGTGCCATTCAGTGGTTTTCGTTCTCAAGAACATTTTGCTGTCACAGGTCAACCGCAACCGCGACATAACGAAGAACCATTGGCAGAGGCACACTGCATCTCGCCAGACTATTTCAGGACCATGGGAATTCCGTTGTTGCAGGGCCGAACCTTTGGACGTGACGACGTCTTAGGCAAGCCGTTCGTCATCATGATTGATGAGGAGCTTGCGCGAAAATTTTTTCCTGGCCGCGACCCGATTGGTCAGCAACTTAATCAGCGCACTAGCGAGACAGATACATCGAGAACCCATTATACAATAGTGGGGATCGTCCCAAGCGTAAGGCATGGAGAAGTTGGGATTGAGCCGAAGATTCCGCAGATTTATTGGGCAGCGGCTCAATTTTCCTGGCTGCAGACGACTCTCCTCGTTCGCACCGAGGGTGAACCCGCAGCGCTGTTACCGTCAATTCGAGCCGCTGTTCGTTCGATTGATCCGCAGTTGCCGATTTTCGGGACGCGTACCATGGAGGAGGCGGTCGTTGCGAGCATTGGAACGCAACGGCTTTCCGCAACGCTGATTGCCGGATTCTCAATTCTTGCGTTGTTTCTCGCCGCTCTTGGCCTGTATGGAGTCCTTGCTTATTCGGTGACGCAACGAACTCGCGAGATAGGAATTCGAATCGCGTTGGGTTCGCCGCGATCAGGAATTTATGGCCTGATCGTACGCCGTGCGATGATGATGGTTGGGCTGGGGATTTTTGCTGGCGTTGCACTCGCCATCGGCTGCGGTCCGCTAATTGGACATTTTGTTTATGGAGTCGCGCCTTATGATCCCGCGACGGTCATCGGTGTGGCGGCTCTATTAATAGCAAGTGCGATCCTAGCCTGTTTGTTGCCTGCGCGTCGCGCAGCATTGGTCGATCCAATCCAAGCATTACGTACCGAATGAGATGAAGGATCTGAAGTTCGCTCTGCGTCAGCTCCGCAAATCGCCGGCCTTCGCGGTCACCGCACTCGCCACGGTCGCGATCTGTCTCGGCGCGAACCTAGCCATCTTCGCGGTGATCAACTCGGTCTTGCTTCGGCCCTTGCCATTTCCCGACGCTGAGCAGCTGGTGACAATTTTCAACACGTATCCGAAAGCCGGCGTGGAAAACGACGGTTCGTCGCTCACCAATTACTACGAGCGGCGCGGCAACATCCCGACCCTCTCAAGTCTTTCCATCTTTCGCTACGGCAGCGAAGTCGTCGGCGAAACCGGATCGACCCAGCAGGAAGAGGTCATGCGCGTCTCGCCGGAATTTTTCACGACGCTAGGCGTCCCGTTGATGGGTCGCAGCTTCGACGATACCGAAACGATAACTCCGGTTGAGAACCACGGAGTGGCCATCCTGACCAACGCCTACTGGCGCCATAGCCTGAATTCCGATCCAAATGTCCTCGGCCGGGAAATCCGCGTGAACGGAGTACCAAGGAAAATCGTCGGCGTGTTGCCTCCTGACTTTCGCTTCCTCTCCTCGGAAGCGCGGCTTTTCCTGCCGCTCACGTCCAGATTACAGGAGCGCTCACCGAAGCAGCGCCATTCCGGTGGCGGCGCCACTCACATGATCGCGCGATTGAAACCGGGCGCTACGATCGCCGAAGCGCAATCACAGATCGACACGCACAACGCCGCGGTCGAGAAGGACAATCCGGAAGCGAAGATGATGGCCGAGGCCGGTTTTCGCTCGGTCGTGCTTCCGCTCCACGCCGATCACGTGCGGTCGATTCGCCCAACCCTTTTGCTGATGCAGGCCGGGGTATTTTTTCTTTTGCTCATCGGATCGGTCAATCTGGTGAATCTTCTTCTGATCCGCGCGAGCGGACGTGCGAAAGAGATGGCGATCCGCCAATCAATGGGCGCGGGTCGCCGGCATGTGGTGAGTCAAGTGATGACCGAAACGGTTCTGCTCACTTTGGTCGGCGGATTGCTCGGCCTGGTCGTTAGTGCGTGGGGAATTCGGTTGCTGGAATTTCTGGGCGCGGATCGCCTGCCGCTCGGCGCGCATATCGCGTTCGACGGCTGGCTGGCGTCGATCGGCTTGGCTGGCGCTGTAGTTCTCGGTGTCGTGATCGCGGTGCCAATCGCCTGGTTTAACCTGAGCAGCCATCTCGCAAATGCGCTCCAATCGGAATCGCATACGGGTACGATCAGTCGTGCCGCTCAACGCCTTCGTCACGGATTTATTGTCGCGCAGATCGCACTCGCTTTTGTTTTGCTCGCCGGTGCCGCGCTGCTCGGACTGAGCCTGAAAAAGGTGATGGCCGTTTCTCCCGGCTTTCGCGCGGATCACGTTCTCGCCGGCCAGTTCACGCTCCCGTTCGGAAAGTATCCGGACGAATCGTCCGACCGTGTCGCCGTCGTCGATCGCTTGCTGGACGCAATCGGTCAGCAACCCGGAGTGGCCGCGGCCGGAACGATCACGAACGTGCCGCTGAGCGGAGACAGCGGCAAAACCGCGGTCACACCGAAGGGTTACGTGCCGCCGGCGGGTGAATCATTGCACGGTCATTATTCCTATGGCGTTAGCGGCGACTACTTCTCGGCCCTCGGCATTCCGTTGCGCGAAGGACGGTTCCTTACCTCAGCGGATTCTCACCGCCCCGAACGAGTCTGCGTCGTGGACGAAGACTTCGCCCGGCGTTACTGGCCCAAGGGTGGCGCGCTCGGTCAACGCGTGTTTCAAGGCAACGACTCGGACGACGCAAAACTGTTCACCATCGTTGGTGTCGTCGGCGCGGTGAAACAAGCGGAATTGACGGAACCGCAGGGACAGGGTGCGGTTTACCTGCCTTTCCATTATCGGGACGCCTGGAACGTCTTTGTCGCGACGCGCACGAGTCAGCGCCCGGAAGCGTTTGCCGACACTCTGCGGAAACTGGTGCGCGCGACCGATCCAGACCTGGCGATCGATGACCTCCACTCGATGGATACGCGCATCGCGGAGAGTCTTATCGCGCGCCGGTCGCCGGCGTTGCTCGCCGGAATTTTCGCCGTCGTCGCACTGCTCCTCGCGGCGATTGGAACTTATGGCGTGTTGAGTTATGCCGTTGCGCAGCGCCGGCGCGAGATTGGCATTCGCATGGCGCTTGGAGCGCGCCGTGGACAAATCGGCGCGCAATTTCTCTCGTTAGGCCTGCGCCTTCTTGCTGCCGGAACCATCCTCGGTTTGATCGGCGCGTGGCTGGCAGGAAGAGCGATGCGAAGCGTGCTTTTCGACGTGTCCACGCTTCGTGTCGCCATTCTGCTGGGTGTTGCGCTGGTCATGAGCATCGTGTCGTTGATTGCCTGCCTCATCCCGGCACGTCGCGCGACTCGCGTCGATCCGATGGTAGCGCTCCGCGCCGAATAATATGAACGATCTAAAATTCGCCCTGCGCCAGCTTCGCAAATCGCCGGGATTCACTTTGATTGCCGTCCTGACGCTTGCACTTGGCATCGGACTGAACACC
>Ga0137395_10001550_pt1 | contig 10717 bp, 9 predicted proteins | sample czobulk216metaG_FD_108283 | JGI IMG/M metagenome (GOLD analysis project Ga0137395, IMG submission 108283) | Vadose zone soil microbial communities from Angelo Coast Range Reserve, California, USA - czobulk2.16 metaG | ecosystem: Environmental > Terrestrial > Soil > Vadose zone | place: USA...
AGCGTGCCGTAGCGTGGCGTCTCGTCGGTGAGCGTCACGTCATCCATGATGATGTATTTTTCGAGCCATTCGATGAGCCGCTGGCGAATCGTGGCGTAGGATACGCAGAGGAGCCGGTCCTCAAACGCGTACGTCGCAATCTCCGCGAGAATATGCCCCTGCGGATTGAGCAACAGCGAAATGATGCCGTGGTCTGCAGGGAGATCCTTGATGTTGTTGGTCAGGATCGCGTTCAGGTAGCGCACGCGGTCGGGCCCGGCGAAGGAGAGATAGGCGCGGTAATTCTTATCAATCAGCGCCACGGTTTCGCGCGCGGAGCGATACTCGGCAGCCGGGTCGCCAAAATAATCCGGCAGCGCGCATCCGAACCAAACGCCCATCTTCGCGCCCGCGGCAAGGTGCGTCGCCGCCAGCGGAGTGTTCATCGCCGTGCCTGTTGCAGCCGTTTCCAAGAGTTCGCGTATCCTCCAAGGTTTAGTCTAACAAAGAGCAATCTGATCTGGAGTCCGTAAGTGGTTCGGCGCAGCGATCGCCGTCGCATCCAGCTTCTCCTCCAATGATATACTTCCGCCTATGAGCGACGGCCGGCGCGCACTCAGTGCCGTTACTGACGGCTTGATACACATCACCATTCCAGTGGGGATGCTGCAGTGCAATTGCTCGATCATCGGCGATCCCGCCACTCGCGAAGCCCTGGTAGTGGATCCAGGCGACGAAGTCACGCGCATCCTGGACCTGATCGGGCGCCACCGGCTGATCGTGAAAGCTATCGTCAGCACGCACGCGCATATCGATCACGTCGGAGGCTTGAGCAAACTTCATCAATACACGGGCGCCCCCGTGCTGATGCACCGAGATGACCTGCCGCTCTATCAGGCGATGGACGAGCAGGCGGCGTTCCTGGGGGTCATACCTCCGGAGCTCACCGACGTGGATCAGTTGCTAAAAGAGGGCGATGTTCTTCGCTGGGGACCGTTTGAAGCGCAGGTGATTCATACGCCGGGGCACACTCCCGGAAGCGTTTCGCTGTATCTCCCGCATGACGCAGGAAAAGTCACGGCCGCTGCGCCGAAGAAAATCAGTGTTAAAGATGAGGCGGGCGATGAAATCTCCATCGAGGATCTTTTGAACAAAACAGTTGCTCGCGATAACTCGCAAGAAATTGTCGCGCCAGATGACTCCGAAGAGACTGCGCCTCACGCGCCGCAGCTCTTTTCCGGCGACACGCTTTTTGCCGGCAGCATCGGGCGCACCGACCTGTGGGGCGGCTCCATGGAACAGATTATGGAATCGCTGCGCACAAAACTGATGCACCTGCCGGACGCGACCATCGTTCACCCGGGCCACGGCCCCGTCACGACCATCGGGAACGAGCGCCACTTGAATCCCTTTTTGCAGCCTGAATAGGAATCGCAAGGGGCTGGGCATTTCCGGAGTACTGGACAAAATTGGGTTTGATGAAACGTGCTGCATAGTCGAGAAACCGTGAGATTAATTCTGCGGTTTCTGCCTCGACTGGCGAATCTCTTCCATCACCGATTGCACCAATTCCTTGGCGTGCACCAGCTCTTGATTGATGACGCGCAAGTCCATCGCCGGCACCGTGGGATTACGCTGACTGGTGCAATAAACGCCGTGCTGGCCCACCAGCACGAGTGCGTTGGTCAAACGGTCGAGTGACACCGCCAGCCGGCCACGCTCGCGGCCAAACATCTGCTCGAATTTTTCCAGCTCTTCCTTATGTTCTTCAAATGCCGACATCGTCTCTACCCTCGTTGACCAGTCAAAAACAACGCCGCAAAGCGCGGGACCGGAGTTGCACTTCGGGCACACGCGGTTCGCTCCAAACTTTACCGCATCGCGCAGCGGGAACATAATTCGTGAAGCCACAAGGAAGTGATTTGATCCTTTCGTGTGGCGTGTGACTTGAATGCGGCGGTAAACGCCCGATCCCTGAACGAGCTCGTGAAGGCATTGGGCTGGAGCAACCAAACCATGCGACGTTCCGACCTGGTTCAGCATAAGGAGAAGGAAAAAGGCGCAAACACGCGCACCTCTCAGATTGTCTTTGGCGAGAGGCAGCACCTTCTTCGCGTACTCGATTCCCTCGAGGGCACGGATCTGCCGATCGCGCGGATGCAGCAGGAACGGCGCATTCTAGAAGAGTTGATTCACGCGCGGACTCGCGATTTGAATCAAATTAATACTGCCTGGGATGAAAAAATCGGGTTGGTTCTGAGCTCCGATGCCAAGCCCGAAATGCTGGAAAAGCTAGTGAAGCAGGCGCCGGAAGAAGATTACTACCTGCTGCGGCTGATTAGCGAGCATCCGCGCGCCAATGCCAAGACCCTGAACAAGCTGGCAAGACATCCGTACGGGGCAATTCGTGAAAATGTCGCCCGGCATCCCAACGCGGACGCGAACACGCTGACGTGGCTGAGCCGTGATCGCAGCCAGCCGCTCTGGTATCTCGTGGCTTTCAATCCCAATACGCCCACGCCGCTCCAGCGGCGCTTGCGGGATCGATTGAAGCGCCTGGGCGAAAACCAAGCTTCCAAGTAAAGTCGCCACAATTCCTCCTCTTGTGATGGCCGTCGATGTTTTGAATGCTGTTGGTGCATCACTTCTCATAATCCCGCAAGCAATTCGGGATGCGCGCATCTGCCACCGGCAGAAGATAGTAGAATGCCGCGCGACATGGGTGTGCTTAGGTGAGGCTGCTTTTGACTGAAGCATTTATCGAGAGCGAAGGCTTATTCTTCGCGAGCTGGCGACGTTTCCGATCCCAGATTATCGTAGCACTCGCGGTTTCTGCGTTGATTCTTGTTCCGTGCTGGTGGCACCGGCGCATCGAGGCGGGCGACCTGGCGAGCCATGTTTACAACGCATGGCTGGCGCAGTTGATCGAAAAGGAGCAAGCACCGGGACTATACATCGCGAAGCAGTGGAACAACGTTTTGTTCGATGTCGCACTGCTGCGAACTGCGAATTTGTTCGGGCTTGCGGCAGCAGATAAGCTCGTTGTTTCCGCTTGTGTGCTGATTTTTTTCTGGGGAGTCTTCGCGTACATTCGAACGGTCACGGAACGGCCGCCGTGGTTTCTCGCGCCGTGCATCGCCATGCTGGCCTACGGCTATTCCTTCAGCATGGGTTTCATGAACTACTATTTGTCGCTCGGACTCGCTTGCTTTGGGTTGGCAATTGTCTGGCGGGCGCGGCGATTCGAATGGATCGCGGCAATCCCGTTCGCGGTACTGGCGTTGTTCGCGCACCCCATCGGTTTCCTGTGGCTGGTTGCAACACTCGCCTACATCAGAGTGAGAGCAAAATTACCGGGCGGCTGGAAATTGGGGCTGCCGCTGGCAGCCGCGAGCGCGTTCGCGGCGGTTTCCTTGTACGTCTCGCACCGGCCTTCACTCTTCGCGGACTGGGATCGTGGACCATTCTATTTCTACGACGGCGCGGATCAACTGGCACTTTACGGAAAGCGTTATTTCCTTCTCGCCGCAGCCGCATTCTTATTCGGATTAGCTTGCGTAGCCGTGGACCTGTATACGCGGAGGACGGATCGTTCTTCCTGGAAACAGTTCGAACTGCCTTTCGAATTATATGTAGTCGCATTTTGCGCGTCAGCTCTGCTGCCCGAGAATCTGCGGCCATCGATTTATGGCGGCTGGATTGGTCTGCTTGGCTCAAGGCTTACGACCATCGCCGCGATTCTCGGCCTTTGGTTTCTTGGGTGCCTGAAGCCACGAAGATGGCACATTGCGGGCTTCGGCATCTGTGCCATCGTTTTCTTTGTGTTTCTGTACCGGGACACGGCCTGGCTGAACCAGCTGGAAGCAAACGCAGAGAAGCTAGTAAGCGATTTGCCTGTGGGTACGCGTGTGATCGTGACGGTGCGGGCTCCCGCAGATTCACGGATTTCATTTGCCGGTCACGCGGTCGAGCGCGCCTGCATCGGCCATTGTTTCAGCTATGCGAATTATGAACCGGCCTCGCGGGAATTCCGCGTGCGCGTTCGGAAGGGAAGCCCTGTGGTGACTTCCTCGACGGATGATGCGGAAGACATGGCGTCCGGAGAGTATGAAGTTGACGACACGGATCTCCCGCTGAAACAGATTTATCAACGCGACCCAAGCGACCTGACGAAGCTGTGTATCCGAGACTTGGAAGCCGGCGAGACGAACGGACGGATGGGGGTCAAGCCGCCTGGTCAGTGATCCGCGGTCGAGCGAAGGAACAGGCGGGAGCTCCGCTGAATTTGTCATAACTTTCCTTCGACCAGGCCCTCTGATTCTTGCGCAAGCGTAGATGGAGGTCTTACTTTGAGCAGACTGGGAGCGGTTCTTGCAGCAGTGTTGTTCGGAGCTGTGATTGTGGCGCAATCCTCGCCGCAGAGTGGCTGGGTGTCTCTCTTCAATGGGAAGGATTTAACAGGCTGGAAAAATAACGGCGCGGAGAAGTGGATTGTGGACCAGGGCACTATCCTTTGCGAGAGCGCCGCCAACAAATATGGCTATCTGACGACCGAAAAGATGTATCGTGATTTCAACTTGCGCCTCAAGTTCAGGGGCGAGGCGGCTGGTAATAGCGGCGTGTTTGTCCACTCGCGCATTACGGGGATCAATCCCGAACATGGCCCGGACATTGAAGGAATGCAGGTGGAAGTGGATCCAAGCGTAGGCAAGCATAGCGGTGGGCTCTATGAGAGCGGTGGGCGCGGCTGGGTGAAGATGCCGACGCCGGAAGGAGAGCAGGCGCTCAAACCGGGCGAATGGAACGACCTCGAAGTATCCCTGCAGGGAAATCACATCGTGACGCAGCTCAATGGCGTGAAAATCGTCGACTTCACCGACGAGGCGCCGAAATTCACCGATGGCGTGATTGGCTTGCAGATTCACACCGGCGGCGGCGTGAGGATGAGGTGGAAGGACATTCTTATTCAGGAGAAGTAGAGAGCATCGGTCCTAGGCCAATGCCGAACTCGCCTTTCTGAGGCGCACCCATGATCAAACGGAATCGTCGAACGTTCCTTCAAACTTCCACTGTTGCGTTGGCGACTGGCCTGCGCCCCATTGGCGCTGCCCTGAGCGAAGGGTTTACTGCCAACAGGGTCATGTCAAATCTCACCGCAATGCGGTCGGCTCCAACAGTACCAGCCAACGAAGGGAAGAAGCCGCTGCGCCTTGGCCTGATTCTCGGCATCGGCAGGGACCCCAACGATGCGATTGCTAAAGTTCACGATCTCGGCCTGCCGACGTGCCAAGTGTTTGTTGACGAGATCGACTCGGTGTTGGCGGGCCGCCTGCGTCAGGCACTTGACAAATACCAGATTGAGGCGACTTCGCTCGTTGTCGGTGGACCAGGAAGGGAAGTGTGGGACTTCTACGACGGGCCGCTGACCATTGGCTTGGTGCCGCGCGAAACGCGAGCGGCGCGCATCGCGCACATCAAGAAAGCGTCGGACTTCGCCAAACAGTGCGGCATCGATGCCGTGCAAACGCACTGCGGGTTCATCCCGGAAAATCCGAATGACCCGGTTTACCAGGAAACTATCACCGCGATGCGCGAAGTCGTGGGCTACTGCAAACGCAACGGCCAGAATTTTCGTTACGAAACCGGGCAGGAGACGCCCATCGCCCTCGTCCGCGCCATTCAAGACGTCGGACTGGACAATCAGGGCGTGAATTTCGACCTTGCAAACCTGATTCTCTATGGCAAAGCGAATCCTGTGGATGCGATCGAATTGCTCGGCTCGTACGTCCAGGGCATCCACGCCAAGGACGGGTGGTGGCCGACAAACCCGAGGAAGCTGGGCGAGGAAGTTCCCATTGGCAAAGGTAAAGTGGATTTTCCGCGGATCGTCGCGCGGCTGAAAGAACTGAACTATCGCGGCGCCGTCACCATCGAGCGGGAGATTTCGGGTCCGCAGCAAGTAGAAGACTTGCGAGCAGCGAAAGCTTATCTCGAAAAGTTGATCGGATAGTTTTCGCAACCAAAGGGAACTGCGCACCACAAAGAGGACGGAGGGGCTATGTCAGGAGACGCAAAACAGGGGGCGAGTTGTTCAGCCAAGGTTGACCGCCGGAAGTTTCTCGGCGCAGCGGCAACTACGGCCGGGATGCTTCTCCTCAAACCGGAACTGGTACGCGGGACCGCCGCGAATTCCACGGTGCGCGTTGCATTGCTGGGGTGCGGAGGGCGCGGCACCGAAGACGCAACCAATATGGTTGATACAGGCGGAGCGCGCGTGGTGGCGCTGGGCGATTTATTTCAGGACCAGTTGGACAAGGCTCGGGACAACTTCAACAAAATGCAACAAGCCAAAGGGTACCCGGCGCTGGACGCTTCGCAGCTTTTTGTGGGGGCGGATGCCTTCCAGCAGATTGCCGCTTCGAAAGAAGTGGATGCCATCGTCATCGCCACGCCGCCGTATTACCACCCGCAGCATTTGGAGGCAGCCGTCGCGGCGGGCAAACACGTCTATCTCGAAAAGCCCGTAGCTGTGGATGTGCCGGGTGCTTTGAAGGTGATGGAAATCGGCAAGCGCACCCAAGGGAAACTGAGCCTGGACGTCGGCTTTCAGATTCGTGATTGCCCCCCGTTCGTGGAAATGGTGAAGCGCATTCACGGTGGCGCGCTGGGTAAAATCGTCTGTGGCGAATCGCACTATTTTGCGGGCTACCTGGACCGGCCGGCTTGGCCGGACGCCACGCCCGTCGAGCGCCGCCTTCGCAATTGGGTCTATGACCGCGCTCTTTCCGGCGACATTATCGTGGAACAAAACATTCACGTCATTGATATTTGCAACTGGGTATTGAAGGCCCATCCGCTGAAGGCTTCGGCGAGCGGCGGCCGCGCGGGGAGGCCCGCCGACGGAGACGTCTATGGCAACTACGACGCACTGTTTCATTATCCTGACGGCGTGGACGTTACCTTCAGTTCGACGCAGTTCGCCAGGGGCTGGTGGGAAGTGACGGAGCGCTTTTTCGGCACCAAAGGGACTTCGCAGTCTCCGTACACCGGGCCGCTGGGAATCTGGGGAGACGAACCGTGGCAGGCGGAGGGTACTCCCGCCAAAGACGCCGGGCAGGCCTTTTCCGCGACCGGGAGATTCACTTCAAATCTTGAATTTGCGGATCGCGAAAAGAAGAAGGCGTTTGTGGAGAGTATTACCGGCGGGAATTTCCACAATCAGGCCGACAAAGGTGCGGAATCTGCGCTTTCCTGCATGATGGCGCGGACGGCTGCGTATTCCGGCCGCGAAGTCAGTTGGGAAGAGACGCTGAAGTCCCGCGAAACATGGGATCCCAAGATTGACCTGAATAAATTGCGCTGAAGCCGCGATTCTGGATCTCGGGTTTTTTCCGAAATGATTCTGGCGGCCGATCCTGCCGGATGGGAATGCGCGTTGCATCGGGGGTGTTTCGCAGGCCCCTCTGAGGTGTCTATGTCCACGGAAAACCCTTCGCGTCGTGACTTTCTGAAAACCGCTGTAGTGACGGCTTGTTCACCAGGACTTGGCCCATTCGGACTCAGCGAACTCCTTGCACCTTCGCCCGCATCGAGCGACATGCTCGCGACTTCGCCTCCCGCACCATTGCCAATCAAGAAGGGCGTGCTCCTCGACATGCTGCCAGCCAAGTTGAGCTATGCGGACCGCTTGAAAATGGCGCGCGATGTAGGCTTCGATGTGATCCAAGCGCCTACGACGCCGGACCAACACGAGGCCGAGGAAATCAAGAAAGCCGCAGACGGCGCCAACCTGCGCATCGATTCCGTGATGAACATGGACCACTGGCAGTATCCGCTCTCCTCGAGCGACGCCGCGGTCGTGGAGAAGAGCCTGGCGGGAATGCGCACGTCGCTGCACAACGCCAAGCTCTGGGGATCAGACGCAGTTCTGCTCGTGCCTGCGGTCGTGAATCCGCAGACCTCTTATCGCGATGCCTGGAGCCGTTCCCAGAAGGAGATTCGCAAGCTATTGCTGCTCGCCGAGGAATTGAAAATTGTGATCGCCATCGAAGAAGTCTGGAATAAGTTTCTGCTGAGTCCTCTGGAAATGGCCGAGTACATCAAGGAATTCCAATCTCCCTGGATTCAAGCATGGTTCGACGTCGGGAATGTGCTGTTGTACGGCTATCCGCAGGACTGGATTCGCACGCTGGGGAAGAGCATCGTCAAAGTCCACTTGAAAGATTTCAAACGCAAGGAAAATGGCTACGAGTGGGTGAATCTTGGGGATGGCGATGTGAATTGGGAAGCGGTGCGCAATGCGTTTCGAGAAATTGGCTACGCAGGAAGCGCCATTGCCGAACTGAAAGCCGGAGACGAGGCCTACCTCCGTGACCTGAGCCGCCGCCTCGACCGGCTGGTTCTGGGCCGGACGTAGAGCGGGACGGAAATTTTGAGACGGATGACATGCGTCATCCCGTAGGGGAGGTTCCATCATGTTCGCACGTAAAGAGCCGATTACGCGACGTGAGCTTCTGCGCGGGGCCGCAGCCGGAATGATTGGGTTAGCTCTGCGCAGCGGCACGGGAGGCGCGCCACCATCGGCAAAGCCTCCCAACATCGTTTTCATTCTCGCAGACGATCTCGGCTATGCCGACGTGTCCTGCTATGGGCGTCCAGATCTCAGCACGCCGAATATTGACCGTATCGCCACGCAAGGATTTCGTTTTCTGCAGGGTTATGCGAATTCTGCCGTATGTACTGCCACGCGCACGGCGCTGATCACCGGCCGCTACCAGTATCGGCTGCGGCTTGGTCTGGAGGAGCCTTTAGCGGGCAATCCGGATGTCGGTCTTCCCCCGGAACACCCGACTCTCCCCTCGCTCCTGAAGAAAGCCGGATACGGCTCGACGTTGGTCGGCAAGTGGCACCTGGGAGCTCTGCCAAAGTTTGGCCCCCTTAAGAGTGGCTATGATCATTTCTATGGATTTCGCGGCGGGGCAGTGGACTATTTCTCGCACAGTGCAGGCGGCAGGGATGATCTCTGGAACGACGATGTTCCGCTCCATCAAGCGGGCTACCTAACCGACTTGCTTGGAAGTCGTGCCGTGGACGTGGTGAATGGATACGCAAAATCCGGCCAGTCATTCTTGCTCAGCCTCCACTTCAACGCGCCGCACTGGCCTTGGGAGGCCCCCGACGACGAGGCGGAGTCGGAGCGGTTACGGCAGTCGGGTAGCGGCGGCCTTGGTGCTTTCGACGGCGGTTCGCAGAAGACCTACCAGCGAATAATTGAAGAAATGGACAGGCAGGTTGGCCGTGTACTGCAAGCTCTGCATGTCAATGGACTGACAGACAACACGATAGTTATTTTCACCAGTGACAACGGCGGAGAGCGCTTCGCCGATACCTGGCCATTCACCGGGAAAAAGACCGAATTGCTGGAAGGCGGCCTGCGCATCCCCGCAATAGTCTCCTGGCCGGCCCGCATTCCGCGGGGCCACACAACCGACCAGGTTTCCATCAGCATGGACTGGGTGCCCACGTTGCTTGCCGCCGCCGGCGCCTTGCCCGACCCGGCCTATCCTCTCGACGGCATCAACTTGCTGCCAATGCTCACGCAGAGTGGCTCTCCGGTTTCGCGCAAGCTGTTTTGGCGTTACAAGGCCAACGCGCAGCGGGCGGCACGCGACGGCGACTACAAGTTCCTCAAAATTCTGGACAACACGTTCCTTTTCAACGTGGTTGAAGATCCTCTTGAACGCGCCAACCTAAAGGAACGCAAGAAAGACGTTTATCAGCGGCTTGCGCGCGAGTGGTACGAGTGGAACAGCTCGATGCTGCCCGAGATCAAAGAGAGCTTTACGCACAGCTTTAGCGGTGAGGAACTTGCGGATCACTTCGGCGCGAAGAAATCCGACCAGATGCCGGACATCCCCCTCTCGCCAGATGACTAGCGCGGGGAAGTGGCAGGAGTTCTTTCCCGGAGGGTTCCCCACATTTCAGATGTGGGTTCGATTCCCATCGCCCGCTCCATAAAACCCTGTTGATGCAGTTGAGCTTGCGGGCTTCCCAACCCCAAAATCTCCATTAAAACCATAAGTTTTGGACGCAGTTGGATGCAGATTTCGGTCGCGCCCGGCGTTTTGGACACGACCATCGGGAGGTTTTCACTTTTCCAGTAACCGTCGGCGCACGAATGACAAATCACAAACCAACGAATAGAAACCGCAAACCCTAAGTTCAATCTCCGGCCTTCGTGCGAATAGATTTCGGTTGAGAAGGTCCCACGTATCCAGTTCAACAGGAGAGGAGCACTGAAGTGTACGGATGTCCGGGTCAGAAACTAGTTGCTCGACCTCTTTCTCCGTGAGGTGGGTTGAAAAGTCCACCCTGTGCCGGTGCAATCGCTTCGCGGGTAGAGGAGCCGACAACGACTTTCACAGGCAAAATGCCAAGATCACAAAACTGCGTTAGGGTAGCGGCCTCCTTCGCGCGCAAACGTCCTGCCACGTACATCGCTGCGCGACGGCCGCGCCGCGCAGCTGAAAGACAATTTGGCTCTTGCAGCAGGCCAATATCTGGTAGAATTGGCCGAAGGTGAGAGACAATGCTTCCACTTCATCTCCAGCCACAGAGCCACGTCCCGCTGTACATCCAACTTCGCGACCAACTGCGTGCCCTCGTGCACGCGGGCGATTTGCGCCAGGGCGACCGCATTCCCGCCAGCCGTGAGCTGGCGACCATGCTCGGTGTTCAC
>Ga0137395_10001551_pt1 | contig 10713 bp, 10 predicted proteins | sample czobulk216metaG_FD_108283 | JGI IMG/M metagenome (GOLD analysis project Ga0137395, IMG submission 108283) | Vadose zone soil microbial communities from Angelo Coast Range Reserve, California, USA - czobulk2.16 metaG | ecosystem: Environmental > Terrestrial > Soil > Vadose zone | place: USA...
CAACTCGCCCGCAGCGTCTATATTTCTTTTGGAGATCTCGACGTTGAAAGTTCGGATAATTATTTTGATCTGCTTCCCGGAGAGCCCGCAACGGTTACTCTTAAATCTGCTGCCACAATCGAGCAGCTTAGAAGTGCGCTGAAAATTATTTCGTTGGCGGACGCGTTCGCGACAAATTGACGCGCGCATGACTCTTTTTTGGATTCTATGACAACGATCAGCTCAACTACTCCGACGACGACAACAGATGCACCTTCCGCCAGCTACAAGAGCGCCCTGGTTGTGGTCACGACGCTATTCTTCATGTGGGGTTTTCTCACCTGCCTCAACGATATTCTTGTTCCCCACCTGAAACCGATCTTCGATTTGAGCTACGCGAAGATCATGTTTATCCAGTTCGCATTTTTCTCGGCATACTTTTTGTTTTCGGTTCCGATGGGAAAGGTCGTCGAGTGGATTGGCTATAAATGGACCATGGTCGGAGGGCTTTTGACCATGGGGGTGGGAGCCCTGTTGTTCATTCCAGCCGCCGCCGTGCCTTCCTATCCTCTCTTCTTGTTCGCACTGATGATTCTGTCCGCTGGGATTACAGCTTTGCAGGTTGCGGCGAACCCGTACGTCGCGGTGTTAGGGCCGGCGAGAACCGCGTCCAGCCGCTTGAACCTGGCGCAAGCTTTCAATTCCTTAGGAACCACGATCGCCCCCTATGTGGGTGGTTTGTTCATATTGAATACGGCACCTAAGAGCATGGACGAGATTCGTCAAATGTCGTCTGAGGTGCTCCAGGCCTACCGATTACAGCAAGCATCGTCCATCAAACTTCCCTATCTAGCGCTGGGATTAATTGCCATCGTGCTGGGAATTGCGATTGCCGCGTTCAAACTTCCTCCAGTTCCGGCGGCCGAGCGCCACAGCGGCGATCGTTCTGCGCACACCCATCTCTGGAAGTACCGGCAACTAGTGTTGGGCGCGATTGGAATTTTTGTTTACGTCGGCGCGGAGGTCGCGATTGGCAGCTTTATGGTGAACTACCTGAGCCAGTCCAACATCGGCAATCTTACGGAAAAAGTCGCCGCCAGCTATTTGTCGTTCTACTGGGGCGGCGCGATGGTGGGCAGGTTTATTGGTTCCGCGATTCTCCAAAGAGTCCCCACCGGAACGGTCCTGGGCGCGGCCGCAATTGCAACCTGCCTTCTGGTCAGCATTTCCATGCTGGGTACTGGGCCGGTTGCAATGTGGAGCATTATCCTGGTGGGACTTTTTAACTCCATCATGTTCCCCAGTATTTTTACCCTGGGCATCGCGGAGCTAGGACCGCTAACGGGTGAAGGATCCGGAATCATGATCATGGCGATCGTGGGAGGCGCGATCATGCCGGTCCTGGTGGGCGTCTTGGCGGACCGGATCGGGATCCACCACTCTTTTATCCTGCCGCTGATTTGCTATCTGTACATCGTTTACTACGGCTTCAAAGGATCGCGGCCGACCCGGCTCAGACAGATGCCTGTGGTCTCATGAAGCCTGCATCAGGGCTGGCTACTGGCCCAGCAGCGCACCCGGAATCAATGGCACGGTGAGATGCGACTACTGGAATTTCTAGCGGCAGTTCTTCTCTGGCAAGCGAGGGGGCAATATGGTTCGTCCAAAGGGTAAGCTGGCGAGGATTGAGCGTGACTTCGCAAAGGCCTTGGCGCGGGAGGTCGCAAAGGCCGGGGGTATTAGTTACCGGGCTGTGGTCGCTCGGCTAAGACATTTACAGCGTTCCTGCCTAGCCCTGTTGCCAGCAAGCTCCGCTGACGCTCTAGAAGTGAGGAGGCGAATAGCTGAACAAATGTTCCAGCAGGCCCTCTTCCATGACTGTTCGCGCGCAGTATGTCGAGCTAAGCTCAAGGCGTTATCCAATCTGGGCTTCACTGATTTGGAAAGGAAGGCATACTTCTATCTGCTGGACGCCCGCGCTGCGCTTTCGCGCGGAGACAAGACGCTTGCACGTAGAACGGCGGCGACGATGATACGCGAACTGGAAAACGCCCCAAAGCGCGGCAGGAATGATCTCCGTAAGGAGCTACTCGGCTTGACGAAGGCACTACTGCTCCAGACGGGTGATCCGGGAGTCACGGAAGCGCCCGTGCCGTAGCGTCTATGAACCCCTGCCAACTTCGCATGGGGTGTGACGGGGTGACTGCATACCCAGAGGATGTTTGCAATGCCTACTGAGCGAAACTGCTTATGGCTATCGAGATTCGTAGATCGTACTCTCGATGTTCACTCATCGCCTCGGAACAAGTTGTGTCTGATCATTGCGATAAGTTTCGTTCTCGTGTTTGCGCAGCTCGGGGCTGCTGAAGATGCTCCGTCGAGACCATTGGAGCGCCTTCGCGCCTATGTACCTGTCAATCTGGTCTCGGGAATTGCTTCTATTCGGCTTGCTGGGCACTACACGAGCACGTCGAAGGAGGTTGGCCGCAGTTTTCTCAGCGGTAATGATCTTTACTTATTCCCCGATGGGAGCTACATCTATACCGAATGGGCCGGTATTGTACGGACAACCATCGTGGATAAGGGAAGTTGGGTCTTCTCTGAAGGAGTGGTAAAGCTGACTTCAGCCCCGGATGTAACGTGGGATCCCGAAGCTCAGGCGAACGTATCTTGCTGTCCGTCGGCCGTCTCGGAAAAACGAAATCCTTTTGGTCGGGTTGGAAGACGCTCTTTCGTACTTTGAGACCAAGGCGCATGAGGACCCCGAGTTCACCCTTCTTCTAGTCGCAAAGGTACGCACGAATGGATTCAGCTCGAAGGCTGCGGCGAAGCTGAAGGCATAGTTGATGCAAGACGCTTGGCGGCCAGAGGACTTTAGAAAGCCAGAACAGTAGGTACGACTTTGGAAAACGGGATGACCTCGCAAGGCGCAGTGGGCGCGCACTTGAGCATGAAGGCAAGCACGTGGGCTCGTACAACAGATTTTAAAGGTCTGTGGCAAGGAGGGTTGTAGTGGGAATTAAGAGCGGGAGTATACCGGCGACGATTCTAGTTCTCGCTGTCCTAGCGTTGTCGGGCAGCTCACCGGCCCAGAGCGAGAATGATCATCACACTGGATCGAATCAAACAATTGTGGGTCTGGCGGTGGCGCGGGAAATCAGGGCATTGAGGCTCGCCGAGAGAAAGGACGTTTGTTTGGCACTATGGCTTGAGAACGAGCTGCGCGATCCACCATCGAGCTTACTCAAAAGCCCCACTTTGGCAAGTTTCGATCTGCACAAACTATCTTGGTGTGCCCCCCATTGCCGCGACAACCCGAAAACAGGGGAACTGCCTGATTTAATCTGCGATAAGATGCCGCGAGGAGTAGGAATCCAAATCGGCACTGTTCTGTGGAGTGATGAAGCTTCGGTGGCGGTTCCGGTCGAGACCGATGATAACTCGCTCAAGAAGGCAGATTTTGGGCTGAGATTAAGAAAGGGTACCTACAAGTTTGTGAAAGGACGTAGCGGCCAATGGAGGTTTGCGGGATACGAATCACTCGCCCCGCGCGATCAAGGCAAGTAACTGTATGGTTCCCCAGAGCGCCAGATAAGCGGCTAGCTCTTCACACCGCGGGCAAGGAAAAATAGAAAAGTGATCCTCGGCCCAGTTGGCTTGTCACTCCGATCTTTCCGCCGTGCAGTTCAACGATCGCCTTCGCAATCGGCAATCCCATTCCAGTGCCCTGGATGATCATGCGCTGGTTTCGTCCACGATAGAATTTCTCGAAAATCATCTCTTGTTCCATTTCGTCAATTCCGGGACCGTGATCCGCAACGCTTGTGACTACATCAGAACCGCGCAATTCGGCCGTGATGCAAATTGGAGTGTCTGGCGGAGAGTATTTACCTGCATTGTCCAGCAGGTGCACTATCACCTCCGTGATCCGTTCAAGATCCATTCGCACCGGGGGAAGATTCTGCGGAATGGTGAGTTCGAGAGGATGGCGCCTCAGTGCCGGTTGTGAGCCTTTGACTGCATTATCGATGGCTTCTTTGATTTGGTGAGTCTCAAAGCGAAACTGGACTTGATGCGAATCGAGTTGGGCAACTTCCCCGGCTTCTCCCACGAGCCGGTTAAGCCTGTCGCTTTCCTCGTTGATGACCGCCAGGAGGTCTTTGCGCTGTGGCTTGTCCAGCTCAATTTCGGATAACAATGTTTCTGCCGCTGCCTTTATAGATGTCAAAGGCGTGCGGAACTCGTGCGTGACCGAATCCAATAGCACGGATCGCAGACGATCACTCTCCCGCGCAGCCTCGCTGCGGCTCAGTTTCTCGACGGTATTCGCGCGCTCAATGGAGATCGCAACTAAACTGCCAATCGCTTCCAGGCTTTCACGAGAAAGATCGCAACCCGCTAGCCCCAGGGCGCCGACAGTTCGCACTCCCATTCGCAGAGGCATGTAGCAGATCTTGCGCTCGCGGTCGAGCACCGGTTCTCCCCGATCGCTGATGGACTTCAGCTGATCGATCGGAAACAAAGAGCGGCTGGCCTCGTCGACAAAATAAGCCTCCTGCTTGGCTTCCAGGAACAGGGCCACACGGCTGACGCCGAACGAATCAACGATGTGTCTGGGAATGATATTCAAGAGCTCGAACACATTTTCGCTGAGCCACAACTGTTGGCTGAAGGAATAAAGCGTTTCGACCTCGTGCCGGCGTTGGTCCGCATGCATGGCGCCGCGGCGTGCGCTTTCCGAGAGTTGGCTGGCCACCACCGCTGTAACCAGGAAGGCAAAGAGCGCTATCCAATTTTGTGGATCGGCAATTACGAATCTGAACAACGGTGGCAAAAAGAAATAGTTATAAGCTATTGTCCCAATGATTGCCGTATAAATTGCGTAACGCAGACCCCACGCGGTAGAAATCAAGAGAATCGCCAGCAAGAGGCTGAATCCGACCGTGGTCTGATTGACGTGCAACCATCGAAAGTAAACGAAGACGATGGCTGACACGATCGCGGTGGATGTGGCAAAGCGGAGGATCGGGTTGTCGATCGGTGGTTGCACGCGAAATTTTAGTCTATTCGATTTGTGGCGGATGACCGAGGATAATACCTAACATGCCGAAGACACCTGAGCAATGGCTGGAGGAAGTGGCTCCCCAGAAGAAGCAAACAATTTTCAAGCTTTTTCTGGGATATGCGCCGGGCGTGGGGAAGACCTTCAATATGCTCAGTGAAGGCATTCGCCGCCATAGCCGCGGCGAGGACGTAGTCATCGGGGTAGTAGAGACTCATGGTCGAACGGGAATTGCCGAGCTGGCCTCGAAATTGGAGACCATCCCCAGGCGCAAGATTCAATACAAGGGAGCATCGTTCGAAGAGATGGATCTGGATGCTATCCTCGCCCGAAAACCCAGCGTTGTTCTGGTGGATGAGTTGGCCCACACAAATATTGAGGGCAGCAAGCACAGCAAGCGCTACGAGGATGTAATGGATTTGCTCAACGCGCAAAGCGACGTGTTATCGACGATGAACGTGCAGCACATCGAAAGTTTGATGCCCACGGTTCTCAACGTGACCGGAGTTCGCGTCCGGGAGACTGTGCCTGACTGGGTGATACAACGAGTCAACGAGATCGTACTTGCGGACTTGACGCCGGAGGCTCTGCAAACCCGAATGCGTCGCGGCGATATCTACCCGCTCGACCGCGCGGAGAAAGCCCTCGGCCACTTTTTTCAACCCGGCAATCTCATCGCGCTCCGGGAACTGGCGCTACAGCAAGTCACGCGCGCGGTGGATCGGAGCCTGGAGTCGTACCTGGAGAAGGAAGGACTGGGCAAGAATCTAGCGTTGCGAGAGCGCATTGCGGTGTGTGTCAGCTCTAGCGCCGCGGCACAATACCTGATCGCGCGGGCAGCCCGAATGGCGCAACGGATCGAGGCAGAGTTATACGTCATCTATGTTGATGTTGGGACGGACGAGGACCCAAACGACCAACGCAGCTTGTCTCAAAACCTCCACTTTGCAGAAAACCTGGGCGCCAGAGTTATTCGCGCGAAGGGAAAGAACGTGGCGGAGGAGGTCGCTAAAGTAGTGCGAGAGAAACATATTACACAGGTTGTTTTCGGAAGATCTGCCCAGAAGAGTTGGAAGAGATATTTGTACCTTTCCGCGATACACAGATTCTTGCGAGATGCTCCTCCTGTAGACGTTCACATTGTGACTCAAGAAATGAAATGAGGCGGGATGGCCAATTCGGAGGTCAAGAGGAACATCCTGGTTGTGGATGATGAGGCGCAAATCACACGCGTCCTGAAAACAACTCTGTCCAGCCAAGGCTACGGAATTCGAACCGCATCGGATGGCGAGGAAGCGCTTCAGCTTATGAAAGATTGGACGCCGGACTTGATCGTCACCGATCTGCGGATGCCCAACATGGACGGGTTGCAACTGTGCAGACACATTCGCACGGAATCGCGTATTCCGATTATCGTGTTGTCGGTGAAAGGCGAGGAGAAAATCAAAGTGGAAGCGCTCGATGCCGGAGCTGACGACTACATCACAAAACCTTTCAGTATTAATGAGCTATTGGCGCGAGTACGTGCGGCACTGCGACGAGCTTCGACCCCGCTGCAAACCGAGACCCCGGTTATTGAAGTGGGCGATTTTCGCATCGATATCCCCGGTCGCACGGTTCAATTGAAAAATCGCGAGGTTCGGCTCACTCCGAAGGAATTTGATCTGCTCGTCTATTTGGCGAGACACCCGGGAAAGGTGATAACGCACCGCGCTCTGCTTGGGGCTGTCTGGGGGCAAAACAGCATAGAACAGCCAGAATACCTGCGTGTATTCGTGGGACATTTGCGCAAGAAGCTCGAACCGGAGGAGAACGGCGCGCACTACATCATTACTGAACCGTGGGTCGGATACCGCTTCGAGCCCGGCGACTAGATTTGCAGCCTGCTTCGCTCTATCCCCGCCTTAGCTCTCCAGCCACAATTCAACCGCCGCTGCCGACCACTCCGTGGATGGCGCGGGCGCCCATCCGCAGAATCCCTCAGTGTCCTTTCCTTTTGAGGTCACGTGGCTCAGTCCCGCGATCTCGTTTGAACCATGAGGCGAGACGCGTCGTGCATATAAGAACTCGGAATCGGATGGTCACGTTTATAGATTCTTTATGAACTTTTTACACTGACTTTATACCTTCTCCTGTCCAATAAAGCTCAGTGATTACTAAAAGGGCGTTCCGTTGTGAGTGTTGAACTGCACGAAAGCAGCGACTGGGCACGATGAGCATGCGGGCAATCGAAGCCATTTTGTTTGGCAATACGGAACGTATAGCGGTCGCGACCGTGTGTCTCCTCGGTGCCGGATTCATGATTTTGTTTTTCATTGCTCTTTTCTTACAGGGGAGGAAAACGTGTCCCCGGTCGCTCATTCCCGGTGGAACGCAGCGCTATTCGAGTGCAACGCATCTCTATTCAGATGTCCGTCAATCGGAAATCGGTGGGGCAGAGACAACTAGACAAGATGCGGCACTATGAATGGTTCTAACAAGCGGCAGTGCGCTGTTACACGCATTGGCAAGCAAGCACGTGCACCGCTGACTAAGAGTTGAGGTCGGGCAATCCAACCTCAAGGAGAGTGAGATCTATTTTGAAGACACCAAAAGTAGTAAAAAACTTTTCAGCAGGCCACCTGGCTTTAACCGTTTTCATTGGAGCGCTCTGTCTTGCCGTAAGGCCGGTGGACGCTCTTGGGCAGAACCAGCCAGAGCAGAACCAGAGCTCTCGTAATGTAGCGAGTGGTGATGACCAGGCCACCGCGAATGACAGTTCGGACTCGAACAATGTGAATGCCGCCATTCTGCAAGAACTCGAGAGCATGCGCGCTCGCATTCAGCAGCTAGAGGCTCAACTAAAGCGGCAATCCGCAGGTGGGACACCGGCGAGTGCGAATTCGGGCGATCAGCAGAGCGCAAGTCTGGGACATTTTGTGGATCCCCAGCCCAGCAAAGGGCAAACCGACGCGGCCTCCCAAACTGAGAGCAAGCCAGCCAAGGCCGAGCCGTTTGCCTTCGGCGATTTCACCTGGCTGAATGGCAATCCCCGGACCAAAGAGGTGCCGATGGATACGAAGTTCTTCACGCCAGAGATCAGAGCGGACGTTGATTACATCTACGATTTTAGGCATCCGAAGGATGACACCGTTAGCGGGTCGAGCGAAGTGTTCAGGTCAAGTGAAGTCCAGTTGACCCAGTTGGGCCTTGGCGGGGACTTCCATTACGACAATGTTCGCGCCCGGCTGATGACGCAGTTTGGCATGTATTCCCAGACCACGCCGCGGAATGATGCCAGCCCTTCCCGGGGCCAATGGAACCTTGCCGATGCTTACCGCTACCTTTCTGAAGCCTATGGCGGATACCACTTCAACGCCTTGCATGGGATCAACGTCGACGCTGGAATCTTCGTGTCGTATGTTGGGCTCTTCAGTTACTACAACTTCGACAACTGGGCCTACCAGCCGTCTTACGTTTCGTCGAACACACCGTGGTTCTTCAACGGCGTTCGAGTACAGATTTTTCCCACAGCGCACCTGAAAATCGAGCCTTGGTTCGTGAATGGGTGGCAGTCGTATGGACGCTTCAACCAGCGGCCGGGCGTTGGTGGACAGATCTTGTGGCGGCCGAATAGCTGGCTCTCGGTGCTTGGCAATCAATACGCTTTGGGGGCCGATGCGCTGGGCATTCCTGGACGAATTCGCTATCACACCGACGACAGCATTCAAGTCAAGTACTACGACAATCCGCAAAGGTTTATGGACAAGGCGGCATTTTCCCTGACGGGCGATCTGGGGTGTGAGCACGGCGGTGGAGTGAGTTGCTGGGGTGACTCTGCTAAAGGTCCGAAGCAAAGCTTCGTTGGGTATATGGCGTACAACCGGCTGTGGTTCCACAAAGACTTGTTCGGCCTGACCATAGGCGGCGGCAAAATCAATAATCCCGGCCGTTATCTGGTGCTCTTGCCTCCGATCAATGGAGCGACAGCCACGTCGGGAACTCCGTATTTTACCGAGAATCCTGGCGATCCCTACAAGGCATGGGACGTTTCCGGCACGTTTGACTATATGCCCAGTCAATACATCACGTTTCGATGGGAGTACAACCATCGAGCTGACAACGTCCCGTACTTCTCCGGATCTGGCGGCGTTACCCCTCCCGGCGGGAATACTGGTGCGCCTGGCTCAGTGGTGCCGGGCTGGACTCCAGATCTGCGAAATAGCGAGAACCGCTTGAACATGGCGATTCTGGTGAAGTTCTAGCGAGGGAACAGAAAGTCCGAGGAAGAATATGCAGGACATACTTTGGATCGCGGTTACGATCGGGTTTTTCGGCTTGTCGATTGCGTACGTGTACTTCTGCGAGCGCGTGAACTGATGAGCATGAAGTGGGGAGACTGAGATGAGTCTGGAATCGATGATTATGCTCGCAGTGAGTGCACTGACGATCGTGTACCTGGTGTACGCACTGTTGCGTCCGGAGAAATTCTGACATGACGGCGAATGGGTGGTTTCAAATCTTCCTGTTCTTCGGGCTCGTCCTGCTGGTCACGAAGCCTGTAGGGATCTTCATGACCCGAGTGTTCAACCGCGAGCGGACCTTTATGGATCCGGTCTTGCGGCCGATTGAGCGGCTTTTGTACCGCGTTACCGGAGTCGATGAAGATCACGAGATGCGCTGGACGGAGTATGCGATTTCGATGCTCCTGTTCAGCCTGGTTTCGATGATCGTGCTGTATCTGATGGAACGCCTGCAGGGTTATCTGCCCTTCAATCCGCAAAAATTCGGGGCGGTTAATCCGTCCGCACTGGCGTTTAACACCGCAGCGTCTTTCACGACCAACACCAACTGGCAGAACTATGCGGGCGAGACGACGATGAGCTATCTCACGCAGATGGCCGGCCTTGCCTATCACAACTTCATGTCCGCGGCTGTGGGAATTGTGCTGGCAATCGCCTTCATCCGCGGCGTCGCCCGCCGGCAGATGCAAACAATTGGAAATTTTTGGGTTGATCTTGTTCGCTGTAATCTTTGGGTTCTCTTGCCGGCTTGCATCGTCGGGGCGCTCGTACTCGTCTCTCAGGGTGTCATCCAGAACTTGAGACCCTACGACACGGTGAAACTGGTTGAGCCTATGCAGGTCCAGAAAGCCGGACCTGACGGCAAACCTCTGGTCGACGCGCAAGGTAAGCCGGTGATGGACACGGTGACCGACCAAACAATCGCGCAAGGCCCGGTCGCTTCGCAGGAAATCATCAAGGAACTGGGGACAAACGGCGGCGGCTTCTTCAATGCCAACAGTGCGCACCCGTTTGAGAACCCGACTCCGCTCTCTAACCTGATTGAACTGGTCCTAATTTTTGCCATCGGCAGCGGGCTCACCTACACATTGGGAATGATGACGGGATCGCAGCGCCACGGCTGGGCGGTTTGGGCCGCCATGGCGATTCTATTCTTTGCGGGAGTAACCGTAGCTTACTGGGCGGAAGCTCGCGGCAATCCGCTGCTAGCTGGAACCGATCAGAGCGTCAGCGCCCTGCAACCGGGCGGCAACATGGAAGGCAAAGAGGTGCGATTCGGGATCGCCAATACTGCGTTGTGGGCGACTGTTACCACCGATGCAAGCTGTGGCGCAATCAACGGATGGCACGATTCGTTTACTCCCCTCGGCGGCCTGGTTCCGCTCGCGA
>Ga0137395_10001553_pt1 | contig 10708 bp, 10 predicted proteins | sample czobulk216metaG_FD_108283 | JGI IMG/M metagenome (GOLD analysis project Ga0137395, IMG submission 108283) | Vadose zone soil microbial communities from Angelo Coast Range Reserve, California, USA - czobulk2.16 metaG | ecosystem: Environmental > Terrestrial > Soil > Vadose zone | place: USA...
CGCCTGAGGCTCACCTCCTCTGCATGAAGTCGGACCTGGATCACGTAACCCAGGCATTCTTGACTCACGTGCGCCGCGACGTACTTCCCCATCCACCTTCGGAACATGTCTTCGATGTAGAAGCAAACCACCGCGGCTACATCGTGGATCATGAGACTGAAGCGGGAATTGATCGCGAGATTGATATGGCCGCCGACATTGGCGCCGAAACATTTTTCATCGATGCAGGCTGGTATGGGCCCGAACCGAATCGCTGGTATGACAATGTCGGCGACTGGTATGCCGGCGCATGGTTGCCGAACGATATTCAGCCCATCCGCGAATATGCTCGAAAAAAGGGGATGCGCTTTGGGTTGTGGGTTGAAATTGAAGGGGCCGGAGCCGCTTCCAAGCTACGCCAAGAGCATCCCGACTGGATTCTGACGCGCAACGGTCAACCCATCGCCAATGGCCGCCATTTGGACGTGGGAAATCCCGTCGTCGCCAAATGGATGGAGTCGGAGATAGCCCGGATCATTAAAAAATACGACCTTGACGTCTTCCGCATCGACTACAACATGTCAGTTGAAGAAGACGGAAATCAGGTGCGCGACGGCTTCGTTGAAAATTCTTCGTGGCGCCACGTCGAGAATCTCTACGCCATGTTTGATCACCTGCGCGAGCAATTTCCGAAAGTTATCTTTCAGAATTGCGCTGGCGGTGGTGGGCGGCTGGATTTGGGCATTCTTCGCCGCTTTGACAATACTGAACTCTCCGACTGGATGCGCGGACCCCGAGGCGTGAAAATTCTGAATGGAATGACGTGGCTGCTGCCACCGGAGATCCTGTTGCGCACCTTCGGCACGGAAGTTCCCGACCTGGCGGGCGATGGCGATATTGAATATCAACTGCGGATGGTAGAGATGTCCTTGCCCATATTCCGCGGAGTTGCCCCATCCCCGGAGGAATTAAATCCAATATTGCGCACCAAGATACGCGTGGGCGTCGATCTTTATAAAAACAAGTTGCGACCGATCCTGCGTGACAGCCTTGTTTATCATCACACGCCGTTAACCCCGTACTTCAGCGAGTCGCCATGGGTCGTCCTCGAATATGGCGGGCATGACAAAAAGCGAAGCGTGGCGACGCTATTCCGAACCTCAAATCTCGGAGACGCCGTCTACCATTTTGTCCCCCGCAGTCTCGATGCTTCCCTCACCTATAAGGTGACGTTTGAAAACCACAATGAGGCGGTGGAGATATCCGGCATTCAACTGATGACGGACGGTATCCCGGTAAGACTTGACACAAACGGAACATCGGAAATGTTGTTGTTTGAAAATGTGCCAGCGGCCGCGAAAACCCGCTGATATGAATTGTGATTTTGCGAGATTGAACCATGGATAATACAAAGACGCACTGGCGAAACATGTTTGATCTCAGCGGGAAAGTGGCGCTTATAACTGGCGCTGGAGTGGGCTTCGGCGAAGCCATCGCACTTGGCTTCGCAGAATTTGGCTGCGACATTGCAGCTTGCGATCTCAACATCGAAAATCCGCAGCGCACAGCCGAGCAAGTTCGCAAAATAGGCAGGCGAGCCATTGCATTGAAGGCGAATGTTGCCGTGCCCGAGGATATTACTGCCATGGTGGATGCCGCCGTCGACCAATTAGGCGGCATAGATATCCTCGTAAACTGCGCAGGCATTCCGCAACACAATCCCGCGGAAACGACACCGCTGGAGACATGGGACAGTGTTCTCGATATCAACTTGCGCGGCACGTTTTTGTGTTGCCAGGCTGCGGCGCGGGTCATGTTAAAGAAGGGCGCTGGTGTGATCATTAATTTCTCGTCGATTGCCGGCGTCGTGGGTGTGGGCCGTGGCGCAAACGCTTATTGCGCGAGCAAAGGCGGGGTGAACGCATTGACCAAGCAACTCGCCCTGGAGTGGGCCGACAGAGGAATTCGCGTCAATGCCATCGCTCCCTGCCAGTTCATGACGCCCGGCCTCAAAGAAGTTATGGCGAAGCCGCAATTCGATCCGAAGAAGCTGATGGAAACATGGGTCTCCGGAATTCCTCTCGGTCGCGTTGGCGAACCAGAAGAAATCGTCGGCCCAACGCTGTTCCTGGCGTCCAACGCCTCATCCATGGTGACAGGCGTAATTCTTCCAGTCGATGGAGGTTATCTGGCGCGGTGATTCCAGTTCCGCCAGATGAGACTTACGCATGACGCCGAACTTGTCATTATCGCTTCCAAGCTGTCTGCAACTGAAGCGCTTGGTCCAGATCGGAATCGTTGTCGCCGATAGGGATCAGACGACGAAGTTACTAACTTCTTTATTTGGCATTGGCCCCTTCCGGCTAGTGGAGTGGCCAGATCGCGCTGAATCGAAATATTACTATCGCGGCGTCGAAGAGCACATTCGAATCAAGCAAGCCTTCGTTCAACTAGGAGATGTGGAAGTTGAATTGATTCAGCCGCTCGAAGGCAGTAACGGGTACCAGCATTTCCTCGATCAAACGGGTGGTGGAATTCACCACATTCTTTTTGAGGTAAACGATATTAACCCCGTATTAGAGGAGTTAGCTAAGGCTGGCGTGTCCGTGCTGCAGGCCGGAACTGGGATTCGTCCCGGCACCCGTTGGGCGCTGCTCGATACTCAGAAGCTGTTGGGATTTCTGATTGAGTTGCGACACCGTCCCGGGGAATCAGACGGCACATCGATCCAGTAGATCGCGATTTTGAAGCTGTAAGTTGGAGTTTGAAGCAAGGGTGTCATGCTGAAGGCCAATACAACTCGTCTGAAGACCGCGATTGTCGGATGCGGCAAGGTTGCTGGAACTCACGCCCTAGCCTATCAAACCTTGCCGAACTCCGAATTAGTATCGGTTTGTGATGTGTCACCGGAGCGCGCACAAACATTTGCCGCGAAGCTTGGCGTCAACGCGTATACCGATCTCGCTGAAATGTTGAAACGAGAGAAAGTGGACGTGCTCTCCGTCTGCACTCAACACACTCAGCATCCCGCAGCGGTCGAAATAGCCGCTGCTGCCGGGGTACATGTAATTTCTGAGAAACCGCTGGCGATCGATCTTGTTTCTTGCGATCGCGCCATTGAAGCCGCACGTGCTGCCGGAATCAAACTTGGAGTAGTAAGTCAGCGGCGTTGGTATGAACCTGTACAGCGGATGAAAGAGGCTATTGATGCGGGCAAGCTTGGCAAACCGGCGCTTGCAATCGTAACTATGCTCGGATGGCGGGAACCTGCCTATTACCTCTCTGACCCTTGGCGTGGAACATGGGACGGCGAAGGCGGCGGCGTGGTCGTGAGCCAGGCGCCGCACTATCTCGACCTGCTTTGCTGGCTTATGGGACCAGCCGCCGAATTGCATGCCTATTGGGATAACTACAACCATCCCGGCATAGAAGTGGACGATACCGTTGTCGCCTCTGTCCGCTTCAAGAGCGGCGGAATGGGTTCCATTGTCCTGAGCAATTCTCAACGTCCGGGCTTGTGGGGAAAGATTCACATTCACGGTTCGTCAGGCGCATCGGTTGGCGCGGAGATCGACAGCGGTTCGCCTTTCATTTCTGGCGTCACGGAAAAGATGGATCCACCATTTAATGATATTTGGACGGTCCCTGGGGAAGAAAACTGCCTCAGCGTCTGGGACAGAGAGGACCGATCGCGTCCCTGGAATGTGATGACTCATTACCATCAGATGCAGCTGGCGGATTTTCTTTCTGCGGTATCGGAAAACCGAGAGCACACGGTGGATGGCGAGGCAGGACGCAAGGTAGTCGAACTATTCACCGCTGTCTATCGTTCGCAACGCGAACACGCGTCTGTGCAGCTGCCACTGTCGCAATAACTTTGGGAGGTTCCGAGGATGACGGAACGAGTTTTAGATGAACAACTCGATCAGAAGCTGCTCCTGAATTACTACAAGAAGATGCTTGAACTGAGACTGTTTGAGCTCAAAGTGCAAGAACTGTATCGCAATGCCAGGCTTCCAGGGTTTGTTCACTTATACGTGGGAGAAGAAGCGGTCGCAGTCGGCGTTTGCTCGAATCTTGAGCCAGCGGACTTAGTCTTTAGCACGCATCGCGGCCACGGGCACGCTCTTGCGAAGGGTGTACCCGCCGGGGTTGTGCTCGCCGAACTGTGGGGCAAGACGACAGGAAGCTCCGGAGGCCGAGGCGGAAGCATGCACATGTATGCGCCGGAGTATGGGTTTATGGGCACCAACGGAATTGTGGGCGCTCCAATTCCCCTTGCCACGGGCGGCGCTCTTAGCGCCAAGCTGCGCAAGAAGGGTCAGGTCGTAGTCAGCTTTTTTGGTGAGGGAGCAGTCAACAGCGGTTCGTTTCACGAGGCTGTCAATCTCGGTTCCGTTTGGAACTTGCCCGTCGTATACGTTTGCGAGAACAACTTGTACGCGACAGAAATGGCGTTTAAGCGCGCCACCAAAAATACGAGTGTCGCGAGTCGTGCAGCTGCCTATGGAATGACCGGAGTGGAAGTTGACGGGCAGGATGTGATGGCGGTTCACGCGGCGGCGAAGGCGGCGATCCTACGTGCTCGCGAGGATAACGGTCCCACTCTGATCGAATGCAAGACTTATCGATATGTTGGCCATCATGAAGGTGACCCCGGAACCGATTATCGAACCCGCGACGAGGTACAGCAGTGGAAGCAGAATGATCCGGTGAAGCGTGCTCGCAAGTTACTAAGTGAGTTAGGCGAGAGCGATAGCAAGTTAGCAGCGGCCGACCTGGAAATAGAGCAGCTTATCGATCAAGCCGTCGATTTCGCCGACAAGGGTGTGGAACCCTCGGCGGACTCCGTAGCCGAACACGTATTTTAGCGAGGAAAAGGGATGTCAGAGCAAGGCCGTGTGATTACGTATGCGGATGCGGGAGTGGAAGCTCTGCGCGAAGAAATGCGCCGAGATGACAGTATTGTGTATATCGGGCAAGGCATTGGTCCTCGCGGCGGGAACTTCTGTCAGACAAAAGGGCTGTGGAAGGAATTCGGCGATGACCGATTGCGCGACACGGGAATTTGCGAATTAGGGGCCACAGGAGCAGCAATTGGCGCGGCCATGGCCGGCACGCGCACGGTCGTCGATGAGGTCTTCCTTGACTTTGCTCTCGAAGCGATCACTCAGATTGTCCAGCAGGCCGCGAATATCTCTTACATGTCGAATGGAAAGATCAAAGCCCCCGTCGTCATTCGTGGAGCAATGGGATCTGTGCGCAGCGCGGGAGCACACCATTCGCACACCTTTTACAACTGGTTTGCAAACACACCGGGATTAAAAGTGGTGTTGCCCGCCACTCCCTACGACTTGAAAGGTCTTTTCAAATCCGCACTCCGGGAGCCTGGACCGGTCGTCTTAGTCGAGCATAAGTCCCTCTATAACACCAAAGGCATTGTCCCGGAAGACGAATACCTGGTTCCGCTTGGAGATGCTCACATCGTCCGCGAAGGCCGGGATCTTACCGTCATCGCGATGTCCCGCATGGTGGATCTTGCAACCAAGGCGGCGGCCGCCCTCGAGGAGGAAGGCGTTTCGGCTGAAGTGATTGACCCACGGAGCATCGTCCCTCTGGATCGACTGAAGATTACTAACTCCATCAAGAAGACGGGGAGGCTTGTGGTCATTGATGAATCGCCTTCGTATTGCAGTTTTGCGGGAGAACTGCTCGCCATCGCGGTTGAAGACTGCTTCGACGAGCTGAAGGTGCCGCCGATACGAATTTGTTCGTTGGGAGTTCCAAATCCTTTCAGTCCAATTCTTGAAAACCAAATGATTCCGTCGGTCGGCCGCATCTTCAGCGAGATTCAAACAATGATGAAGACGAATACTTCGAGGAGAATGTCCTAGAGATGGCGTACAAAATTATCATGCCCCAGCTTGGCCTCACCATGGAGGAAGGGTCGGTGACGAGTTGGCTCAAGCAACCGGGAGACTGGGTCGAAAAAGGAGATCCCCTGTTTATCGTCGAAACCGACAAGATCGAAATGGAAGTCGAATCGATGGGAAAGGGTTATCTGGGAACAATCAAAATTGAAGTGGGAGTAAAAGTACCCGTGGGAACATTGCTCGCGATGCTGAACGACGAGCCAGAAACAGCCGCGTAACACGAACAGGCTGCAGTCAGCAGTTACCTAGACCGAAGACCTTCTCACCACCGCATCCTTGCGGGACAGAACCTCGGAGCTCAACTCAACTCCTAAACCCGGCCCCGGAGGCAATGGCAAATCGCCACTTGCATCGGGAATCAGCTTTTGCGTGACCAAGCCTTCATATTCGTCATGATAGTGACGCCGGACGCTTTCCATAATATATAAGTTAGTAATATTGGCGGAGAAATGTGCTGTCGCAAAATGCAGGATCGGGCCGCCGCAGTTATGGGGCGCGACAGGGAGATAGTAAGTTTCGGCCATCGTTGCAATCTTCTTGCCCTCGGAAATTCCTCCACACCAGGCGATATCCGGCATGATGATTGAGGCCGCGCGATTTTCCAAAAGTTCGCGAAATCCCCAACGCGTCATCAATCGTTCACTCAAGCACAGCGGCACTTGAGTGGAGCGTGCCAGTTCCGCATAGGCAGCCAGATTGTCCTGCGGCAGCATCTCCTCCAGCCACATCGGCTTGTAAGTCTCTAGCGCTCGAGCGATTTTGATGGCGCTGGGGAGATTCCAGAAGCCGTGAAACTCAATAGCGACATCGATCGCGTCGCCAACTTCCTCGCGAATCAAACGCAAAGGCTCAATTGCGCGCAGCATCTGCTCCGCCGAAATATAATTTCCATTGTTTTCTCTCGCGATGGGATCGAAGGGCCAGATTTTCATGGCTCGAATGTTGCTTGCGAGAAGCTCTCGGGCGAGGCGGCCGGCTTCGCAACTGAAATCTACTTTGTCGTAGCAGGTGTTGTAAATGCGTATGGATTGCCGGGATGCGCCGCCAAGAAGTTTGTAAATCGGCTGGCCCGTGGCCTTGCCGAGCAGATCCCAGAGCGCGATGTCCACAGCGCTGATTGCGCGCATTTCGGCTCCGCCCCAACCGCTGTATGAGACGGCCAGAAACATGTCGGCCCAGAGACGGTCGATCGCGCTCGGGTCTTTTCCCAAAAGCACGGCAGCCAGGCGGGAATGCACGATAGAAGCTTCTGCTTCGGCATTTGGATAGCTCTCTCCCAGTCCAATGAGACCCTCGTCAGTGTGAATACGAACCCAAAGGTAGGTGATGGCGCCGGCATGGACGGTAATTCCGCGAGGTAGGTAGATGGTTTCAATAGCGGTGATTTTCATGGGAGAAATTTCGCGCGTGACTTGAAATTATCGCCGAGCGCTCTCGCCATAGTCAACATTATTGTTGACAATATCACAGCGCTGCACGTAGAGTGGCGCTGCCGTGTTCGGTCTTTCCCGCGTCGCGGTCGGTGTTATCGTAATCCAACGGATGGTGATTTGCCGATCATGCAAGCGCCTTCTGATTAACACCTGCTAAATTTTTAATAACGGTTGGTTCGTATGCCTCAAGCTCTCAGGTTGCAGGGGAAAAAAGCGCTGGTCACCGGCTCCGACACAGGTATCGGGCATGAGATCGCTCTCGAATTTGCGCGGCAGGGCGCCGACGTCGTGTTCCATTACGTTCAAAGCGACTCCGGGGTAAAGGCTGCGGTCGAGGAAGCGAAATCGCTCGGACGCAAGTCTGCGGCATTCCAGGCGGATTTTGACGTGCTCGACGAGGTCACTCGCCTTGCAGATCAAGCCAGCGAATTTCTTGGCGGAATAAATTGCCTGGTCAACAACGCCGGCGTCACTATGAATCGGCCATTCCTCAAGGTAAAGCCGGAACAATTCGACAAGCTGTTTAACATTAACTTTCGCGGACCGTACTTCCTCACTCAAAGGTTAGTGGAAGGCATGCCGCAACAGGGCGGGGGCGTCATTTGCAATATGTCATCGGTGCACGGATTGCAAGGCGTTCCCGAACATTCTGTTTATGCAGCAACGAAAGGAGCGATCATTGCTTATACGCGATCCCTGGCGGTGGAGCTTGCTTATAAGGGCATCCGGGTGAATGCGATTGCGCCAGGCTGGGTGACGGTCGAGAACTATTTCAAGTGCATCCCTGGCTTTACTAAAGAGATTGCCGCAGAAGTCGGACACAAATCGATTCCAGTGGCGCGCTGCGGCGAACCGTCGGACATCGCGCGCCTGGCGGCGTTTCTGTGCTCCGATGACGCGTCCTACATCGTCGGGCAGACCATCGTCGCGGATGGAGGAACCACCGCGCTCATGTCCCTCGTCTCCGATTTCAGGCAAGCGTCTACAAATACTTTTGGTAAGGGTTATATCCCCGGCGTATAGGTGACGGTGAAGATGCTTCAAGATCTGATTGCAACGCTGAAAGCAGTGGGCAAGTCAACCGAGATCCACCAGACAGAGGATGGGACGCGGGTCCTGATCCTGCCGTATGGCGGCAGAATTCTTGGTGTATTCGCGCCCGGCAGCGAGGAGAATTTCCTCTGGACCAACTCCGCACTCGATAAAGTTGAGACTGCACGCGAATACTACGCTAGCGATGACTGGCAAAATTCTGGAGGAGATAGAACATGGCTTGCGCCCGAAGTAGACTTCTTTTTTCCCAAATATCCCAACGTTGATATCGCCGGCTATTGGCAGCCGCGCAGCCTCGATCCGGGTAATTATGCGCTGGCAAAGACCGAGCATGGCGTAAAGTTGACGAACCGCCTCACGGTTGATGCTTTCAAATCCAAAAAGCCGGTCGAACTAGAGATCACGAAATCCGTTGCCGCTGCAGCTAATCCGCTACGCTATGACGAATCGATTCGGGTAGGTGCAGTTGAATATGCGGGCCACACGCTAGTGACTTCCTTAAAGATCGCTGGCTCGAATCCGGAAGACGCCCCTCTCGTTGGACTCTGGAGTCTCACCCAGATGCCGCATCAAGGGGAATTATTCATTCCGACTTATTCCAGGACCGAGCCGCACATTTATTTTGGCTTGGTGGATACGCCGCCCGACGAGCTCGCGATGAGCGATCGCCTCGTGCGATTCAAGATGCGGGCGTCTGGGGAACACAAGATCGGTGTCCGGGCGGCCGTCACCACTGGCCGCATCGGCTATATTTATCCGGCTGGCAACAAACATGCGCTCATTGTTCGTAACTTCTTCGTCAATCCCTCCGGCGAATATGCGGATGTGCCTTGGACCGAACTCGACGATCGCGGGTATTCCACCCAAGCGTGCAGCGTGAACAGCAAGTGGGGAATGTTCAGCGAAATGGAATATCATGTTCCAGCCATTGGCGGCGGCACCGGGCTGCATCAAATTGAGGACCGCTCACAACTTTGGGCCTTTCGCGGATCGCGGGAAGATATCGTGAAGATTGCCCGGGCTCTTTTGTCGAACGAGATCGAGTGACGCCGCCTTTTAGCAGAGGGGGTCCTGATGGACGCACGCAAGAGTGAAAAAGTATTTAGCGCGCTAAACGACTTCCGCATTGAACTACCATCATGGGGCTTCGCAAATACCGGGACGCGCTTTGGAAAATTTATCCAGCCGGCCGCAGCCACCACAACCGAAGAAAAGTTCAGTGACGCAGGACAAGTGCATCTTCTCACCGGAGTCTGCCCAACCATAGCTTTGCACGTCCTATGGGATCTTCCCGACGGTCTGCAGAGTGCCAACGAGATTGACAAATTCGCCGAGCGCTATGGAGTGCGCCCTGGCTCGATCAATCCCAATCTCTTTCAGGATCAGGAATACAAGTTTGGTTCATTCGGCAACCCCGACCCGAAAGTTCGCGAGTGCGCCTTGCGGCATACAAAGGACAGCATCGAGATCGCCCGGCAACTGAACAGCCGCGATATTTCCATGTGGTTTGCAGATGGATCAAATTACCCCGGGACTGCAAACATCCGCCAACGCAAAGATTGGTTCACCAAAGGGCTGAAAGAAGTGCACGGTTGGTTATCTGCGGATCAACGGCTTCTGATCGAGTACAAGCCGTTCGAGCCCGCTTTCTATCACACGGATATTGCCGATTGGGGGATGGCCCTGCTGTTGGCGCGTGCCGCCGGTTCTCAAGCTCGCGTTCTGGTGGACACGGGCCATCACTACGCAGCGCAAAATATTGAGCAGATCGTGGCATGGCTTTTGTCAGAAGAGATGCTGGGAGGCTTTCACTTCAACGATCGCCGCTATGCCGATGACGATTTAACCCTGGGATCGATCGACCCATATCAAGTCTTCCGCATCTTCCATGAAATCCGATACTTTGAGTGGGAAGCTGGCAAGCCCGCTGAGATTGCGTACATGATCGACCAGAGCCACAACCTCAAGGGAAAACTTGAGGCGATGATTCAAACCGTGACTGTAGCGCAGGAGTTATTCTCCAAGGCAGCGTTGGTCGACGGCGCCGAGCTTGCGACCGCGCAAAAGAATTGTGATCTGGTGCAGGCGGAATCGCTGCTGCAGGATGCATTCTCAACCGACGTTCGCCAGTTGATCCAGGAATGGCGAGAATCCAAGGGACTGCCTAAGTCTTCCATGGAAGCCTTCCGCAAGAGTGGCTATCTCGAGCGCATCACCAGAGAGCGTGCGGCTCGGAATTCACGGAATGTCTCATCGTATGCCTGAGAGCGTTCACGCCAAACCTTATTTGGCTTTCGACTTTGGCGCCGA
>Ga0137395_10001555_pt1 | contig 10701 bp, 5 predicted proteins | sample czobulk216metaG_FD_108283 | JGI IMG/M metagenome (GOLD analysis project Ga0137395, IMG submission 108283) | Vadose zone soil microbial communities from Angelo Coast Range Reserve, California, USA - czobulk2.16 metaG | ecosystem: Environmental > Terrestrial > Soil > Vadose zone | place: USA...
AAGCAACATTTTTGTGACCTGCGGACCTAAACACACCTACGGTTTCCGTGCCAGCATCGCTCTTCATTGGAGCCTCCGGATTTACTGCTTCTAGGCAGTCTATTTCGCGGACCATCGCGAAATTACGAAATCAGCAAACTTGGAGGCCGACGGGTACGCCGAGCTCCAGTTGCAACCCGATTACAGAACGGAGTAGCATAAAAACTCGTTCTGCTTCTTAGGTTTAGGATTTTATGAACCCAGCTTAGGCGAGACGGCGTTCCTTCCGGCCAGAGCTTGGGAACGGAAGGAATACTGTTCCTAGTTGTTTTGGGTTAGAAGTAACAGTGTGTCAGTTACGCGTCACAGTATGCGGTAAGTCTTTTTAATTTCTTGAAGATAGGACGCTTCTAATCCGATTGTTACATGTCTGTTACATCACTCCAATTCGCAGACAAAGATCGCTATCTTGGCCAGGTTGAGAAGATTGTCCATAGCCAAAGCCTGCGGAAGGCGGAATCGCTGTGCAAGTTGCTGCGCTACTTAGGGGACCACGCGCTTACGCATCCAGGCGTTCCATTGAAGGAATATCAAATCGCAACAGAAGTATTCGGCAGACCTGAAAACTTTGACCCGCAGGCAGATTCGGCGATTCGTGTGCAGGCGGGGCGGCTTCGCCTTAAGTTGCTCGATTATTACAGCCACGAAGGTTCTGGCGACACCATCGTTGTGGAGATGCCTAACGGGTCCTATGTTTTAAATTTTCATGACCGTGAAGCGCCTAGCGCAGCCGGGCTACCGCTTCAGATCCCTTCGCATCTTCCAGTGCTGGTTACTCCTGGCGTGCCTCGCAAGAGGCGCAGGGGGTGGGTGATTGCGAGTGCCGTGGTCTCGCTATTGCTTATCGGGGCGCTGGTCACAATTGGAATTCTCTACGAAGATTTGAATTCTGAGCGGGCGGCGCGACGTAACGAATTGAGAGCTTCCCCGGGCTTGCGCCGCTTCTGGAGCCAGTTCGCATCTAGTCCCGATGCGCCTTGGGTAATTTTCAGCAACGCCGCATTTGTTGGCCGTCCCGAAACCGGAATGCGTTATATGAACCCGGCGCGCGATTCTCGCGATCTGATTTTGGACCACTACACCGGTGTTGGGGAAGTGTTGGCGGTGCATGAACTGGACAAAGTCTTCAGCCAGTTGAATCATCCGATCGACGTCAAGCGGGGCAGCCTGTTTACGCTGGACGATGCGAAGAGAAATGACCTCATTTTCGTGGGCTCTCCCGCGGAAAACCTGACTCTGCTGGATCTTCCGGGTAGCCAGGAATTCGTCTTCAAGAGGCTCGACTCGAGCCCGCATAAAGGGGATTTGGCGATCGTCAATGTCCATCCTGAACCGGGCCAACCAGCGGCTTTTTATCCAAGCGAATCTTCCCAACCGCTGACGGAGGATTATGCGATCGTTGCCTTGGTGCATGGATTGGATCCGGCGCGCCATGTACTGATTCTGGCGGGAACAACAACCATCGGAACCCAGGCCGCAGTCGAATATGTTTGCGCGAATAATTCCGTGGAGGAATTGTTGCGCCGGCTCGCTTTACCTTCAGGGGAAGAAGTAAAGCCCTTTGAGGCGCTGCTGCGCGTAAAAGTGACGCGCGGCGTTCCGGTTGGCGTTGAGCTGGTGGCAGTACGCAAACGTAAGTAAAGCAAATCATTTCACTGGTTCTAATTTAAGCTGACTTGCCGCGTGGATTTTAGAGGCCGTATCAATCTCTCTTTTGGCGTCTTCCTCTCGCCCCAAACTGCGGTAAGCCTGACCGATAAGCGTGTGGGTCATGTAGTTCCCTGGGTCCATCTTCTCGGCATGTTGCAAATACAGCAATGAGGTTTGGGGGTCATTTCGGCGCAGCAGCACTTTTCCCATCTGAATGAATGGTCCGGTACTGGACGTATCGAGTGAGATCGCCTTGGCAAGTGCCTCCTGCGCCTGCTGATACTTTCCCGATCTGATGTAGACATCCCCAAGACGATCATAGACAGCGAAGTTGGCTGGATTGATTTCCCGCTCCTGCTCGAACTCGCGCTGCGCCTGCTCGACATCAGACTTAAACAAATAAAACTCACCCAGCATGAAGTGCGCCAGCGCCAGCTTCGGCGTTAACTCAAGCGCCTTCTTCGCTGCTTCGGCGGCTGCTTCGGGGAGGTTTGCCTGCATCAGCATCTTGCCCAGCAAAAGATAAGCAGAGCCCGAGTTCGGCGCGACTGCAAACTGGTTGGCGAAAGCCACGCGAGCGTCTTCGAAGCGCTGCGAATTGAGATAACAGAGCCCAAGCCCATGGTTGGCATCGGCATTCGCGTTGGGCGTCCATTCCCTGACCCGTTCGAGGAATGGAATGGCCGCGGCAGGACGTCCCAAACGATAGAGTGCTAGTCCGCGCATCTGTACCGACTCCATGTCATGCGGATCTCCTTCCATCGCGCGCGCAAATGCTTGTTCGGCCGGGAGCAATTTGCCTGTGCGGTAGTAAGCGATGCCCAATTCGTGCTGCATTCCCTTTGCAGATTCTCCTGCCGTTGTCCGTAACTGCTCCAGCATCGCAATTGCCTCTTCTGCCTTGCCATGTTCTAGTTTTTGGTGCGCGGCCGCCAATATGTCGGCCACGTTCATTTTTCCGGCGGCGACGGTAGGCCCGCGATCTGCAGGTGCTGGCGAAACTTCGCCGGGCTTCGCTGCGGAGGGTGGCTCCGGATTGGCCAACTGGGCGCAGACACAACCGCTAAGCAGGAACGCCCACATCAGAGTTAAGAAAATGCGCATGTGGCAATTCTAGCCATAGCAGTCGAGAGCTGCATCGATCTGGCAAGGTTGCAGTAGCGGTTGCATTCAGCTAACGCTGTGGTACGATTCGAGGATGCGTTGTTGGCGATCGGTTGGCAGCTGTGTGACTCTCCTAGTCTGCCTTTCCATCGCAGTGACCTCTGCACAAATCGAAAAGTCTGCCGCGCCGGTAAAGAAGACTGCGGTATCTCCGTATCAATCTGTTAATGCCAGTGACGCTCACCCTGGTCCCGCCTGGTTCATTGACGTGGGCCCGCAAGCGGGACTCCGCATGGAAAACGTTAATGGAGGCGTCGATACTAAGAAGTACATCATAGAAACCACCGGAAGTGGCGTGGCGATTTTTGATTACGATAACGACGGGTGGCCCGACATTTTTCTTGTGAACGGCACTACTCTCGATGTTGCCCAGGGGAAAAACCTGAAACCGACCAGCCACTTATTTCACAACAATCATGATGGAACCTTCACCGATGTTACCCGCGCCGCCGGCTTGGAATTCACCGGTTGGGGACAAGGCGTTTGCGTCGGTGATTACGACAATGATGGCTTCGAAGATCTATATGTAACGTACTACGGCAAGAACCGTCTGTACCATAACCAAGGCAATGGCACCTTCAATGAAGTTGCCGAAGCAGCCGGAGTTGCCGGCGATGGCACGGCTTGGGGGACGGGCTGCGCGTTTGTCGACTATGATCGCGATGGAAAACTCGACCTGATCGTTGCTAACTATGTGCTCTTTGACGTCAAGACGGCGCCGAAGCCGGGAGAAGGGTTAATCTGCGTGTGGAAGGGGACGCCCGTCATGTGCGGACCGCGCGGCCTCGGATCGTCCCCGAATATCCTCTATCACAATCTGGGCGGCGGGAAGTTCGCGAACGTAAGTAAGTCGAGCGGAATCGAAAAGACCGATGGGCATTATTGCTTCAGCGTGTCAACCCTCGATTACGACGACGATGGCTGGCCCGATATTTATGTCGCCTGCGACAGTACGCCCAGCATTCTCTATCACAATCTTAGAAATGGAACGTTCGCCGACGTTGCTCCGGAAGCCGGCGTCGCTTTTAACGAAGATGGCCGCGAGCAGGCTGGCATGGGATCTACTATCGGCGATTACGACAACGACGGGCGGCCTGATATTTTCAAAACAAATTTTTCCGACGATACATCGTCTCTCTATCGGAATAATGGCGACGGAACTTTTATCTCAACTATCTTTGAGGCTGGACTGGGCCTCAACACGCATTACCTTGGCTGGGGCACAATGTTTATCGACGTTGACAACGATGGACGGCTGGACGTCCTCTCCGTTAACGGACATGTTTATCCCGAGGTCGATACCGCTCATCTTGGCTCTACTTACCGTCAATCGAGGCTGCTCTATTGGAATGCGGGGAACGGAAAATTCAAAGATCTCAGTCAGCAATGCGGACCGGGCTGCACCGAACCGCAATCCAGTCGTGGTTTAGCGATTGGAGACTTATGGAATGATGGCCGCATGTCCGCAGTTGTGAATAACATGAGCGGGCAACCCATGCTGCTGGTGAACCAGTCGCAGAATACAAATCATTGGTTGGGCGTGGTCACGCGGGGCACCAAATCGAATCGGGATGCTATCGGCGCCAAAGTTACGGTTCTAGCTGCGGGTCACAAATTTGTCCAGGAAGTGCGAAGCGGCTCGAGTTACATTTCGAATAATGACATGCGGCTGCACTTTGGGCTTGGGAGCAGTACGACTGTTGATCGCATTGATGTTCGATGGCCAAATGGCAACACTGAAAGTTTTCCGGGTGGATCTGCGGATCGCTTCGTCAACTTGACCGAGGGTGGAGGGACGAGCGACTCTCGTGGCCTGCCCTGAGCGAAGTCGAAGGATCCAGCCGGGCGGTAACTCCCGGCTCTCCAAGGATCTGAACGGTTTGCGAAGCAGCCGCTACGCGTTGCTGGCCCCAAAAGAATAGGATGCGAGTGTCCAAGATTTCACGGCGTAAGTTTACGAAGCTGTCGGCCGCGGCTGCGGCCGCCGCAGTTAGTCATAAGCTTTGGTTGCCGCGAGCCGCCGCTGACGAGCTTGCTACCACCACTCCGTTAGCTGAGTTTGGCTATGGTGACGTCACCATCAGCAGCCCTCTTCACGAAGCCCAACTTAAGAACACGCATGATGTGCTCATGAATCTGAACGAAGATAGCTTGCTAAAGCCGTTTCGTCAGATGGCGGGCCAAGCCGCCCCCGGGCCGGACTTAGGGGGCTGGTATAACTACGATCCAAATTTTGACTGGTATAAAGATGATGCCGGGTTCGCTCCGGGCGCGACCTTTGGACAGTGGGTTTCCGCGCTGGCCCGCCACTACGCAATCACCGGATCTGCCGAGACACGAGAAAAAGTTCTCCGTCTGAATCGCCTGTATGCACAGACGATCTCCGAGGAGTTCTACGACAAGAATCGCTTTCCTGCTTACTGTTATGACAAGTTGCTGCTCGGGCTGATTGATTCGCATCAGTTCGCCGGCGATCCCGACGCGTTCGCCATCCTGGAACGCACCACGAAGGCTGCGTTGCCCCATATGCCGGGCAAAGCAATTGACCGCGAGTTCGAATGGCAGCGGGGGAAAGATCAGTCGTTCCGCTGGGATGAGTCTTACACCAACCCTGAGAATTTATTTATTGCGTATCAACGCGGCGCGGGAAATCGCTACCGCGAGATAGCGATTCAATATCTCGATGACTCTACGTGGTTCGATCCGCTGGCGCACGGCGAAAATGTTCTCGCGGGAAAACACGCCTACAGTTACGTTAACTCCCTAAGTTCATCGATGCAGGCATACCTTACTTTGGGCAGTGAAAAGCATTTGCGTGCCACCAAGAACGCATTCTCGATGCTAACCGCGCAGAGCTTCGCCACCGGCGGCTGGGGGCCGGACGAAATGTTGAAGGCGCCGGATAGCGGCGAGGTAAACGCCAGTCTTACAAAAACTCACAACAGCTTTGAGACGCCTTGTGGCTCCTATGCGCACTTTAAGGTCACTCGCTATCTCTTGCGCGTGACCCGAGACTCCCGCTATGGGGACAGCATGGAGCGCGTGATGTACAACACCGTACTCGGCGCAAAACCGATGCATACAGACGGCCGTGCATTCTATTACGCCGATTACAATTTCGCGGGCAGGAAAGTTTATTCGAACCACGGTTTTCCCTGCTGCTCCGGCACTCTGCCGCAGGTAGCGGCGGATTATCGCATCAATACCTACTTTCACGATACTCATGGCGTTTATGTAAATCTTTACCTGCCATCGAGCGTCCGCTGGGCGCGGGAGAACGCGACGATTACACTCAGCCAGAGCGGTAACTATCCTTTTGAAGACTCGGTCTCTCTTGAAGTGACCTCTTCTCAGCCGAAAGAGTTTGCGCTCAACTTCCGCATTCCGGAGTGGGCAGAAAATGCAGGTAGCGAAGTTAACGGCAAACGCTGGGCTTATTCGCCCACGCCGGGCGCCTTCGCAACTATCTTCCGCCTGTGGCGAAGCGGCGATCATATCGATCTGCACCTGCCGCGAAAGATGCGTTTGGAGCCGATCGACTCCCAACATAACGAGACAGTCGCATTAGTCTGCGGTCCTCTGGTGCTGTTCGCAATCGCGAATGGCAGTAGTGCGGCCTCGGTAACACCCGCTCAACTGTTGGCCGCTAAACAAACTGGAGAGCGGGAGTGGCAGACAACCTCCGCCAGCGGAGCAGTGAACCTGCTTCCTTACGTCGCCATCGATGAAGAGCAATATTCGACTTACTTACATGTGACGTAGACGACCAGCACGCAATGTCAAAACCAAAAAGAGCCCGTGCAAACCATCCGACAAGAGCGCCGCTGTGCATATGTGTTCTGATCGCATGCAACCTCATTCTCATGGGCCAACATCCTCCCCGCGCTTCCGACTTGAGGAGGCTTGAATGGAGTACTGATTCCACGGGACCGAGACGATTCGTTTCGGTTCACGGTCGACGCGCCGCCGTTTTTGGGTACTCGCAAGGCGCTTCGCAGGGTTATCCAGGGAGCGAGGGGCTAGAGGTGTGGGCCTATCCCGTCCAGATTCTCCGTTCGTACAGCATAGCCCTTCGTCCAGCAGGCGAGACCACTGTCATTGACGGCGAATCAATTCTTCGCCGCATTGTCTACAGTCCCGAGGCAGTCACACGCATCTACGCCGGTCCCGATTTCATCGTCCGGGAAAAGTTTTTTGTTCCGCTCGACGAACCGGGCGCGATTATCAGCTACGAAGTCGAGGGCTCTCGACAGGTTGACATCAACATTCGTTTTACTCCAGTGCTTGATCTGATGTGGCCAGCCTCGATCGGCGGCCAGGAAGCTTTATGGTATTCCGCCGCATCGGCCTATTTGCTCAGTGAACTGGCGCATCGGTTCAGCGCCAGCATCAGTTCGCCTGATATTGTTGCGCACGATGACACCCAAAATAGTGCGAAGCGTGTAGGCCATGGGACGGGTCTAGCTTTCACCATTCGAGCAGGCGCCGGTCGCAACGCGGCACAGGTCATTATCGCGGGGAGCGGCCCCGGGCAAAACCTGAATGAGCTGGCAACCAGGCTTCTTAACAACAGCGCTTCACTGGAGAAAGAAGCGGTTGATCATTACTCAGCTCTGCTGGATCATGCTTTGCAGATCGAAACGCCAGATGCGGACACGAATCGGGCATTAGCGTGGTCTGAAATTGCGCTTGATCAAGCATGGGTTTGTAACCCAGATCTGGGTTGCGGCATTGTCGCTGGATACGGTCCTTCACGAAAGGCCCGTCGTCCGCAGTATGACTGGTTTTTCGCTGGCGATGGAATGGTCGCCATTCAAGGTCTGCTCGCAGCGGGCGAATACGCGCGTGCGCGCGAAGAACTGGAGTTTATTATCAAGTATCAGGATCGGAAGACGGGCATGATCTGGCACGAGATGTCGCAAAGCGCCGGACAGTTGGACTGGGCGAAGTATCCTTATATGTTTGTGCACGTCGACGTGACATTTCAGTTTCTAAGCACAGTCGGCAATTATTTTTTCGTAACTGGCGATCAGGATTTCGTAAAGGCGCATTGGCCTTCGATTCAATCTGCATACGACTACTGCCGCTCTACGCTCGATGCCAAAGACGGACTGCCTCGTATTCCTGCGGACAAAGAAGGAGGCAGAGAGCAGGACGCGCTGAGCGACGAGATGATGTTGTCGGCAAGTTGGGCTTCGGCAGCTCGAGGTTTCGCGCAACTCGCGGCAGCAACGGGCCATACCGCCGAAGCGACGCAGGCGGCTGCGGCCAGTCAGCGGGCACGAACCGCTGTTGGTCAAAGGTATTGGGATACGCGGCAGCACCTTTGGATCACGGGCTTCACTCGCTCAAACACTCCACTGATCGCTCACGATATTGGTCCAGGGCGAATCTTGGATAAAACACTTTTTTCCGCTGCGCAGCGCGGCGCGGTGCTTGATCAAATTGCCTCTTCGGATTTTCAGACTGATTGGGGCTCGCGGGGGAATGCTGCGAGCGCCAGTTCTTACAATCCAAATTCTTATTCCAGTGGAAGCGTCTGGGCCACTGGAACTTCGGAGCTCGCCGCAGCATTTTGGGCCGAGCACCGGCCTGCGACCGCCTTGCCCATTTGGAGAGCACTCATTCCCTGGAGCTCCCTCGATTCGCTGGGACACATACATGAGGCGCTCGCGGGCGATTATTATCATGAAGAAGTCGAATCGGTACCCGAGCAAACTTGGTCGTCCTCATCCTTCCTCACCGCCTCTGTGCACGGGTTGCTCGGACTGCAGACAGATGGCGGAGCGAATCGCATCACCTTTGCTCCACACCTGCCGCCCGCGTGGAATACGGTAACGGTGCGAAACTTGCGTGTGGGGTCCTCCGAAATCACTCTCACGCTCAATCAGTCTAGCGATGAGGTTCGACTTCAGATGCAAAACCGGGGTGCCCCGGTGGAGATGGTGTTCGATCCTGAGATTCCCCTCGGAGCAAAATTGGGAGTCACACAGCTCGACAAAGAGACTATTGCCGCGACAGTTGAGGAGAACTCGCAAGATAGCCATGCCAAAGTTGGATTCAGTCTTCCTCATGGAAGCACGCTGCTCACGATTGGGTATGCGGGCGGAGTTGCGATTTTTACAGAGCCTCCTCGACTGATGGTTGGAGAGAGTAGTGGAGCTATCAAGATCACCGAAGTGAATCTGAACGACCGAATCTATACGGTGTATTTCGATTACTTGCCATCGGAGGCGAACAGCTTCGATCTTCGCACCAGTTGGGCAATTAAAGCTGTGCAAGGGGCTAACTTCGAGCCCACGTCCCCTAGCGTCTATCGATTTTACGTGATCGGGGCAACTAATAAGTCAACTAACAAGAAGGAACCGCCAATCTACCAACATGGCGAAGTTGCGGTAACATTTGAGAGATGAGTTAGAAGGAACAACTTGGCCTGCTAGAATGGCAGACTGATTTCAATAACTTATCGAGCCGCTGATCCTTATTTTAATCTTACAATTATGAACAGTCATCTATGAACAATCATCGCCCATGGTGGATTCTGCTCTGGTGGTTATCTCTGTCCACACTTGCCCTTGCTCAAACCGGGGGGAATCTGCAATCAGCTGATACTAAATTGCGGTTTGAGGCCGGTCTGCACTCGCCGAGGCTAACAAGCCTGCGGAATGGCACCGAGGCATGGGCAAACCGCGCCGATGAAACCTTAATCGACAGCGTAATAATCGGAGGAAACTCCTTACCGATCGAATGGAACCTCAATAGCACCGAGAGTCATGTAGATCAAAAGATTGTCAGCTTTGTCTATGATTCGATCTCGCCGCGTTTGCGTTTGGTGTGGGAGTGGGAAGCTCGTTCTGGACACGGTCCGATCGAACACCAGATCAGAATCGAAAACCGGAGCTCCCGCGAAGTCTGGCTACCTCTCCAAAATAGTTTTTCATTCGACTGGCGGGTCCCGGTCGAGTATACGCTAGAGCACTTCTACGTAGAGAAAGGTTCGGACACGCCTTCCAAAATTGGCACGCATCGTATACCCGTCCCAGATGAATACCAGTGGGAGGGCGCCTCAAGTCCCTATGCCCTGCCACGTCACGGAGAAGAGCGCGAAATTATCCCATACTTCCTGGTCGAAGGCTCCGATGGAATGCAAACCGGCTGGTATGTCGGCATCGAATTCAGCGGCCGCACGCATTTAACCCTGGCTCGCGATGGCGAATCGCTTTACGGCGAAGTCGGCCTTAATCCGGATGGAGGCCAATTTCGTACCAGGCTGAAGCCGGGAGAAATATTTGAAACGCCCCGAATATTTCTTGGTGCGACGAATGGAGGGCCCGACGCAACTGCGAATGTTCTTCGGCGCTGGGTACGTGAGGTGCTCACCAACCAGGATGCCTGGAAGGATCCCCATTACCCATTTACCGTGAATAACAGTTGGGGCGGCGGGACGGCAGTGAACGAAGAAATTGCACGTCATATGATTCGCGATTCCGCCGACCTCGGTCTTGAGATGTTCCATGTAGATGCGGGCTGGTTCCGTGGAGTAGGCGATTGGCAGCCCAATCCAAAGAAATTTCCTCACGGGCTGCAGCCTATTGCCGATGAGGCTCATGCGCGTGGTCTGAAGTTTGGCCTCTGGGCGGACTGGACGCAGGCAGCGCTGAACACGGCGCCTGACGCGTTGAACATTCATAGTCCCAAAGTTCGTGGATGGCTGACTACTGATTTGCCCGCCAGTTGGAAGCCGGAGGAGTTCAAAGGACAAACCATCGACATCGGCGATCCGCCCGCTAAAGCATGGGCAATGCGCGAGACTGATCGAATGGTGAATGATTATAAACTCGATATGCT
>Ga0137395_10001556_pt1 | contig 10697 bp, 9 predicted proteins | sample czobulk216metaG_FD_108283 | JGI IMG/M metagenome (GOLD analysis project Ga0137395, IMG submission 108283) | Vadose zone soil microbial communities from Angelo Coast Range Reserve, California, USA - czobulk2.16 metaG | ecosystem: Environmental > Terrestrial > Soil > Vadose zone | place: USA...
CTGGCGAACCCGTCTCTTCGCGCGCGATTTCCCGGAGGCACAGTGAATCTTTGAGCCCTGCCACGATCCGGAATGTGATGGCGGACCTCGAAGAGGAGGGATATCTCTACCAACCGCACACATCTGCAGGCAGGGTTCCCACGGCGTCGGGTTATCGCTTTTTCGCGCAGCAGGTGGCTGCGCAGGCCACCTTGAGCCCGGAAGACCAGCGCTGGATTCGCGGTGAACTCGCGTCGGCGACAACGACCGAGGAAGTTAGCGAGCGCGCGGGGCATGTGCTGGCGGAGATTTCGCGCGGCCTGGGCATCATCGTGTCGCCCCCGATCGCCAAGACCGTCCTCGAGCACATTCGATTCGTTCTCTTGCCCGACGGTCGTGTCGTGATTGTCTTGGTCTCCACGGGCGGCGCTACGCGAGACAAAATCATCCGGCCGGATAGGGCGTTCAACCAACCCGACCTGGACCGCACGGCGGACTATTTGAACCGCCACTATGTCGGCCGCACGCTGGAAGCCATGCGAACCGATCTCCTCGCGCGCTTGGCGAAGGAACAGGAACGCTACGACCTCCTGGTCCGTGACGCTCTGGCGCTGTGTGACCCGGGAATGTTGGAGCAAGGGTCGACGCAGCGCATCTACGTGGAAGGGGCGGCCCAGATGGCCGCCACGGAATTTACCGACCAGGCGCAGTTGCGCGAAGTGCTGGCGGCGATCGAGGAAAAGCACAAGCTCATCGCCTTATTGGCAGGCTGCATTGACACGCCTGATCCGGTGCACGTGCAGATCGGTGTCAAAGGGATTGATCCCGCCGGCGAACATCTCGCGCTGATCAGTGCACCGTATTCGTTCCAGGACCAGTCACAGGGCACCGTCGGCGTACTGGGCCCGATGCGAATGCATTACGAGCGTGCCATTACCGCGGTGGCCTTTGTCGCCCGCGCATTCAGCGAAACGTTGGATCGGAGCTAGGAAAAGTGGCGGAACCTAAACGCGAGGAAGAGAAGATTTTTTCTTTCGACACTGGTGAACCGTCGGCCCATGCAGTGTCGTTTTTAGGGGAAGATCCTCAACCCGGCGCTTCTCCCGAGGAGTCGCCCCTCGCCGCGGAGATCGCCAAGATTCGCGCCGAAAAGGAAGATCTCCAGCTAACACTCGTCCGCCGCCAAGCGGACTTTGAAAATTACCGGAAGCGCATCGAACGCGACCGTCATGAAGAAGGGCGTCGCGGCGTCGAGCGCCTGATCGCGGATCTGATTCCCGTCGTCGATGGATTTGATCGGGCGCTCCAGGCGCACGACGATCCTGCCTACGAAGAATATCGCAAGGGCATGATGCTGATCCGCAAACAGCTCTGGGATACTCTAGCGCGCCACGGCGTGGAACGCATCGATGCTGCCGGCAAGATATTCGATCCGCACGTGCACCAGGCCATCGAGCGTGTCGAATCGAAAGATCATCCTGACGGATTTATCCTCCACGTCTTTCAGGATGGGTACATGTTTCACGGACGTGTTCTCCGGCCCGCGATTGTCCGCGTCGGCGTCCATCCCGTCGAGGACACCAATTCCGGAACCATGGAAAATTAAGGAGACCAGTTCAATTCGCCGATGAGTCAAAAACGTGACTGTTACGAAGTGCTCGGAGTCGAACGTGCCGCTACGTCCGACGAAATTAAATCCGCCTACCGCAAGGCAGCGTTGAAGTGGCATCCGGACCGCAACCCTCAGAAGAAGCAGGAGGCAGAGGAGAAATTCCGCGAAGCCACCGAAGCGTACGCGATCCTTTCGGAACCGCAGAAGCGCGCCACCTACGACCGCTTCGGCTTTGCTGGACTTTCGCGCGGCGGCTTTGACGGCGGCGTCAATCAAACCATTTTCGACGAATTTCAGGACATCTTTGGCGATTTTTTTGGATTCGAGGATATTTTTGGCGGACGCCGCGCGCGCAACCGTTCGCAACGGGGCGCGGACCTGCGGTACGACATGAAATTGAGCTTTGAAGAGGCGGCCAACGGCGTCAACACGAAAATCCGGCTGCCGCGTCTGGAATTCTGCGAAGCCTGCAACGGAACTGGCGCTAAAAAGGGCACAGGAGTCGTTGCCTGTGTGACCTGCGGCGGGCGCGGGCAAGTTCATTACCAGCAGGGTTTTTTCACGATCTCCCGCACGTGCCCGGATTGCCGCGGCGCGGGACAGATCGTGCGTGAGGCCTGTCCGGACTGCCGGGGCCAGGGCCGCATCGAACGCACCCGGACAATCGATTTGCGAATTCCGCCGGGGGTCGATTCGAACACGCGGCTCCGCGTGCCGGGCGAAGGCGAGCCCGGTGACAATGGCGGCCCTCCAGGCGATCTTTACGTCGTTCTCGACGTCAGAACTCATCCCTATTTCGAGAGGCGAAATGCGGACCTATATTGCACTGTTCCTGTGACAGTCGCGCAGGCCGCACTAGGAACGGAAATCAAGATGCCCGGATTAAACGGGGAAGAGACGGTCAAAATTCCCGAAGGCACGCAAACAGGCGAGATCGTTCGCTTGAAAGGCAGGGGATTGCCCGACCCGCACGGCGGAGGTAAAGGCGACCTTTACGTGAATATCCACGTGGTGACTCCGACCAAGCTGACACGCGATCAGCGCCGCCTCCTCGAACAACTTGGCGCGACGCTTCCCGTCGAAAACCGGCCCGCGCAGCGCGACTCTTCGCTGTTCGATAAGGTCAAAGACATCTTCGGTTGATGCGCCATATCGCGCTTCGACGTGAAGCGGTTTTGGTAGCACAGACTTCAGTCTGTGTGCATTTACGCTCGAGTGAAAACCAAAAACACACAGGCTGAAGCCTGTGCTACTGGACCTCGCCCGGCTTGCGCTCCGGCTTAATTCAACGGTAAGGCCCAACCTCAACTGCAAAGTTCCTGTGAAATATTCACGTCGCTACGCGTCTACGCGAGCCCGCGGCATCCAGGTACATGTTCATCGAACCCCCAGCGCGGCCATAAAAATGTCGCGAAATCTCAGCCTATCGGCGTCGATGGCAACCTGCGCATTGGCCCGCCGCCCTTTAGTTTCTGCCGTGCGTCCCAACTCCTGTGGCTTTTGACTGATTTCGATGGCAAGCGGCTTAAATGTCGCGACCGCGGGATTTGCCAGCGCCACGGCCGCAAGCGGGTCCCAGGCGAAATAAAATCCCTGGCGGATAGAATCCCGATTGGTGGCGAGCACCTGCGCCACAAAGCGCGCAACTGGCGTTTCGCCCTTCGACTGCATCTGTTCGAGCAGCGCCATGTCGATTGGAACCCTTTGCGTGGCATCGAGGGGCACGAGCCGAATCGGCGCACCGGAAGCGAATACCATCTTCGCCGCCACAGGATCGATAAACATATTCCATTCCGCCGTGCCGTTGTCGGTCTTGAACGCGCCGCCATCCGCGAGATTGCCGGGCACGCGGACAGCGCCGCCCATGATCACCATTTGACGGATCGCTCGCACAGCCCGAGGCATGTGCGAAAACGTCTCTGCAAGGTTGGTCAGCGGGCCGAGCGTGAGCACCTGAACGGGATGAGCCGCGTCCGCGAGGCGTCGCGCTAGAAATTCCGCGGCAGGCTGCGCCTCGATCGCGCGTGTTGGCTCTGGAAGCGTGACGCCTGGAAGCTCGTCCGAATTGCGCCGCCATTCGGTGGGAAATTCCGCGTTCCCGGAAAGAGGAGTCTCGCGCCCGAGATACACACGGACGTCGTGGCGGCCCGCCAGCGCAAGCAAGCGCAAAACATTCTGGCCCCCCGCTTGGACGTGGGCCATTCCGTTCACGATGGTGATGGCCTCCACGTGAATGTCGGGCCGTGACAGAAGGAACGCGATCGCCATCAGGTCGTCGCTGCCCGCGTCGGTGTCCACAATCACAACGCGCAGCGAATAGGCAGGGCGAGGCTGCGCCTGAGCAACTCCGCAAGTCAGGAGAAAAAACGAAAGCAAAACTACCGAACCAATTAGACATGCCCTGGGGTACCGGGCATCCTTTGTCCCGCACCACCATCCCATAGGATTGATATAACATAGCGCACGATGCGCAGGCGATTCTTTGTCGAACATTTTGAAGACGCCTCCGCCGTTTTGCACGGCGAGGCGGCCTATCACCTCGCGCGCGTGTTGCGTGCCGAGCCGGGGCAACTCTACGAATTGAGTGATGGAGAGTCCGTGTGGCTGGCGCGCACGGAGAAGATTGAGCGCGACGCGGTCGAATTTGCCCTGGTCGAACGACTCCCGGTTCTGTTGCCGCTGCTGCGAATCACACTGCTCCTCGCCATCGTCAAATTCGACCGCTTCGAATGGGCGGTCGAAAAAGCCGCCGAACTCGGGGCGGACGAAATCGTGCCGCTGGCAACGGAACGCAGCGAGAAGGGACTGGTCGCTGCGTCGGCAAAGCGCGCGGCGCGCTGGAAAAAGATTCTGCTCGAGTCGGCGCAGCAGTCCCGGCGTCCGCGCGTGCCAGCTCTGCGCGATGCGGCAAAGCCGAAAGAGGCGTTCCGCGCGACGGAATCGCGTGTTCGCATCTTGCTCTCCGAACGTGCTGACGCGCAGCCAATGAGGGAATTGCTCGAACCCGAGTCCCTTGCTGCGCAAAATGGCGAGCCTGTGAATCTGGCGATTGCAATCGGCCCCGAGGGCGGATGGACCGACGCGGAGTTCGCCGCAGCCGCCGGCTCCGGCTTTGCCGAGGCAGCTCTGGGAACAAACATTCTCCGCACGGAGACGGCAGTATGCGCCGCACTAGCAGCCGCGCAATACGCATTCGGCGCTTTCCGCCACGCGGGTGGGTTGGAGAGTGTGCGCAGCAAAGGGAGAGAAGGGAAGCCGTGAGTCAAAGAATGAGTGAACCCCTGAAGGAGCCCCACGCGAAATGGAACGCGAATTTATACGAAGATAAGCACGCCTTCGTGTGGAAATACGGCGCCGAGCTTTTGCCGCTGCTCGCCCCGCAATCTAGTGAACGTATCCTGGACATCGGCTGCGGGACAGGCCATCTGACGGCGCAGATTGCCGAGTCCGGCGCTCGCGTCGTGGGTGTGGACCGCTCGCCCGAAATGGTGAACGCGGCGCGGAAGGCCTATCCCATGTTGCAATTCGAAGTATTGGACGCGCGAAAGCTGCCCTACCACAACGAATTCAACGCCGTGTTTTCGAATGCGACATTGCACTGGATTCGCGAACCCGAGCTCGTTATAAGGAGCGTCCAGAACGCGCTCCGGCCTGAAGGTCGTTTTGTCGCGGAGTTTGGCGGCAAGGGAAATATTCGAAAGATGCAGAGCGCATTCGATCAGGCCCTCGTGGAGCTGCACGCCGCAGCGCAGGTCAAATTCAATCCATGGTATTACCCGAGTGTAAGCGAGTACGGCACGCTGCTCGAAAAAAACGGGCTCGAAGTGCGATTGATTACGCTGTTTGACCGTCCGACCCCGCTCGCCGATGGGGAAGCCGGCATGAGGAACTGGATCACGATGTTCGGTTCGGACTACACCACGAAGCTCCACCCCGAATGGCGAGAGTCATTTATTCGAAGGGTTGAAGAGTTGCTCCGCCCGGGACTATTCCGGGACGGCCAATGGTGGGCGGACTATCGCAGACTCCGTTTTTGCGCCTGGAAATAAATGATGGCCGCGATTCCAAGAAGATAAAAAGTTCGGCGTCTATTTTTTCTTTTCCGGCAACGCAAAAACAAAAAGCGTCGCTGTCGCTTGCGGGAGATGGCCTTTGGATTCGGGCCAGATCCTTGGGACAAAATTCTCCGTCACCGAGCCTCCGCCCGAAGAGACGGCGATATATTGCCGTCCATTGACGGAATAACTGACGGGCGGCGACGCGATGCGGCCGCCTGTGTTGAAGGACCAAACTTTTTCTCCCGTGCGCGCATCGAGCGCAAACGCGTAGCCTTCCAAGTCGCCTCCAAAAATCAAATCGCCAGCCGTTGCGAGCAGCGACGAAAGATTGAAGTATTTCGTCTGGAACGACCATTGCCTTTTTCCTGTAAGCGGATCGAAGGCGCTGATGTGCGGCGGAACCTTGGGATTCGCCACCTCATTCATCGTGCCGCCCATAAATTGCGCGCCTTCTTTCGGTTCCATTTTCTCCGGCTTGAAATAGGCGCAGATTTCGAAACTGGTGGTGTACCACAAGCCCGTGCGCGGGCTATACGCGGAGTGATTGAAACTCCGACCTCCGTTGGCGCCGGGGCAAAACAGAAAATCCTTGTTCGCATCCGGGACAACGGTTTCCGTGGGCCTGCCGTTTTTGTCCAGGCCCTTAGTCCAATTTATGTCCTCGAGATAAGGGAACGAACTGATGTATTGGCCCGTTTCGCGGTCGAGCACATACACAAACCCGTTCTTGCTCGCATGAACCACCAGTTTGCGCTTGCGGCCGTTCATGTCCGCGTCAATCAATACCGGTTCAGGCTGCGAATCGTAGTCATAGAGATCGTGTGGCGTCTCCTGGAAATACCACTTCAATTTTCCAGTGTCGGCATCGAGCGCAATCAAGGAGCCGGTGTAGAGGTTGGTGCCCTTGCGATCGTCTCCGTAGAAATCCGATGACGGATTGCCGACGCCCCAATAGATCAGGTTGAGTTCCGGGTCGTAAGAGCCAGTCAGCCACGTCGCGCCGCCGCCCAGCTTCCACGAATCCCCCGTCCAGGTTTCGGACCCAGGCTCGCCCGGAGCTGGAACCGTGTAGAAGCGCCAGAGCAGCTTGCCGGTCTTCGCATCAAAAGCGCTGAGGTACCCGCGATGCGCCCAGTCGCCGCCCGTCCCTCCGGCGATCACCTTATCCTTGACGACGAGCGGTGGCGAAGTGATGTTGCAGCCGCATTCGAGCACGTTCTGGACTTCCACGTTCCATACTTCATCGCCTGTTTTGGCGTCGATCGCCACGACGTGATTATCCTGCGTGCCCATATAGATCATCCCGTATCCCATGGCGAGGCCCCGCGCGCCTCGCGAACTCGGGAAAGGAACCGTGGGAAGTTTATAGGCGTATGTCCAGAGCGGCCTCCCCGTCGCCGCGTCCGCGGCGTAAACATTGTTTTGTGGCCCCTCAAGGTAGAGCGCCCCATCCATCACGAGCGGCGCTGCCTCAAGCCCCCAGCGAGGGAAATCGTTAGGGGGAGCGCCGGTGGGAAAAGCCCAGACCGGAACGAGATCGCTTACGGTTTTGCGATTGATCTGATCCAGGCGGCTATAGCTCCAGGCGCCATAATTGCCATAGAAGGTCATCCAGTTCTGCGGCTCCTTTTCGGATTGCGCGATTCGCGACGGTGTCGGCTCCTGCCCCCACGCAAAACTTGCTCCTGCCAGCGCGATACACACGAGAAACAAAAAGGAATTGGCCCAACGGCGGATCTGATTCAAATCGATTTTTCTTTTACGCATGATTTTATTTACACCTTATAAGAAAAAGACATGGCAGACTTAGTGTCGCACCTGCGCGACAATTGTTGTTGGGATGAAAGCAACTCTGAGCCGACTTATAAATATCGCTACCAGTAACCCAACGCCGAATAGTGACCCAGTTTCCGACGATCGCGTTCACCAGGCGCCATCCGGCTCTTGCTCACTTCCCGTTTTGTTGTGACTGAAGCTTCGCCAGATACTGTTTCGCGGCATCCTTATCCTGCCGGCCGTTATTATATTTCAGGAAAAGCCGGATCTGCGCGGCCGCGTCAGCCACATTGCCCTCTTCGCCGTAGATTTGAGCAAGCAAGAAGTATAGGCCTGGCTGATGGTGCTCTGTGTCTATTTCAATAGCTTTCAGCACACTTTTTTGTGCTTCTGGTAAATCGTAGAGATGGAAGTAGGCTATAGCCTGGTAGTAGTAAGCATACCGATCGCCAACTGAATTAAGGCCGAGAAATCGGTTGGACAGGGTCAGAAGATCGCCCCATTGATTCTCGCGATCCAAAAGTCCAGCCAAGCAAAGATAAGATGGCAAATAAGTCGGTTCAACAGTTAAGGCCTGCGAACAAGCATCGTGAGCTTCGGTCATTTTCTGCTCACCTTGGAGGACCTGTCCCAACATTACCAATGCGGCGAGATATTTTGGGTACTGTTGAATTGCGTACCGAACGTATTGTTCAGCCTCTGGCAGTCTTTTCTTTTTAAAGGCACCGCAAGCCTTATCGTACTGGCTTCTCGCTTTCGAGGGAACCCCCAGCCTTATTGCGCTCACAGTCGCCCCCCGCGTGTCGGCAAGTTCCCACGGAAGGCATGTCTCATCTTCGACTACCACTGGTTTTGGAATCGGCGCTATGGTCGGGATGAACACTCCAGGGTTGTCGGGTTGCATACCGGGCTGTATTGGAGTCCCCCCGGAAGTGCCGCGCGGTACCCCCCCTGTCGGCCCTCGAGATCCTCCCGGTGGGCCTCCGGTGGTCGGTGGTGCGCTCTTCTGCGCGCGGAGGGGAAACGCAGACAGCCCAATCGCTAAAGCCCAAAACGCCGCATGTTTCCAGCAAGCGCTCCCTGGTTGGTTACGGAGAATGACCATTAGCGAGATGGTAGTCCTGTTTTAAGCGGAATCCAAATAATTCTTCAACATAATGGTCGGGCGGAAGGCGGAGCTAGGCGGGCGGGACATCGGACTTCCGCACACGAAATTAACCGATTCCCCAATGCTGGTTCCAGTGGCGCGCCATCGGGGGGCATGGTATAAAATAACTGTTTCCGAAGTAACCACATGGAGCCGAACGCCGAGATCACTACAGCCGTTGCGCCGGAAGCGACGCAGCCACTGCGCCGCGAGCTCAGGAGTTGGGGGCGCGACCTCGTCATTGCGCTGAGCCTCGCCATCGTCATCATTATTTTCTTCTACCAGCCTGTGAAGGTCGAAGGCACCAGCATGACTCCCCTGATCTCCGACCAGGAACGCATTTTTATCAACAAGTTCGTCTACCGGTTCGAGCCCATTGAGCGCGGCGATGTCGTTGTCTTCTGGTATCCTTTGGACCGCTCGAAGTCTTTCATCAAGCGCGTGGTGGGATTGCCGGGAGACATGGTCGAGATTCGCGACGGAAGTGTATACGTCAGCGGGAAGCTGTTGCCCGAACCCTACATTCCTCCGGAGTCGGCGGATTTGGGCAGCTTGCCACCCACTCGCATACCGAATGGCGAGTATTTCGTAATGGGCGACCACCGCACCAGCTCGAATGATTCTCGAATATTCGGGCCCGTACCGCGAAAATTTATTTATGGCAAGGCCGTATTCGCATATTGGCCGGTGGACCACTTCGGTTCCATTCCGGTTCTCGCCGAAGCTGAAAAATGAAACCGTAGTAGGGTGGGGGCTCTACTTTTACCCTGAACGTCCTGCGACGGCGGGATGAAGCGTGGAGCCCGCCTGAAAAGAGGATCCGCTGACTGAAGCTGGTGCACGGCAAGGTACTCTTGCACTCGAAGACGGACGAGTTTTTAGAGGACGCGCCGCAGGGGCCAGCACCCGGCGCGGCGGCGAAGTTGTTTTCAATACCAGTCTCACAGGATACCAGGAAGTCTTTACCGATCCGAGCTATGCGGGACAAGTCGTTTGCCTGACGTATCCTCACATCGGGAATGTGGGGACGAACCTCGACGATGAGGAGTCGGCGGTCCCTCATATCGAATCACTCGTCGTGCGGGAATTTTCCTCTGTAGCTTCCAACTGGCGTTCCGGAGAGTCCGCGCAGGAGTACTTGACACGGCACGATATTCCGGTGCTCTGGGATGTGGACACGCGAGCGCTGGTGCGGCATATCCGGCAAATGGGCGCGCTCCGCGGCGTAGTGTCAACCGACGGGACGCCCGAGGCGCTGCTTGTGGATGAAGCCCGCGCGCTACCGTCGATGGCGGGGCAGGAACTGGCAAGCCGTGTTTCGTCGGAGACGCAATATGCCTGGAACCGCGGGTCGATCGAGCTGACCGCTTCCCCCTGGCATGAGGCCATGGGCGAGGCGCAATCCACCGAGGAGACGCAACGATTTCGCGTAGTGGCCTACGATTACGGCATCAAGCAGAATATTCTCCGTCTTCTCGTGGATCATGCTTGCGAGGTAGTGGTCGTCCCGGCAAAAACATCCGCCGAAGACGCGCTTGCTTTGAAACCTGACGGCGTGTTTCTGTCGAACGGCCCAGGCGATCCGGAACCCGCCACTTACGCGATCGAAACCATCCGCGCGATGTTGGGGCGCGTACCGGTTTTCGGAATCTGTCTGGGACACCAATTGTGCGGGCTCGCGCTTGGCGGGAAAACGTTCAAGCTGAGGTTCGGCCATCATGGCTCGAATCATCCGGTGAAGAACTTGCTCACGGAGCAGGTCGAAATCACGGCGCAGAATCATGGATTCTGCGTGGACCCGGATTCGCTCCCCTCAAGCGATGTCGAAGTTACGCATCTGAACTTGAACGACCATACCAATGAAGGTTTGCGGCACCGCAGCCTGCCGCTGTTTTCCGTCCAGTATCACCCCGAGGCGTCCCCCGGACCGCACGATTCGCACTATTTGTTCCGGCAGTTCGCGGAAACGATGAAGCACTGGAAATTATCCGGCGCTCTGCGGCGCGGACAGGCAAAGGCCTAGCAGTCACCATGCCGAAACGCACGGACATTAGTAAAATCATGATTATCGGTTCCGGTCCGATTGTGATCGGGCAGGCGTGCGAGTTCGATTATTCCGGCACGC
>Ga0137395_10001557_pt1 | contig 10687 bp, 10 predicted proteins | sample czobulk216metaG_FD_108283 | JGI IMG/M metagenome (GOLD analysis project Ga0137395, IMG submission 108283) | Vadose zone soil microbial communities from Angelo Coast Range Reserve, California, USA - czobulk2.16 metaG | ecosystem: Environmental > Terrestrial > Soil > Vadose zone | place: USA...
CCGCACGCGGCTCTTCCGCTCGGAAGGAAGGGACACGACCGGATCGCCCGGGCGGATCACTCCGCTGGCCACCTGACCCGCGAAGCCGCGAAAGCTGGCGTCCGGCCGAATCACGTACTGCACGGGAAAACGCACCGCGTCGGACATCGTTTCGACGCGCAGCGGAACGTTTTCGAGATGCTCGAGAAAAGTAGGCCCGTGGTACCAGGGCATGTGCGCCGATCGCGCGACGACGTTATCGCCCACGAGCGCGCTGATCGGGATTGCGACAACGTGCGGCACTGCCAGTTGCTTTGCCAGAGCATCGAAATCCTTTTGTAGCCGCAGGAAGACATCTTCGCGGTACTCCACGAGGTCCATTTTGTTAATCGCAACCAGAACGTTGGGAATTCCAAGCAGCGACGCAATATAAGTGTGCCGTCGTGTCTGCGCAAGAACGCCTTTCGTGGAATCGATAAGAATCACGGCCAGATTGGCGGTGGATGCGCCAGTCGCCATGTTGCGGGTGTACTGTTCGTGGCCGGGCGTATCGGCGATGATAAATTTCCGGCGGGGCGTTTCGAAGTAGCGATAGGCCACGTCGATGGTAATGCCCTGTTCCCGCTCGGCCCGCAGACCGTCGGTGAGCAGCGAAAAATCCACCGTACCGGTCGAGCGATTGATCCGGCTGCTTTTTACGGCGGCCATTTGATCTTCAAAAACGGATTTGGAGTCATGCAGGAGTCTGCCGATGAGCGTTGACTTGCCGTCGTCCACGCTGCCGGCGGTCGTGAATCGAAGCAGTTCCTTCGCCAGATTCTGGTCGATGAAGGATTCGAAGCCGCCCCAGGCTTCCTTGTTCACGGTTGCGCTCATCAGAAGTAGCCCTCGCGCTTTTTGATCTCCATCGAGCCTTCTTCGTCGTGGTCGATCACGCGGTTTTCGCGCTCCGAGCGGCGGAAAGAAATCATCTCCTCGATAATTTTGGGAACCGTGTCCGCCTCGGATCGAATCGCCCCGGTGCACGAAACGCAGCCGAGAGACCTCATGCGGCACACGATCCGCTGTTTCTTCTCGCCTTTCAGGATGACCGAGTTGTCGTAGACCACGACGATCGAGCCGTCGCGGATCACGACATCGTGCTCCTTCGCGAAATAGAGCGGCACGATCGGAATTTTTTCGAGATGGATGTAAAACCAGATGTCCGCCTCCGTCCAGTTTGAGAGCGGAAACACGCGAATGCTTTCGCCCTTGTTGATGCGGGAATTGAAGATGTTCCACAATTCCGGGCGCTGATTCTTGGGGTCCCACTGTCCGAACGAATCGCGGAAGGAATACACTCTTTCCTTGGCGCGGGATTTTTCCTCATCGCGGCGCGCTCCGCCAAACGCGGCGGTAAAACCGCCCTCAGCCAGCGCGTCCAGCAGGGATTTCGTTTTCAGCAGGCCGCAGCACTTTTGCGTGCCGAGGGCAAATGGGTTCGCTCCCGCGTCGAGAGCTTCCTGATTCTTGTGCACGATCAGCTCGACCCCGATTTCGCGCGTGTAGCGGTCGCGAAATTCGATCATTTCAGGAAATTTGTAGCTCGTGTCGATGTGCAGCAAGGGAAACGGAATTTTCCCCGGATAGAAAGCTTTCTGCGCCAGCCGTAGCATCACCGATGAGTCTTTTCCGATGGAATACAGCATCACGGGGCGCGCAAATTCGGCCGCCGCCTCGCGAAAAATCTGGACGCTCTCCGCCTCCAAAGTCTTCAGATAGTTCAGCGTCTTCGTGGCAATGAACCCAGGCCTCTCCTGGAGGCCGGCATCCGCCGCCAGCGAATTTCCGTTTTCCTTTGAAGTGTTCGACATTTGTATTGGGTACCTAAAACAACGAACCCACCGACCAGATCTTCCGGTGGTGGGTCAGCATCAATTCCAGTCTATAGAATCTTGCGCCAGATTGACTATCTTAACCCACCCTGATGGAAGGCACCCCGCCCAACTGTTCGACAACAGCAGCAACAAGCGACGCTTTTCACAGGATGGACAACTGATTGCATACTCTTCAGATTACCCGAATGTTTATCGCCCCGCAAGATGAAACCCCTTTCCCTCTTCACTCCCAAGCCAATTTGATGCGGAATACAGCCGGATTATTCAAATTCCGGCGGGCTCCCCTTCCTGCGTCAAGACAAGCAAGCGTAAGCATGTCTTGTTATTTTCTCCCATTCGCAGTTTCAGCTGGCACTGGCGGGTGGCCGTGGCCCCAATCAGTCAACGCCACACCAGAATTAGGAGCAACAATGGACACTGCGGGAAATGGCGCCGCAGTATGGGAAAAATCCTTGACAGGGGATAGGGTTTCACCTATACTCCTAGTCGCTGGACACGTGGCGATTTAAGGCAACTTGCTCCACGTAAAAAACTGCTAAAGAGTCGGACGAGCACTCAATCAGATTTTTTTGAGCCCTCCCCCTCTTTGGTGCGGAGGGTTTTTCATTTTACCCCCACCGCGCCTACCCTTCCCGTGGCAGTTCAGCCAGCCGGAACGAAATCGTTTACGAAAGCAGGCAAGCAACATGGCCGAACATTATCAGCTTAAGTGCCGTGAATGCGGCAAGTTATGGGGCAATGAGCCACGCTCCTTCTGTGACGAGTGCCTATCGCCGCTCGAAGTCTCGTATGACATGGATGTCGCACGCGGCCGTTTTACCCGCGAGAATATCGAGGCGGGGCCCACCAATTTGTGGCGCTACAACGCTCTTCTCCCCCTTCCGGAAGGCTTCCAAAGCACACTCCCGACAGGCTTTACGCCGCTCGTGGAAGCGCACCACCTGGGCAAGCAGCTCGGAACGCGCAATCTCTACGTCAAGAACGATGCCGTCTGCTTCCCTACACTGTCCTTCAAGGATCGCGTGGTGGCGGTGGCGCTGGCGGCGGCGCGCAGGTTTGGATTCAAGGTGGTGAGCTGCTCCTCAACGGGCAATCTGGCGAATGCCGTGGCGGCGCAGGCCGCGCGCGAGGGGTTCGACGCGTGGATCTTTATTCCCGCCGACCTCGAGCCCGCGAAAATCATCGGCACTCAGATCTTTGGCGCGAAGCTGATACGGATCGCGGGCAACTACGATCAAGTGAACCGGCTGTGCTCGCAGATCGCTGAAAAATTTCCCTGGGGATTTGTGAACGTGAACCTGCGGCCCTATTACGCGGAAGGCTCGAAGACCGTGGGCTACGAAATCGCCGAACAGCTTGGCTGGCGCCTGCCGGACAACATCGTGGTGCCCATGGCGGGAGGCTCGCTGATCACGAAAATTCGCAAGTCGTTTTCGGAATTGATCGCGCTGGGCCTGGTCGAGGAAAAGAAAGTGAAATTCTTCGGCGCGCAGGCGACCGGGTGCTCGCCGATTTCGGACGCCGTCAAGCGCCGGCTCGATCAGTTTGAGCCGCAGAAACCGGCCACGATTGCGAGGTCGCTCGCCATCGGGAATCCGGCGGATGGTTTTTATGCCTCGCGCGCGATCCGAGAGAGCGGCGGCTGGGCGGAAGATGTCTCCGATCCAGAAATCGTGAAGGGCATTCAGCTTTTGGCCGAAACCGAGGGGATTTTCGCGGAGACCGCCGGAGGCGTGACAACCAGCGTCACCAGGAAATTGATCGAGCAGGGATACATCGGCCCGAATGAAACGACGGTGGTCTGCATCACCGGCAATGGCCTGAAAACGATTGACGCCGTTTCGCAGGAGTACGCGCTCACACCGGCCATTGCGCCGCGGCTGACGGAGTTTGAGTCGTTCATCAACGACCGCATGGCCGCGGTCGCGGGGAAATGATTGATTTTTGGAGGCATTTGTAGCGTCGGCCTTTAGGCCGACACTGTTAATTCGAGCGGATGCCCGCCTGAAGGCGGGCGCTACATCGGCCCACAAAACGAAAGAGATAATTGTTACCGAACTTCGGAGTCAGGAATCTAACAACGGAAATGAAAATTACTGTCGAGATTCCCACCGCGCTGCGCCGGTTTACCGACGGAGTCCAATCGATCGAATGCAGCTCGGCGACGCTGCCCGAATTGCTCGGCGAAATCGAGAACCGCTTCCCGGCGATCGTCAAACATTTGCGCGACGACGCCGGGCAAGTCCGGCGCTTCGTGAACATCTACGTCAACGAGGAAGACATCCGGTTCCTCGGCGGCAATGAATACAAGTTTCGTGAGGGAGATCGCGTGCTGGTGGTGCCCTCAATCGCGGGCGGAGCGCCTGCCCGTCCGGCAGGCGGGCCTGCAGATGCTTGTGGATGAAGCAGATGCGGCTCTTGGAGAGTTAGCCCGGCGCATGGCCGGGATTTGGGTCTTGACAAATCTGGCGGCTGGTCTAACCTATGAGGGTGGCTGTAGAGACACTGATGCTAACAATTTCCAAGGGAATTACGATTATGACGCGCACGCCCAAGTGTACACGGGCGGCGCGGACCCCCTTGGGAGCCAAGGATATGCAAGCGTAGTCAGACATCCTTTAAGCTCTTAGACGCGGCCCGCGAAGCCAAAAGCTCGCGGGCGTTTTTGTTTATGGGGCTGCATCACGCGGAAGATGAAATGACAAATTGTAAGGAAGACGCGGACGGAAACCGATGAGCGCAACAGTGGGGCACGAGAAAATTGGCGCGGTGCAAGCGGAAGCCGAGCGCTGGAGCGCCGAGGAGGTCCTGCGCTGGGGCCTCGCGGAGTTCCATCCGCGTGCGGCCATCGCGTCGAGCTTCGGCGCGGAAGACGTCGCGCTGATCGACATTGCCGTGCGGGTCCGCCCGGACATTCGTGTATTCACACTGGACACGGATTTCCTTTTCGCGGAAACCTATGAATTGATCGACCAGATCGAGAAAAAGTACGGAATCCGCGTCGAACGTGTGAAGTCCCTGCTGACGCCGGAAAAGCAGGCCGAGCTGCACGGACCAAAACTTTGGACGATCGACCCAAATAAATGCTGCGAGCTGCGCAAGGTCGAGCCGCTCAAAGCGAAGCTCGGCGAATTGACGGCCTGGGCGACCGGAATCCGCCGAGATCAAGCCGTGACGCGAGCGAACGCGAAGAAAATCGAATGGGACGAAAAATTCGGCCTGGTCAAAATGAATCCGCTGGCGGATTGGACCTGGGAAAAAGTTTGGGAATACGTTCGCGCGCACAACGTGCCCTACAATCCGCTGCACGAACAGAATTATCCGAGCATCGGCTGCACCTACTGCACGCGCCAGGTACAGCCGGGAGAAGACCCGCGTGCCGGGCGCTGGTCGGGCTTCGCCAAGAAAGAGTGCGGGCTGCACGCGCCGGAGTGACGGCCCGGGAGGATCGGGTTAAAAAAGATGAGTTTATTTCCCATGTTTATAAAATTGGATGGCCGCCGATGCCTGGTTGTCGGCGCTGGAACCGTGGCCGAGGCAAAGATCGAGAGCCTGCTGGCAACGGCAGCCTCGGTGCATGTGGTTGCTCCGAAAGCCACGCCCAGGGTGCGCGAATGGGCGCGCGAGGGCCGCATCGAATGGGAGGCGCGCGAATACGGGCTGGGAGACCTCTTGGGTGTGTTCCTGGTTATCGCGGCGACAGGGTCTCCTGCGTTACATGATGAAATTTACGCAGAGGCGCGGCGCCGCGGTGTGTTGTGCAATGCCGTGGACGAGCCCGAACGCTGCGACTTCTATTTCCCTGCCGTGGTGCGCCGGGGAGAGTTGCAGATCGCCATTTCGACGGGCGGGTTGAGCCCCGCGCTCGCGCAGCGGCTGCGAAAAGAATTGGAACAACAATTCGGTCCCGAATGGGAGCAGTGGGTGGCGAAGCTCGGACAGACTCGCGAGGAATTGCTCAGCATTCCCATGCCGCCGGAGCAAAGGAAACGGTTGTTGCACCAGTACGCGAGCTTGGATCCAGAGCGAGGATAGTGTGCCGAACAATTGCGTGACAAAGTTGTTGGCATGTATTCAAGTCGTACGATTTAGCTAGCCATATTGAGTATGTTTACGTTCGCATTCGACGCCGGTGGGGATGAAAGCCAGCCGGTACTTACGGTCGCAGGATTCGTGTCCTCTGAGAGAGACTGGGATTTGTTCAGCGAAGAATGGGAACAACGGTTGAAGCAAGATGGCATTGAATACTTTAGGGCCGTTGAATGGGCTCAACGGCGAAAGCAATTTGAGGGTTGGGACAATCAAGAAGGTAGGAGGAAAAAGATTGCTTCTGATTTAATGACAATCCTCAAGAAATACGCTTACAGACAATTCGGATGCACCGTAATCAATCGAGAGTTCCAAGGGATTGACGAGAACCTGCGAAGCGAGTTTCGCCTTGGCGCTTACAGCTTAGCCGGGAGAACTTGCGCCAGGTTCGTGAGAGAGTGGGTCTTTAGGGAGAGAATAAGGAATTATGAAATGGTCTTTGAGATGGGCGATAAGGGGCAGGGCGACTTACAACATCGACTTGTTCAAGACATGGGATGGGTACCGCGATTTCGGCCCAAATAAAGATACTACGTCAGAGAACGGGACTATCAATCGAAGGTTCGCTCCGCTGCAAGCGGGTGATTGGCTTGCTTACGAATTGTCGCGGCTAGTAAAGTCCGTGGATCAAGGTCCGGTTTCGTTTGAGGAATTAAGATGGCCAATGAAACAGTTTTACAGTATTTCCGGAGTTCCATATTTCTACACTATTGAAAACACCCATCAATTAGAGAAGTTGATCAAGTCCTCCAAAGAGCTAGCAGAGTGGACCGCGAACCTTAGAAATGTCCTTCAAGGGCCCGATCCATAAACGGAGAAGGAGTGCAAGAAGGTCTCCGACGCACAAAGAAATTCGGTTTGGCAATTCGGGCGCATGACGCTAGAGGAAATGCAATCAAGATGTCCGGAAAAGTCTATCTCGTAGGAGCCGGCCCGGGTGATCCGGAGCTGCTAACGCGCAAGGCGTGGCGCGTGCTGCAGTCTGCCGATGTCGTCTTGCATGATGACCTGGTTTCGGAAGAAATCTTGCGCGTTTTACCGCGGGCAGCACAAGTAGTGAATGTGGGAAAGCGCTGCGGCGCGAAAGGGATTTCTCAGTTTGAAATTAATGAACGGATGGTGAGTTTGGCGCGCAGTGGAAAAATCGTTGCGCGGCTCAAGAACGGCGACCCGTTGGTGTTTGGTCGAGCAGGAGAGGAAATGGAAGCGCTGCGGCAGGCAGGGATCGAGTTCGAGGTGGTTCCCGGGGTGACGGCGGCACTGGGCGCTGCGGCTGCGGCGCAGATTTCGCTCACCGACAGGCGGCACGCTTCGCGCGTCGTGTTCGTGACGGCGCACCGCGCGGGTGGAACAGGGCTGACCAACGAGCGGCACATTGCGAATGACACTACTTACGTAATCTACATGCCTGGTAATCGTTACACGGAACTTGTCGAGGAATTGCGAGCGGCGGGGATCGGCGCGGAAATTCCGTGCGTCGTGATTTCGCGCGCGACAACCAAGGACGAAACGATCTACCGCACGACGGTCGGGAAGTTGCCACAATCTCCGGGAGCGGCAGCGCCATCCCTTCTGATTGTCGGGTCCGTTGTGGGCCTGCCGGCAGACGAAGAAGCGCGAGAGGAAGAGCTATCAGGCGAGTTTCGCTCGGAGATTTTAAGTCTTGCGATGCAGCATCCATTTCATGATTCCTACGGGAGGGGCGATTTTGAATAAGGTACCGCATCATAGAGTGCGAGTGGGAATACTAGGCGCGACCGGAATGGTCGGCCAGCGTTTTGTCCAGTTGCTGGAGAACCATCCGGGGTTCGTCGTGACGGCGCTGGCGGCGTCGGACCGTTCGCAGGGAAAGCAGTATGGCGAAGCCTGTACGTGGCGGCTGGTTGGCGACATGCCCGCCTTCGTGAAATCGATGGTGGTGCAGCCGCCACAGCCGCCGCTCGATTGCGATGTGGTGCTCTCCAGCTTGCCGTCGGATGTCGCGCGGGCCGCGGAAGAAACCTTCGCGCGCGCCGGGTATCCCGTGATCAGCAATGCGTCCTCGTTCCGCATGGATGCCGACGTTCCCCTCCTGATTCCTGAAATTAACGCAGACCATCTGGACGTCCTCACCCGGCAGCGCAAAGAGCGGGGTTTCAGCGACGGCTACATTGTCACGAACCCGAATTGTTCGACGATCATCATGGCTTTGGCGCTTGCGCCGCTACACGCGCGATTCGGCATCGAGGCGGTTATCGCGACGACGCTGCAAGCGGTTTCGGGCGCCGGATATCCGGGCGTGCCATCGCTGGACGTGGTGGACAACGTGATCCCATTTATCGACGGAGAAGAACCGAAGATCGAAAGCGAGACGCGAAAAATTCTGGGAAGCATCGGGCACAATGGATTCGAGAATGCTCCGTTCGCTGTGAGCGCCCAATGCCACCGCGTAAACGTCGCCGACGGACACGTGGTGGCTGTGCGCGTGAAGCTTGCCAAACGCACAAGCATCGAGGAAATTCGCGAAGCGCTCTCCGCATACCGCTCGGTTCCCCAGGAACTGCGGCTGCACTCCGCTCCCGAGCATCCCGTCATCGTGCGCCATGAAAAAGACCGCCCGCAACCTCGCCTGGACCGCGACGCGGGCGGCGGCATGAGCGTTACTGTCGGGCGGCTGTTCCCGGACAGCGTACTCGACTACCGGTTCGTCGTCCTCGGGCACAACACGATTCGAGGCGCGGCCGGAGCGGCGATTCTGAACGCGGAACTGCTGCAGGCTCGCGGCCTGCTCGCCGGGAAAACGGCGCAGGAAAAAGTTACGGCCCGCACGGAAGTGAGAGTTCGATGAGCCGGCCGATCCAGGTAATGAAGTTCGGCGGCACATCTGTCGGTGACGCCACACGCATTCGCAGCGCGGCCACGATTGCCGCGGAAGCTTCGAAGCAACGCTCCATCGTCGTGGTGGTTTCCGCGATGTCGGGGGTGACGAATACCCTGATCGCCGCCGCGGGAAAATCCGCAACCGGCGATGAAGCCGCTGCGGAAGCACTTACCACTGCGCTTAGAACAAAACACCAGGAAGCAATCGGGGCGTTGATTCCAGACGGCGAAAAACGGCGAGAGTTGCGCTCCGAAGTGGATGCGTTGATCGAGAGGGCGGCGAACTATTGCCGGGGATGCGCGCTTCTCGGGGAACTATCTCCGCGCGCGCTCGACGTGATCGCCGGTTCGGGCGAACAGTTGACGGCGCGAATTGCGGCCGCCGTGCTCCGCGAAATGGGGTGCCACGGCATCGCATTCGACGCGACGGATTTGATTGTTACCGATGATGTCCATGGCGGAGCGCGCCCGCTTGCTGCTTTGACGCGTGAGAAAACGCGGGCGGCGCTCGGGCCGCTGCTCGAGGCGGGGGGGATTCCGGTCGTCACCGGCTACATTGCGGCGACGGCGAAAGGCATCCCCACGACACTCGGCCGGGGCGGATCGGATTTTTCCGCGACCATTCTGGGCGCCGCGCTTGACGCGCAGGAAATCATCATCTGGACCGACGTAAACGGCGTATTGACGGCAGACCCGAGGATCGTCCCCGATGCCGTCACGCTCGAAGAAGTTTCCTACATCGAGGCGGGCGAGTTGGCATTCTTCGGCGCGAAGGTACTCCATCCGATGACGCTGCGCCCGGTGATCGAAAGCGGCATTCCCGTATGGATTCGCAACAGCTTCGAGCCGCATAAAGCGGGAACCAAAATCACACAGACGGCCCGTCCCTCGGCGCAGTGCGTGAAGGCCGTCACGGCGACGCGCGACGTTGCACTGATTACCGTGGCCGGACCGGGTATCATCGGCGTGCCGGACATCGCGGCGCGCATATTTGTGGCCACGGCTTCGGTTCGCGCAAACATCGTGATGATTTCGCAATCGTCCTCGCAGGATAGCATCTGCTTCGTCGTGCAGGCCGCCGACGCTGTACGCACGGAGAAGGCGCTGCGCGACGCGTTGTATGAAGACGTGCACCACCACGAACTCGAGCATGTGACCGTCAATCGAAACGTGGCCGTCATCGCAGCGGTCGGAGAAAACATGGCCGGAACTCCCGGCATCGCCGGGCGCGTTTTCAGCACGTTGGGCAACGAAGGAATCAATATGATCGCCATTGCGCAGGGTTCCTCGGAGTACAACATCTCCTTCCTGGTGGAAGCGAGCGGCATGGAGAAAGCCGTCAAGGCGCTGCACCGGACCTTCGGCCTCGGCCAGGCGGAATCGCGCGAAGAGGTGAGTACCGGCGCGCAGGCCACCACGAAGAACGTTTGACACGTACGAATTCTGCAAATTTGAACTCTTCACTGTCCCAGTAGCACAGGCTTCACAGGTTGCGGAAATATGCGTATCCGGCCCTTCAGGGGTTAAAACCCCTGAAGAAAACGCAGATTTTATGTCGTGCCTAAAGGTACGACCCACAAAACTTAAGACTTTTTCCGCAATCTGTGAAGCCTGTGCTACTCAAATCCGCCCTCCATTTCGACTCACCTCAGCGCGTCAATCTGACATCCCACCGAAGGGTTCCCGTTTCCGCCGGCAGTTATTATTAACAGACAAGGTAAAAATTATAACTCTGGCTTTTGCAGAGGTAGAGGCGTAAGAATAGCGGCTATATCCCTTCCCTGAGGGCAGTCAGTTCGCGCAAGTGCCGATGACTGGAGGACCAAATGAATACAGGAACCAGCATGACGATCCCAAAGCGAGGCGACCGTGTGGGTATTGCC
>Ga0137395_10001558_pt1 | contig 10684 bp, 7 predicted proteins | sample czobulk216metaG_FD_108283 | JGI IMG/M metagenome (GOLD analysis project Ga0137395, IMG submission 108283) | Vadose zone soil microbial communities from Angelo Coast Range Reserve, California, USA - czobulk2.16 metaG | ecosystem: Environmental > Terrestrial > Soil > Vadose zone | place: USA...
CATACTCTTCAATTGCGTTAAAAGCAGCTTCGGTGTTGTTGCCAGCGCTGCGTCGAGCCTGTTCTATGTTGGCAGCAGTGCGGAAAGCTTCGCTTTCGGCAGCGTAGGGTTCGGCGGCCATGCGTGCCAGTTTCTTTTTGATCAGGCCAAACTCGTGCAGAAACTTGCCAAAAGCTTTACGCTCGGTGGTATATGCAGCAGCAAGGTTCAGGGCATTACGTGAGCCAACTGCAGCGCCCGCTCCCAATTTCAAACGTCCAATATTGAGGATGTTGAAAGCAATTTTGTAGCCTTTGTGAATCTCACCTAGCAAGTTCTCTATGGGAACTGTGGTGTTCTCAAAGTAGACCTGGCGAGTAGAAGAGCCTTTGATGCCCATCTTGCGCTCTTCCGCGCCTGTCGAAATCCCAGGCCAGCTCGCCTCGACAATGAAAGCCGAGGGCCTCTCGTTGCCGATACGCGCAAAAACGATCATTAAGTCAGCGAATCCTGCGTTCGAAATCCATTGCTTTGTTCCATTCAAAATGTAGTATGTACCATCTTCAGAAAGCTCCGCGCGGGTGCTTAATCCCATCGCATCGGAACCAGCGCCCGGTTCGGTCAGGGCATAGGCAGCGATCCATTCGCCTGAAGCCAGTTTCGGCAAATAATGTTGTTTTTGCGCTTCGGTTCCGTAGAAGACGATCGGCAGAGTTCCAATAGTCGTATGCGCACCCACGGCCGTGCCAAACGAACCTTCGCGGAACTCCGAGGCCACCAGGGCGCTGGTCAAGAGGCCAAGTTCTGCCCCTCCGTAAGCCTCTGGTACATCAATACTTAAGAGACCTTGTTCACCTGCTTTCTTCAATAGACTCGGCATCAGGCCAGGTTCCTGGTGATCGATGGCCTCCACATTTGGCAGAACTTCGCGTTGCGCAAATGTTGCGGCTGACTCTGCAATCCAACGCTGCTCCTCGTCGCGCTGCTCCAATGTAAAAATTTTGTCGGCGCTTTCACTGACGGGTGTCGTGAGAAATGCTGTCCCGACTTCCGTAGGTTTCATGGTTGTTGACATGCTTGTTTTTTCTCCCTGAATTAGAATGGTTTGAATGTTTCTCTGAGTTCTCGTTTTAAAACTTTGCCAATGAGCGACTTTGGTAGACTCTCACGAAACTCGATAAACTTAGGCACTTTGTACGGGGTTAATTCTTTCTTACAATACGCGATGATATCATCGCGAGTGTCGTTCGATGCCTCAATACCTGGTTTCAAGACAATGACGGCAGCCACCGTTTCGCCGCGATACTCATGAGGAATTCCAATCACTGCTGCTTCCTGCACAGCAGGGTGCAGCAGCAACACTTCCTCAACTTCACGCGGGTAGATGTTAAAGCCACTGGCTTTAATCATGTCCTTGGAACGATCAAGGACGTAAAAGTAGCCCTCCTCATCCATTTTCCCAATATCACCCGTATGCATCCAGCCATCAAAGAAGATTGAAGCTGTCTCATCCGCGCGATTCCAGTAACCTTGCATGATATTTGGGCCTTTCAACATTATTTCGCCCTCCACGCCAATGGGTGCAGGCTCCAATGTCTTCTGATCCAGGATGATGGAATCCACTCCCGGTAAAGGTAAACCAACACTTCCATCGCGTATATCACCATTCAAGGGGTTGCAGTGCGTGACAGGCGCGGCTTCACTCAAACCGTATCCTTCAACCAGCTTGCCACCGGTTACTGCTTCCCAGTCCATGCGCACCTTAGCAGGCAAGGCCGATGCACCGCTGATACAATACTTGATCGAACGCAGATCTGCGACATGTTTGCCAATCTCACGCATGATCGCAATATACATGGTGGGGATACCAGGAAGTTGCGTCGGATGGTAACGCCGGATAGCCTTCACCACTTCTTTGGACTTGAATTGTGGCAAGAGCACCATGGTTGCAGCTGAGAGAATTGGGTAGTTCATGCCGACGGTCAAACCATACGAATGGAAGAAAGGAGCTACACACAGAACCACCTCCTCACCTTCACGAGCGTTGGGATTCCAACTCCGTGTCTGGATCACATTCGACAGGAGGTTGCGATGCGTTAACATTGCGCCCTTAGAAAGCCCGGTCGTACCACCCGTGTACTGAAGGACTGCAAGGTCACCAGCAGATGTTGGCACAGGCAGATTGAATACCTCGATACCACCCTTCGTATGCGAAGCCAGCATATCACTCATCACATGCAACATCTTATCTTCATGCAACTCCTTTTCAGTCAAAGGAGGCTTTGGATGATGGGCACGTAGTTGACTAAGAGGATAAAGCCTTTGCAGTATTGGAGGCAAGTAATCGGTAGGACTTGTAATAATGATATGTTCCAACGCGGTTTGCGCACGTACAGCACGCACAATGGGATAGAACATATCGAGCATCACGATAAAACGCGCACCAGAATCCGCCAGTTGGTATTGCATCTCACGCTCAGTATAGAGTGGATTGGTGGGTACAATCACCGCTCCAGCGCGCAGCGCGCCGTAAAAAGCGATGGGAAACTGTGGTATGTTAGGTAACGCAATAGCAACGCGATCACCCTTTTTTATACCCAGGCGTTGTAGCCCGGTGGCGAAGCGATTAGCCAGGGAAGAGAACTGTGCATACGTCAGCTTTGTCCCATAGTAGATGAAAGCGGTATGGCCTGGATAGCGGCTGACGGCTTGATCCAACAGCCAGGTCAGTGGATGATCTGGAATGTTGAGTTGGGCAGGTACTCCCTGCTCATAATGGCGGATCCATGGACGAGCAAAATCGACGGGAGGGTTTTGCTCTGCTTGAGGATTATTGATTACTGATTGGTCGGACATTACCGAATACCTTTTCTTTGAGATGCAATAACTGCCAAAAACTCCCCGCACTTTCAATTATAAAGTGCTACTATTCATAATACCACGTTGCCAGCTAACAAAAACCTTGTATAATGAGCATATAGCTAACAAAGTAATCACAAATTTGAAGATGAAAGGGCCTTGCGCGCGCCAGGTATATAGATGGCTATAAGCAATCTTTCTGCTTTTGCACAACTGATAACCGGGTATCGCCAACAGAATGGCATGTCACAAGGGCAACTTGCGCAGGCCACCCGGCTTTCGCGCACCTACATTTACCATTTAGAGGCAGGAATGCGCAGCAATCCGTCTCCACATGTCGCGCAGAGTCTCGCACGCGCACTTGGGCTTCAAGGGGAAGAGAGGCGGCAACTTTTCAATGCCTTTACGAGCCTGACAGGTCAGCCAATAGACGATGAGCAGCCTGTAAGCGAACTGCTTGATTTCGGCGAACTGGCTGAACTACTTGTCCATAACACCTCCTATCCGGCACACTCGCTTGATCGGCTCTGGTTCATGCATTCCTGGAACGAGGCGGCGATTACGCTGTTTGAGGTACAGGAAGAGATAGCAGGAAACGCGGAGCGTCACCTTCTTGAATTAGTTTTTGATCCACTACGAAGGAAGCATTACCGTGGATGGGAGGACCTTGCACGCCGCCTGGTGAGCGATTTTCAGTACAATACACGCACGATTACCCATCTGCCGGAATATAAGAAGCTATGGAACCACTTACGTGAGTTTCCCGATTTCCGGCGCATTGCATCAGCAACGTATGCCGAAGCCAAACCTGCTCCATCATTTACATTTCAGATACAAAATAGCAAACTTGGCCGTTTAACTCTGCGCACTGCAACAACCGTTTTTACAGGCATCAATAGTTATTCGATGGTGAGTTACGTACCCGGAGATCAACACACGCTGGAGATTTACCGCAAGTATAAGTGGCAGCCGGGGTAAATGAACTGGCACATGCTCCAGGCTTGTTACTGGGCCTTGTCAGGCATTTTCAAGGATGCGAGCAAATGCCTGGATATAGCTTGAGTCAGCGCATTGCTTTCGGAGCATCCAATACTCTGCTCCCCAAAAGAGGTACGCATACAGAGAGGCTTCTTGTTGAGACCAGCGCGCGCAGGTGTTATAGTTGTTGATGACTTGTTCCGGCAGACAACTATACATTCGCTGTTTGTCTGGATTGGGGGGGATCGTCACCGTCTCCCACGGCTCTGCCTGTCCCTCAGAAATCATGAGTTTTTGTCCATGCGTGTGGGTCCATGCGAACAATTGCTTCCGTCTCCGTTGCTGCCAGGGACTCTTACTTCCATCCAGATACAGTGTTTTTGTCCCAACGGTCATCAGTGCGTGACGCGGGTAGTAGTCGATCCCTACAATATCTGCCATGTGTTGTGCGACTGCGAGTGAGTCACCCTGATCGCGCGTCTTCCACCATTGGGAGAGACGCACCGGCAAAGAGGTAGGCAAAAAGCCGTTCATCATAATCGGTCTGGTGGGATCGGCTTTTCTGACTGCTTCAACTTCTTTTTCGACAAAGGCAACATCTAAACGCCAGGTGTGTTCTACCCCAAGTGGATCAACAGCTTCGTGTTCAAGTTGCCAGGCAACAATACCTTGACGATGTTTATACCGCTCCACAAGACGCGTGATGAATTCTGTCGCGGCCGTCAGCAGTGATGGGTAAGCGGACGGCTTGATGAGAGAATGTTCTGGGAATGGGCTCCTCAGATGGTGGGCTGGCACAAAAAAATCAGGATAGCTAAAGGTTTTCAGGGGGCCAACACACAGAATAATGTGCTTTCCTGCTCGTTCGGCGGCATCGACCTGCCAATCAAGCTCATCAGTATGGAACAGTCCTGGTTCAGGTTCCATACGATTCCAATAGGCCCCCAATCGAATGAGTTGAAACGGATAAGTGAGCAATGTTTGCAGGGTTGTGCGCGCATCTAATCCAAGTGCGGCAACTTGCGGTGAGCGAAAGCTAATACCGAGCAGTGTTGAACGACGAGGTTCGATAGGTAGATGCTGCCACACATCTGTCAGGGGTTGTGTTGCCTGCTTCAGCCGAACTTCTAACGCTATCGGTAAAGTAAGGAAGCTGGCAGCGCCAACACCAAGAGCAATGGTTCGCAAGGTCTTGCGTGAAGTTTTTTCTGTTTTCTGCATGTGAACTAACTCACCTCAGCAAAGTATTCAAAAAGCAACATGGAAAAGAACTTCTCCCCATTTCACTGAAGAGATGCCTGGAACACACGATGAAATAGATTCGATTGGAAAAGCATTTCGGGATCATACAGCTGCTTGAGTTGGAGAAATGCTTCAACAGCAGCATCCCCAACACTCCGGCGATAGAGGGTATGTGTGAGAAGAGAGTCTTTAGCAAGGTAGAACCTTCCTCCTGCCACGATCACAAGATCCATCAACTCCCGCAGCATATTGTGCAGCCTTTGCACTGTCTGAGGGACAATTTGATAATTGACTTCTAGCGAGAAGCCATCTACCTGATAGCTGAGAAGGAAGGGATCCTGTCGATGCTGTTTTATTACACACCAGAGTGGCATGAAATTGTTCTCTTGTGAGCATCGCACTATTTCCTTAAAAAGAACCTCTGCCTGGCTACGCGGGACAAATGCCTGAAATGTTTCGGTTCCCTGAGGGAGAAGTGTTCGATAACCCGTAAACGCTGCTGGTGGATAGTATGTATAGTGAAACAGAGATCTTTGTCGAATTACCTCCCTGTCCCACCATTTGCTCCACCAGTATATCACACTATTTGCGATGCGCACACCACTCTTCACGGCTGGCCGACATATCTTGCCGGCACATCGAGCAAATCCCCTCGTGAGCTGATCTGGTATACGTGACGATTGAGACTGTGTAGTCCCCCGATTTATCGCGGGGAACTCCTTATTACACACGTCGCTGAACTTTGTACAGGTGACGATCCCCCGACCCAAATAACGTCCTCCAGCGAAGCCATCCACCCAGGCTTCCAGGAAATCTGCCGACTGCTCTTCCTGAAATATCGTAAAGATCTCGCCTAATGAGGCGGCTGACCGTACAAGAACATCTACACTCCCTGAAGTGATGCGCTGTAGTTGTAACGTAATAGAGGTGATAATCCCTAATAAACCGGCGCTCCCCACAAGTGCCTGGAAAAGCTGAGGATTGCTCTCGGGCGAAAGGGTAAGCACTTGTCCAGTAGCCAACAGCACAGTAAGGGACAGAAGGTGTTCGCCAAAAGAGCCGCATTTCCAGGCATTCTTCCCGTTCACATTCATGGCAACACATCCGCCAATGGTGGCATCCGCTGTGGATGGGGTAACTGCCGGCCACCATCGATCAGCCAGGGCGACATGAACCATATCGCGCAAGGTCACTCCTGGCTCAACTTGCATAATTCCTTGCTCAGGATCCCAGGAGAGGATACGGCGCATGCCCGTTACGTCGATGATGACCCCATTGGTATTCAATGCTGCATCCGTATAGCTATGCCCTGTGCCATGCGGAATCACCGATAGGCCCCGTGTTCGTGCAGTAGTGAGCGCATGCATGATTCCAGCTATATCCCGTGCCTTGAAGACGTAGCAAGGAGAGAGTTCCGTCATACTCCAGTTCATGACGCAATCCTGATCCCATGGCAGAGTCATGCCATTACCTTCCTATTGTTTATTAAGTGCTGAAATCCCCGCACTCTTGCGAGCTGACGATCTCAGAAAACATTTTCGCTCCAGAAAAGAGGGTCTCTAAGAAATAACGACGGAAGTTCAATCAGTCTTATTTCTTAGGCGGTCATCTCAGCGAGGTCCTGTCCCTCATGCCCGTCGTAGGCGCTATCGACACTATAGCCTTCATGGGCCAGATTTGATGCCAGTGAGCTATTGAGACGATGGTTATCTTCTATAACAAGAATACGCATTGCAAAGCTTCCCCGATCTTTACTTAACGATGATTGCTCTTCCCTGATGATCGCATATCAAGATGACAAATCGATGACAAAACGCGCAGGGAAAGTTCAGCCATGATCGGCACTTTCACGACCGCTGGCACCTTCAAACTCTACTGCACAGTCCATACCGGCATGAACCTGACCGTCATCGTACAGTGAGAGGATGATCTATAGGGAGATGAGACCGTTGCTGGTGCTCGAATGGATCGATGGCATCAAGATCAATGACCATGTATATGCATGACGCGACCAGCTATGAAATGTGCTCAAGGATCACGTCGCGCAACCAATCCCTGTTGCCAGGCATAAACCGCAGCCTGTGTGCGATCCATCATGTGGAGCTTACTCAGGATATTGCTGACATGACCCTTGACCGTCTTTTCGCTAATGACCAGTTTACTGGCAATTTCGGCATTGGAGAGTCCATCCGCTATCAGGCGTAATACCTCTAATTCGCGATCACTTAGATCGGTAAAGAGATTCGGCGTATCTCGTCTTGCACCACGCAGTTCCTGTACCACACGAGCAGCGACCCGTGGATGTAATACGGATTCACCTCGCGCTGCCATGCGTATCGTATCGGCTAATTCGTCTGGCCCCACATCCTTTAAAACATAGGAAAGCGCGCCAGCACGTAGCGCAGGAAAAATGTATTCGTCTTCATGATAGGAGGTGAGCACGATAATCTGTGTATGCGGACTGACCTTCTTGACCTGGCGCGTCGCCTCTACACCACCTATACCAGGCATAACGAGGTCCATGAGCGCGACATCAGGAACGAGTTCTGCCGCCATACGAACAGCAGTCTCGCCAGAGTCCGCTTCGCCCAGTACCGTGAGATCCGGTTGTAGCTCTAAAAAGGCTCGAATCCCTTGCCTTACAAGAGCATGGTCGTCAGTAATCAGTATGGAAATTCTATCAGTCATATCTGCCTCTTACCTTTGGATTTGCTGGGAAACTTCCCTCTTTGCATCTCCATCACCCGCAGTAGCTCTATCGACACCCAACCGATTGCAATATGCAACGACACGTGTCCCTTTTCCAGGTGTACTCTCTACCTGTACATTTCCCCCAAGGGCCTTCATACGCTCCTGCATTGAAAGCAAACCAACTCCCAGATGCCCTTGCCGTGTCGTATCAAAACCTTGACCGTTATCGGCAATCGAGAGTGTTACTGAATCATCAGTGGTCGTCAATATCATTTGCACCAGGGTGGCCTTGCTATGGCGAGCCACATTTGCTAAAGCTTCTTGCGCAACACGGAATAATGCCTCTTCTACAGTAAGCGGCAGCACCTGTGTGCTTGTACTATGGGTCTCCTGGGCACCTTCACCCTCTACACGCAGGTTGGCGACGATATTAGTTTGCTGTGTCCACTCGGTCGCCAGTTCGCGCAGTGCGGCAACGAGTCCCTTACCCTCGAGCGCCACGGGACGTAGTTCGCGAATCAGCGAGGTAAGTTCTTGTTGTGCCTGGTGTACAAGCCTTTCCGCTTCATTCAAACGTCCCTCAGCAGCATCGATATCACGTTTGAGCAAGACTTTGGTGGCCCCTATTTGCATAGAGACAGCAAAGATTTGCTGCTTGACACTATCATGCAGGTCACGAGCCAGGCGATTGCGCTCTTCTAATGTGGCGAGTTCTTGCCGCGCTTGGAGCAAATTCTGCAACTGTTCGGCCATACGGTTGAGTTGACGCGCTACCTGTCCCAACTCATCTTCCGAAGTGTCTTGTGCTAGTGCGGAGAAATCACCATGCCCCCACCTGTCCGCGGCAACAGACAACCTTGTAAGTCGTCGTGTAATGCCACGCGCAGCCACGTAGCCGAAAATCATTCCAGGGATCGCAGCAATAATAGTGACGATGATTACAGTAACAATAATGAAGCGTAAAAATCCTGATACCAGTTGGAATATATCTGGTTTGGCAGTTTTCACAACAAGCGCACCCACCAGGTGATTTTCTTGCCCTACAATGGGCGCTATCCCCAACACTGTGCCATCTGTTTCTGAAACAAACTTACTCGTTGTACCTTTTCCATCACTCAACACAGCGCCCAGGTTTGCACGGCTTTGTGGAGACAGTTGCGCCTGCAATAATGTATTTGAGGGCACAGGATGTGTACCAATAGAAGCGAGAGTCTTCCCTTGAGTATCTACCACGGCAAGAAAGAGAGGATAACCATTGAATGGCCCTTGATTGGACACATTGGGATAAATGATATGCAGTGCAGATGTCAGTTCCTCTGGATCAGGTGAACCGTGTACAAAGTATGGTGCGATTTGTGAAGCTTCTTGTTTGAGGCTGCCTGCGGCAATAGCTGAGATATTCAAACTGACAACTGTCAGTAGGACAGCGATAAGTAGTAATTCGACGAGCAGAAACGTCACCACTGAAGTAAATGTATAGGATAAGGTCAGTTTTCCTCGTAACCGATGGAAAGGTCGAGTGAAACGTTTCATGGACATAGCTTTTTCCCAATCACGTGAGGACATCCTTGTCCTCAGTATAGCATATCCAGATGCAAGGATTGGTTTTGAGGCCGCATGCGGCCTCAAAACCAATCCTTGCTCTATTATCTATTCATAACGTAGGACTTCTAGCGGACGGACACGCACCGAACCGTAGGCAACGAGGGCTGCCGTGAGCATCGCGAGCAGTGCCGAACCACCAACCAGGCTAATAACTATCACAGGCGACATACTGAAAGCAAGGTTGAAGAACAGAGTACCGAGCAAACTGACACCGACTGCTGCCAGCAGCGCAGCCATGAGCGCACCGACTGCACCTACGACGCCGTTCTCAATCATCACCTCACTCAAGACTGTGCTGCTGGTATAGCCCACCGACTTGAGGATACCCAGTTCGCGCCTTCGCTCTAACATCGCCAGGGCAACTGCGTTGGCGATAATGATCACACCGGCGATCAGCGAGAGCGAGGCAATCGCAATCAGCACATCCAGGATGTTATTGAGCATCTGTCCAATGTATGCGCCGATGTCAGCCAGGTTTTGCACGCTAGCATTTGGCACGATGTGCCCGAGTGTGTTCAGCGCGTTGTTTACCTGTGCCGGGTCAATCTTCATATACGTGACGGTGGTTGTGCCAGTTGTTGACAGGCTGAGTGCATGAACAGTAGCTGTTGAGGCCAGCACACCCCCTACGTGATCACCTGCGCTGCGAGCATAAACACCAACGACCGTTGCAGTCCTGATCGTCTTGCCATCCGCGCTGGCAAGTGTGATCGTATCGCCTGGTTTCAGGTGCATCTGGAACGGACCAGAGCTGGTCAACAGATCGCTAATCACCACGTTATTTGTGCCTGCATCACTTGCATTCAGGTTACGACCCTGCACAATCGTCGATGATGGCGCATGCTGCGACAGGTCATAGCCCTCCATCGTACTCAGGAAATTGATAGACTCCAGACGATCACGGCCTGTTGGCAACACTTGTTGCAATGGCTGTCCATTGATGGCAACTGGCGTTGTTTGTGTAAATGTATCTGTACGGGTCTTTGAGAGGCCCGGAACTGTCCCAAGCTTCGCTTGTAATGTTGTCGTATCTGTTCCAGATGTCATGGTGACGACATTGTATGTCAGGTTCTGCGCAAATGAGTTGCTAATCTGCGTTTGCAGATCTTGCCCCAGCGCCAGCACCAGCCCGATGGTGAAGACACCGATGAACAGGGCTACCATTGTTGTCGTCGTGCGGGTGCGCTGGCGACCAATATTGCGCAGTGCCATCTTCGTGCTGGCTTTCCAGGTGCGCGGTAACAGCACGACGACGATACCCAGCAGCGACGCAGCGAATAGCAGTATTCCAAACACAGGGATTACCAGGTACACCAGCACCGATGCAGCC
>Ga0137395_10001560_pt1 | contig 10676 bp, 9 predicted proteins | sample czobulk216metaG_FD_108283 | JGI IMG/M metagenome (GOLD analysis project Ga0137395, IMG submission 108283) | Vadose zone soil microbial communities from Angelo Coast Range Reserve, California, USA - czobulk2.16 metaG | ecosystem: Environmental > Terrestrial > Soil > Vadose zone | place: USA...
GAGCCACAGAACCTACATCCAGAATGACCGGACGAACTCATACTCCTCCTAATAGGACTTCATCATCGGCCGCATGCTGATATCAGTCACTTCCGCGGTGCGCGGCAAAGAGAGTGTGTGAATTACCATCGCGGCGATATCTTCGGGCTGCATTAAGCGCTCCGCAGGATAGGGTCTACCCTCTTTTTCAAAGAGCGCGGCCATGCGCGGGGTGGCAGTACGTCCCGGATAAACACTCAAGACGCGGATTCCATCAGCATTCACCTCATCGCGCAGACTGTCAGCAATCGCACGAAGCGCGTGTTGGGTTGCAGAGAATTGTCCAACGTTAGCCGGGGAACGAAGCCCTGCAGAAGAGTTGATGAACACGATCTGGCCGCGCTGCTTGCGCAACAGGGGCAGCAATGCCTGGGTAAGGGCATAGTGCGCGCGGAGATTTGAACGGTACATCAAATCAAACTGTGCGAGGGGTGCCTTCTCCAGCGGTCCATGAGAAATCGCGCCGCCACAGAGAATGAGAACATCCACGCGATCAAAATCGCGATGAATACCCTGCGTCAAGGCATGTATATCTTCGTCGAGAGTAAGATCCGCCGGACATACGTGACTTTGCGCGCCGTTCGCTCCGGATTCGCGGGCAACCGCATCAAGAATCTCGCGCCGCCGAGCTACCAAGCAGATTTCAGCGCCCTGTTTCGCCAGCGCTAACGCGATAGCTTTGCCGATGCCGCTGCTGGCTCCGGTGACAACGGCCAGTTGACCCTTCAACGAGTCCATGAGCTGTCTTCCATTCTAGACAGCCCGCCCACTCGTGACAGTCCGTAAAGTGTGAGCTACAGTTAGAGCGATGGCTTCGTCCGTCAAGCCATGGCATTGCAGCATATATTCCTGGCTGCCGATGTGAGGAGAAAACGCCGGGGGGACTCCAATTCTTTTTAGCGGAGCCTTAATTCCTTCAGCTTCAGCCAAGACTTCGGCGACGGCGCTACCCAGTCCGCCGAGTATGCTGTGCTCTTCAATTGTAAAAATGGCTTCCGTTTCGCGCGCAGCCGCCAATACAGCATCGACGTCAAGCGGCTTCAACGTATGCATGCTGAGGACTCGCGTTTCGATTCCCTTCTTGGCTAATCGTTCAGCCGCGCGGACGGTGTTCTGCAAAATTCCGCCGATTGAGATGAGTGTGGCATCCCGACCTTCGCGCATATGGATGGCTTTGCCGAGCTCGAAATTTATGGTTGAAGGATGAACGATTGGCTCACCCGCTTTGCCCAGCCTGACATAGCACGGACCGGTGTATTCGATGATCGCGCGGGTTGCGGCGCGGGCCTCGATGGGATCGCCCGGAGCCACAACTAGCAGGCCGGGTAATGCCCGCATCATCGCAAGATCCTCGACGGCGTGATGCGTGGCGCCCATGGCCCCGTAGGTGAAGCCGCCGCCAACTGAGACAACCTTCACATTCGCGTTGTGATAGCAGACATCGTTGCGGACTTGCTCCAGGCAGCGCAGGGTCGGGAAATTGGCGATGGAATAGGTGAGCGCGATCTTGCCGCTGAGCGCCATTCCGGCGGCCATGCCGGTCATGTTTTGTTCTGCCACACCGGCATTGAGGAACTGAGCAGGCAAGTGCTCCATGAAGGGAGTAACTACACCGAATCCCAAGTCACCCACGATCAGAACGATGCGAGGGTCTTGCTTGGCCAGAGCAAATAGTTCGTTTATAAACGCTGTTCTCACTGCGCTTGTTCCAGTTCTGCCAGGGCTTTGGTCATGTCCTCGCCGAGCGGCGCGCGATAGTGCCAGAGAAGCTTATTCTCCATGAAACTCACGCCCTTACCCTTGACGGTGTGCGCAACGATACAAGTCGGTCGCCCGGTCTCATAGGGCACTTGCGTCACAGCTTTTTCAATCGACGGCAGGTCATGACCGTCGAGTTCACGAACGGCCCAACCGAAGGCGCGCCATTTGTCGGTTAAGGGATCCAAATCGATCACGTCTTTGACGGCGCCCAGGCTCTGAATCTTGTTGTAGTCGATGAGGACGACGAGATTGTCCAACTTGTGATGTGGCGCGAACAGTGCTGCTTCCCAGACTGAACCTTCATCGCACTCGCCATCGCTGATGAGGCAGAAGATGCGGCTAGGTCGGCCATCCCTCTTGGCGGCAATGGCCATTCCAGTTGCGACGGGAAGCCCGTGGCCTAACGATCCGGTGGAAAGCTCGACGCCGGGCACATTTTTGTGCATCACATGGCCGGCGAGCGGGGAGCCATTCTGATAAAACGATTCCAGCTTCTCGACTGGGAAATACCCGCTCTCGGCCAAAACGGCGTATAGCGCGGAGCACGCGTGTCCCTTGCTCATGATGAATCGATCGCGATCGATCCAGTCCGGCCGCCGTGGATCGTAGCGCAGCGCCCGTCCATAGATTGCGGCTAGAAGATCGGCAGCGGATAAAGAACCTCCGACGTGTGAAGCGTTCGCTTTGCCCGTCATGCGAACGCAATGCTGCCGGATACGCTTTGCCAGCTCTGGAAGATTGACCTTGTTTTGAGGATCCATGATTTTTTGGTTCAGCCCTCACCGAGAGCGGCGAAGAAACGCTCATCATTCATGCGGCGCACTACGGCATCGAGCAGAAGAGCGGCCGGAGCTCCATCTGCAACGCGATGGTCAAACGTAAGACTAAGGACACAAGTATGACCGACGGTTACTTCATCGTTAAGCACAACCGGCCGTTTAGCAATTGTTCCTATTCCTAGAATGACTGATTGGGATCCATTTAGAATCGGGGTGAAAGCGTCAATGCCGTAGTTACCTAGATTGCTGATCGTTGCGGTGCCGCCGTCGAGGTCACCGGCATGCAATCGTCCAGAAAGGACCCGCTCCGTCAAGTTGCCAACTGTTTTCGCGATGTCCGGGAAAGATGCGGAATCGGCGCTCTGGACCACCGGAACAACCAAACCATTGGGAGTCGCCACGGCGAAACCCACGTTGATGTTCGCCAAGCGCAGAATAGTGTCGCCCTCGATGATGGCGTTCAACTCAGGGCGCTCTCGAAGTGCATCCGCCAGAACTTTGACGAAGAGCGCATCGTACGATGGCGTGCGGCTTAGCTTCTCTGCCAGCATCCGCCGAGCGGCAACCAAAATATCCGCCGGGGCCTCGCGGGTCAGCGTAGTCGATGCCGCGGTAGAAAGAGTGTCGCGCAGCCGTTGCGCCAGGGAACTACGCATTCCGGTCATCGGCAGTCGTTCGCTGGGTCGTTCGTCCGCTGATTTTTGAGGCCGTGACTGGCGGTTCGCAATTAGCGCTTGAATGTCAGCCTCAACGATGCGACCGCTCGGACCGCTGCCGGTCACTTGCTTAAGGTCAATGCCGTGCTGCGCCGCGATGCGTTTAGCGACTGGGCTGGCGCGTAGTGATCTGCCTCCATCTGGTTCGCTATTTGATGGGGCCGCCGGGGGAGTTCGGCTATCTGACGTCGCGCTCACAGTCGTGGCAGCGGGAACGGGCTCTCCATCTTGGAGGATGTAGCCCATCAGAACTTCCACTCGCAGGGTTGTTCCGACCGCAGCGACGGGGTGCAAAGTACCTTCCTCGGGAGCCGGAATTTCAAAAGTAGCTTTCTCGGTGGTAATTTCCGCAACCGGGTCTCCGGCACTCACCCGAGAACCCGCGGCGCGTAACCAAGCCGTCAAAACACCTTCTTCTGTGTACATTCCCATGCTTGGCATGACGATCGCTCGGGCCACTTGCGTCAGGCCCCACTTCCGAACAAGGAGTGGACGGCAGCTATGACATTGGCGGCGCTCGGCGTGTAATGTGCTTCCAAAACTGCAGCAAATGGGACGGGGCTGTCCGGTGCGGTGACGGTCTTGATCGGGGCGTCCAGATCGTCAAATCCTTTATCAGCCACACGAGCTGCGATGTCGCGAGCCATCGATGCCGTGGGAGTATCTTCATCAACCACAACCAGGCGGCGCGTGCGCGAAACAGATTCCAGGATTGTGTCCTCGTCGAGCGGTGAGATGGTTAGGACGTCCACAACCTCGGCGTCGATCCCCTCCGCTAGGAGGAGGTTCGCTGCCTCCGAGCAGATATGCGTCATTCGGCCAATTCCGCAGAGAGTGACGTCGCGGCCTCGGCGTACGATTTGAGCGCGGCCGATGGGAATGGTGTAAGGCTCTTCTGGAACCGCGCCTTTTGCACTTAAGCCCAAAAACTTGTGTTCCAAGACGATCACCGGGCCATTGTCGCGTATTGCGGCAATCGTCAACCCTTTAGCGTTATATGCCGTGGAGGGAACGACCACCTTTAGACCAGGTATATGAGCCAGCACGGAGTAGAGAGTTTGGGAGTGTTGCGCCCCCGCACCGCCGCCGTACGTTCGATTGTCGCCGCCACGCGTACCGTACGCAGTCCGAATCACCAACGGCAGATCCACCTGGCCACCCATCATGTAATGCATTTTGGCAGCCTGGTTCATGATCTGGTCGTAGCAGCAACCAATCAGATCGACAAACATGATTTCGACAATAGGGCGCAGTCCGGACATGGCCGCGCCTACGCCGGCGCCAAGGAAACCCATCTCCGCGATTGGTGTGTCTAGAATGCGTTCTGGCCCAAATTCGGTTATCAAGCCACGAGTGGCACGTAGTGGTCCGCCCCATGCGTCAATGAGGCCTAAGTGCGCGCGTCCTGCTCCTCCGGCGACATCTTCTCCCATTACGATGATAGTCGGGTCGCGGCGCATCTCCTGGCGAATCGCTTCGTTGATGGCCTGTCCAAAGCTCAGCTCGCGAACAGCGGCGGTAATCATTCCGCGTCTCCGTTGGGATCCGCGACGTACACTTGAGTAAGAAGTTCATCGGGATGTGGTAACGGGCTGGCTTCCGCGAAAGACACAGCCTCGTCAATTTTTTGGCGATTGCTGGCATCGAGGGCGTTCAGATCTTCTTCGCTGAATGATCCGCCATCCAGCAGTTGAAGGCGGAATCTGCGAATACAATCGCGCTCTCGCGCCGCATCTTCTTCCTGGTTTGTGCGATAGCGGTGAGTATCGTCACCTTGGTGGTGCCCATAGTAACGGTAGGTCATGCACTCGATTAACGAGGGCCCTTGGCCTGCTCGCGCGCGCTCTACCGCGGTCACTGTAGCCTCCCAGACGGCCAAGACATCCTGGCCGTCGACCGTCACGCCGGGCATGTTGTAAGCTGCCGCGCGGTCGGAAATATTAGGAACGGAAACCGCATATTCAACCGGGGTTGATTGCGCATAGCCGTTGTTCTCGCAAACGAAAATGACGGGTAGCTTCCAAATTGCCGCGAGGTTCATGGCTTCGTGGATCGCGCCAATGCTTGCCGCACCTTCGCCAAAGAACGACGCGGCTACTTGTTTCGTTTTTCGGACCTTTGCGGATAAGGCCGCTCCAACCGCATGAGTTGCTCCCATGCCGACGATCGGGTTTACTCCCAACATGCCGACACGAACATCGGTTATGTGCATGGAGCCGCCCTTGCCGCGATTGCTGCCGGTGGCCTTACCGTAAAGTTCCGCCATCATTCGATGTACTTCAACGCCCTTGGCGATGCAGTGTCCGTGGCCGCGATGTGTGGATGCGATCCAGTCTGTCGGTTCGAGCGCAGCGCATACGCCGACTGCGCAGGCTTCCTGGCCGGTATAGTAATGCACCGCACCGACAGGCACGCCGGTTTCAACGAGCCACTTTAGACGCTCTTCGAATTCACGGATGAGCGTCATGTGCTCATACATCCAAAGCAACTGCTCGCGCGAATGCGAGTCGTGGATGAGTCCTGTGGTACGGAAGGATAAATTCGCTTGGCTAATAGCCTTCTCCGGTGTGTAAATGTCAGTCCCGCTTGGATCGCGGACTGACCTGCTATCCTAAGTCTCTAGATCACGCTCGTTCAAGCGCACTACGGTTTTCTGCTCTTTTCCTAATCTCCAACGAACGGCGATAACACTCCACAATCTCTCCGACCTTTGTCCACACGCTGAGCTTACTCGAAAACCGTTGGGCGGGATCGATTGCGAACACCCATTTACATGTCCAAACGACGAGATTACGAAATAGGAATATAGGTATTCCTTCTATCTTATACTTCGTACTTTGCCGAGTATGGAACTGTAGAATATTAGACTTGCCTTTATTAAACCACCATTTCAGGAAATACTCCTTATTGATTCGATTGCTCGTCACCGGATGGAAGACGAGAGCTGAGGGTTCGTAGCGCAGTCGCTCTCCCCCAGATAACAACCTGTCTCCGAATTCCGTATCTTCGTTCCTGATTTCGCTGCCCGGTCGCGGACCCAAATCAATTCGAAAATAGCCATACTTCTCAAACATGTCCTTGCGGAAGGCCATGTTGGTACCGATGGGGGCTTCCTTGAGGCGACCTGCATTCGGACTCGGGTCGAATCCGACGAGGGGCCCGGCTGCGTGCCGGCTATCGGCCGAAAGCCAACGCGGAGGAGAAAATGTCCACTCAGGCATAATGCGGCCTCCAGCTCCCGCCCATTCGTCTTTGCTCAAAGCCGCAGTCAAATTGTGAAGCCAGTTCGGGTGTACCGTCACATCGTCGTCCATAAACGCTAAAATGTTTCCCCGCGCCTCCCGGATGCCGGAGTTGAGGGCGTATGATTTGCCTGGCTGTGCTTCAAAGAGATAGCGAAACCGACCCGGATGACGGTTGCAAAACTCCTGCGCTACTTTTCGTGTCTGATCGGTGGAATTATTGTCGACAACCAACACCTCCCACTCGACCGATTCTGGAAGGACAGACGCGGCAACGCTGTTCAATGCGGTATGAAGGCTCTGGTGGCGGTTATAAGTGCACAGGACAACGGTGATACTCATAGGCTTATGTTCCTTCGATTGTGTTTCCATGTTTATCGTCCTCACCCGCAGCAACCGGTTGCTCGTCACGCGCCGTTTTCGACGGTTTACGGCGCACGCTGAGTGTTCATGCGTGGACGGTCGTAAAGTCTTTTTACGGCCTGGGACCACCAGTGCCCTGCGCGCCTGGAGGCATTAAGCGGGTGGAAGAGGTGGGCAACCAAGTCTTGCAGTAATGAAAGGGCAAACAAGAATGAGTTTATTCGATATCCGAATGCCGCCAGCGTATCCTTGTGATATTGCCAATACCATTCCGACCGGAGGCGCAGGACGTTGTGCGCCAGGGTGCGATAATATTCTCGGCGTATTTCTTTCAATCTTCGCTGGTGCTCTGTCTCATCGAGAAATACTTTGCCGTATTTCAATAAAAGAGCAAACTTTCCCAGAATGATCACGTCGAATTTGTCTGCAAAACCCGAAGTCGACTCCAGACGTGGCCGGGTATAACTTAAGACTTGCTGGCAAAAACCGAAATCCGATTCTTTCAAGACTCCAAAACAGGCTTCGTGATCTGCGTGTAGGTGAGGCTGGTTGAAGAATAGCGGGCGCTTACGAATCAGGTCCGAACGCAACAACAGTGAAGTCATTGTCCCCAGTATGTATCCACCATTTCCCAGCAACTCTGTTCGGCACACCTCACTGCCCGGCACCAGGTAGACCGGATGGAGAGAGCCCTTCCACTTGGCGTTCCGAAATGCAGGGGATGTGGTCAGTACGCGACGGCCATCCATAGTGAAAGCACCGACTAATCCAACCGATGGATTCTCCTCGGCGACACGTACCATTTCTTCAATGCAAGTGGGGTACGGCCAGTCATCAGCGAATACAAATTTGCAATATTTTGATTCTGGCGAAATTTGGCGAATCGTGTGGTTATGGTTTTCAATAATCCGGAGAAATCGCTCATTGTCGACCACGCGAATTCGCCGGTCCCTTGCTGCATATTTTTGAGCAATTGCGAGCGATTCGTCCTTACTGCAATTGTTCACGATCGTGTAATCCCAATTGGTATGGGTCTGCCGAAGGACGCTCTTAAGGCATTCTTCGAGGTGGTCTGCGCCGTTGTACACCGGCGTTAGAATGCTAACCTTGGGTTGCAATTCCGCATTCATATTTTGTGCCGTTGACCTTTTAGAGTTGATCCCACAACCCAGATTGAAATCTTGAATTAGCGCATCGCCTGTTCTACATCTGGTGAGCACGCGAGGCCATTTTTCAGAAATACGTCGACCTCGACGGGCTCGAATCTCCCCATTTTTAGGCGACTCGGACCCCGGAAACGCGAATCGCGCGAAACTCGTTCTGCGAATTCACGATTATCCCGATTATCAAAGTCCTGTCGGTCCGTAGCTTGCCCCTCGAAGCCGGGCGCGGTTACGACAACTTCACTCTGTCCGATCAGGCTCATCACCTTTTGCCAATCCACTGGCCCCTGTTCGTAGCGCCACAACCATAAGGGTTCGTCGAAGCCATTTCTCTCTGACGGAGAGGCCCCCGCCACGAACCATGGATACAAGAGTTGTGGGGGATTTAAGGGCCGCCCCATTCCTAAGAATGCGATCTTGGGTTTCTCCAAAGAACAACTTTGCGCGATTTCCCGAAGCGGCTTCCAGTCCCATTGATCAAAACGAACCATGATTCGCCATGGAAGTCCGCCGTTGTAAAACCCAGGGTCTACAGGTTGCCGGTTCGGAAATACAACAGGGGTAATAATCATCAGCAATTGAGCAACAGCCAAAGTGCCAGACGCTGCCATCGCTGCCCGGGACCGAATCCACCCGGTCGCATCTGACAGAACACCGACGGCGATCGCAAAGGGGATGACCGCAGGGCACAAGTAGCGCAGTAGATGATTTGTGCCCGAAAGCTGTAAGGCCACGAGGGGCAACAAAGCAAACAGGCAAGCCAGTAGTACGGTCCGCTGGACTGGATTGAAACTCACTTCTTTCTTAACAAGGATTTTCCGCACCACAAGGACGATAACCAGGGCGATCAAAATACTGACACCAGGTCCAATCAAACTAAGTACCACCGTATAGAACCATTTTCCCCACGTTATGAAGGAAGGAGTTCCTAAAGAATTTCGGGGTTGTTCTCTTGCAAATTTGGCGTAACTAAGGGCAGGGCCCAGATTCTTGAGCCACCAAGGGGCTGCTAGGATGAACCCGAGCGCGCCTGCCTTAATAAACGATATCGTGGCTGAAGAGCTCAACTGCCGGCGCCGAGCAAAGAACAGGGTTATCAACAAGACGGGGGCGGCGATTAGTGCGAAAGAGCTCTTTGCCAAAAATCCAAGACCAATCGAAAGTCCCAACCCGATCCAGTCACTGCGAGGGTGTTCTGTATCGTCCTTCCAATAGGACGATACAAAATACAGCATCATAGACGTCGCCAGGAAGAAAGGACCTTCGGTACTGAAAAAAATGCTGGCGGAAATGACTTCAGGGGACAAACAAAATACTAAAGCGGCAAGCGCTCCCGCGACCGGGCTGGCAACACGTCGAGTCGTCAAGTAAACGAACCACGCGCTCACGCCCCAACAGGCCAGCGTCACGAACCTCGCTACCGCTGTGGAGAACCCAAAAGCAAGAAGGAAAGGCAGAGCGACAAGGAGATTTGCGGGAGGACGGCGAACGTCTCCGCCAATAAGAATTGAACCCAACTGCCGGAGGCTACCACTGTAAAGGTTGTGAATATCTCTCAGAACGTTGTCGAAATACAAAGCCTCATCCCAATGGATGCCATACGGATGGTCAAGTATCCAGCGAACCGCCGCGATTGTGATCGCGAGAACTACCAGGCAGGTAAACACGAAGGAATAGCGCTCCGCCGATCCGTATCCCTGCGTACTTGTTCTAACGCTTTCCGCTTTAGCTTTCGCAACAAGGCCGGTGGACATCGTAAGTTAGATCCTCGTTACTATAACCGCTGAAAAACCAGTACTTCCCAAGGCCATTCGGATACGTAACCTCAGGCTGGACTCAAACTTTTTTCTTCGACGGATGGAGTCCCCTTCAGTCCCCGAAGAAGATCCCAGTACACCGCTTTTTGTCCCATTACGTAGAACAGCATTAAGAGATAAACGCCAGCGAGAACAGTGGTTTCCAGAATCAGGCGCGGGAGATAAGACAAAGATTGGCCGAACAGGAATTGCGTTCCGACCGCGGGCACAGCCGCTATGATCCCCGAAATTAGCGGACGGCTCGCAGTGACCAAAATATCGCGGAAGGAGATTACGGTGCCATGTACGCACCATGCAATGTGCGGGAGCGCCCACAGCGTCATGACGGCGGAATAACCGAACGCAACTCCTTTGGGCCCATAAGGCAAGCCCAGGACGTAGCCCCCGATCATAAGAGGGGCAAGCACCAGCACAACTTTCAGGTTCCGGCCTATCATTCCAAGCGAAAAAGTCAGCCACGCCAGTGGGTTAATAAGCGCAAAGATTAGGATCGTCGGAGTCAACAATCGAAAGATGTCCACGACATCGGTCCATTTCGGACCGAGCAGGGCATGAATCAAATCATTGGCAAACAGGGCAGCGCCAATGGTGATCGGTATCGTCAGCGCCAAAACAAGTGAGTACCCCCGTAAGAAGTAGCTCTTAAAACGCTTCGCGTCGTCGCGGACTCGCGACAGTCCCGAAAACGCCACACCCCCGAATGCCGAATTCAGATTCTCGATGGGCAGGTTAGCGAGTTGATACGCGCGTCCATAAATACCGACCGAAGTCGCTCCCCAGAACCGGCCGAGCAGAA
>Ga0137395_10001561_pt1 | contig 10675 bp, 14 predicted proteins | sample czobulk216metaG_FD_108283 | JGI IMG/M metagenome (GOLD analysis project Ga0137395, IMG submission 108283) | Vadose zone soil microbial communities from Angelo Coast Range Reserve, California, USA - czobulk2.16 metaG | ecosystem: Environmental > Terrestrial > Soil > Vadose zone | place: USA...
AATGAACAGGTTTATTTGCCGAGCACAATAGAGAAATCAAAGATCAGCAGGAGCAAGAGCCGATACCTATGTTCCCAGCACGACCCTAACGAGCAGCCTGGAGCCCAAAACCGATCATTCGTTCGTTCTGGCAGATTTCCTCACAAGTTCAGAGCAGAGGTACATGAAGATGGGTTATCCGGTATGCCCGCTCGCATGGTTGCCGTGGTTGCGGGAGTTGCTTGAGATGCGCAGATCTCGAAGATGGAGTCCAGTTTGGCGACTTTCAATACATCCCGCACTTCCTCGGTGGGGTTCATCAGTTTGAGGTAAACGCCCGCGCCTTGCAGCGCGACCAAAGCCCCCATTCCCGCGGCGTCGATTGCATCGACCTGTGTAAGGTCAAGGATGAGATTCCTCGACTCCTGTTGCGCAGCCAAGCACAAAATAGTGGTTTCATCGCCGCGAACAATTTTCCCTTGGCAGCGCAAAACCACTGCTTCACCTAAATTTTCGACAGTTACCGTCAGCATTGTTCAATTCTCCTCGGATCCCGCGGCCCCAGCGGCCGCCGCTATTGTAGGCAAACAAAAAGCGAATATCAATACCATTCTAGCCATTGCCGCCAAAAAAGAAAACTCCAAGAAATGTAGTGTGGACTCACGTACACGATCCTTGGGGACAGAAAGGAGCCCTGTCTCTCGATCCAGCATTGCTTAAAATATCGAAGTGATATTATCGTCTTCTTGGTACGATAAATAGAGCCATTTTGCGTTCAACTCTTTGTACCAAGTGAGACTGTGTGCCTAAGACGGTTAGCTCTTTTGAACTCACCCTCCATGACCGTCAGCCTGATCAGACCCTAACCAGCTGGCTTTACGCGGAACTACGCAACGCCATTCTCGAAGGCAGAGTGGGGTCGGGAACCAGACTCCCCGCTTCGAGAGACTTTGCGCGCCTGCATCGGATTTCTCGCGGCACGGTGGTGAGCGTTTTCGAACGACTGCAAACCGAGGGATACCTGTGCTCACGGGTCGGATTTGGCACGTGGGTGAATCAGCAGATAGCGGGGACTAAGACTGTTCCCAGTGTGCCTTCCACGCCGCCCGCCTACGTCCGACGGGTGGTCTCAGCCTACGTCCGGCCCAAGGCTTTCGTCGGCCTCCGTATCACAAGAGGTATCCGCCCTTTTCAGATGCGAGACCCGTGTCTCGCCGAGTTTCCAGCGGACATTTGGGGACGTCTCGCGGCACGCCGTGCGCGAACCTTCAAATCCTGGTTGCAGGCAGAGGAGGACGGACGTGGATACCGCCCCTTGCGCGAGGCCATCGCTCATTATTTGGGCTCGTCCCGTGGCGTGAGATGTAGTGCCGATCAATTAGTCATTGTTTCGGGAGTGCAGCAAGCGCTGGATCTCCTCGCCCGCCTTCTCCTTCAGGAAAGCGATCCAGTTTTGATGGAAGATCCCGGATATTTCGGAGCCACCATTGCGTTCAATAATGCCCGAGCGAAGATCGTTCCGGTTCCGGTGGATGAGCAAGGGCTCTCTATCTCTGCTGGTCTGAAGATTTGCGCCCGTCCCAGAGGCGTGTATCTGACACCAGGACACCAGTTCCCGCTGGGGATGACAATGTCGTTGGAAAGACGAATGGCAGTTCTGAGATGGGCTTCGCGTGCTGGTGCGTTCATCATCGAGGATGACTACGATAGCGAATACCGCTTCGAAGGACGGCCCGTACCTGCCCTGCAAAGCCTCGATCGGACCTCAAGCGTGACATTCGTCGGGTCCTTCAGCAAGCTCCTATTTCCCTCATTACGCTTGGGATACTTAGTCCTGCCCCCATCCTTGGTTGATCACTTCCTGGCATTTCGGTATCGCACCGATTTCCGTTCTCTAGGTCTGGATCAGGCAGTGTTGTGTGACTTCATTGTAGGGGGCCACCTTGGGCGTCATCTACGAAAAATGCGCGACCTGTACGCCAGTCGCCTTGCCGCCCTGATCGAGAACGGAGATCGATACCTAAAAGGACTGCTCGAAATTTCCACCGTCAAGGCGGGCCTCTATACGGCAGCCTTCTTGAGGAATGCCATGAGTTCGCGACAAGCAGAAGAGGCGGCGACGGCGCACGGTGTTGACGCTCTGGCCCTGGACCGATTCACTTTCAAGCGCCCTGATCCCAAGGGATTGCTCCTTGGGTTCGCTGCCTTTGACGAAGTCAGTCTTCGCAAGGGCATAGTAAGGTTAGCCGCGGCCTTGGCGCCGAGCTAACGATCGTCGGGTTGTAACAAACCCGGCTTTGAGCCAGGGCAAAGAACGCGAACCGTTTGTTGGCAACTCGCGCTCTCACCAGCACCAGAACGCTTTCTCCTCTCATTCCTTTTCTCTGGTTAAGTGAGCGATGAACGCCGCCTTCCATGTTGTGCCGCCATCATCCGAGTACGATTCCTCGTAGCTATGCGAATTGGGGTGAAACCAAATTCGCGGTTTCGACAACTCATTTGTCTGAGTGCGTCTTCCTTGGACGCTGCTTCAGGTCCTTCAGGTCGCTGCTACGGCCGAGAGCCTGTTTGTTCGTCACGAGGTCGTCCAGGGAAATGAAGTTCACGGGAAGACCGAAGAAAGTGCTTGCGACTCTTTTTCTCCACGCATCGGGAAACTCGACGCCAGTGATTTCGGTCAGAACGTCAATCCTGACCGGCGCAATTCCGATCTGATAGACCACCTGCTTATCGGCGAATGTCTCCGCAGTAATCCCGTCATGCTCCAGGGGAGCCCCGAACTTTTTAAGCGCTCCGACCACCCGGAGGGAATTCTGGGGCGAGTTGTGTACCCACACGTCGAGATCTTTTGTGTAGCGCGGCTCTCCGTACTTCATGACCGCGAAGCCGCCGACAATCAGATATTCAACCTCGAACTCGTTTAAGAGTTGTAGCAGTTCTCTGTAGTGTGGGTTTTCTGCCATGGCTGATTTCCTCAGCTAATTCCACCATTTCCCATGCGGCAGCAAAGATGGCTTCATCTCCCTGCTCCTGCCAAAACTCGATATCGAATGAACGATCCGGGAAGCCACGTTCCACCAGTCGTGTTTTCCAGGCTGAATTTTGAGGAATACTCATTTCCCCTCTTCGAATCGGTCCTTAACGTTATCAGGATATCAGGCTGAACGGCCCGATTTTCTGTTCTGTTAAGGCATTTGGACTGCAAGTTGTTGGTAGTTTGGGATGGAGCCAAGATTCACCGTAGTCGCATGGTCTGGGATTTCGTACGCGAACAGGAGGGGCGGCTCTGGTTGGAGTTTCTGCTACCCTATGCTCCGGAGCTGAATCCAGTCGAGTACCTCTGGTCGTACTGGAAGCAGCATGAACTGCCCAACTTCTGCCCACAAAACCTTTTTGGCAACTGTGCCACTATGCCCGCAAGGTACTTCGTCGCATGCGCAGACGACCTACCTTCGCGACTGCGTTCTGGGTTCAGGCGGAACTATTCTGAAACAACCTCTTATGCGGACGGAGTAATGGAAGAAGAGCACTGTTGATTACTACTCCTTTGGCACCGGCTATTTAATCCCGACGTATATGTGCACCTGAGCATTCTGCGGGTCCGCTGCCCGTTGATCATAGACCTCAAAATCGGCTTGGTAGGCCCTGTTCCCTCCAGGTGCGGATTTGGGTACTGCCCAGATGCGGCTCCAAGTCTCAGGAACCACCTTCCCAACGAATCCTTTCTCAGAAATAAACACAGCATATCGCCCGGCTGGAACTCTCTGGGCTACCATCCCAGGAGGAACGTCGTCTGCCGAGCTTACCCTCGCGCCTGGTATGTAGGAGTACGCGCCATTCGCGTCGCTCTCATAATCGGTGTAGACGGCCAGAATCTTCGAATCAACCTTGTTGGGAATCTTGCTTAGCAGGCCTTCTTTCATGAAGCGATCCCATTGCTGTGCGATGACACCTTTCCCAGACATCTCCTTTGCGTTCGTAGTACGGGTTGAGATTCCGACCACGGTGAACCCCGTTTCCTCAACTATTTTCGGAATCAACTGGACATCTCCTGAGGCTGACATGGTTAGCCTGATTGCGAGAACGCCGATCGCTACCCAGTATGCAGACATTCCGTCTCATCCTCATCTTAATCTGGGCGATCCTAACCCAGGACTTGGAGAATCGGCAAATCGCTGACGGGTGAAACACGTGGCAGCGTCAAATTACAGCATGGCCTCGGCGATTCTTCAGGAGAATCCACCGATCAAACTGAAACGCGTGATGATGGGCGCCACAGCACACGCTGCTGCCCCAAGCCGGCCCATCCTCCAACCAGCCCGCCCACAGCGGGGCGGGTGCTCCGACAGAGCCTATCGATTCAAGAGAAGCGCCGTCGAATATTTCACTTGCTTCACGCTTATATTGGACTTAACGTTCTCAATCCCGGCTATCTTCGACAGCTTGTTGACGCAGAACTCTCGGAAGTCTTCTAGGTCACGACCGACAACACGAAGTGCATAGTCCCAATCGCCAGCGATTTGATAGCATTCCAGTACTTGCGAATACTTCGCTATCTCCTTTTCGAAGTGTGGTGCTCTAACCGTGCCGTTAATCATAATAATAAGGATAGGAGCTTATGTAGCGAGCGACTCCGTCAAAACGTGATTTGCCTCTACGGGCAAGCCTTCTCGCCGACAACAACAGATTCTCAGTGAAGCCGGACAGGATCCCAAGCAGGCACTTTCGGACGCTATGCGCCTACCCTTGAGCGCTGGGTTGGAACCAGAATACAATCCACGCGCATCTACGCTAAATTCGCTGGCCCGTATCGCCGCAAGGAAGAACCCCGCAGTTTCGAGAATCGCTCTGGAAGAGATTCGTAGTCTCGCGGGCAACATGCCAGTGCGTAATCAGGCACGCGTGCTTGAGGAATTGCCGGAAATCTATTTGCAACTCGGCGACCAAGAAGATGCACGGAACAGCTTGACCGAACTGGTCAAGATCGCCGGAAAACTCTACGCCGACGATAGCGACTTGAACGATCCAAATCAAGCGTTTAAAGGAATGTGGCCTTCCGCCAACTTGTGGCGGCATTGCGTCGCGCTGGCAGCAAAGCTCTCCCCGAGCCCGGTCCAAGAGATTATGGAGGACATTCCGGACCCTGAGATCAGGACATTCGAGAGAGTTACGTTTGCGAATTCACTCCTGGGTGTAGATATCGAATCACTTTCGACGGTCGAAAAGCACAGAAAGGGAATAACTGTTTCGGTCGGACTCTAAAGGGCGCGTAACAGACGAGCGAATTCGTAAGGAAATTCCAGGAGGAACATCGAAAACTTCGTGGGGACACCTCTGACAAGTAATGCTCCGTCATTCCCCACCTGGCCCTTCGATCACGCTACTTGCTTTTTGAGAAATCTCTGCCACGCAACCTTATTTGAGAGCACAATCAAGGGCTGGGGTCTCCGATGGTAGCTCTACGGTCAACGATCATCATGCTGGGCGTCGTTCTGGCATGCACCTACGTAACGATACCAATCAAAGGTGAATATCGCTCAACGGTTGAGGAACGAGGGGCCACAACACGTGTGCCTGAAACGTGTCCCGTCACGAAACCATCAGACCCGCCATTTGTCCCCCCATCTCCTTACCCGACCAAACCGGGGCTAGGATCGTTCTGGTTTGGAACAGACAAGTTATGGACCATTCTGCGCACCGACGCAAAATGGTCACAGGGAGAAAAGACCTTCTGGTGGCGGCAAGACTGGGGACGTTATCAGTGGGTGCCAACAGAAAACGGCTCAAAATTAACAGTTGCGGCGAGACGGTTAGATGCAGCGGCTCCCGCTCCCAAGGTGTCAAAGGCGACTAGCTCATATCGAGAGCAGGACTGGAGGTCATTCCTGGTGGGCGGTATTGATTTTCCTACTCCAGGATGTTGGGAGATCACCGGACATTACGAAGATGGTGACCTGCGCTTCGTCGTATGGGTTATTGCACGGTAGCTTCTTTACCGAGCTGGCAGCGATGGAATGTTATTGATTGGAAAGGACCTCTGCGGGTCGTCACACTTCCGTCCGCGTTTGAAATCATCGACATCGCAACGCACCCGAAGGGCTGATCTGCTATAACGTTGCCCCCATGTTGAACCTCGTTCGCCTTGGGTTGGGGGCGGTATTTTGCGTCCTCCGTCACCGCAGCGGCCTGATACTAGAAAACTTTGCTCTCCGCCAACAACTTGCTGTGTTGAAACGTAAGCATCCCAGGCCAAGATTGAGGCCGCTCGATAAGCTATTTTGGGTATTCGCTCGCCGCGTATCCACGGCGAACTCCTCATGCTCGGCTTCGAGATATCGCAAACCACCGTCTCGCGCCGGTTGAGACGGGCACCCAAGAATCCTCAACCCGCGAAGCGCTGGCTGTCTTTCCCGCGCAATCATCGCGAGGCCATTGCCGCGATGGACTTCTTCACGGTACCGACGCTCACTTTCACCGTGCTGTATTGCTTTTTCATCATCAGCCACGACCGGCGGCGCATCTTGCACTTTAATGTCTGTCGGCACCCAACGAGCAGTTGGATTGTCCAGCAGCTACGAGAGGCCTTTCCTCACCAGGAGGTCCCCGAGTTCTTGATATTCGATCACGATGCGAAGTACGGATCCGCAGTGCCCGCCGCAATCGAATCAGATTACGCCGGTGCGAACGTCGATTGGAAGTCCTTGGCAGAATCGAGTGGCGAAGCGCCTGGATCGGCAGCTGCCGCCGTGAGTTGCTCGATCACGTAATCGCGTTGAACGAGCGGCATCTGAAGCGACTTGTCTCCAATTACGTCGCCTACTATCAGAAAGATCGAACGCACATCGGGCTGGAAAAGCAAACACCGGCTGGCAGAGCAGGTTGTCACGGGAATCGTCCGGTGATCTGCCAGCAACGCCTGGGCGGGTTGCATCACCGCTACGACTGAGCCGGATGGGGGTTTTGACCTCTAGCTGTTGTCAACAGAGAAGAGCAGGAGCCAACCCGAAAACGGGCGTCGACTTTCCGACCAGCTGTTTCAAAACCGCGAGGCACTCCTAAACTGTACACAGGGCTGGTCATCCTTTTGGAATCGGCTCCCGGTCTCACAGTTGCAGCGAAGCGCGCAGGAGACCGGATAAATGCTCGCGCGTCCGCGAATTGGGTTGGCCTGGGGTATGCGGCAACACCGATGAGATGCTGTGGCGTCCGGTGGTTCTAGCAGAACTGGAGTTGAAAGCTGATTCGAATCAACAAGATCGCTCCGGCGACTCGCGAATCACTTGGGCGAAGATCGCGTCGCTAGGTTGCGCAGTTTTCCGACGCAATGGTCCGGCCACGGCGATTCATCCGGGCGACAGACTCCTTCCGCCGGCCCAGAAGTGGCCATAGGCATTCCGCCGGGTCGATGCGCTGTTCGGGGCGCCGTTTCGGCGCGTAGGGATTACTGCGCGCGAACCCGGACAGCAATTGCAGGAACCGAGCAAGTCCCCTCTCCTCGAACAATCAAAATCGAGCCCTGCCTTCAGGCACTTGCAAGCCTACCCATTCGCCACTTTTGCACCGGTTAGACAGAGTCTCGGACAGGAGATCCTAGTTCACGGGGATCAATGCACGTGGGCCACGTCGTCGTTCATGGAGAAGACCTCCTTGAAGTCGGTCTCGTAGGGGAAGACGTGGAGCATCCAGGTGAACACAAATGGGTGGAAGGTGCCCCTTTCGGCCTCGCAGGCCTCTTTGGTGTTTATGGAGCCGAACATGCCGAACTTGGGATGGTCGCCTTGGTATTCCTTGACCCGGTCTTCCGGGGCCGCGCAGAAGTTGAGGTGCCTATGCCAGCGCGCGATGCTGAGAGGGACGCGCTGGTTCAGCTCATCTTCGGTTGCGTCCGGGCTGGCCGTGTACATCACGCCCTCCAGTTTGTATTCCAGCATCGGAGTGCGGCGGTAGAGCAGGGCAGTGGGCCTGCTCGGGTCGAAATGGATGTCAGCTTCACGGGTGTTAGCCTGGTTTATGAAGTGATACTGGGGCTGCTTAAGCTTCGGGTTCGCGATGAAGTATCCGTCGGCCAAAGCCTTGCGGTAGTCCTTGTAGCGCTCTATGGTTGCCTTCACGTTGGCCACAACGGCCTTTGCCTTCTCCTCGTCGCCGGGCTGCTTTGGCCGCAGCGGGGTCATGTACACGTGGCCAGCCATCGCAGCCATGCTCGGGCCCATGTCGCTCATGTCACCCATGCCGCTCATGTCCATTCCGGGCATGCTGCCCTTCTGCTGGTTCTGCTGCCAGGCGTGTCCGAGCAGGGCGGTCAGCAACAGGGCTCCAAAGGTGAGCGTCAAGGCCATGGTGGGGTGAAGGTGCGCTAGAGCTTCCTGATGACTGCGTTTCGGTCTCTAGGCAACATAGACCAGATACAGTCTGATTGAAGTGTAAGCCCGACGTAAGGGCAACGGTTCATGCGTTTCATATTCCCCGTTTTCCCGAAGTCGCATCTTCGTTCATCAATGAGATCTCTCACAATATCCACTTGACCCGATTTTGAGGTGACCATTAAGACCTGCTGAAGTCAAGAAAGCGGGAGTCGGGCGATAGAAGTCATTTATGAGGACGTACAAGGAATCAGAGTCAAGCCCCCTTAGACTTGTTCGAGTAAGCTTTTAGCCAACCCATTAGCTGAGGCCGCCATCTGTTTAGTCGAACGTGAGGCAATCTTTATTTGGCGCGGCCACATCAGCCGTTCCCATACATTCTTACGATTCCCAGGAAAGCGCTCGGTTTCTGAGATATGTCCGTACAAGTCGGGGGCCTGTCGCTTACGCCGATCGCGGTCAGGGCCAAGCTGTCGTGTTGATCCATGGCTCGGCGAGCGACCTGCGCATCTGGCAAGACGTGTTGCCTGCATGAGCCAGATGTCATCGAGTAATAGCCTATAGTCGGCGACATCACTGGCCGAATCCCAAACCGTTTGATGAGTATTCATTTCTACGTGATGTCGACGACCTCTTGGAAGTTCTGCACGCGCTTGCAAATTTCCACCGCACACTTCGTAGCACATTCAGCGGGCGGTTTTGTTGCAGTGGAGTGCGCCAAGAGGTATCCCGAGAAAGCAATGTTCGCTCACGCTGTTCGATCCCAACTCCGTGGGAATGTTAAACCCAGCGGAAGCCGCGGCTGTTTCTTTCGAGAGGAGAAAGTGGCTCGATCCAGTGCGCGAGTCTCTCGCGGCCGGTGACAACAAAACTGCTCTGCGATGTCTACTGGAGCCTTTGGCGGGGAAAACGAACTTTCCAAGATGGTTTCTGTCGATGGTGGATGAAAACCTCGACGCGTTGAAGCGCCAGTTCCTTAGTGAGTTACCACCCCGTCGATCAACGCAAAGGGGTGAGACAGTACCCAAGATCGATGTTGGTTCTCCAGGGCGAAAATAGTCCGCATGCATTCCAAATGGTGACCGCAGCCTTTCGGCGATGTGCCCGCAATGCTCAGCTCGAAACGCTTAAACGATGCGGGCACATTTTCCAAGTTGATGCTCCCGGGAATGTCTTGGAACGAATTACCAAGTTCTTCAACGACCAAGTCCAATGAGGGCGTCTGAGAGGCAAACAATCTAGAAAGGCGCAACCCCTCACCAGTTCGCTTTGATTGGCAAATATGACCATAGTATAACGACTATGATCTCGGAGTTCTAAAATGAAGAGAATGGCAGCAGGTTCTTTCAAGATACGTTGCCTCGCCGTCATGGATGAAGTGCAGGCGAAGAGGGAAACCGTGCTGATCACGAAGCACGGCAAGCCGGTGGCGAAACTCATTCCTGCCGACAAAAACCCGGACGACATCTACAATTTCTTGGCTGGCAAGGGTGCCCTCGCTGGCGATATCGTCTCTCCAGCCATTTCAGACGAAGACTGGGGTGAACTCAAGTGATTCTTGTGGACACGCAGGTTGTCGTGTGGCTGGCATTTGACCGAGCTCGGCTTTCCAAGAACGCGAGAGCCGCGATCAATGATGCGCGACAGAACGGGGAGGGATTAGCCATCTCCGATATCACTTTGCTGGAGTTGGCGACTCTGGCGAACTAAGGACGCATCCGTCTCGATATCAGCCTAGAATCATTTTTGAGTGAAGTCGAGGCGCGATTCATCATCTTCCCGATCAGCGACCGCGCCTGCGTGCGCGTCTTCGCACTTCCGAAGGGGTATCCCAAAGATCCGGCAGTTCGTATCATTGGAGCCACCGCTTTGGTTGAGGGACTGCCTCTGCTCACCGCGAACCGCGAGGTCCGACGGTCGCGGGCGGTGCACACGATTTGGTGAGAAGGCCTTGAGGTCGTACACAGAAACATTAGAAGGAGGAGAGGAGACCGTGGAAGTAGGACGTCAACAGCTGCTTTTTCAAAACGCAATCTAGAGCGAATGGCACCGCGAGATCTCGGGGAAAGGATTGTTTTTCGGGCTCCCGGTTTCTGCTGCCTCTGAAAGTTCAGCTAAGGGCGTTTACATTATGGATAAGGAACACGCCGTCAAAAGCCGCGAAGCTGAATACTAGATAAGTCCCATCCGTCAAGTCCACGTACTTTCCATCTCTGAAAATCCATCCGGAGCAAATCCTTGAAACTCCGTCGCAATGAATACATATTCTCGACATCTTTCAACGTCTGTTCACAACTCAGAGCGGATATGTAAAAACTTACAACCGTGGCTGC
>Ga0137395_10001562_pt1 | contig 10670 bp, 9 predicted proteins | sample czobulk216metaG_FD_108283 | JGI IMG/M metagenome (GOLD analysis project Ga0137395, IMG submission 108283) | Vadose zone soil microbial communities from Angelo Coast Range Reserve, California, USA - czobulk2.16 metaG | ecosystem: Environmental > Terrestrial > Soil > Vadose zone | place: USA...
GACTCGGTGGCTGTAGTTCGAGCTGCCTCACGACCAGGGCCTGAAAAGGCTGATCACCTTTCGTCACGTGGTCCTGCACCGATGACCGACCGTAAGAAGCTGTTTCCCCGCACACTGCGCACGGCTTGAACTCCCCAAGGGGGCCGACGTCTGGGCGACTCCCATCGCCATCATCCGTCTCCGCAGCCCGGGAACGGTCCCTTCTTAGGAAAACGGTCCTGACGTGTGGCCCCAGATCGGGCGGATTCAGGCGTCCTGTGAGCAAGTCATAGTCGGCGGGCTCTACGTCCGAATTGTGCGGCTCTTCCAGAAGCAAATCGAGTTGCTGGAGCTCCACGAGGTTGCCGGTGTCGTCCGGAAACGCCTCGCCGGGTTCGTTCCACAAATAGCTTGGGCCTATTATGTCATCGGTGTAGGCTCGCGCGTAGGCGGTCCCACAGCTCCGACACGTAAAAAGCTCCAGGACCCGCGCGCCACATTCACAGATTTCTCTCGGCTGGGCGTACAGCTTTCCTGTCGGGCCTTTTCGCTGTTGTTCCGATAAAGCGGAGCAGTCGGGGTCCATGCACACCCAGAGGCCGGGCAGGCCCCGGTAAAAGGCGTGAACGCGACAGGGTAGAAGCCCAGGCTCCCGCTCGGAGCGTCGTGCGAGGCTACCGAGCGCCACGAGGGCAGCAGTGGCCTTCGAAGCAACTTGCGAAGGGACACGGGGGAACACTTCCCTTTCGAGCTCATCGACAGGCCATGCCTTCTGCATCGTGAGATTCGTTACGAGGTTTAGTGGCGCAAAGTCACGCAGCGCTTCGAACAACGAACCCTCCAGAGCAGTGGCTTTGCTGACACCTCGGGACGCAAGGAATCTTTCGATTGAAGCAAGCCTTTCCCGATCTGAATCCGCATCGTAGAAGCGCTGCAAGTCAACGTCGGCCAGGTGACTGGCCTCCGCAACTGTGCCCGCTCCGGCTGGCGACCTGAGATTGAGATCTCCCGCGATCACTGTGAACTCAGCCGGATCCTTGCCCGTGAGCTGAGCACCAAACGCAGCCGCCTGCCCGGGGTCTGTGAAACTCGCGGATGTGCAGATCACTTGCAGCCGACTCGCAGGCAGTCGTAAGCGCCGACTCAGTCGGCGAAGCAGGAGGCCAACCTCAGCCCCTGCGGCCCCCCTATATAAATGTGCCTCGTCCACTACGAGGAGCAGAGACTCGGTCGGATTTGCCGCGAGCCACTCTCGAGTGCGATCAAAGATCGGACGCTCCAGAGGCCGCATTAGCATGTACTCAAGCATTGAGTAATTGGTGACGAGCAAATCCGGCGGGCTCGCAATTACCTCGTGGCGCGTCAGAAGCTCAGCGTCACCAGGAAGGGTGTTGCAGCGTATGTACTGTCCACCCTTGGACCAGCGAGTTCCCTTCCTGCCATACCAGGACTGAAGGTCTGGTTTCGCAGGCCACCGTCCCCGCCTACGGAGTTCCTTAACAAGGCGTGAGGCTTGATCACCCTTTTCGAGTAGGGCGACATAGTAATCCCCAATTCCCTTGAGTCGGGTCTGGTCCTTCTTGGGGTCGCGAAGACCAGGGTAAGGTGTTCGGCTCGTGTATCTCGCAAAGCGCGGTGGACGCTCTGACCAATTGAGAAATTTTCCGAGCACCCTCGGATCCCCGAACAATAGACGCAACCGCCCGAGCTGATCGTTGACCAGAGCGTTCATTGGATAGAGCAGGATCGCCCGAACCCCACTGTACTGTTTGAACGATTGTGGCCGTGCTTTGGCCTCCTCAGCGAGCTTGCCAAGGATCGGCAGAAGGAACGATTCGGTCTTGCCCGAACCAGTTCCTGTCATCACGACCATACTCTTCCTCTCCACCAGGGCGCTGCGGACGGCACGCCATTGGTGGTCGTAGGGCGGATCGTAGACAAGTTTGGGGAGGTCTTCGCTCTCGTCACCAACGGCCCCAAAGACCTCGAGGACCGCTGGGTCGAGATCCTTGATTTCCCCGAACCGCTTAGAAGTCTTATAGCGCGGCGTGCTCTCAAAGAACGGGCGCTGATGGATGACCCCAATTTCGTTGAGGAGCGCGTGCCGCTGGGCTATCAGAACGGGATGGCTTATGTGATAGGTGGCCTCGATGTATTCACGAAGCGTGCGGTGCAGCTCGCCGATGGTCTCTCCAACAGTAAGCGCCACGAATTACCTCCCGGTCCCGGGTGGCTGCCCGCTTCCCTCCGTCGCCAGCCACAATCGAGTCTCCAGAAAACGGCGCTCTTCGGCAAGCTCGTTAACAGGCAGCCGATAGGCAAACAACCCATGTCGGGGCGCCACCAATTCGCCTAAGATGTCTAGCCTACGGCGAGCCCACCCCGGAAGGGGCGAAAAAAAGGTGAGGACTGTCGCCTCGGCCGTATCTCCTCGATCGATTCGATAACGCTGGGGGTTTCCACGAAGACCGTCCATGGCCATCTGCAAATGCCACGCATGATCGCAAGCACGCCACTCCCTCGATCTGAAGTCGAGAAGCCTGACCGGCTGTCCAGTCTCCAGTTGAACGTAGGACCAGAGGTCGGCACCGTAGCGCTGTTCGCGACGGCTTACGAATCGGCCCGTCAGTTTACCTGGCTCCACCCACCGACCCTTATAAAAGTCCGGCGACCTCTCCGGGTCGCAGATTGTTAGCCCAGCCACCTCACCAGAGGTGGCGGCCTTCTCTAGAAGAAAGGTCCACTCGTCAACTAGATTGCGCGGCTCCGTTGGTCGCGGCGCCCTCAGCCAGAGAGACTCCGGAAGCTCTATGAACCCCTGGCCCTCCAGGAGACCAGAAAGGTTCTCGCCGTCCTGCGGTTTCACCCGTCTAGTATGCGCAACGTACTCGACTCGGCGAAGAATCGCGTCTGGGAGAGGTGTCGCCCGGTCAGGCGCGATGCCGAGCAAAAACACCATGCCACTCTGTCTGCGAACAAAGCTTGGCGGCAATAGGTGCAGGAGAGAGACAGATTCTGCGCCGCTTCCGGACTCCTCCCGAAACTCAAGTAGGTCGCCGTACGAGGTGAGAGTATCAATCATCTCGGAGATAGGGGCAAGGACTTCGTCGCTTGTCGAATGCAAACCCTGGACACACCTCGACACGATGCGCGCAAGAGTCTTTGGTGAACAAGGCGCGTGAAGAGATGCAGCATGCCGCACCATTGCAGCGATGGCTTCAGGTGAAGACAGGTCAAACGCGGCCGGATCGAGGCCCAGTGACGCTATGCAAAGAGCGTGGACCTGACCGAGCGTCAGGACTCTCATTACCATGTCCATCCATTGTACAGGGCAGCAGCACCAACCTCTGGATCGGCGCCTAGTTCTCTATCCACAATCAGAACGAGGAAGCGCGACGCTCGCATCACGACAGGATTGTCCAGAAGAGTTCGAATCCCCGCCTCAAACCTTCCACTCGCCCATTCGCGTGCAGTGTCCGGCCTGCTGGCGACTCGCAGCCCGAGTTCCCAGATCCACAAGGGCTCTACACCTGCTGCCGTTGACTGGGTAGTCCGCGGGTGGGCAACGAACTTCGCTGAGAGGTCAGTCAGCCGTCCGATCCGGTCACGAATTGGGAGTCGTGCATACTCGCTTACATCGAGCAGGAGTGCTGTTCCGAGGGCCCGTTGATGAGGTGCTGATGCAACGGCCCGCTTAAGCTGTTCGACCTCCTTGGTGCGCCGATGTACGCGCTCAGCCTCCTCCCAAGAGGCTCCTCCAATTGACGACGCAGCCTTGCGCGCAATCGCCTGGAGCACATTGCGTCGATAGAAGGCCGACAATGCGCTTCCCGACACTTTGGCCTCGCCCCAAACGCGCGCAAGGCCAAGGAGGCTCTCCAGAGTTGTGTAGTCGCTAGTCGTTCCGGAGAGGCGCGGCTCCACCCTGAGGTCTGAAAACGCTCGCAGCACACCTCGGGTCGCAACGATGGCTGCTTCCGCTTCCCCCACGCTAGCGTAGTAGAGACCGCCGTCCGAATCTACGCGCAGGCCCTGCGTGGCCACGTCCGCGGGATGCCTCTTGAACGCATCTGGTTTCGCAAAGTCATACTCTCGTACCTCGACTCCGTCCATTCCGCTGTTGTCAATAAGACGTAAGACAATGGTTTCAGATGAGACGCGTGCACTCCATCGCAGCGGAGTGAAGGCTCGCTCGGAAACCAGGCGAACTCTACCGAGTTGCCCAACATCAAGGTCCACCCTGCACAAGTGAGCCATGTCGTACTGCACCTGCGCGGCAGAGTCCTCCCGAATGTCTCTGGCAAAGGCCGAGCGCCACCTCTCGGGTTCGATCGGCGCCTTCAGGGGGGACATGGTCTTCTCAAACAACAGGTTCGCACGCTCATCAAGAAGGGTCACCCTTCCCTTGACGGAAGCCCAAGCTGGGGCGGCCAAGTTTAGCTCGATGCGCCCCTCCCACAGCTGTTCGAGGGTTGGAGCTCCAGGGGTGAGCAGAAAGCGGAGTGGACCGTAAGCCGGCTGCGACGCGGACCAGGGGCGGGGTGGGCGAACGGTGAAGTCGAGAAATCCCTCCAGCTGCTCTTGGGCCGCTCGGGGTACCGTGCGCACCTTCAGCGCATGCTTGCCCTCAGCAACGGGGCCCAACGCCAGGAACACCGGGTGCGGATGCTCAGATCGCGACAGCGGGATGTGTTCCTCGTGCCCGTCGAATTCGACGATCAAGCGGTCTAGCGGATGATCTGCCCGCACGCCGAGCATGATTTCCTGGCCCAAGAGCCATTCTGCTGTGCCCTCGTCGTCCCATGAGGCAGGAGGGCTACCTACCGGCCACACCTCCAACGTGCGACTCGGCACCGCGCCGAGGTTCGCCATAAGCACTGCCCACACGTCGTCAATCGTCTCGGGCAGGTCGAAGCGAAGCCCGTGTACGCCTTCGCACAAGACTGACGCGACCGTCAGGCCTGGGGCGGGCCTAGCTACGGGTTGCGCGATCAAGATGAGGTACGATGCTCCAGCGTGGACAAGATTGCTCTTGAGATGGACCGCTTGGCCGTCGGCTTGGACCTTGAACAGCCATCGAGGTCCGGGGGGCATGCGCAGTGCCGCCTCGAGCGCCAGCGTCAAGCCGGGGGGGCAGCCCTTGTACTGAACAAGTGGCGAGTTCGGCGCCGGCCACATAGCCAACGGTGTGGGTGAGAGTCCGTACAGGAGAGCTTGCCTTGCGATCGGCTTGCCACTCGGCACGAAGACACCGGTGGACTTGCTGAGCGCGTCTCTATAGGCGGGATTGCGGAGGGCCAGGGGCGCGAGGCTCGGGATCTCGACTAGCAGTTGCCAAGCCCCACCTGATACTGGGCGCGCCAGCAACTGGGGCTCAAAGCGGAGACCTTCAAGCTCGGGCGTTTCCTCCCACTTTGGTGGAAATGGTGCCGCACCGGAACTCGGTATTGCGCGACGGCCACTGAGACCACGGAGCCGTAACCGTCGAGCGCGAGACCGAGCGCCCGAAAGCCACTCGCGCGACGTCTGCTCTTTCTCAATGTCTCGTACAAGGCGATCGAGCGTGTTCGGTAGCAGTAGACTATCCTTGCTTTCCGCGTCCTGTACTAGAAGCGCGGCCGCGACTTGTCCTAGGAGAAGGACGTTTTCGGCAAACTGTTGAAAGCGTGACGAGTAGTCACGGCTCAAAGTCTTAAGGTGGTGCCCCAACGAGTCTGCAGTGTTGAACACATCCGGCCGCAAGCTGGTACTTGCGTCGTAGAGCAACTGCGCGAGTTGCCGCTGTAGGTCCTTCGGAAGAACGGCGTGCGTTATGGGCCAGGCGATGATCGAGAACCAGCTGGCCCATGTTCCTTCGGGTTCCGCACCGTGGAGCTCCTCTGCAAAGCGGCGAAAAGCCGTTCGCATCCATCGGCGGTCGCCACGCTCAGCCCATCCGGGAGTCTCTTCGGCAAATGTCTGCCAGTACTCGTCGCCCGAGTAGCGATATCCGACTTCGGAGGCGTAGACGATCCAAGGAAGGGAGTGCTTCGAAGAGGGAGGGCCGGTGAGAATCGCGTCCCGTATGTCATCCTCTAGGTCTCTTAAAGCGGCTTCATCGAGGCCGTGCTCCAGCGCAAAGAGTGGCCAGCCACTTTTGCTCCGACGTCCTGCCAGCTCCCTGTAATGCGCCGAAAGACGGGTTTGCCAGAGTTCTAGCGCCATGCGGCGACAAGACAGGTTGGCGTCAGCCTCCCCCTGCCAGGAATCGACGTGAGGGAACCGGGAGGGGTTGCCTCCCGTACGTAACCAAGCACCGATCGAGTCAGCGTCCGGACGACGCTCCACAGCGGGCCGTCAAGCAACCTGGCTGCCACGAGATCAAGACAACCTACTGAGGCTGGTTCTAGGAAGTCGATACAGGACCTAGCCAGACCGCACGTCTCCACATCCGATCCCTTTCGAGCGGTCGCTACTAATGCGCTGTCTCGAACCGCTGTGCTAGGGCGTTTTTGCGGCAGACGAGGGTGATTTTGCGGCATCCGAAGCCTTCCTTGCGCCAGAGACCCTGAAACGCCCCTGGCTGGAGTCGCCTTTCTTAGATGAGCGCAGGCAGTTGCAGCGCGAGCATGCCCAAAGTAAGATGACTCGTGGCCAGTTAGCTGTGAGGAAGGTCCAACATTGCCCCTTGGTGTAACTGGCAACACGCCTGACTCTAGCGGCACCTGACGGTGCGCTCGCTGGACACCACGCTGGAAACGACGTGCGTGAATGCTCTCGAACTCGGCGAACCCTTTATTGGCAACGCCGAGCCAAGCCCCGAGAGGGGAAGGTGTAGAGACTGGGTGGGAGCCACCTGACCGCGTAATGGCGAAGGTGAAGGCACAGTCCAGACCACGAACGCTTGATGATGCGAGCGGCGGCGAAAGCCGAAGTGGCAAGGGATCAGGAGAGTCCTGGTTCGAGCCCAGGAGGGGCAATTCAAAGCCCGGCGTCGCAGCGCGCGGCGCCGGGCTTCCTGTTTCTCGACAGGAGTCGCGAGAATTTAACCCGTCGGTTTGCGGTCGGGGGGACGCCTCAGTTCGAACCACGCCCGCCCGCGTGGCCGATCGAACTCCACCACCGCACGCAGCGTCTCCTCGTCGGGGGGCTGGTATCGGAGCAAGGTGCTGGTGTCCCGCCAGCCGCGGCGGATTGCTAGTCCGCGGCGCCGACCCCGTCGCGCCGAAGGCCCAACGCGGCTCGCCTGGTCCCTTCGGTAGGCCGCAAAACGCCTGAATCAGCCTACTAGCGCTAAGAATTCCTGCCAGCTCATGATTCGCTTGTTCGCATAGCGGCCGATCACCGCGTCCGTTGCCGCTTCCAGGAATGCGTTGTCACGAGACACGAGCACGTCGGCCTCGCCGAGATAGATCACCTGTCCGAGATCGACGCGGCCCACCCACCTCGGTTCCTTGGGTTCCATCATCTGCCGATACATCGCGACCCCCGTGATATCGTAGTGGAGTCGCCACTCAGGGTTTGCGAGCAGAGCCGCGCGCAGCGCCTCGTCAACGGTGAGTTCGATCGACTTCAAGTCGTAATCGATGTACCAGGCCAGGTTCTTAGCGTCAGACCAGAGGCTGAGAAAATCCTGAGCGGACGAGAAAGGCTTCCCGCCACCGCGCGCCTTGATGATCGCACGCGCGGCTTTGCGCCCTTGCTTCGCCGCCTGCTGCATGTTGGCCTCCTCGGTTTCTAGGAACGTCCGCACTTCCTTCACGTGCTCTGGCTTGAGCAGCCGTGGGTCCGCGATGATCTTATCGACGAGAGCTGGAGCTACGGGGAAGCGTGTTTCGCGCTTCACCAGCGCCACAGCGATTCGCTTCAGCAGGTCTTGCGGCCACAGGAGCAGCGGACGGTCGCCCTTTAGCTCCTGCAAAACAGTAAGAAGCTGGTTACGTCGTCGATGATTGTCGTACTTAATGATCTCGAAGGCGTTTGCTTGGCTCGGCCAGATCGCCTGGCCGGATGCTCTAACGCTCGCAACGACTTGACGCAGAGTCGCCGGAACGAGCAACTCTCGATAACAGCCTACGTCGAGGACGATCACGCCCTTCGCTCCATTGGGTTCCACTCCGGTTCAGCGCTACGGACCATAAGTACCGAGGCGCGATGGCCACCCTCGGCCGTTTAATGCCGCAACGCGCGATGACTTCAAACCTAGCCGGGACCTGTAGCGCGGGATGTTTGGCACCCTCTCCCGCCGGTGGGGTGTACATAGGAGAATGAGCTGAGCAAGGCCCATTCATGTGCGGAGCGGTAGCGCGTTGGGGCAGCGAGGGGCGCGAACGCGATAGGCCGCCCAACTCGGATGCCTTCGCCAGCCCGCAGCGGCCGTTGTTTGCCGTAATGTTTGCCGGTCAATCTTGGCTGATACGCCCCCACGGACGTATAAGGCTCGCACTCTCCAACACCCCCCTGTGGTCGTTTCGCAAATCCGCCCTAGCGCATTCCTGATTGGAACCGCAGCGTGTGGGGAGAGTCGGCGAAGCGGAGCGCCCACGCATGCTAGACTGGGAACGTAAAGCCCTCAGGCTAGGGTGGAATGATGATCCCCGCCCGATCTTGAGCCTTCCAACAGGGTTCAATCCCGGGAAGGACCGGAGTGGTACAGCCTGGTGGGTGACGGCGTTCTTCGCTCCCGAGATCTGGCAACGCTGGGGCGTGGGGCTACTTCACGGGAGCCTCAACCTCTGGCTGCCCGATGACAAGCGAATCGACATCCCGGGCATTCCGGCAGATCTACCGGAGAATCTGCGGCGCCAAGCTGTCCCACCGGACCTGCTGCAGCGATGGCGACAGGTCACGATCACGCCGGTGCTCGTGATGAGCGAGGCCCTGGGGTTCGTGATCCGCGCGGCCGACACCCCGCCAGCGTTCGTTGAAGTGTTCGCACCGACGCACCTCATGACACGGCTCGGCATCGCGAAGAACCAGAAGGGGCCTGTGCCGGTCGATGTGCTCCCCTGCGGTTACTGAGTAGCGTTAGGGTCAGCTCCTAGGATGCCGAAGAAGCAGAGGCGAACGGAGCAAGAGGTGCACACCATGATCGTGCGGGACGCGAAAATGCGTCTAGGCTGCGCCGGGTTTGCACCGGACTTCACGCTTTATGGAGTCCGCGATCAGACGGCCAACTGGGACGTCCACACCGTTACGCAACGTAGACGACTGGCGGCCCGATGGCGCCCAGGCGTTCAAGGAGGCCGTCGCCCGAGCACGCCGTAAGTTCGACATTACCTGGCAGTAGCAGTTCCCCTGTCGCATCCGCACCCCTCCGTGCCGCAAAAGCACCCTACCCGTCTGCCGCAACCACCGGCATGATGGTAGTCCCCCGAACCACCGAGACACCACCATGGCAACGTCCGCCTGTTCGAAGTGCGGTGGAGAAGAGTTTGAGATGGCTCAGACGAGCCCCAGGGGTTCACACTGGATGTTCCAGTTCGTGCAATGCGCTAGCTGCGGCGCCGTGGTCGGCGTCCTCGACTACTACAACATCCGTGCGATGGTACAGGACCCGAGTGATCAGGTGAAGAGGATCGCCAAGAAGGTCGGCGCGTGATGCCATGCCGTCGAATCCACGATGCTTTGTTGCCCTAGCGGTCGGCCCGGATGACACGGAAGCCTTCTACGACCGGCTCGTGAAGCCCGTCCTCGACCGGAACCACATCACACCGGTAGTCATCAGCAGACGCGAGAGCAACGACGACCTCAACAAGCAGATCGTCGAACAGCTCGGCACCTGTCATGTTTGCATCGCGGACCTCACCTACGCGCGCCCGTCCGTCTACTTCGAAGCAGCCTACGCGCAACGGCAGATCCCCGTCATCTACACCGTGCGGAAGGACCACCTCGGGGAGAATCAGCCCGAGGACAAGAGGGTGCATTTCGACTTAGCTATGAAGCCCTTGATCAAGTGGTCGAAGCCCACCGATGCGGGGTTCCGAAAGCGGCTTGAGCGACGTCTGCGTGCGACGTTCTTGAAGGAGTGGCGTCGCCAGCAAGAGGTTGACGAGCGTCTCGACCGCGCGCGGAAAGACTTCGGCGGTCTGCCCATCAAGCAGCGGCTCACCTTGCTGCTAAACGCGGCTATGGCCACACTCAAGCGGCGCGGATTCCGCACGTGGGAAAGAGTTGAGGGTAGCGACCCGTACGTGGTCTCACACTTGCCCAACGCGTTTCGGAGTACGTTCCGCGGACCGAACCGGCTAAGCGTGGTCCTCGTTCATGCGCTGCATTCTCCTACGAAGACCCAACTTGAACGGTTGGCTCAACTGACCTCCGGGGTCCATCTCATGTATTCGGTTGAGGAGGGTAAGGTCCCGCCAAGGAGGGGGGCGGTACATACGTTCGTCCTCCCCCTACAGCCGGTTACCGCGTCGCGGCTGGAGACGGTTCTTCCCGACTATTACCCAGGGCAACCGCCGGGACACTACTTTAGGCGTGATTCAGTTCCGATCACAATGCCACGCCACGGACGCGGCCTGATGCCATTCATTGCGACGCTAGACTGCATCTCTGACATCAAGTCCGCGGGTGAGTTCCAAGCGGCTCTGGACCAACGCGTCTCTTATCTCGGCGAGATGAGAGAGCGTTAGTGGGGCCCGCCGCCGATAGCGTGGTCGAACGAACGCGGGGGAAGGCCCGGCCGCAGGGGTCGTGACGAAGCGGGA
>Ga0137395_10001563_pt1 | contig 10668 bp, 9 predicted proteins | sample czobulk216metaG_FD_108283 | JGI IMG/M metagenome (GOLD analysis project Ga0137395, IMG submission 108283) | Vadose zone soil microbial communities from Angelo Coast Range Reserve, California, USA - czobulk2.16 metaG | ecosystem: Environmental > Terrestrial > Soil > Vadose zone | place: USA...
CGCGCTCCTCGACAGCCGCATCTACGAGCTGCAGGAGATGATCGGCCGCGCGGAGATCATCAAGGAATCGCACTCGAGCGTCGCCGGGCCGGGATCGACGGTCGACGTCGCCGACCACGAAGGTGGCTCCGAGACGTATCACCTGGTGGGCGCGGTCGAGAGCGACCCGTCCGCGGGGCGAATCTCGGTGGACTCACCGGTCGGACGCGCGCTGGTCGGAAAGAAGAAGGGCGACCGGGTCACCGTCAGCGTGCCCGCGGGCAGCCTGACGCTGACGATCAAGGCCGTCAGATAGTCATTCGATGTCCATAGGGACATCTGGCAGCCCGCCGGCCACCGAGCTGAACCCGGAGGGAATTGCCGACCGCACGACAGTCGGCGTGTTCTTCGGGCAGGCCGCGCGCTACGGCGAGCGCCCGCTCGTCCACCACCTCGTCGGCGAGAAGTGGAAGACCGAGACGTGGGCGGACATGAAGCGCTACGTGCTGGCGGTGGCATCCGCGCTGGTCGACGCCGGCGTCAAGCAGGGCGACCGCGTCGTCCTGCTTGGAGAGAACCGCTACGAGTGGCTGGTTTCCGACTTCGCGATCCAGGCGGCCGGCGGCGTCACGGTTCCGATCTACACGGGCACAGCGCCCGAGGTCATCCAGAAGATCGTGGACAACAGCGAGGCCGTTCTCGCGATCGCCTCCAACGACGCACTGGCGAGCAAGCTCCGCGTCGGCGCCTCGATGAAGAGGATCGTGAAGATCGACACCGACGTGACCGCATGGATGGTCCGCCGGCCCCAGCGGCTTGCCGAGGTTGCGACGCGGCTGGCGGCGGTCAAGCCAGACGACCTCTGCACCATCGTCTACACATCGGGCACCACCGGCGACCCCAAGGGTGTCGAGCTCCCGCATCGCTGCCTCGTCGACATCAGCCGCGCCGCGCTGAAGGTGTTTCCTCTCAGCGACTCCGACGTGACGCTGTCGTTCCTTCCGTACTCGCATGTGTTCGAGCGGATCAACGGCGTCTTCATCGGATTGCTGTTCGGCGGCCAGGCGTGGATCTCACGCGGAGTCGATCACCTGAGCGCCGAGCTCGGCGAGGTGCAGCCCACGGTGATGTGCAGCGTGCCGCGGGTGTACGAAAAGATGTATTCGGCAGTGATGTCGCGGGTGCGCGAGTCTCCCGGATACCGGCAGACACTGTTCCACTGGGCGCTGAACGTAGGCAAGCAGCACCACGCCGAGAAGAAGGCAGGCGGGTTCCTGAACGCGCAGTACGGTCTGGCCGACCGGCTGGTCCTGGCCGGGCTGCGCAAGCGCCTGACAGGCGGCCGGTTGCGCTTCTTCATCAGCGGCGGCGCCGCGTTGTCGCGCGACATCGAGGAGTTCTTCTGGTCGTGCGGCATCCCCATCCTCAATGGTTGGGGCATGACCGAGATGTCGTCTGGCGTGTGCTCCAACACGCTGGCCGAGCACAAGTTCCTCACCGTGGGCAAGCCGTTCCCGGGCGTGGAGCTGAAGATCGCCGACGACGGCGAGATCCTGGTCAAGAGCCCGGGCACCATGCTCGGCTATCACAAGAACCCCGAGGCAACCGTGGAGACGCTGCGCGACGGATGGATCTACACCGGCGACATCGGAGAGATCGACCGCGACGGCTTCTTGAAGATCACCGACCGCAAGAAGGCGCTGTTCAAGACCGCCGTCGGCAAGTACATCGCGCCGCAGCCGATCGAGTTCGGCCTCACGCAGGACCCGCTGATCGACCGCGCGCTGGTGATCGGCGAGAGCCGGCCTTACGTCACCGCGCTCATCGTCCCGGACTGGCCCGCGGCCAAGCAGCAGGGGCTCGACGAGGCGGCTCTTCGCTCGCACATCCAGAAGATCGTCGACGGTGTCAATTCGCATCTCGGCAACTGGGAGACGGTCAAATACTTCACGCTGCTGCCCGAGGACTTCACGGAGGCGAAGGGCGAGCTGTCGCTAAAGCTCGACGTCAAACGCAAGGTCGTGGCGCAGAACTACGCAACGCAGATCGAGGCGATGTACGCCGGCAAGAGCAAGCCGGGTTCGTAATGGCAGGCCCCGTCGACATGTCCGAGGTCCACGCGTCCCTCGACCATCTACGTACGCAGATCTGTCATTGCGGCTTGAAAGGCGAGTGCCTCGGCTGCAAGGGCATCGAGATGGTCAGGGCGCAGGCCGAGGCGGTGGTCGCCGCCGCGAGCCAGCCGATCCTGCTGCAGGTCGCGCAGGAGGCGTCTATGAAGGACATGGCCAACCGTTTCCAGGCTATGTCCGAGCGGCTCATGTCGGACCCGGACATCCGCCGCTCGGCGGAGGAGATGCAGCAGAAGCTGATGTCCGACCCGGAAACGCGTCAGCTCATCGAGGAGCTGATGCGCCGCCTCGGAAGTCCACCCGAGGAGTAGCCGCCCGGCCCGGCTGGATTCCCTCCTTTTGTATACAAACGCGTGCCAAAAACGCGCGCGAAATGCGCGTTTGTATACAAAACGTGACGGGTGGGCCGGCTAGGCGCCCGGCGACGCGGCCGCCGCCGGCTTCCGCATCGGCTTGTCCCAGAACGGGATCGGCCCGGTCTGCAGAGCCGTCAGGATCTTCTGCTCCTGCGCGCTGGTGATCTTCTTGTCCGTCACCGCCTTGTCGAGCGCGGGCTTCAGGCCGGCGATGAGCTTGCTGCGGAACTGGGCCTCGGTGACCGGCGGGTTCTGCGCGTTGGCGATCTGGTGCAGCGTCATGCCCTTGGCCAGGTCGGCCTTCAGGGTGTCGCTGGTGATGCCCAGCGCCGAGGCGGCCGCGCTCAGGAGCGCCTGCTGGTAGACCGCACCACTCGCGGCATTCCTGGCGCCCAGGCTCCCCGCCAGGGTGCAGGGCGCCTGGCCCGCCATCTTCTTCGTGATCGCGTCGGCCTGGGCCTGCGTGATGTGGCCGGCCTTCACCTCGTCTGCGAGCGTCTGGCCGACCGCCTGCTGGAACGCGGAGTTGACCTTGTCCTGGCTCACCCCGAGGTCGCTGGAGAAATGCGCGGCGAACTCATTGCACACGCCGGACGCAGTAGTGCTCGACTTGTCCGCCATGGTGCCGGCAGCCGGGACATTCGCAGCCTTCGGGCCGCCGAAGTTGAAGCTGTAGCCGGCGGCCGAGGCGGTCATGTAGACGGCGGCGGCGGCGATGGCCGCGGCGCCTGCTGCGAAGCTCGCGATGCGTAGGTTTCTGTGCGTGGCGATGGTGGTGATCACGTCACCAAGTACACCGCTCGAGGCACGGTTGCATCCTCACGCGGAGGTAAAGCTTCTGTAAATGACGGGCTTGGGCACCTTCCCTATAGTCGGGTGATGGAATCGCCCCCCGACACAGGCTGGGGAAGCGGCAAGCACGCCGTCGAGCTCTACGTCCGAACTTACACGACGATGCTTCAGAGCTCAGGCGAGATCAAGGTCGACTCTCTTGTGCAGACGCACATCCGCATGGGCTCGGTGCTGCACCCACTGGCGGGCCAGCCGCAGAGCGACATGGGCGCGCTCCTCTATGCGGCGCGCCGGCTGCCCCGGGCCATCGAGCACTGCCGGCACGTGGTCATGGGCCAGAGCTCGCAGGGCTTCAAGGCCGTCCTGGGCGCGGACATCATGGAGTGGCAGCCGCTGAAGGCTCCGGCCAGGCGCCGGCGCTGGTATCAGGACGGGCGAACGCTCGCGGTGCTCATCGCTTCCACGTCCGACATCGATGACCTCGTGCCTTCGCTGGTGGCGTACCAGATCGAGTGGAACAAGCTGCACAAGGCGCTGCAGGGCGTGGAGCTGGCGGACGAGCCGGCGCGCGAGGCCGCCGGCGCCAGCGAGGACGACTGGCAGCGCCTGCACGAAGCCTGGGGCGAAAGCTTCGACTCGACGCTCGACCTCGTGCAGAAAGAGGAGTGCCACATCGGTCTGCGCCTGATCGGCGGCAGCCACCTCGGCTACGCCCGGATGGCTGCTCGCTGGTGGTTGCCCATCGCCGGTGCGATGGCCGAGCTGGGCGTGCTCGAGTCGCCGGTCTACTTCGTTTCGTCCAACGCGCACAGCCTGGTCAACGTCCTCAGCGGCACCGCGCGCGAGTTCGAGCGCGAGATCCTCGACTGGGTCCGCCAGAACGACCCCGAGCTGGAAGAGGAGAGACACAAGCTGGAGGTCGGGCACAGCCGCGCGTCGCGGCAGAACTGGCTCTACTTCGCGGGGCGGCAGATCTTCGACCTGCACCCCGATCGCGAGCAGCTGCGCAAGCGGCGTGCTGAGCTGGAGGCCGCGCGAGGAATCCGTCACATCTCCGCGAAAGGCACCAGCGTCGACAGCGCGGCCCAGATCTTCAAGCTCTCGAGCCTCGACGCGAGCGCCATCGATCCGCGCGTGGGCAATGTTGATGTCGATCGCCTGCGCGCATCAGGCGCGTGCATCGTGAACGTCGACTATCCGCTCGGGTTCGCCGCGTACCACATCCTCCGCCAGGTCGCCGAGCACGTTTCGTGGGTCGCGGGCGTTTACGTGATGGGCAAGGCCGCAACGCTGAACTCCGACGTGGGCGATGTGATGATCCCGAACGTCGTTTACAACGAGCACTCCGGCAACACGTATTGGCTCGACAACGCGATCACCGCCGCGGACGTGCAGCCGAACCTCGTCTACGGCTCGGCGGTCGACACACAGCGCGCCGTGGCTGTGCGCGGCACGTTCCTGCAGAACCGCGACTACCTCGAGCTCTACTACCAGGGCCACTACACGGTGGTCGAGATGGAGGCCGGACCGTACCTCGACGCTTGCTTCGAGATCGGCCAGCCCGACCGCTACCCGCTCAATGAGAGCGTCAACATGGCGCGCATCAACTTCGACCTGGGCATCGTCCACTACGCGTCTGACACGCCGTACACGCAGGCGCGCACGCTCGGGGCGCGCGGCCTGAGCTATCGGGGACTCGACTCGACGTATGCCGCGGCCATCGCGCTGGCTCGGCGGATCCTGCAGCGCGAGGGAGCGCTGAAGAGCTAGCTAGCTACTCAGGACGATTCGTTCGTGCGGGTGGTTGTGGGCGCCGGGGCCATGATCGATCTCGCCGCAGGGATGGCAACTCTCGATCTGGATCGTGGTGTGGCCGATGTCGAACTTGCTGCACAGGCGCTGCTCGAGGTCGCGCACCACGTGCTCCGCGTCGGCAAGCGGACCCTCATCCATCACCACGTGCACGCTGAGCGCGGTCTGGTCGGATGCGAGTGCCCAGACATGGAGGTCGTGCAGGCTCCTGATGTGATCGGTGGCGCCGATCATCCTGGTCACCTCGGCCAGGTCGATGTCGTGCGGCGTGCCCTCCATCAGCAGGTTCACGGTTTCGCGCACGATGCGCCACGCGCCGAGAGCGATGAGCGCGGCGATGGCGAGTGAGAGCAGCGGGTCGACTGGAAGCCAGCCGGTCAGCAGGATGATCGCTCCGGCGATGACGACGCCGACCGACGCTCCGATGTCGCCTGCGACGTGCAGGAACGCGGCCCGCATGTTGAGGTTTCGGCCGTGGCCGCGGAGGGCGAATATCACGTAGCTGTTGACGGCGATGCCGACCAGCGCGGTGACGATGACGATGCCGCCGGACACGGGCACCGGGGCTGCCAGCCGCCGCAGCGCTTCGATCGCGATCGCGATCACGATCACGATGAGCACCACCGAGTTGACGAGAGCCGCCAGGATGGTGGCGCGCTGGTAGCCGTAGCTGCGCCGGCGGTCGGCCGGCCGCTGCGCCTGCTCGAAGGCGAACCACGCCAGTCCGAGCGCAAAAACGTCCGTCAGAACGTGGCCGGCGTCGGACAGCAGGGCCAGCGAGTGGGAGTACAACCCGCCGGCCAGCTCGACCAGCAGAACGACGAGCGTGAGCGCCAGAGCGCGCCTCAAACCGGACCCGGGAACCACTGAATTCATCCTACCCACGCCGCGGCGATTCCTATCTGAAAGACGAGGTGGAGCTGGAGGCCGGATTTACTCCGGCCGTTACCAGGCGTCGCTACTGCGAACACCCCGCGTGGCACTTGGCAGGAGGGGGTTCCGCGGGGGAGGACAAGCGTCCTTCCCCGCGCCTTACCTAGACCAGTTGTCTCCACGTTCGAGGTAGGCCAGGAGCATCCCGTGGCGGAGGCCCTGGTGGCTGATGTGCAGCACCGCCAGGCCGTACCAGTCGAGCAGGAGCAGCAGCACCTCCACCCCGGCCCGCATCGCCTTCACGCGGCTGGCCGGCAGCCTGACCCGCTCCGAAACCTGCGCGGCCCTGGCGCTGTCCAGACGCTTCTCGCACTGGAGGAGGTCTTGCGACGTCAGCACCGCAGGAGGGTTTCGCTTGGCCAGGACGAACGGCAGGTTGGACGCCGTGCCGCCGGTCGCCACGATGCGCTCGACATCGCCATCGGGGGCCTGCGGTAACTCGCGCAGGGCGGCCCGGCGCATGCGGGCCCGCTCCTCCGGCCTGGGCGGGTCGCCGAAGTACTTGTCCGCAAGCACGCCCGAGCCGATCGGCAGTGACGCCCATTTCAGCATCTCGCGGCTTCGACCGATCGCCACCTCGGTCGACCCGCCGCCCAGGTCCACCATCACCCACTCACGTCGCGCCGCGTGCCGGTTGGCCACGCCAAGAAAGCTCAGCTCCGCCTCCCGATGCGCCGGGATTATGTGGACTGGCGTGCCGATGGCCTCGCCAGCCTGACGGGCGAACTCCTCGCCGTCCCTCGCCAGGCGGACAGCCTCGGTGGCGCCGGCGATCAGGTGGTCGTAGTGATGGGTGGCGGCCCGGGCCAGCACGGTCCGAAGGGCCCGGATGGCCGCTTTGCCGCGGCTGCCGATCGTGCCAGTGCGGGCGACGTAAGGCCCGAGCTCGGGCATCTCGACGTAGTGGGCGACGTCCTCCAGCCGGTCGCGGACCACATCGGCGACAAGCACGTGAACGGTGTTGCTGCCGATGTCAACGGCCGCAAGACGCACCTGCGCAGAGTGCCACAATCTGCTTCGGATGACGGCAAGGAGAGGAACGCGAATGGAGAAGGACTCGATGGGCGAGATGGAGGTGCCGGCCGACGCCTACTACGGCGCATCGACGCAGCGGGCGGTGCTCAACTTCCCGATCTCCGGCCAGCCCTTTCCCCGCCGCTTCATCCGCGCCCTCGGCATCATCAAGAAGGCGGCCGCCCAGACCAACCGCGAGCTCGGCCTGCTGGCCCGCAGGCGCGCCCGGGCGATCACCGCCGCCGCGCAAGAGGTCATCGACGGAAAGCTCGACGCGCAGTTCCCGATCGACATCTATCAGACCGGATCAGGCACGTCGACCAACACCAACGCCAACGAGGTCATCGCCAACCGCGCCACCGAGATCCTCGGCCGGGAGCGAGGCTCGAAGATCATCCATCCGAACGATCACGTGAACCTCGGTCAGTCGTCGAACGACGTGATCCCGAGCGCGATCCAGCTGTCGGCCGCGATGGCCATCGACGAGGAGCTGATCCCGGCCCTTGACCAGCTGCGCAAGGCGCTCGAGGCCAAGAGCCGCGAGTTCTGGCCAATTGTCAAGACCGGCCGCACGCACCTCCAGGACGCGACGCCGATCCGCCTCGGCCAGGAGTTCAAGGGCTACGCCGGACAGATGGAGGAATCGATCCGCCGCGCGCATGGTGCTATCGACGAGCTGTCGCGCATTCCGCTGGGCGGCACGGCCGTCGGCACGGGCCTCAACTCGCATCCGCAGTACGCACGGGCCGCGGCCGCGCGCCTCGCGAAAGCGACGGGGCTTCCGGTCAAAGAGGCGTCGAATCACTTTCACGCGCAGGCAACGCTGGACGCAGTCGTTGCCGCGCACGGCGCGCTGCGGACAATCGCCACCAGTCTCTGGAAGATCGGCTCCGACATCCGGCTGATGGGCACCGGTCCCATCGCGGGCCTGGGCGAGCTGCGCCTGCCCGAAACGCAGCCGGGCTCGAGCATCATGCCGGGCAAGGTCAACCCCGTGATCATCGAGTCGATGCTCATGGTCATCGCCCGGGTCTACGGCAACGACCTCACCGTGCTGGTCAGCGGCCAGTCGGGCAGCCTGTTCGAGCTGAACGTGATGATGCCCGTAGCCGGCGTCGCGACTCTCGAGTCGATCACCCTGCTCGCGGCGTCCGCGCGCAACTTCTCCGCGCGGTGCATCGAGGGCCTGCAGGCCACCGACCGCGGACCCGAGCTGGTCGAGCGCAGCCCGATGCTGGCCACCGCGCTCAACCCGGTCATCGGTTACGACGAGGCCGGGAAGATCGCCAAGGAATCGATCCGCACCGGGCGCTCGATCCGCCAGCTGGCCCGCGGCCGCGGCGTCTCGGAACCGACGCTGACCAGGGTGCTCGACCTCGGCAAGATGACCAAACCGGGATTGGAAGGGCCAGGCGGAGGCGGATAGAAATATGAGGGACAACCTGCGGTTTTCCCTCATCGCGCCGCTGCGCCGCGCTGCTCTTTTTCCCTCAAGGTAAATCTGTTTGAAAGGCGACTCCTTGCCACGTTTGGTTGGCAAAAGGAACAAAGCTGCGGCCGGAATGAATCCGGCCGCCCCCGCGACGTTGGAGGGCCTAACCCTCCAGATCCAGGGCGGTGTCGCCACGCTTGCCATCGACCGGCCCGAGGCGCGGAACGCGATGAACCTCGCCACCATGCGCTCGCTCGGCCTCGCGCTGAGTGAGGCGGAATCGAAGCGCGCGCGGGTGCTCGTCATCCGCGGCGCCGGCGACAAGGCGTTCTGCGCGGGCGGCGACCTCAAGGAGCTGGAGCACATGCGGTCGGCTGAACAGGCGGCGCAGATGGCGCGCACCATGCGGACGACGCTGGACCGGCTCAGCCAGCTGCGCATGCCCGTGATCGCCGCCCTCAACGGCGACGCGCTCGGCGGCGGGGCGGAGCTCGCGCTCGCGTGCGATTTCCGCATCGCGGCGGCCCACGCGCGCATCGGCTTCCCTCAGGTGAACCTCGGCCTGATCCCAGCGTGGGGCGCGCCCGAACGGCTCGCGGCGCTGCTGGGCCGCGCCCGTGCGCTGCACATCATGCTCACCGGCAAGGCGCTCACGGCGAAAGAAGCCATGCACGCCGGCCTGGTCGAGGAGGTGGTCCCGAGCGATCGCTTCGATGCGCGCGTGCACGAGCTGGCGAAAGGCATCGCGGGCGCGCCTCCGGCGGCGGTGGCGGGCATCAAGCGATCGGTCGACTCGGTGCGGCCACAGCGCAACCCCGAGCTCGCGGAGAAAGCCATCGCCGAATTCGCCCGCACGTGGGCGGCGCCCGCGCACTGGCGCGCGGTCGAAAAGATGGAGAAGCGCCGGCGCAGCAGCAAGGCCGGGCGCTGATGCGTGGTCGCGTGCAGAACCCGCTGCTGCGGTTCCGCCTGCCCGCCGTGCTGCTCGCGATCGTGATAACGGTCGGCGTGAGCGGCTACGTGCTCATCGAGCACTGGAGCCTGTTCGATGCCTTCTTCATGACGATCATCACCATCAGCACGGTTGGCTACGGCGAGGTCCATCCCCAGTCGGTCGCGGGCCGCGCCTTCAGCTCGGTCCTGATCGTGGTCGGGGTCGGTACGATGCTGTTCGGTTTCGGCGTCTTCGCTGAGACGCTCGCCGAAAACGCCTTCGGCATGTTCAGGAGACAGAGGCAGATGGAGCACAGGCTGCATGAGCTCCGCGACCACTTCATCGTGTGTGGCTACGGACGCATCGGCACCGAGGTCGTGGTCGAGTTCGACGATCACAAGGTGCCGTACGTGATCATCGACCGCACTGACGAAGCCCTCGCCCGGCTCCAGAAGGAGGAGAGGCTCTACATCGAAGGCGACGCCGCGAGCGAGGACATCCTGCATCGCGCGGGCATCGATCGCGCGCGCGGCCTCATCTCGGCGGTGGACAGCGACGAGCGCGCGGTCTACGTGGTGCTTGCCGCGCGGGCGCTGAACCCGAAGCTGTACATCATCGCCCGCGCCGGATACCCGGAATCGATACGGCGCCTCGAGCTCGCTGGCGCCGACCGCGTCATATCGCCGTACCGCATGGCCGGCCACCTGATGGCTGAGCTCGCCGTGCATCCCGCGATGGTCGACGTGCTCGACACGCTGCACCACGGCGAGTCCGACATCGGGCTCGAAGAAGTGCTGGTCCAGCCACAAACCAAGGCCGTCGGCAAGACGCTGGTCGACTCGGGCTTGCTCGATACGTCGGGCGCGAAGCTGCTCGCCGTGCGCCGCCGCGACGGCACGCTCCATGTCAACCCGAGCGCCGATCTGCGCCTGGAGGAAGGCGACCTCATCATCGCGCTCGGCTCCGAGCAGCAGCTCCTGACCACGGCTTCAATGCTCAACTAGCGACATGGGATCCCTCGGCCGCCGGCCGGTGCTGGTCGCGGCCGTCTCGGTCGCGATCGGCGTCGTCATCCTCGTCGCCAAGCTAGTCGTCGGCCTGCTGACTGGCAGCCTCGGCATCATCAGCGACGCGGTCCACTCGCTGGTCGACGTGGTCGCAAGCGGGTTTGCCCTGGTCGCGGTGCGCACGGCGCGCAAGCCCGCCGACACCGAACACCCCTACGGGCACGGGCGCGCCGAAAACCTCGCCGCGTTCGCCGAGGGCGTTCTGCTCGTGATCACG
>Ga0137395_10001566_pt1 | contig 10657 bp, 9 predicted proteins | sample czobulk216metaG_FD_108283 | JGI IMG/M metagenome (GOLD analysis project Ga0137395, IMG submission 108283) | Vadose zone soil microbial communities from Angelo Coast Range Reserve, California, USA - czobulk2.16 metaG | ecosystem: Environmental > Terrestrial > Soil > Vadose zone | place: USA...
GATATTTCGATGTAGTAACCGAAGATTGAATTGAACTTTACCTTGAGCGACCCAATTCCGGTGCGCTCGCGTTCGCGGGTTTCCACTTGCGCCAGATACTGTTTCGAATTGCGGCTCAGGTCGCGCAGTTCATCGAGATCTTTATCGACGCCCGAGGCAATTACTCCGCCACCGCTTAGCGTTAGCGGAGGCTCGGGAACGAGCGTGCTATCGATCTTCTCGCGCAGGTCGCATAGTTCGTCGATTGCGGGATGCAGCGTGGTGAGTCGCGGCGCAGAGAGGCCCGCCAATACCATTCGCACTTTTGGAATTCGTCCGAGCGAGGCTGCCAATGCCAGCACATCGCGGGGATTCGCGGTTTCAAGTGTGACGCGGCTCAGCAGGCGTTCTAGATCGAGGATGCCTTCCAGCGCCCGGCGTAACTCTTCGCGCCGCATCATGTCTTTGAGTTGCGCCTCCACGGAATCGAGTCTGCCTTCGATCTCGGCGCGATCCAATGATGGACGCAGCATCCAGGTACGCAGCAACCGTTTGCCCATTGGCGTTACAGTTGCGTCCATGCAGCGGAAGAGAGTTACTCCGGCATCGGTGCCTGCAAAGAGCGGGTCGATCAGCTCGAGATTACGAACCGTGACCGCATCGAGCACCAGGCAATTCTGCCGTTCGTAGAAGCCGATGCGATCCACGTGGTCGAGCTTTCCGCGCTGGGTTGAGCGGATGTAATACAGAATCGCGCCGGCTGCCGAGCCTGCCGCACGTTTGCCCGCTAGGCCAAAACCTTCCAGCGAGAGGACGCCGAAATGATTTTCGAGCAAGGGCAGGGCGTGGTCGGGAGCGAAAATCCAATCGTCTAGCGGGGTTTCAGTGACGCCGTTGGTCGAGCGTGTGGGGGCGCCAGTCACTCCGCTTTTTCTTTCAAAGAGAGGTGCTGAAGAGCCGTAGAGTATTTCTTGTGGGCGTAATTGTTCAAGTTCTTCTTGAATGCGTCTTCCGGCCGATTCTCCGGCGAACTCGGTTGCTCGAAACTCGCCGGTGGAAAGGTCGAGCGCAGCGAAGCCGACGTGATCTCCGACGGTCGCTATGGCAGCCAGAAAATTGTTGTCTTCGGCATTCAGCGAGGAATCGGCCGCGGTTCCGGGCGTCACCACTCGAGTTACCTCGCGCCGCACTAATTTCTTCGCCAGGCGCGGATCTTCAACCTGCTCACAGACGGCGACTTTAAAGCCGCGGCGGATCAGCTTTGATATGTAGCCTTCGGCAGCGTGATACGGTACGCCGCACATGGGAATTGCGATCCCTTTTTCCTTGTTGCGAGAGGTGAGGGTGATCTGTAATTCGCGGGCAGCGAGCACAGCGTCGTCGAAGAAAAGTTCGTAGAAATCTCCTAGTCGAAAGAAGAGCAGGGCATTGGGATGCTCTTTCTTAATGGCGGAATACTGCCGCATCAGGGGCGTGGAAGGCTCGGACATAGAGAAATTGCTGATTGGTAATTTGTAATGGGTAATTTTGCAATTTGCAATTCGCCGAAGGTGCCGTTCTTGAGGACGCATGGTCCTTTGAATTCCAGATAGCATTGAGCTGTCGGCCCATTCGTGGCTCAAAATACAAATCACCAATTGCAAATTACAAATTCTTTTGTTCTTCTTAACCGCATGGAACTTCGCAAAGATCCCATCACTCGCTCGTGGGTGATTACCGGTGACGAGGTCATCGAGGCTGCTGTGGACTCGCAGGTCTGCCAGTTCTGCAGTACTTCGACCCAGCCGGCACAAATTGTCGCGAATCTGCCTGGCGTGGCGGGCGGCGCCTGGTCGGCGCGTTCAGTTGTGCACCCGCATGCGCTTTATCATGTTGAGGGCGAGCCGGCGCGACGAGGCGACGGCCTCTATGATCGTATGGGATCGGTGGGAGCGCACGAAGTTCTGGTTGAAAATCCTCGTCATGATGGGCATCTGTGGAATGCGAGCGACTTCGAAGTTGAACAGTTCTTGCGTCTGGCGGCGCAGCGAATTCAGGATCTAAAGCGTGACAGCCGCTTGAAGTACATCAGCATCTTCAAAAATCACGGAGAGCGGGCGGGACAGGAATTTGAACATCCGACTTCTCAGCTGACGGGAACTACTTTCGTGCCGCGCCGCGTGCTCTACGAGTTGCGCGCCGGGCGCGACTACTATGAGACCAAAGAGCGCTGCGTTTTCTGCGACATTCTTGCGCAGGAGGAGAGTCAAGCTCTGCGCGTCGTGGAAATTCGCGGCGACTACGTTGCCTTTTGCCCTTATGCGCCCCGCGTCCCGTACGAGACCTGGGTGATGCCTCGCAGCCATGAATCTTCGTTTGAGCGCACCGGGGCATCGCGAGTCGGCACCCTGACCGATCTCGCTGCGTTACTCCGGCGTACGCTGCAGCGTATACGGACGGTTACTGAGGCTTTTCATCTGGTGCTGCACACATCGCCAAACAGCCAGCATCCCTCAGCAACATTGGGATATTGGAAGACGCTGGATGATGATTATCATTGGCACATCGAGATTCTGCCGATTGTTGAGGCCAAGGCCAGGTCTTACACTTTCAAAGAGATTTATTATTCTCCGGTCACTTCAGAGACCGCGGTGAAAAGGCTGCGGGAGGCCAAGATTTAGGTCATAGGATTCATGCCACGCGCCTCCAAGCTAAAGTTCCGAGAATTGATGCTCCGAAACTTATGATTAGAAGACTCGCAGTCCTCTTGATTTTGATCCCTGGCTGTTTTTGTTTGGTTGAATCCGCGTCTGCGCAAGCCTCGTCGCCACCTTCCGAGAAGCAGGAAGTCCTCTGGATGAAACTTGAGAAGTCTATTCTCGACGTGGACCGCGGTCTGGATGGCGTAATGGGCGTGGCAATTATCGATCTCACCGATGGTCACAAGTATTTGCTGCACGCGAATGATGTTTATCCGCAGGCGAGTTCGATCAAGATCTGCGTCCTCGCAGAACTCTATCGCCAAGCGCAGCAAGGCAAGCTGAAGCTCACTGACATGTACACCGTCAATGCGGCCGATCTGGTGCAGGATAGCGACATTATGGGCGGCCTCACGCCCGGAGTGACGCAAATCACGCTGCGCGACCTGGCGACGATGATGGTAGCGGTCAGCGATAACTCGGCTACCAACGTCCTCATTGATCGCGTAGGTATGGACAATGTGAATGCATTTCTCAGTTCGCAGGGTCTGCGTGACACGCGTCTCCGGCGTAAAATGATGGACCTTAAGGCGGCTGGCGAAGGGCGGGAAAATATTTCGACGCCGAACGAGATGGCGAAGTTACTCCAGGCTCTCTATCAGGGAAAGATTCTGAATAAGGAGATGACGGACGATTTCTTCAAAGTGCTCGCTACGCATAAAGACAGCTGGATTCCTCGCAACCTGCCCGACGATTTGAAGATTGCCGATAAACCCGGGGCGCTTGAGGGCGTGCGCAACGATTCGGGCGTGATCTTTCTCGATAAACGCCCATATATACTTTGCGTGATGACGACCTATCTGCGGCGCGAGCGTGACGGAGAAGAGGCGATCAGCAACATCTCGCTGGCGGCGTGGCGCATGTTCGATCGCATGGCGCGCGCGAGTGAGTACGGGAGAGTAATTTCGCCGGGGAATAGCAGCCGGTAGGGCGCTGGGAGCCGCGCGCTTAGATCAACCGATTGCGCTCCAGCCGGAACTCGCAGCCCGAAGCAGCCTCTATGACCATTCGTCGCCTCAAGACTTATACCGGATCGCAAGGCTACGTTTACCAGTATTACTTTGTTGGGAAGCGGGCGGCGGCCGCATCCGGCTCGAATCAACCTGCGGCTAATGAGTACATCTTCGACGTTACTTCCGACCGCAAGTTGACCTACGCGGTCAGTATTTTTCTTCCGCAAAACGTCGTGGCCGCTTGGGGCGAATCGCACGGGCGTTCTCTCAGTGATTCGGAACAGTACGCCGCGGTCAAGATGCGCCTGTTCCGCGCCTTCGATGAATTGGAAGACATGCAGGCGAAGGGACGGCAACTTCACATCGACGCGCCTTCTCTAGAGGCATCGCTGGCATCGTTAGGGGTGGAATAGAGTCGGCAAGCGCGGCACCGCCAACCGTTAGGGGTTGCGGGAAACCGATTTTGCGGACCAGTTCGGCGTAACGCGGATCCGAGCGCAAGGAATCGAGCGTATGCTCCCTATGTGATCCACGTCACATACCCCTGTGACGGGCTACGTTTCCCCGACGCGCCTCCGCCCAGCAAACTATAATCACCCAGATGGGGTGGGGAATCTATCGACCCGCTTGCGGAAGCATCAGGAAATAAAGAATAAAGGATGATGACCTTAATTTGGCTGCGTGTTGCGCTCACCTGTTACGCTGCTGGATTGATTTACGCCCTGGTGGCGCTGACGCGCACCTCGGAAATCCTGAGCAAGATCGCGTTGCATGCTTCCTATCTCGGGATGGTGTTTCATCTTGTGTCGCTGACGGAAGCCGTGGTGCAGAGTGGCCAGCTAGCTTCGGCGTCGGTCCATAACGCGCAATCGCTGTTGGCCTTCCTGATCATGGTGGGCTTCATGCTCGCGTACCTGGTCTATAAGACGACCACGCCGGGCATCGTCGTTTTCCCCCTGGTTTTTCTGCTAACTTTCGTCGCCGCTACCGGGCAGCAACCGCTTGTCTTCGACTCCGACGTGGTGAAGAAGGGCTGGCTGGCGGTGCACATCCTGATGATCTTTACCGGATACGCCGCACTCTTCCTCAGCTTTGGCGCCAGTATTCTTTACCTGATGCAGGAACGCGCGCTGAAGGCAAAGAGTGCCAGCGGAGTGTTTTCCCGGCTGCCTGCTCTGCAGGTGATCGATGACATCGGCTACCGCTCGCTGATGCTCGGATTTCCGTTCATGACTTTGGGATTGATCGCTGGATCGGTGGTCGCGGAATCGACTTACGGACGCATTGATTTTCTCGATCCCAAGATTTTGCTTTCTATTTTGATGTGGGCGGTTTACCTGCTGATGGTATTCACCCGGCTGAATGCAGGATGGCGCGGACGCCGTGCCGCTCTGCTGGCAAGTGCGGCTTTTGCCACAGCTATCGTGGCGTGGGTTGCGAACTACTTCAGCGGAATGCACAGGTTTATTTCGTCATGAGATTCCAGCTCATCGGCGTCAATCACAAGACCGCTCCGGTCGAGGTGCGCGAGCGCCTGGCGATTCCGGAATCGCGACTGCCGGATGCTTGCAAGAGATTGTCCGAGCATCCCGCCATTGCCGAGGGCATGATCGTGTCAACCTGCAATCGGGTCGAATTCATCGCCAACATGAAAAATGGCACGGGCGATCTGCGCGAATTTCTGCGCGAGTATTTCGAGACAGATCTTGTTCCATTTGAAAGTCATCTTTATGAATTTCGCGAAGATGAAGCTGTTCGCCACATCTTCCGGGTTGCCGCCAGCCTGGATTCCATGGTGGTGGGCGAACCCCAGATCCTTGGGCAAGTGAAGGAAGCTTATGCTACGGCCCGCGCGGTTGGAGCAGTGCGCGCGCAGCTCGATCAGTTGCTTACGCGGGCGTTTGCCGTCGCCAAACGCGTTCGCACCGAGACTGCGGTTGGATCTTCGTCTGTTTCGATTGCTTCAGTGGCGGTGGAACTCGCCAAGAAGATTTTTGGCAGCCTGAACGGCAAGAGCGTTTATCTGGTAGGGGCAGGGAAGATGAGCGAGTTGGCGGCTCGGCATCTGATGGCGCATGGCGCTTCTTCTCTCTTCGTGGCAAACCGCACGTATGACCGGGCGATCGGGTTAGCCCATAAATTTAACGGGCAAGCGATTGAGTTCAGCCGCTTGTACGATACCTGCGACCGCGCCGACATTGTGATTACATCGACTGGCTCGCCGAATTTTATCTTCAAGCGCGAACACGGCGAGAAGCTCATGGCGGCGCGCAAGAACAAGCCCATGTTCTTCATCGATATTGCCGTTCCTCGAGACGTCGATCCGGAGATGAACAAGATCGACGGCCTTTTTGTTTACGATATTGACGATCTGCAGCAGGCGGTCAGTTCGCATGTGGCCGATCGCAAGAAGGAAGCCGAAAGGGCGGAAGACATTGTCAATGGTGAGGTCGAGAAATTTCACGCCCGCTTGCAGACGCTCGATGTGGTCCCGACTATCGTCAGCTTGCAGGACCATCTCGAAACGATTCGCCAGGCAGAAATTGATCGCGTCCGAGGGCGGCTTGGTTCCATGACTACCGATCAGGAACTCGCCGTCGAAGCGCTTACGCGAGGGATCGTCAATAAAATCATGCACACTCCCATCAGCACGCTGAAAACGGCGGCTCGGGATTCGGAATCGACTACTGTCATCGAACTGGTGCGGCGCCTCTTCAACTTGCATACCGAGGATGAGGCCAAAGTAGTAGGCGCTTCGAAGAGCGGGCGTGGGCTGGGTTCCGATAACTCGGGTTCGGATAACTCCGGGTCAAATAGTTCAAGTCCGGGTAGAGGTCCGCGAAACTGATGGCTCGCCTCCGCATCGGCTCCCGCGGTTCTCAACTCGCCCTGTGGCAAGCGCATCACATTTCCGATCTGTTGCGAGCGCAGGGTCACACCGTGGATCTTGAGATTATCAAGACCACAGGCGATAAGATCACAGATGTTGCGCTCGCTAAAGTCGGCACCAAGGGGATGTTTACCAAGGAAATTGAAGAAGCGTTGCTGGAGCATCGCGTCGATCTCGCCGTGCATAGCTTGAAAGATCTGCCCACTGAGCTGGCATCTGACTTCGAAATTGCCGCTATCACTAGCCGCGAAAACCCGCGCGACGTTTTTTGCTCGGTTAAATTCGCAAATATCGACGCGCTACCGAGAAGAGCTAACGTTGGCACCAGCAGCCTGCGTCGTCAGGCCCAGTTGAAAGCGCTGCGTCCCGATCTGCAAATTCACCCGCTTCGAGGCAACGTAGATACTCGACTCCGCAAACTCGAATCGGGCGACTACGATGCCATTATTCTGGCGGCAGCCGGACTCAACCGATTGGGCAAAACGCAACTTGTACGCCAGATAATTCCCGTGGAGATCATGACCCCCGCCGCCGGGCAAGGCGCGCTGGGAATAGAAATCCGCCATGGCGATAGCGCTACCAGGGCGCTGCTTGCATTTCTTGATGATGCGGCCGCACGCGCCGCAACCACGTGCGAACGGGCGCTGCTCAATAAACTCGGCGGTGGCTGCCAGGTTCCGATTGGAGCTTTTGCCGAGGTAGCGGGCGGCAATATTCATTTGAATGGGCTCGTAGCTCATCCCGATGGAACAAAAGTTCTGCGTGAAACCCGCGACGGCGAGGATGCGGTGCGTTTGGGAGAAGAAGTGGGCGAGGCTCTTCTCCGCAGAGGCGGCGATGTTATTCTCGAAGAAGTTTATGGGGAAGGCTTCGCTCTACCGCAGCAGCCTTGAACACTCATCTAACTTTTGACGGCCGCGAACAGCAGCTCCTTCGCTTCGTTGAGGATCACAAATTGTTGATCGGAAGCTGACTGCGAAAGCTGAGAACCGGGAACTGAGAACTGAGAACCGGGGACTGAGAATTAAGAGCTGATCAAGAATTATTCCACTCATGCGTAAGCCAAATGAAAATCATCCCCTCGCCGGCACCCGAATCCTAGTCGGACGCGCTCGCCATCAAGCGGGCAGTCTCTCCGCTAGTTTGCGCGGCTTGGGAGCTGCCGTCATCGAGATCCCTTTCATTGAAATCCAAAAGCCAAAATCGTACCAGCCGCTCGATCATGCTCTTAAGAATATAAAGGCGTACGACTGGCTCATTCTCACCAGTGCGAACGGCGTCGAAGCCATGTGGCAGCGAGTTCGCAAACTTCGGCTCACTCGCCGGAATCTCAAACATCTTCAGATTGCCGCCATCGGTCCGGCGACCAAGGCGGCGATCGTGAAGCATGGCTTGAAGGTCAAGATGGTTCCCGAGGAATATGTTGCGGAGTCAGTGGTGAAAGGACTGCGTGACAAGATCAAGGGCAAGCGCGTCGTGTTAGTACGAGCGAAGGTGGCCCGCGACGTGATTCCAGAGGAGCTCCGCAAGGCTGGAGCGCAAGTCGATGTGGTCGAAGCCTACGAAACGGTTGTGCCTGACAAGTCGCGAACTCGTTTGCGGATGCTGATGAAATCGAGACGGCGTCCACACATTGTGATCTTCACCAGTTCCTCGACCGCAAAGAATTTTGCAGAACTGATTGGCGAAGCCCGAGATGGGATACAAAACACTGTTCAGTTTGCTTCGATTGGTCCGGTGACTTCGGCGACGCTGCACGAATTGCAGATGCCGGTTGCGATCGAGGCACGGGAATTTACGATGGGTGGACTGATCCGCGCGATTGTGCTGGCACGTTACGCGCAGACGACTGTGTAGTGTTGAGGGAACGGTTTCCCTGTGCTCCTCTGTTCCCCCGCCTCCGCTGTGGTAAGTTTTTGACTGACCGCACCCCGGCTTCGCATCTATTCCGAATTTGGAGACTGCACTCTTTTAGGCGGATCAAGCGTATCGAGATATGCCTGCATGCGCTGTTTGCCTTCGGGCGAGAGGCCCGTAAACTCGATACCGTTACCCACTCCCGGATCGCAGGTTCGCACTACCGCTGTAATTTTGATGTGCTCTGTATCCAACCAAAAATCCAGCCGCAGCACAGTTCCGAGCGGCAACGGCAGCATATTTTCAACGTAGCAGCCATTACCGCTTATGTCGCTGGCGTTGATCCGCGAGGGCGCATTGACCCGTTCGTCCCGAATTTCCAGGGGAAGCGAAAGCTTGTGCCGGTGCCATCGCCGGCGGTTCGAAGGGGCGATGGTGACAGTTGCACCGCTCATTGGCAGATAGTTTTTCCAGGGACATTCCTGGTCGGCGACGAGTTTTACTCCCACTTGATTCTTATTGATGAAACCGGTGTTCATCGCCCAAATGACGCTGCAGCGCGCTTTTTTCTCCTCGCACTGCACTCCAATCACGTCGCCGACTTTTAATTCACTTTCCAGCCCTGAAATAAGAGCGCCTTCCGAACTGACGTTTAGGGCGCGAGCATGTTGGGAGAAAGCACGGCCCTCAGCGCTCATTCCCCATACTCGCACCGGCAGGTCGATGGTAAGTCGAGGCTCGGTTTGATGATCGGCCATACGATGATCAGCCATACAATGTCCTTTTGTTGGCCCAGTTGATGATAGCGCCCCCGGTGAGCAGTAGGACATTACAAAGTGGGGTCGGCCCAGTTACAAGGGAAGCACTACTTTCGGAACCTGGGTATCACATTCGGGCTGCTTTTACTGGGACTGCTCTGCGAACTCCCGGTAGCTAATAACGCTTATCTTTTGCTCCTCCAGAAACTGGCGCATTTCGGGCGACGCCAACAGATGCCGTTCTTGCTCTCGAGATTCCAGCAAACGCGTGCCGGCGGCCTGCAGATCGGAATCGTTGTAACCGGGATGGCAGACGAATTCCCAGGTTCCATCGGGTAAGTCCGCAATCGTCTGGCGCAACAATTCGCTGTAGCCGCCACTCTCGAGCGACCCGGTCTCAATCATCCCTATCAGGCCGTCCGGTGTAAGCAGTCCGGCGCGCTTGGTACGGTGCCGAAATTGTCTCGAAAAAGTATTCAACATGCGTACTTGGCCGTAGCGCTTCCATATCCCACTTCTGCCTTTGAAAAGCTTCCCGTTCATCGCTTTTACCGGGACGAACGGATTGCGGATGGCGCGGACGCCACAAATGCGCGCTGCTCGTAGTAACGCCACCAGAATCTCGGGGAAAATGTGCGCGTGCTTGTGCGAGTCGACGTGAGTTACGTGAATACCGGCGCCCTGAATTTTCTTGATCTGCGCAGTGACTTCCGCCACTAGTTGATCGCGATCGAAGCCGCCGAACATGGCGCGCGCAGAAAAAGCGGAGAGGTGCGAATAAAACTTGTCGGGCTGAGAAGAGCGAATTGCCAGTAAGGTGTCGACTGTTTCAGGCGGCGATATCGGCGGTCCGTCCACTAATACGACGTGGCACCCTACCGAGAGCTTTGGCGCCGAGCGCGCCTCCTTGACCGCATCGTCAAAGCTGCCGCCATTCGCCATCAGCGTCGCCGAGGACACGATGCCATGGTTGTGGCTCTCGACAATGGCCCGGTTGACGCCGGCGGTAAGGCCGAAATCATCGGCATTGACAATGAGTCTTCTCACCCTGAAAGTGTAGCAGCGAAAACGCAACGGTCGAGCGGCTCTCGTTGTGGGTCAGATTCAATTTGTTTTGAAAGGGCACGGATTCAGCCTATTCCAAAGTGACCCGCGGCTTTGGGCGCACGTCTCTTACACCCCGCCAGTTTGACCGCAAGGGAAGCGTCCAGTATCCTCAACATTACTTCATAACTTCTGGAGATCCTGGCTCCGAGCCGCGCAGATACGGCATGCCAGACCGCATCCCCGCAGCGCGGGCGGTTAGCTCAGCTGGTTAGAGCGCCTGCCTTACAAGCAGGAGGTCGCAGGTTCGAGTCCTGCACTGCCCACCAAATTCATCAATGGCTTAGCGCAGTGGCTCGTCACGTCGCGCTCGAGGGGCGCAGCGAACGTACCGAAATAGTTGAATGCTCAATGCCAGCATCCGCCAAGGACCAGACC
>Ga0137395_10001567_pt1 | contig 10657 bp, 9 predicted proteins | sample czobulk216metaG_FD_108283 | JGI IMG/M metagenome (GOLD analysis project Ga0137395, IMG submission 108283) | Vadose zone soil microbial communities from Angelo Coast Range Reserve, California, USA - czobulk2.16 metaG | ecosystem: Environmental > Terrestrial > Soil > Vadose zone | place: USA...
CCCGCGCCGCCCCCGCGCGCAGTAGCACTCGCGCGCATTCGGACGCCGTCGTTCCTGTCGTAAACACATCATCCACCAATAAGATGTCGCGTTTGACGATTCGCGTTGGATCGCTCACGGCAAATGCACCCCGCAAATTTTCGCGTCGCTGGTGACGAGTTAGGCCAATCTGGCTGCTAGTTTCCCGGCAACGCAGCAGCACTCCCGTGCACAATTCCAATCTCTTGGGGAGCCTCAGTTGCTCCAGCGCCTCGCGCGCAATCATCTCCGCCTGGTTAAATCCGCGCTGCCTTCGCTTGCGTGAATAGAGTGGAACGGGAACCACCGTGATCGTTCCCACCGGCATCTGCCGTTCAAGGCTGTCAATTGTGCCCGCCAGCATGTGCCCAAGCACCGCCGCCGCGGGGCGAACCAGTTGAAATTTAAGCAAATGAATCAGGTCGCGCAATTCCGCATCGTACCTGCCATACGCCACCGCTCGCTCGTATGGAGGATCCGTGCGCTGGCAGAGCATGCAACGCGCTTCCACGCAGTCTTCCGAAGGCAGGTTTAAACTCTCTCCGCAAACTGCGCAATAAGAACCCTGCAGCGGCCGGAGTGCAATTAGACAGGCTTGGCAAACTGGAAGCCGCGAAACTTCAATCAGAGGGAAACCACAGATACGGCAATCGGCGGGAAAAAACGTGAAGAACAATGTCGCAGCCACGCGCTCGGCAAAGCCAGCGAGCCCATGTTTCGCCGGTGGCAATTCATGGTCCGAGGCTTGGCCCTGGGCAGCCCGCATTCGAAACCCAGCACTGCTACTGCTGAAGACTGGCCTCCGCACCCGGGAGGTCTCTGACGCCCGGGCCATACTTGAGCAAGTATAGCTGCGGCGCTGTACGCTACGCAACGCGTCTATCGATATCGAAGGGCTGCTCACCTTGGGTACGCCCGTTCAAATGTGAACTCAAAACGTAAACTCAAAACGTAAACTCAAACGCCCGCTGCACTTGTAAAGCAAGCTTTCACCATGTTAAGGTGCGCCGTCGCTGCTACATTAACTTAGCAATGAAATTCCCACTGACCACGAGGCCCTCATGAGCACTCCCGCGGGCGATGCCCCCGTCACTACCCGGAAGCATCGACCCTACGTTCCAGAAACCATGGAAATGAAAGAGTTGACCTTTAGGGCCATCTTTCTCGGTCTGATCCTCACCGTTGTCCTGGGCGCTGCGAATGCCTATCTAGGTTTACGAGCCGGCATCACCATCGCGGCCACCTACCCCGCCGCCGTCATTTCCATGGCCGTGTTGCGAGCGTGGAAGGGTTCATTGCTTGAAGAAAACATCGCCCGCACAGCCGGCTCTATCGGAGAGGGTATCGCCGCCGGAGCGATCTTTACGATTCCGGCCTTTCTGATTGCAAAAGCGTGGCCATCCTTCCGTCCGCAAGATGCCTACTGGAAGTCCACTGCGCTCATCATGGTCGGTAGCATCCTCGGTGTTTTGTTCATATCTCTCGTGCGCCGGGTCATGGTCGAAGATCCGGAGCTGCCTTTCCCGGAATCGGTCGCAGCGGGCGAAATTCATAAAGCTGGACAGCGCGGCGCTGAAGCGGCGAAATACCTCTTCTGGAACATGGGTGTTGGAGGCATTGTGTACATGCTCGGCAAGTTCGGACTGTTCGCTGCCGATCATGATTTTCACTTCCGCATCGGCAACCTCGGCCACAGTCAGATTCGATTGGGCCCAGCCGGAAGCACGAATGTCGTGGCAACAGGAGCGACCACCATGTTTTCCGCTCCCAGCGTAAGCCCCGCATATTTGGGCGTGGGTTACATCATCGGCCTGCGGTTGGCATCGCTCCAATTCGCGGGCGGCGTAATCGCCTGGGGGCTGCTGGTTCCAATGCTTGTGTATTTTCTTGGACCGCAACTTAGAAACTATCTGCCCGCGGATACTCCCGACAACTGGTCTGCGATGGTGCTCGCGGTGTGGCGGTTCATCGTTCGCCCCATCGCTGTCGGCGGAATGCTGGTGGGAGCGGCTTATACCCTATACAACATGCGGAAGAGCCTCACGGCGGGCCTAGGCAAGGCCTTCAGTGACTTGAAGCAGACCGCCGATGACCGAGCCAAGCTCTCGCGGACCGAGCAATACATGAGTTCGAAAGTGGTCCTCGGACTGATTGCGGTGATGTTTGTTCTGATGTGTTTTCTTTACATCCATATCTCGGGGCTGGTCTGGCCCGCCGTATTGGCGGCTGCGATTATGATCGTAGTCGGCTTTTTCTTCGCCACCGTTTCTGGAAACCTGGTCGGCTTCATCGGGTCCTCGAACAATCCGATTTCAGGCTTGACGCTGTCAACCCTGCTAATAGCAGCCCTGCTCATGGTTTCGCTCGGAGTTTCCGGCGGCGAAGGAGTCGCCGTGGTTCTCGGCGTGGCCGCAGTGGTTTGTGTTTCGTCTGCGGTGGCCGGCGAGCTGCTGCAGGATTTCAAAGTGGGCTACATCCTTGGTGGAACTCCACGCAAGATTCAGATTGCGGAGCTGATCGCCGTCGTCGTCGCTAGCCTGGTGATGTACTGGCCACTGTATTTGCTCAACGCGGCCAACATCCAGGCGGGCGGAATCGGATTTGGCGATCGTCAACTGCCCGCTGTTCAGTCCGGGCTGATGGCCACGCTGGCGCAAGGTATCGTGGGCGGTGAAATGGCGTGGGCGCTCGTCGTGGTTGGAATCTTCTTCGGACTTGCCATGATCATGATGCAGGTGAAAAGCCCAATGCTCGTGGCAGTAGGCATGTATCTCCCGTTTGAGACCACCTTTGCAATTTTCATCGGCGGAGTCTTCCGGGCCGTTGCAGATCGGCTGGCGGCGAGTCGCGGTCTGAACGCAGCACAGAAAGCCCGAGTAGAGAATGCCGGGGTTCTTACGGCCTCCGGACTCATCGCGGGAGAGGCGCTGCTCGGACTACTTTGGGCGGGCCTGCAATTTGCGCCGAAATGGGCTCGACCGCAGTTCTTCGACAATCCGTTGTATCTAGCCGGAATCGTGGTGATGGTGGGCTTGGCCGCTCTAATGATTCTCATCCCGCTTTCGAGCGCAGGCGACCCCAACGAACCTGCCCCGCCGGTTGGGATGATGTAACAGTTATGGGAGGGCCGGACGTCCTCGCGAGCCTGCCCAGTTTTCGCTCTATGTCCATTGCAGAAAATATTGCGGGGGTGCGGGAGCGTATCGCAGCGGCGGCGCGCCGGGCAGGTCGAAGCCCCGAAGAAATAACCCTGATGGGGGTAAGCAAAACGTTTCCCGTCGAAAGTATTCGCGATGCCTACCAGGCTGGTCTTCGAATTTTCGGAGAGAACCGCGTACAAGAATTTGCCGGCAAAGCAGAAGCCCTGCGCGATCTTCGCGAAGCCGAATGGCACCTGATCGGACATCTGCAAAGCAACAAAGCCGCGAAGGCCGCCGAATTATTTGACGCAGTAGATTCCGTCGACTCGCTACGAATGTCCGAGAAGTTGAATGCAGCTGCCGTAAGCGCTGACAAGAAGTTATCCGTCTTGATCGAGATCAATGTCGGAGGCGAGCAGGCAAAGAGCGGACTAGCGCCAGTATCCGAAGAACTGGAACAAATTCTGCAAGGAGCGCCGCGGTGGGGGAATCTCAAAATTCGCGGCCTCATGACCGTGCCGCCCTATACCGAAGATCCGCAGGGCGCGCGACCATATTTCCAAGAACTCCGCAAGATTCGAGACAGCATAGCCGCACGGAAACTGCCGCACATCAGCAGCGAAATTCTCTCCATGGGCATGTCGCACGATTTCGAAGTCGCGATTGAAGAAGGGTCAACCGTTGTGCGCCTGGGCACCGCAATCTTCGGCGAAAGGGCAAAAGCTTAACCACAGGGAGCACAGAGGTCGCACAGGGGACACAGAGGAACGCAGAGAAAGACAATAAACAATTACTCGGTTTCCCTGTGCACCTCTGTGTAACCTCTGTACTCCCTGTGGTGACGGTTTTTCGATGGCGGCAATTAACAATTCTCCCGCAGGCGCGACCTTCGCAGTCAAAGTTCATCCGCGTGCGAAAAAGAACGCCATCACCGGCATAGTAGGCGATGCGCTGAAGCTATCCCTAACAGCGCCTCCGGTCGACGGAAAAGCCAACGCCGCCTGCATCGATTTCTTCGCAAAACTTTTGAAGGTGCCACGTTCCTCCGTTACTATTGCAGCCGGCCACAGCGGCCGGAATAAAGTAATTCGAGTGGCGGGTCTGACAGCCGAGCAAGTACGAGACCGACTCGGCTTGATCGCGGGCGAGGGTGCCCGCGCCACACGATCCCTCAGGAGCAAAGATTGACCCTTTCAGAACGCTTCGCTGAGATTCGCACCGGCTTCGAACGCCCCTTCTGGGTCGCGAACATCAGCGAACTCTTTGAGCGGCTTTCCTATTACGCCGCCTTCGCCTCGCTCGCTCGCTACCTCCATGAAACCCTCAACTTCGGCGTAGAGCGGGCCAGCAGCCTCACCGGACTCTTCGGGGGCCTGGTATGGTTTCTAGCTGCCTTCGGAGGAACCCTCGCCGACCGCCTAGGCTTCCGGCGGTCTCTGTCCCTCGCCTATGTCATCCTAAGCTGCTCCTACTTTTTAATCGGATCGATCGCGTCTCCCTGGCTAGCACCGGTACGAAGCGCAGTACCGCTGGTTGCGCTGGTCACGTTCCTGCTCATGTTGCCCGCGCTCGGGGTCGCTCTCGTAAAGCCATGTGTAGTCGGCACCACGGCGCGAGCCTCAAAAGAAAACGTCCGCTCCATCGGCTATTCGATTTATTACACGCTGGTAAATATTGGCGGCGCCGCTGGGCCGTACGTTGCTTCCTACGTGCACCAGCACATGAGCGTCGAGAACGTATTCCGAGTGGCCGCGCTCAGCGTCTTTGCCATGTTCTTCGCGGTCCTGATTTTTTTTAAGGAGCCGCGCCGCGCCGACGAGCCCTCCGTGAGCCTCGGCCAGGCCGCGAAAAACTTCGCAACCGTGCTCTCCAACCCACGCTTTATGCTCTTCCTTCTGATTTTTTCCGGATACTGGATTGTCTACTGGCAGGAATTCATCATCCTCCCGCTATACATTCACGATTACATCAATCCAAAGACGGACACCGAGTTGATCCTGGTAACCGGCCCGCTGACCGTGATCTCGCTGCAAATGATCGTCAGCCTGATCTCGCAGAAGATGCCAGCCTTTCGCGCCATCACTCTGGGCACGCTGATCTCCGGCCTGGCCTGGATCATCCTCATCGTGCATCCGACGGTTCCGATGGCGATTCTGACGCTGTTTGCAGTATCGATCGGCGAGATCACGCAGTCTCCCCGCTATTACGAATACGTTTCCCGCCTCGCCCCTCCAGGGCAACAGGGAACTTACATGGGCTTCGCCTTTCTGCCTATAGGAATTGGCTCGCTGATAGCCGGCAAGTTTGGAGGCATGCTCATCCACCACTTTGGCGAGGTAACGCATCAACCAGAGCGCATCTGGTGGGCTGTAACCGGCGTAGGCGTGGCCACTGCGGCGCTGTTGTGGATTTATGACAAGACGTTGCGGACGGTGGGGCAATGACGCAGAGGTAGACTAATTGACACAAGCACTCAAAAAACTCGCCAAGCACAGCGTGATAGCGATGGTGGGCGGCGTAGTGTGTTCAATGATACTTGGCACTACCCTCGTGACCGTTCTGCAAGGGATCGGGTTGGACGGATTTCTTCGCCGGTTCAACTTTGATGCTTGGTATTTGCCTATCGTTTGGGGCCCCGGTTTTCTCTTGGGGTTCTTAGTAAATCGTCGTACTCTTCACCGCGCAGCTTGCTTCGTATGGCTCCCGGGCCTGGTCTGGCTAGCCACCGGGATACTGGGCAAGATATCCCATGGTTACAATTGGACGCAAGTTAGAATCGACTTGTTTCCGCTCAAGGCGAGCGATTGCGGGGCAACCGAGTGTCTTGATGTGCTGTTTGGCACATGGCCCGCTCTCAACTCAATTACGTATTCGATCGGTGCCGCGATTGCGCTGTCGTCTAGACCGAGAAGATTCGATAGCGAGGAGCAATCTAGGAAGTACTCTAGCCTTGGTCTGGAGTAAAATTCGGCGGTTCCCCCAAAACGCATGCATAACCAGACGGCCCTCAGTGCCCTTCCTTTTCCAGATATTTCTCGACCTCGAGCGCAGCCATGCATCCCGAGCCAGCCGCAGTGATGGCCTGCCGATAGCGGCGATCCTGCACATCCCCGCAAGCAAACACTCCCGCCACTTTCGTTAAAACATTATTGTGCGTGACCAGATAGCCATCAGCATCGGTTTCCAGTTGGCCTTCAAACACTTTAGTGTTTGGAATATGTCCGATCCCAAGAAACATTGCGCTAGTCGGGAAATCCCAGCTCTCGCCACTTTTCAAATTTCGCAGCCGCAACGCCGTGACTTCCTTCTTGCTGACATCGAGAACCTCATCCACCACCGTGTCGGTAAGAAACGAGACTTTCGGATTGGCGCGCGCGCGGTCAAGCATGATCTTCGATGCCCGAAAGTCCTCCCGCCGGTGAATCAGCGTCACCTTGCTCGCGAAGCGCGTCAGAAACGTAGCCTCTTCCATGGCCGAGTCGCCGCCGCCAATCACTGCGATCTCCTTCCCCGAAAAGAAGAACCCATCGCAGGTAGCGCAAGAAGAGACACCATGCCCGATCAGCGCATGCTCGCTTGGCAAACCAAGCCAGCGCGCCGATGCGCCGCTCGCGATGATCAGGGACCGAGTCTGAATCGTCTCTTTGCCTACAGTCAGTTCGATCGGACGCTTGCTCAAGTCGGCTTTAACCAAGTGGCCTATGTGATACTCGGCGCCAAAGCGCGACGCCTGCTTGCGCATGTTCTCGATCAGTTCCGGCCCCTGTATGCCGTCGGGGAAACCAGGGAAATTCTCCACCAGCGTCGTCAGCCCCAACTGTCCACCAGGCTCATGGCCTTCGATCACCAGCGGCTTCAGATTGGCGCGGGCCGCGTAGAGAGCCGCTGTGTGCCCGGCACAGCCCGAGCCGATGATTACAACGTTGCGTATATCCATAGTGTTATTGCGATTATTCTATTGTTATCAAAAGAGCGGTAACAATAAGTGCTAGTAAATAGATTCCCGAAATTGGATTTCGCTTCACCCCGGCAAGTGGAGAGCCGGGCGTCCCCGCCCGGCCAGCACGGTACTGGACCGCCGAGACGCCGTCCCCACACTGATTAATTTATTCAGCCGGTAAGGCGATTACCTGTTCTTCTTACTGCCCGCAGCCGCCTTGTTCGTTGTCCCCACACTGGAGTGAGCCAGTTCCTGCGGCACCATCTTGCGCACGCCCAATGCGTCGCGATAACGCTCCATAATCGCCGAAGCGTCCCGGAATATCGGCTCGTACTTGCTCTGATCGGTCGTAGAACCTTCCGCTGCTGGACATCGCGCCAGCGCGACCGAAGCCTTGCCGAATCGCTCCAGTTTGACGCGCGAAACGGGCGTGCTGGTCGATAACATCGAGGCCGCCGAAACCACTGCCGAAGCACTGTCTTCGATTGAAATTTGCATCAGATCTTTAGGATCTCGCAGGCGCAGAACGAGGGTCTCCACCATATCCTTCGAATCCACGCTGAATGAATATTGGACGTTGCTGAAAATGGCGTTGTCCGGAAACTCGCGCCGCACCCTAACGTAATCGGCCGACGATATCGCACCAGCGGGCAGTTTTTCCATGCCGGGAATTGGCGTGCTCTGGTCGAGGGTGGAATGCCCGCGCGACACTTCGTAATCCTTGCCAAATGCGGGTTTGGACGGCACTTTCGCCAGCGCCGCTGTCAATTCCTTCTGCTCATCCGCTGACGGCGCGCATACATTCAGAACGTTCACTTTTATGGGAGGCTGCTGGGAATAGGCCGCCGCAGTCATCGCAATTGCAACCATCGCAATTGCCGCCATCGCGGTTGGAATTTTGTGAGGGAACACGGCGAAATTGTATCAGGGTCAGCCGACTCAAACGGCAACGCACTTTGTCTCAAGCCACTTTGTCTAACGACTAGTCCGCTGCTCCCGAATCCGCCACGAAAGCGCCATGCCGGCGCAGCAATTGCGGCAGGTTCTGCGAGAACGCCGAACGCGGCAATACCATATCGCAGCCCACCTCATGCGCCTTCTGCTTTAAATCGCCCTGCACGTGCGAGAGAAATCCAATGATCGAGGTTCCCTTTTTCAACTTGCTTTTCAGTTTTGGGATAAGGGTCAAAGGCTTGGCATTGGCGTTATTCAGGTCAAAGATGATCAGAGATGGCTTCTCTTCGCCATTACTTTTCATCCGCTCCGTGAGTTCTTTCTCGTTCTTCACGAACTCCACCTTCACGTTCATCTTGCGGCCGGTGTCTTGAATCTTGCTCAGGAAGAAAAGATCCTCCACAAACGCGAACACGCGCGAAGCCGCGTTTTCCAGCGGAACCGGCAAAGGCTCGGGATCGACTACGGGATAGGACGCCGAAAAGCCGGGTCGGCGCGGTCCTCTGCTGCCGTTGCCATTGTTCCCGCCCATATTGGCGCGATAGCTATGATCCATCGGAGCCGTGAAAATTCCCTGCTGCTCCTGGCGATCGCGGCCCATGGGGCCACCAGCACCTCGCCTCGCCGGACGCCGTCCGCGGCGCCGTCTGTGTTTTCCTCCACCAGGGGAGGAATGTCCTGGTCCTGCATTCATATTTTTCTCTTAATTAGTATTTGAAGTTAATTTCTAGCCCCGCAATTCCAATGGATCGCAGGCCTCGTGCCGCTTACCCTCTCTGCCTTGCCATCGACGCGCAACGCGCCCCACAGCTTGCTGCAACTCATACCCTAATTCGGCTACCGGCAGACTTAACCCCCACATCGGCTGGATGCTATTCGAGAACACTTTTCGAAGACGATGTCCAAACTTTTTTAAATCTTAGGCGCCGGGAGTCGTTTTGGCGCGAACGGCCAGCCTGGAAGGCAGGCCATTGGGAACATCTTGATGTTACTCACGAAACCGTCGACTGCGCAAGGGGGGAGTGACCTTAGTTTTCCACATTCACCCTGGAAGTACGCCTTCGGGAAATGTCTGCGAGCCGACAAAATACGAAAATCCCAGGTCGTAAATCAATTATTCTCGGGGCCACCGATCGCCAATGGCTCGCTTGAAGTTCCTCGGCAACTACGCCGATATAGAACGTGTGAAACCTTCTCCTGCGAAAGAAAATTCCTCCGGATTCTCTACGCTCGCGCTGCCCGGCCAGCGCTACGTTGCCCGCCAGCCAATACTGGATCGGGCGCAAAATGTATTTGGGTACGAAATTCTTTTCCGCAATGGCGTCGAAGATTACTTTAATGCCGATCCCGAACTAGCCGCCCGTTCCACCCTGGATAGTTCGTTGCTCTTCGGCATTACCACCCTGTGCCATAATCGTCGCGCCTTCGTAAATTGCACGCGCGAGGTCCTGTTCAAAGATCTGATTACATTGTTGCCCCCTACCCAGGCGGTAGCCGAGATCCTGGAAACGGTTGAGCCCGAAGACCGCGTCATTGCCGCGTGCAAGCGGCTGAAATCGTCTGGCTATCTCATTGCGCTCGATGACTTCGCCCCCAACGATCCGCGCGTACCGCTCTGCGAATTTGCCGACATCCTAAAAATCGATGTGCGCGCCACCCGTCCCGAGGAGCGGGCTGGCATGATGCGGCGCTTTGCCTCGCCCAAATGCAAAATGCTCGCCGAAAAGATTGAAACGCCACACGAATTTCAGCAGGCGCGCGACATGGGATTCGCCTACTTTCAGGGGTATTTCTTCTGCCGCCCCGAACTCGTCATTGGCCGGGAAGTCCCTGCCAGCCGAGTGCACTATGTCCGCCTGCTGGAAATGGTCTCGCGTCGCGAAATCGACATGCTTGAACTCGAGAAACTGCTCAAACAGGAAGCCTCGATTTCCTATCGTTTGCTCCGGTATCTGAATTCGCCCGTCTTTGGAATGGCCCTCGAAGTAACGTCGATCCGCCATGCCATGGCTATCCTGGGAGAACGCGAGATGCGGCGCTGGATCCGCCTCGTTGTCACGGTCGGCGCGGCCGAGCAAACCTGCAGCGAACTGGTTCTCATGGGGCTCACTCGCGCCCGTTTTTGTGAAATGCTCTCCGACCGGGTGCAATCCAACGGCGATTTATTCTTGATGGGCCTGCTCTCCGTGATGGATGCCATTCTTGAGGTCAGCATGGAGGTGCTCCTGGAGCAAATACCTGTAGAGCACGAGACCAAGGCGGTTCTGCTCGGTCAGAAAAGTACGCTCCAGCCTCTACACCAACTCCTGCTGGCTCATGAATCCGGGAATTGGGCGAAATCCAGTGAACTCGCCAAACAGTTGAAACTGTCCGATGAAGAGGTCGCAACGCACTGGTGGCAGGCCCTGCAGTGGGCGCAGGAAGCGACAAACGGCGTCTGACAAGAGCAATCGGGCCATTGGGTCATCGAGGTCATCGGCTCATCAAAGTTCAAATGCCTTTGACTTTAAATGGCCCGACGACCCGATGGTTAAATGACCCGATCACCAGATGACCCGATGGTTCTACGGTGCTTCAATTAACTCCATCCTGCCGTCCCGCGTGC
>Ga0137395_10001568_pt1 | contig 10656 bp, 11 predicted proteins | sample czobulk216metaG_FD_108283 | JGI IMG/M metagenome (GOLD analysis project Ga0137395, IMG submission 108283) | Vadose zone soil microbial communities from Angelo Coast Range Reserve, California, USA - czobulk2.16 metaG | ecosystem: Environmental > Terrestrial > Soil > Vadose zone | place: USA...
CCAGCCCGCGCAGCCGGCAGCGGCGGCAGCGTCTCCGACCGCATGGTCGGTCGTGCAGGAAGCGAAGGCGTCAGCGGAGGCGGAGTCCAAGCCCGGCAAGAAGAAGGGCAAGAAAGAGGATCCGGGCGCATCGTGGAGCCTCGCCTCGGGCAACGCGCCGGGCATGGAACGGGACGAGATCACCAAGGCGCCGAGCCCGTTGGTCCCAATCGCTCAGTACCTGATTCTGGTGGTCGGGCTGGTCATGGTGCTAATCGGAGTGTTCGTCATGATCGCCAACTCGCACGTGACGTAAAGGCCTCCATGATCCCGGCGGCCAGGGTGCCGCCTCCATCGCTCATTACGGTGTCGAGCACGAGCGCACGAACTCCCACGGCCTCGATCTCAGCGGCGTCCTTCGCGTCACGGCGGTCGACCACGAAACCGGCGGCAACGTTTCGATATGTGCCCGCCACCGCAACCGGATTGGGCTCGGGTCCGAGCGCCCTCATCATCTCCACAGTCGGTCCTTTAAGCGCGGCTCCGCCGACGATGGGCGTTATGGCCACCGTGTGTTCACGCCGCATGTGCGGGCCCGCGATCCTGAGGATCGGCGCGATCGAGATCAGCGGGTTGGACGGTCCGATGATCACAAGCTCCGCGGCATCCAGGGCCGAGACGACCTCAGGGGTCGGCCGCGCGCTCTCGATGCCCTCGAACTTGATGCCGTGCAACGGCGGTCCAAGCCGCTCGCGCACGAAGTACTCCTGAAAAGACAGCTCGCCGCGCTCGGTGACAAAGCGCGTTCTCACCTTCTCATTGGTCATGGGCAACACCTTGGACGCGATCCCAAATCGGTCGCCAAGGGCAAGCGCGCATTCGGTCAGCGTGCAGCCGCGGCGCAGCATCTCGGCGCGAATCAGGTGTGTCGCAAAGTCTTTGTCGCCGATGCGGAACCATGCCGGCTCGCCGAGACGGACGAGCGCGTCGAGGACGTGGAATGAGTCGTCCTTGACTCCATAGCCGGCCGATTCGTTGAACACGCCGGCGAGGCGGTAGATGACCGCGTCGACGTCTGGCGAAACCAGCAAACCCCAGAATTCGTCGTCGTCGGCCGTGTTGGCGATGACGGTGAGATCGCCGGGCGGCACCAGGCGCTCGATGGCAACCGCAAGCTTTGCCCCGCCGGTCCCTCCGGTCAGGATGACGGTCTTCAGCGGAACAGGTCCTCGGCCGCAGGACGTATCAGCTGGCGTCCGCTGCCGCTTCCCCGCATCGTGAGGCCGCGCACGATCACGGCCGGAGCCCGACCTGTCTTCCCCATGACCAGGCCCGCCGCGGCGGCGAGGTCGTCGGCGACAGCCAGCACCGTCGCGTGAAGCGGCTTGCCTGTGTCGTCGAGCGTGCCGCGCAGGTCGAGCAGGGCCGGCAGGCCGGCGATGCCGAGCGCGACGTTGACGATGCCCAGTCTCCATGGCCGGCCGAACGTGTCGGAAACGATGACGCCCACGTCGACATCCGCCAGCTGCTGGAGGCGGCCGCGGAGTCGCTCGGCGCTTGCGTCGGGATCCACCGGCAGAAGAGTCACCTGGTCGTCGCCGGGAACGTTGGAGTGATCGACCCCACCGTTGGCGCAGACAAAACCATGGCGCGTCTCGGTGATAAGGACGCGCTGCGACCGCAGCACGCGGACACTTTCGTCGAGGACGACCTGGACCATGCGTGGGTCAGGATCCGCGATGAGGCCAGACGCGATTCGCACCGCGTCGTCGCTCGCCGTCACGGTATCGAGACTGAGTACTCGCCCTTCGGACTTGGAGACGACCTTCTGGGCGACCACCAGGATGTCGCCGGCTTGCAGCGTCGACCTGGAGCTGATCAGCTCGCCTAGGTCGTCGCCGGGACGGACTTCAGGCAGCCCCTCGACGGCGATCAGCTCGAAGCGCGTCAAACCGCACGCCGCAGCCGCGCCAGGTCGCCGGGCTCGTCGAGGTCAAGCGCCATGGCGTCCGAGTGGTGGACCGCGAACTTCACGCCGCGAGCCTCCGCTTCATGCCGAAACTTCGCGAGCGAGTCGGAGCCGAAGCTGAGCCTGATCGCTGTCGGAGGGCGAAGGTAAAGCGCATTGGTGCCGCCACGGCCGATCGCCTCAACCGCCACGGCTACCGGAGCGTCGTATCCCGCCGCCGATTGGAGCACCTCGCGCACGGCGTCGACGGTGACCAGGGGAAGGTCGCTCGACAACAGCAGCACGGCGTTTGCGCCGCCCTCAACAGCCCGAGCGATGCCTCGCGCCGCAGCCACGTTCTGTCCCTCCTGCCTCGGCTCCGCCAGGACCTCGGCGCCCCATCTCTTGGCGAGCACGGCAACTTCATCGCTGCCGGCGACGACGAGCACGCGATCGCCGGCGGCCGCGGCTCGTACCGCCAACTCCCCGTTGCGTCGAGCGAGGGCCTTCCGCGCCTTCGGCCCCAACGCAGGTTGCAGCCGCTGCTTTGCCGACGCAAAGTCCTTGATCAGGACGATGACCCACGTGGACATCGCTATCCCCATTCCTTGCGCAGCCGCGGAAGGATCTGCGAGCCGTAGAGCTCGATGAAGCGGACCTGGTCGTCGCCCGGCGCGTGAAAGACAAGATGGTTGAACCCGAGCTCCAGGTAAGGGCGGAGCTGCTCGATGTGCTCGTCCGCGTTGTTTGAGACGAGCCAGCGCCGGTGCGCGACGCCTTCGACGGTTTTCGCGAGCCGTTCCATCTCACGAGGATCGTCGATCCCGGCCTTCGCCTCGGCCGGCAAGGCGAGCGCGGCCCAGATCTTGGTGTCTTCCATGGCGCGCGAGCGCTCCGTGTCGAATGACACCTTGACCTCGATCATGCGATCGAGCCCGCTCGCATCGCGACCTGACTCTTTTGCGCCATCGGCGAACGACGGGAGCAACTGCTCTGAATAGAGCTCCATTCCCTTGCCCGAGGTGCAGATCAGGCCGTCGCCGGCGCGGCCGGCGTACTTCGCCACCTGCGGCCCGCCGGCGCCGACATAGATCGGGACCGGTTCATCAGGCCGGTCGTAGATCGTCGCGTTGCGCGTCTGGTAGTACTCGCCGTCGAACGTGACCGACTGCTCGCTCCAGAGCCGGCGGATCAGCTTGACCGCCTCGCGCAATCGGGCGAAGCGCTCCTTGTTCTCCGGCCACGCGATTCCGAGCGCGCCCTCGTTCAGGTGCTCGCCGGTACCGACGCCGAGGATCACGCGACCGGGAAAGAGCACGCCGAGCGTGCCGATCGCCTGCGCCACGATCGCGGGGTGGTACCGAAAGGTTGGAGTCACGACGGACGTGCCGAGCGCGACCCGCTTCGTGCGCTCACCCGCAGCCGCGAGCCACGCGAACGCGAAGGGCGCATGGCCGTCCGATTGGCGCCACGGTTGAAAGTGATCGCTGATGAAGACGCTCTCAAATCCGTTGTCTTCCGCGGCGAGCGCGAAATCGAGCAGCTCGCGTGGGCCGAACTGCTCGGCTGAAGCCTTGTAGCCGAGGCGCAGCATCAGCGGTCCGTGCGGGGAACGCGCCTGTAGTAACGCCTCCAGCTGAAGGCGACGCCGCCCACCGCGGCGGCAAGGACGACCACGCCCAGCGCGATGAGGCTGTGGGTGTCGAAGGTGCTGATCGCGCCCGCGGTCATCACGACGAACAGCGCGACGGCCAGCAGCATCATGACCACCAGCGTGACGGCGCGGTGGAACCTCATGGTCCTGCTAGCTTACCGGCGCGTGGGTGAACCCCGAGGCGTCCTGCGGCTCGAGTCGGTGTCGTCGACTCAGGATGTCGCTCGCGCGCTGCCAATCGGCTCGGTGGTCGTCGCGGACCATCAGACCGCGGGCCGCGGGCGGCTGGATCGAAGCTGGAAATCGCGACCCGGCAGCGCACTTCTCGCCTCATTTGTCTTGCCCTCCAACCCGCTCCTCAGCCTGGCCGCCGGGGTGGCCGCCGCCGAGGCGTGCGGGGGCGGCGTCCGGCTGAAGTGGCCGAATGACCTCTTGCTGGGTGGCGCCAAGCTGGGCGGAATCCTGGTCGAGGCCACGCCGAGCAAAGCGATCTGCGGTATCGGCATCAACCTGGACTGGTCCCCGCCCGGCGCGGCCAGGCTGGACGAGGATCGGGATCGCCTGCTCGAGAGGCTGCTCGTGGAGCTGCCGCGATGGTCAGCCGCCAGGCCGGAGGTCGTGCTTGCCCGCTGGCGGGAGCTCTCCGACACGCTCGGCCGCCGGGTGCGCATCGAGCTTCCGGGAAGCGTCATCGAGGGCATGGCCGAGGACATCGGATCGGGCGGCGAGCTCATCGTGGACGGTGCGCCGGTGACCGTCGGGACCGTCACCCACCTATGAGCGCGAGGATTTCCGGCAGCACCTCCCCGGACTTGCCGTGGATCACGACCTCGGCGAGCTGGTCGAACGGCGTCGGCTCGGCGTTGATCACGATCATGGGCGCGCCGGACCGCAGCGCGACCAGCGGGATGTCCGCCGCCGGGTAGACGAGCAGGGAGGATCCCACCACGAGCATCACGTCCGCCTGGCGGGCAAGCGCGAATGCTTCCTGGACCGCCGCCACCGGCATCGCTTCGCCGAACAGCACGACCGTCGGTTTGAGGAACACGCCACCGCACACCTTGCAGCGCGGCGGCATCTCGACGTCCAGGCGAGCCTGGACCTCGCTGCGAGGTTCCAGGTTTCCGCAGTCGAGGCACTGGACGGTTCGACCAGATCCGTGGACTTCGATGACGCGGCGGCTGCCGGCGTCTCGGTGCAGCCCATCGGTGTTCTGTGTCACCACCGCGGCAAGATGGCCCGCCGCCTCGAGAGCGGCGAGTGCGCGGTGGCCGGGATTTGGCTGCGCCGCCAGCGCGACCCTGCCCCGGTCCTTCGACACCTTCCAGTACGCGCTGGGATCGGCCATGAAATAGTCGATCGAGGCGACCTTCACCGGGTCGAACTGCGTCCACAGGCCGCCCTCGCCGCGGAACGTCGGGATGCCGCTCTCCGCCGAGACCCCGGCACCGGTCAATGCGAGGCCGCTGCGCGCATTAGCGATGAGCTCAGCTGCCCGTTCGATGGTCACGATCGCCGCCGATGTTCCGAGTAGCTGCTCATTGCCGTGTCCGTGGGAAACGGCACCCACGGCGACCCCTTGTCCTGCCGGATCGCGGTCACGTTGAACAGCCGGAACGTCTCCGCCGATTTGCCCTTGAGCTGCAGGCCCGGCATCTCGTCAACCGCGATGAAATCCGAGCACGCCTCGAAGGTCGTCCACCCGATGAGGAGGTTGAAGGCGGGGGCGGCGCCGCAAAAGCGCGAAGCCGTGTTCACGGTGTCGCCAAGCGCCGTGTACTGGAGTCGATCCTTGCTGCCCATGTTCCCCACGACCGCCGGCCCTGTGTTCACTCCGATGCCCCAGCTGATCGGCGGCAAGCCTTTGGATGCGAGCCGCGCCTCGAGGATTGGCGCGTGGTTGACGAGGTCGTATGCGCATCGAACCGCGAGCAGTGCGTGGTCCGGCTGTGCGACCGGGGCGTTCCACAAAGCCACGATCTCGTCGCCGACGTATTTGTCGATCGTGCCGTCCCACTTGAGGATCAGCGTGCTCATGTCATCGAGGTATTCGTGAATGACCGCCTGCACGTTTTCGGCGGACATTCCCTCCGACAGCGCGGTGAACCCACGGATGTCCACGAACAGCAGTGTGATGTCGCGGCGCTCGCCTTTCGAGATGATGTCTTCCACCGACCGCGACGCGGCCAGCTGCTGCGCGATCCGCGGATCGACCCAGTGCCCGAAGATGCGCTCCACCTTGCGGCGCTCGCGCTCGACGAGCACGTATCGCGCGGCCAGGGAGAAGCCCGCGGCCAGCACGATCGCAACCGGCGTGTAGAGCGGGTCCACCAGGAAACCCGCCTGTCCGAGAAGGATGGCGAGGAGCGCGTAGGCGGCCAGCACCAAGCCGGTCACGAGCATCGCGCGCCGGAATGACAGAAGGTAGACCGCGACGCCGATCAGCGTCCCCATCAACAAGGTGGCCAGCAAATCCGACGAGTCGGGCTGCGGCCGGAGGTAGCGATCGGCGAGCACCGTTGAGATGGCATCGCCCATGATCCGGTAGCCGTAGTTCTGGTTCGGCACCATGCATTTCGGGCGGCTTTTCGGGCAGAAGCTCAGATCGTGACCGAAGCTAACCGCCTGCGCGTAGACGTCGTCGGCGTCGACCAGCTTGATGCCCACGACCACGATGTGGCCTGTGATCAGACCGGGAGCGGGACAGCGCCCATTTGATGCCAGAAGGTACCCACACGTCGGGCTCTTTCCGTTGGTGAAGTTGATCAGCATCTCGCCGTTGACGAGCGGGATGGTGTGCTGCCCGAGCTGGGCCTGATTTCCGGTCGTGGTCAGCGGGTCGTTCACGCCTTCGGCGATGCGCAGTGCCTGCACGAAAGCCGGCTCCCGGCTCGGGTTGTCTGGGCACGACCTGGCGATTCGAATTGGAACGCCCCTCACTGCATTGGCTGCGTCCGGAACTCCGAGCTCTCGGCCGGCAACGGCCGCGGCGGCGCCGACGAAGATCGGAAGCGGGCTGTCGTCGGCGGTGCAGACGAGCACCACGTTGCCGGCGTCGGCGATCGCCTTCGCCAGCTCGGCATCGCCGGTGCCCGAGTGGTCGAGCATGACGTCGAACAGGATCACCTTCGGGTGCAGGCTCGCCAGGTAGTTGATCACCTTGGCGTGAACGTCATTGCCCCAAGGGAAGGGACCGAAAGGTGTGGCGGCGGTCGAGTCGAGCGCGACGAGCGTCACCTGCGAAGAAGGCGCGGGTGCGGGGAACAGCTGGTCCTGTAGAGCGAAGAAAAGAGGCGCGACCACAGTCGTCTGAGAGGTAGCGACGACGAGGACTCCCGCGAGCAGCCCGGCCAGCGCGAACTGCCAGGCCGATCGCCAGTCGCCAACCCGCTCGCGGACCATGCGCCGGTATCTTAGGTTCGTGCGCGTGACCGTCCCGGAATCGCGCCGGATGGTTGCGCTCTACATCGCCGCCGGCGCGTCATTTGCAGCTCTGTCCGCTCGCGGTCTCACGGTGCCGCTCTATGCACACGACCTGGGCGCGACTCGGTTCGAGGTCGGCGCGCTCTTCTCCGTCTCCACGCTGGCCGCGGCCGTGCTCTCCCTTCCGTCAGGCGTGCTGGTCGACCGCTTTGGCACCCGCGCTCTGCTCGGCACCTCGTTCGTGCTCGCCGCGGCGTCGCAGCTCGCGACCGCGGCCACGCCAAGCGTCCTCCCTCTGTTCCTGTGGCAGGTGGTCGGCGGCCTTGCGGCCGGCGCGCAGCAGGCTGCGCTTTTCAGCGCCGTCACTGAATCGGCTTCAGGCAGCCGGCTGGGACGGGTCATGGGTTGGCTCACCTTCTCGATGCAGGCCGGCTTCTTCCTCGGTCCGTCGATTGCCGGGATCGCATTGCGATGGATCGACGTCAGGACGGACATCGCAGTCACCACCGTCCTTCTTCTTTTCGCCATCCCCGGCGCGTTCGCGGCGAGCGGCACGCGCCAGCACGCCGGCCAGGGCATGTCTTTCCGCGCCCCGCTGGGAACGCTCTTTCGCCAGACCGCATTCGTGCCGGTGACGATCGGTCTCATCGCGGCGACTCTGGTCTGGGGGACGATCGGCGCCTTCTTGCCGGTGTTCGGAAAAGAAGCGCTCGGGCTCCCGAGCGCGCAGGTCGGCTACCTGCTCGCCCTCCAGGCTGTGGTGAATGGCGTCTCGCGCATCCCGGGCGGCCGGCTCGTCGATCGGGCGCGCCGGCGCTGGCCCATCGTGTTCGTCGGCGTGCTCGGATGGTCGGCCGCGAGCATCGTGCTCGGCCACCTGACGGGATTTCTCTGGCCGGCAGTGGTCCTCGCGCTGGGAACACCCTTCATGGCCACCGCCTTCGTGGCCATGGGGGTCGTCTTCGCCGACCTCTCGGCCGCATCCACGCGCGGCGTGACGATGGGCATGTACGGGACGATCCTGTTCCTGGGGCTCGCGGCCGGCCCGCTGATCTTCGGCCCGCTGGTGCAGAACGCCGGCTACGCCGCGGGCTTCACTGCTTGCGGAGTGGTCGCCTCGGGGCTCGCCGTGATGATGGCGCTGCTCCACGCGGAGCCGCTCCGCCGGCAGTCGGAAGCGCCACTGCCGCCGCCCGCCCCGGGGACTTGAGGTACTCGGCCACTACAGTCCGATGGCTCGGAAACGCGAGCTCTGGAAGCGAGTCGAGCGGGAAGACTCCGACCTCCAGCATCTCCGTACCGGCCGACGGCCGAGCGCCATCGACCAACCGGCCAATGTAGGCGATGCCCACCATGCTCGGAGCCCCTGCCTTCGCGATGTGGTACACGCCGATCAGTCCGGTCAGCTCGACCCGCGCGCTGATCTCCTCGAGGCATTCGCGTGCGGCGGCGGCAGCCGGGTCCTCGTCGTCGTTGACAAACCCACCGGGCAAGCACCAGAGCCCATAGCCCGGCTCGATCGCGCGCCGGCCGAGTACGATGCCGCCGTCGACCTCCACGACCACGGCGGTCGACACCTTGGGGTCATGCCAGAGGACGAAGCTGTCGTTGGGGCAAGCCTCCACCTCGCGGCCTTCGATGACGCGCACCTCGAGCGGCGCGCCGCAGTTGATGCAGAAGTGACCCATTCAACGGCGAGGTTACGCGGAGGCGGGGTCCTTGATGTGCTGCGCCTGCCTTGTCGACGGGGCCTTCATGTCCGCCACCCGAACCTGGTTGCGGCCTCCCTGCTTGGCGACGTAGAGCGCCTGGTCGGCGCGCTCGATCAAGGTGGTGAAGAGTGCCGGCTCGTCGGTGGCCGCGACGCCGATGCTGATGGTGAGCTTCAGCCCGCCCGGAAATGTCGCAGCCGCGACCTTGGATCGAATCCGCTCGGCGAGCGTTCGCGCGCCGGCCTCGGTCGTTTCGTGAAGGATCAGCCCGAACTCTTCCCCACCATAGCGGGCGCAGACGTCAGACTCGCGCGCGCCCGTGACAAGGATCGAAGCCAGCTCGGCCAGGACCGCGTCGCCGTTCAGATGTCCATAGCTGTCGTTGACTTGCTTGAAGTGGTCGAGGTCGATCATCATGAAAGCGATCGCCTTGTGATGACGCCGCGCTCGCTGCATCTCCTGCAGAAAGCGCTGCGCGAGGGCGCGCCGGTTCGGCAGCTTCGTCAGCTCGTCGGTGAGCGCGTTTTCCTCCTGAGCCTGAAAGAGCTGCGCGTGCCGGATGGCGATCGCGGCCTGCGATGCGACGCCGTTGAGCAAATCAGCCTGGTCCTCGGTAAGCTCGCGCCATGCGTTCAGATAAAGCTCCATTGCGCCCATCAGCTGGCCGGAGCGCTGCACCGGGACGACGAGCACATGCTGCGGGTGGCCGCCGCCCTCGATCCCGGGAGCCGTCCTCTCGTCGAGCTTGACCACGAGCGGCCGCATCGCGGTGATGGCCGTGCGCACGGGCTCCTCGTCGAGCTTGCGCACCGACCCCCGCGCCCGGGCGGTCAGGTTGTAATTTGCCTCCCTGTGCATCTCAGCCTTCGCCGGGCGGACGAGATACATCGCGCCGGCGACGGCGCCCATGATCCGGCCGGCATGGGTCAACGCGACATTGAGCACCTCCTCCAGGGCAAGCGAGGAGTTGACGGCGGAGGCGATCGCGAGGAGCAGCGCGGCGCGGTCCCGGGCGCCGCTCTCGTCGTCGAGCGCAGCCTGGAGCTCCCGCGTGGTGCCCCTGAGCCTCATCAGCGAGAGGATGAGGAGGAGCAGGACGGGGATCAGAAGCACCGAAGTGACCAGTAGAACGGCCGCGAGATCCACAGAAACACCCTCCAGGCGCCGAAGTTGTCATAGGTTAACGCCCGAACCTGAGAGTTGGTTTGCCCAAACCCGGCCTAAAGGTCCCCTCGGCTTCTCGATTGAAATGCCCAGTCGGGCTATACTCGCGCCGATCTGGAGCCCCTTTCTTTCGACGACCTCCCTCTAGGCGGCGAGTGGACGACCCGCCGACGCACCATTTCCGATTCTGAGATCGCGCTCTTCGTGGGCGTTTCCGGCGATTTCTCCCCCCTTTCGATCGAGGACGGGCGCGCCCAGCCCCGAGTTGCGCCTCCGACGTTGGTCGTGGCGGTGGCTGTCGGCCTGGGCACGATCGACATGCCCGTGCCGGCGGTCGAGGAGTGGGAGTGGCTCAACTGGAAGTTCCCTCGCCCGGTTCACGCAGGCGACACGATCTACGCCCGGTGGACGCTGACTCAGAAGCGGCCCCCGGTCGGCTCCGCCCCGAATTCGATCGTCGTCTGGAGGGTCGACGTGCACACCGCCGACGGGGCGCTGTGCGCCGAAGGCGAGGTGGGAGCGAAGGTCCGGCGCCACGTTGGCCCGAAAGAACGAGAGCGGGGGCGGGAGCACGCCCCGGAGGCAGCCGCCAGGCCGGCCGCCGCAACCGCCGCCCCGCGCCGCAGCCGCCGCCGCCGGCGACCTGCGGGCGCCAACGGGGCGCCGGAGACTCCAGCTGCGGCAGCTCCCCCTGCACCGGCACCGTCCAAGCCTGAACGGGCCGCTGGAGCGCCCAGGCGCCGCAGGCGGCGCCGCCCGGCCGCCGGAGGCTCACC
>Ga0137395_10001569_pt1 | contig 10654 bp, 12 predicted proteins | sample czobulk216metaG_FD_108283 | JGI IMG/M metagenome (GOLD analysis project Ga0137395, IMG submission 108283) | Vadose zone soil microbial communities from Angelo Coast Range Reserve, California, USA - czobulk2.16 metaG | ecosystem: Environmental > Terrestrial > Soil > Vadose zone | place: USA...
CAGGCGCGAGCGATCATCGAGGCGGCGCATGTCAGGGCCGCCCACCTGAACCTCCGCGTCTCGGTCGCAGTCGTCGACGCGGGCGCGCACCTCATCGCTCTGGGTCGAATGGACGGGGCGATTCCCATATCGCCCCAGATCGCAGAGGCGAAGGCAGTCAGCGCGGCGATGTTCCAGCGCGACGGTGGATCGCTGCTGCAGACCGCGACTGAGCGGCCGGCGTTCTTCACCGCGGTCAGCGGCCTGACACGCACCAAGCTCGTGCCCGGACCGGGGTCGGTGCTCCTCGAGCGGGACGGGGCGGTCGTGGGGGCGATCGGCGTGAGCGGCGCCAAGCCCGAGCAGGACCTTGAGTGCGCGGAGGCCGGCGCGGCCGCCTTCAGCTAGCCGAGCGCGATCCGCCTGATCGGTTCGTGCACCGCGCCGTTCTTATTCAGGTGGCTCCAGTAGAGGATCAGCTCGTCCGCGCGCCAGGGCGCAAGCATCGGGATGGCCGGCAGGTCCGGAGGGCGCGTGCCTTCACGCGAGCGTGCTCGGGCCAGGGTGAGGTGTGGCTGAAACGGGCGCGCTTCGGGAGCAAGTCGTGCGGCTCGGCACTCGGCTTCCACCCGGGCGGCGAGAGCAGACAGCTCCTCGGCGCCTGACTTCAACCCCAGCCAGACAACGCGTGCCAGCCGGCTGCGCTTGAACGTGCCGGCCTCGCCAAGCGCCATCTGAATCGACGGACCCGCCGCGCCGTCGAGCCGGCCGGCGATTCCCTCCACCACGGAGCGATCCACGGTGCCGACGAAACGCACTGTCAGGTGCAGGTTCTCGGCGACCGACCAGCGAAACTCCGGGGCCACGGTCCTGCACTGAGCCAGAAAGCCGGCGAGCTGCTCGCGCTGCGGGTCAGGCACCGGGATCCCGAAGAACGCCCGGATCGTTACTTGATCCGCTTCTTCCAGTGCTCGCTCACCCAGGTACTGGCAGGGCTTGGACGCCAGCCGAAATGTGCCGTCACAGAGTCGAGGCCGTCAGCGATGTTGGGCAGCTGCGCGCTCGCGATCTCGTCGGCGGTCGCGATCGGGTCTTCCTGGATCAGCTCCATGAACGCCGCGCCCGGGGACAGGAGCGCGGGCGGCAGGTGCAGCTTCGGCTTCTTGATGCCTCTAGCGTGCAGAAACCAGTCGTAGATCGTCTCCGTGGTCACGACCTCGGGGCCGCCGAGCTCGATGATCTTGCCGAGCAGATCAGGCTTGGCTATGGCCTCCACCACACAGCGCGCCGCGTCCTCGCGCAGGATCGGCTGCATCTGCGTCTTGCCATTCCCAGGAATGATCACGAAAGGCCCGAACGCCGATGTCCGCTGGAAGAAGTCGAGAACGCCGCCATCCTCGGCCAGCACCAGCGAGAAGCGGAGGATCGTGCCGGGGACTCCGCTCTTGGCCAGCTCCTGCTCGCCCATCCAGCGCGAGGTCAGGTACTTGTATTTCTGGTCGAGTCGGGCGCCGATGGCGCTGATGAAGATGACCGACTTCGCACCGGTTGCCTTCGCCGCCTGACCCAGGATGCGCGGTCCATCTGCGTTCACCTCGAACATCGACTGCGGCTTGTTGCGCCGCACCGCGACCAGGCTGACGATGTGCTCGACGCCCTGGCACGCCTGGTTGAGCGCTGCCGGGTTGGTCGCGTCGCCGGTCATGACCTGGGCGCCGCGAACCCTGTACGCGGCAGCCTTCTGGGGATCGCGCACCAGGACGCGGAGCTGGTGACCGGCGTCGAGGATCTTGTGCGTGACCGCACGCCCGAAGAAACCGGTCGACCCAAGCAACAGGACTCTGGCCACGACCGCAAATCCTAGCGGCCATACTCAGGATCGATGTCTGGTCAGCAGGTCGCCGGGCTGGGCATGGGGTTGTTCGCGTGCCTGCTCGGGGCCGGCGGCATCTACGCCGCGATCAGGCGTCGCGGGCGCCGGGCTGAGATCGCGGAGACCTACGGATCGACCGGAGGGATCGTATTCACAGTCGTCCAGGCGGGCTGCTCGGGCGTGCTCCTAGCCGGCGGCCTCGGGCTCGTCGTCGCCGCCCTGATCCTGAAAGGCTGAGGAGTTCGACGCGAGGCCCCAGAACTCGAATATCACCTTCAACGCGGCGAGCGTGGTGATGTTGCCGTTGTCGAACGGAGGCGACAACTCGACCAGGTCGAGGCCCACGAGCTTCGCCACGCCGGCCACCGCGTGCAGCACCTCGAGCGCCTGCCTTGTCGTGAGACCGCCGGACGACGGGATCTCCGTGGCGGGCGCGAACGCCGGGTCAAGCGAGTCGATGTCGAACGACACGTGAACCTCGCTGCCCGCGAGCGTGTCCTGGACGCGCTTCAGCGCCGCCTCAGGATTTGACGCCAGCTCGCGCGCGCCAACGAGCGTGATGCCGTGGTCGCGGATGAAGTCGAGCTCCTCGGGGTCGTAGTCGCGGCCGCCGACGATGACCACGCGATCCGGCGCGATCCCGGATACGTCGAGCGCACGTCGCAGCGCGCATCCGCAGGTCCAACGGCCACCGCGCGAGAAGTCGCAAAGGTCAGGATGCGCGTCGACCCAAAGGACCCTCACGTCCGGATGCCGCCGCACCTGCGCGGCAAGCGTCGCGATCGCGGTGCAGTGGTCGCCGCCGAGCACAGTCAGCACCGAGTCCGCGGGCACCTCGGCCAGGCGATCCGCCACATGGGACCATCCCGTCTCGATGTCCGACCCCGCGGTGAGGTCGCCGATGTCGTGCACACCAAGGCCGGTGAGCAGGTGCCCCTCCTCGGTGACAGGGGGCATGACCGCCGACAGCAAGCGAATGCGCTGCGGCGCCTGAGCCGCACCTTTCCGGTACACGGCCGAGCCGTCGTACGGGATTCCGACCAGGGTCACCGGCGCACCTTCAGGCGCGCCAGACAGCCCTCCCCATGGCTTCAGCCCGGTGACGTCTATCAACTAACTAATCAGGTTCGTATTTCGGAAGCGATTTCTTCACCGGACGGTCTTCGCGATAACCGAGCGCGTACTCGGCTTGAAGGATCGTGTGTACCTCGCGCGTGCCCTCGTAGATGATCGGGGCGCGCGAGTTACGCAGGTAGCGCTCGACTGGGTATTCCGCCGAGTAGCCATACGCGCCGTGAATCTCGACCGCGTCGTTGGCCGCGTTGAAAGCGGCGTCGGCTGCGTATTGCTTGCACATCGAAACCTCGCGTGTGTGCCGCAGCCCGTTGTTCTTCATCCACGCGACCTTGTAGTACAGGAGCTTGCAGATCTCGTAATCGCGAGACATGTGCGCGATCATCTGCTGCACGAGCTGGTAGCGCCCGATCTCCTGGCCGAACGTCTTGCGTTCGTGCGCGTACTTAACTGATGCGTCGAGGCAAGCGCGAACGGTGCCGGTGGCGCCGGCGCCGATCGTGTAGCGCCCGTTGTCGAGGCAGCTCATCGCGACCTTGAAACCGTCGCCCTCGTCGCCGATGCGATCTGCCTCATCCACCTCGAGGTCGCTCATGAAGATCGAACCGACATCGCCGGCGTGGATCCCGAGGCGGTCCTCGATGGGCTCGGTGCGCAACGCCTTGCCGGAAGCTGCGCGATCGACCATGAACGCCGAGACGCCGTGCGCGCCGGCCTTCGGATCGGTCTTGGCGAAGATCAGCATGAAGTCCGCGGTGTCCGCGTCCGACACCCAGACCTTCTGACCGTTGAGCACGTAGCTGCCGCCGCTACGCTTCGCCGTGGCCTGCATTGAAGCCACGTCTGAGCCCGCGTTCGGCTCGGTCAACCCGAAGCAGGCCAGCTTCTCGCCGCGCGCCATGGGCGCGAGCCAGCGCTGCTTCTGCTCCTCGGCGCCCCACGTGTAGATGCCGCAGCCGACAAGGCCGACATGCACTGACAGCACCGTGCGGTAGACCGTGTCGACGTACTCGAGCTCCTCGCACACCAGCCCCAGCGATAAGTAGTCCAGGCCGTGGCCGCCGTACCGCTGCGGGAAGCACACGCCGGGCAGGCCGATCGATGCGAGCTTGGCGAAGATCTCCGGGTCGTGCCGAACCGCGCGGTCGTCGGCCGCGATGCGCGGTGCGAATTCGCGGCTGCAGAAGTCGCGGACCGTCTTCACGAGCTGTTCCTGGTCAGGAGTCAGCGCCAGGTCGAGCATCGCTGCGTAACTTACTTGGTCGGCGACGGTCTGGGTGCGCAGCCCGACGAAGGGGTCGGACTCGCCTTCGGACTCACCTTCGGTGTCGGCGTCCTGGATGGGCTCGGGCTCTTGGTCGGGCTCGGCGTCGGACATGGCGGCGCCGGGCTCGGGGTCGGAGCTGGATGGAGGTCGTTCGGCCCGACGTGCCCGATCAGGGGCAGGTGCTGGCCGATGCCGAGGATGATCGGAACCGAACGCGAGGTGTGCAGCTGCGGCTCGAGGAAGCCCGTGTAGATCTGCTGCAGCTGCTTGATGCCGTTGATGCTCTGGATGCTCGCGCCGTTCGTGGTTCCGGCTGCCTTCTTCAGGGCTGCGAGGTCGTCCTTGGAGACGAGCGCCGACGTGATCGGGTTGGAGAGGATCGTCGACTCGAGCTGATTGACCTGGTCCAGCGTGAGGGTGGCCTTGTTGACCGTCGGCACGAACGCGTTGTCGAGCGTCACCAGCGCCGAGATTCCGAGGTAGATCACCACCAGCATCACCACCACGTGGATGAAGACTCCGAGCAGGCCGTCAATGCCGCGGATCGACTCCATGCGGTGGAACGCTCCCCCGATCGCGCCTCCGACCGCGCCCAGGATCACTGCGGCGATCAGGGCGACAAAGATGCTGATCACAGGGTTGATGTGGACCAGCTTCTCCATCTGGGTCGTGTACTGGTCGTGGAACCTGAACACCAGCAGAAGGGTGCCGAAAAAGAAGATCTCGGCCATCAGAGGTTGGATCACGCCTCGCTGGTAGCCGAGGAACAGCGCGACGATGATCAGGAGGCCAATGGCGATGTCGATGAACAACCCGCGTGCATTGTAGGGATGGGGTCCGCCGGGCGAGCCTGATGGTCGATCTCGCCGGCTTCAGTTAGACTCGCATCGATCTTGGCCCGGACGATCGCCGTCGCGATGCAGAAAGGTGGGGTCGGGAAGACCACCACCGCCGTCAACCTCGGGGCGGCGCTGGCGGAGCTCGGCCAGAGGGTGCTGCTCATTGATCTCGACCCGCAGGGTCACCTCACCCTCTATATGAAGCCGCCCGGCGAGCTGGGAAAGACCATCTACCACCTGCTGCTCGAGCCGGATACGACAGTCACCGACGTGGTCCAGGAAGCCCCCCAGATGGGCGTCCACTACATACCGGCCGACATCGAGCTGGCGGGTGCCGAGAACCAGATGATCAACGAGATCGGCCGTGAGAGCATCCTGCGCGACAAGCTCGAGCCGGTCCAGCGCCGATACGACTTCATCATCATGGACTGCCCTCCGTCGCTCGACCTCATCGTCATCAACGCGTTGGTTGCGGCCAGCGAGGTGCTGGTGCCCATGCAGGCCGAGTTCCTGGCCCTCAAGGGAATGCAAGAGCTCTTCGTGACGCTGGAGCGCGTGAAACGAAGGCTGAACCCGCGGCTCGAGCTCATAGGCATCCTGCCCACGCTTTACAAGCAGCGCGCGCTGCACTCGCAGGAGGTGCTGGCCGCGGTGCGTGAGAAGTACGGCGACAAGGTTTACGAGTTCGGTGTCACCGACTCGATTCGTTTTGCCGAGACACCGCTCGCCGGGCAATCGATACTGACGTACGCGCGCGAATCCGACGGCGCGAGGTCGTACCGTGCGCTTGCTGTTCGAGTAATGGAGAATCACAAGTAACGGTGCCCACCTTCAAGCGCGCGTCACTTGGCGGCTCAGAAGACCTCTTCCGGCCAACCAGACCGCAGGTGGTGAGCGACACCGATGACGTGATCAAGGATTCGGTCGACCGGGCTGTGCCGAAGGAGCCAGTCGTGTTCCGGAGCCTGAGCTTCACCACCGAGGAGATCGAGCTTCTCATCGACGCGATCCAGACCGCGAAGTACCCGGACCGGCCTCGACCGAAGCCGCCGCTGGACAAGTTCGACTCGCTCGACGCGCTGCGGCTGAAAGTCCAGGGAGACTCGGGGGGCTGATCTCGGATTACGCGCGTTTGTATACAAACGCGTGAAATCTCGCGGCTCGTGGCACGCGGCTGTATACAAACGGCGCGACTAGTAACGCTTCTTCGAGCGACGCCTCAGGTACCCGTAGATCCAAAACAGGCACAGCAGCAGGAGCGCGCTACCGAAGGCAATGACCGCCCATTGCTGCATTTCCGGTAAATACTGAGCTACAGATGGCGAAGCTCGGCATCGTCAAGGTCAAGCTCGACCGCGACGTCAACTGCTACATCGTCTCCGACGCCACGACCAAAGAGGCAGTGGTCATCGATCCCGGCATGCCGGCGGAGAAGATCGCCGAACAGCTGGCAGGCGCGACCGTCCGCTGGATCGTGGCCACGCACGGCCACCCCGGCCACGTGGGCGGCAAGGACGACCTGAAGGCACTGGTGGGCGGTGAGACCGCCATCCACTCGGCCGACGCCAAGCAGTTCCTGCGCTCTGCCGACCGCTACCTCATCGACGGGGACGAGCTCGAATTCGGCGATTTCAAGATGTCGGTCGTCTACACGCCCGGGCACACGCCGGGCAGCGTTTGCCTGGTCGTCGCCAACCACGCCTTCGTCGGCGACACGATCCTGGCCGGCGGCATCGGTCGCCAGATGCCGGAGACGGACCTTCGCCGCCAGATGATGAGCATCGGCACGCGCTTGCTGCGGCTTCCCCTCTCCACCGCGCTCTATCCCGGCCACGGACCGGCCACGAGCCTCGAGCGCGAGCTGGCGCAGAACCCCATCTTTCGTGGGGCCGGCGCCGCTACGCGATAGGGACTCCGGCCGGCCGGACCATCCGGCCGCTCGGTTTGGTCGACAGCCGGCCGTTCGCGTAAACCGGCGCGCCACGCAGGTACACAGAGGCGATCGCAAACGAGACCTTCAGGCCCTCGAGCGCGCCGTGCTTCTGCCGCGAGCGCATGGACCTCGGGCTGAAGGTCGTGGACTGCTTCGGGTCGACCACCACCAGGTCCGCGTCATAGCCCGGAGCGATCTGTCCCTTGCTCTCGCCCAGTCCGGCGAGCGCCGCGGGGCCTTCGCTCACCCATCTCGCCGCAAGCCAGGGATCACCCATCTGCTTGGCGAGCTCGAGGCAGCTGAGGTACAGCGTCTGGACGCCGGGCGTCCCTGGCGGCGCGTGCTCCAGGTCCTGCGCCTTTTCAGCAGTTGAGTGCGGTGCGTGGTCGGTCGCCACAATGCCTATGACTTCGCGCCTCAGCGCATCGCGGAGCGCCTGCCGATCGCCGGCGCTCCTGACCGGCGGGTTCATCTTCATGGCAGTGCCAAGGCGCGTGAAGTCGGCTTCCGTCCGCCAGAGGTACTGCGGGCACGTCTCGAGCGTGAGCCGCGTCCCCGCCGCGATCGCCTCCCCCGCGGCATCCAGGCCGAGCGCGCTCGAAAGATGCGCGATGTGAAGGTGGACGCCGTGCTGCCTGGCCACCGAGGCGGAGGCCGAGATCGCGAGCGACTCCGCTTCGGCAGGGCGCGCCGCGAGCACATCGCTGTATGTCTCGAGAGGCCGCCTGAATGAGTGCAGGATCCCGGGATCTTCCGCGTGGATGGCAAGCGGCAGGCCGAGCTCGGCGATCACCTGGGCGAGTCGGGTCAGCGTGCCGTAGTCAGGCGGCGCCTCCAGGTCCGGGTCGCCGGCATCGAGCGCGTGCAGCACCTGCTTGCGGCTGAGGCTGAAGGAATAACCGAGGTACGCCTTGAACCCGACAGCGCCCGCGACCGCGAGCTCGACCAGCTCCTCGGCGGTCGATGTGGATCGGATCAGCGCCCATAACCCGAAATCGACCCGTGATCGCGATCGCGCCAGCGCCGCCTTCGCCTCCAGCACGCCGGCCGAATCGACCGCAGGAACCGTGTTGGGCATATCGATGACAGTCGTGACCCCGCCCGCGGCAGCGGCGGCCGTCAGGGTGCCGAAGTCCTCCTTTTCCGGGAAGCCCGGGTCGCGGCTGTGCACATGGACATCGATGGCGCCGGGGAGCAGCCACTTGCCGGAGACATCGACAACCTTTCCGTGGCCAGATCCACTGGGCCCAACGCTCGTGATCACTCCATCGCTGACGGTGACGTCGCAATCGACAGGCCCGTCCGGCGTGTAGACGGTGGCTCCTCGAAATAGGAGCTCAGTCAAGCGTCAGGTCGGAGATGCGAAACAACGGTGAGTACGGGATGCCGGCCTGCCCGATGTTCTCGGAGCCGCCCTCGCCACGGTCGAGCACCACTACGAGGTGGATGACCTCGAGACGCGCGTTGCGCAGGACATCGACCGTGCGGAGCGAGTCGCCGCCGGTTGTGACCACGTCTTCGATCACGGTGACTCGCTGCGCGGCCTCGAACACTCCCTCGATCTGCTTCGCGGTGCCGTATCCCTTGGGCTCTTTGCGCACGAGCACGAGCGGCAAGCCCATCTGCATCGAGACCGCGCCGCCGAGCAACACGGCCCCCAGCTCAGGCGCGGCGAGCAGCTGCGTGTCCGCCGGCACGAGCTCGGCGAGATGCCTCCCGAGCCGACGCAGCAGCGCGGGGTCGGTCTCGAACAGGAACTTGTCGAAGTAGCGATCGCTCTTCTTGCCCGAGCGGAGGATGAACTCTCCTTTGAGGTAGGACGCCTTGACGATCTCGCGGCCGAGATCCGCGAGGTCCGAAGTCCCCGTCCCCACGAGACCTAATCTAACTGAGTGATGGCAGCGCCCATGACCGTCGGCGTGATGCGTGTCGTGCTGCACCTACCCGAGAGTGGATCGCTCAAATCGAAGCGGCAGGTGATCAGCGGACTTCTTCGCCGCGTCCGCCAGGAGCTGCATGTCGCGGCCGCGGAAGTCGGCGAGCAGGATCGCTGGCAGCTGGCAGAGCTCGCGATCACGTGCGTGAGCGGCGACTCGCGGCTCGCCGACGAGATGCTCGCGCGCGCGCTCACTTTTGTGGAGCGCCACTCGGACGGCGCGCAGATCACCGACGTCAGCACAGAGCTCGTTCGCCTTTGAAAGTCACTGAGAGCCTGGTCGACGAGTTCGAGGCCTCGCTGCCGTTCAAGCTCGACCCATTCCAGCGCGAGGCGATCGAAAAGCTCGACAGCGGCCGCGGCGGCGTGCTCGTCAGCGCTCCGACGTCGAGCGGTAAGACCGTCGTGGCCGAGTACGCGATCTTTCGGGCGCTGCGCGAGGGCCAAAAGGTCATCTACACCACGCCGCTGAAGGCCCTGAGCAACCAGAAGTTCCACGACTTCGTGCGCGAGTACGGCGAGTCGACGGTTGGGTTGGTGACCGGCGAGAACACCATCAACGACGAGGCGCCGGTGGTCGTGATGACCACAGAGATCCTGCGCAACCTCATCTACGAAGACCTCAAGCGGCTAGACCCCGTGCGCTACGTCGTCCTCGACGAGGTCCACTACATCGACGACTTCCCGCGCGGCTCGGTGTGGGAGGAGATCGTCATCCAGGCGCCGCTCGGCATCAAGCTCGTGGGCCTGTCGGCGACCATCGGCAACTATCGCGAGATCGCCGAGTGGATGGCCGAGAACCGCGGTGGCATGGAGACCGTCTTCCACGACAAGCGGCCGGTCGAGCTGAAGATGTGGCTCGCGATCCACAACCGCTTCCTGCCGCTGTTCAAGGAGGACGGCGGCATCGACCAGCGCACCTGGTCGAAAGCCGCGCAGGAGGAGGAGACGTCATATCGGGTCGGCCGGTATCGCAACCTGCCGTCGAACGACCTGCTCCACGTGATCGACGAGCTGAAGAGCATGGACATGCTGCCGGCGATCTACTTCATCTTCTCGAGGCGCGGCTGCCGCGAGGCGCTGCAGCGATGCTCGTATCACGAGTTCGACCTGACGACTGCGGAAGAGAAGCAGGCCATCGATCAGGTCGCCGCCGAGCGGCTGGCGGAGCTGAAGGATCGCGACGAGGAAGCGCTCTTCAGACGAATGGTCGACGCCCGCCTGCTCCGGCGAGGGCTCGCCGAGCACCATGCCGGGTTGCTTCCGTACCACAAGGAGATGGTCGAGCAGCTCTTCCAGCGCGGCCTCATCAAGGTGGTGTTCGCGACCGAGACGCTGTCGCTCGGCATCAACATGCCCGCGCGGGCTGTCGCCGTCTCGTCATTCACCAAGTTCGACGGCGTGAATTTCTCGAACCTCACCACCGGCGAGCTCACCCAGCTGATGGGGCGGGCGGGCCGGCGCGGCATCGACGTCATCGGCCACGGCGTGATCCTCAAGGAGTCGGACGTCGAGGTCGGGACGATCTACGAGGTGGCCATGGGCCCGACGCTGGTCGTCGAGTCCAAGTTCCTGCCGAGCTACAACATGGCGCTCAACCTGCTGCGCATCTACACGCCGGCCGAGGCGGAAGCGCTCATGCAGCGGTCGTTCGGCCAGTTCCAGAAGAGGCTCGCGGAGGATCAGACGCAGGAGCGCCTGGTCAACGTTAGGACGCGCCTGAGCGACATGCGCCAGATGTGGGACGACACCG
>Ga0137395_10001570_pt1 | contig 10653 bp, 9 predicted proteins | sample czobulk216metaG_FD_108283 | JGI IMG/M metagenome (GOLD analysis project Ga0137395, IMG submission 108283) | Vadose zone soil microbial communities from Angelo Coast Range Reserve, California, USA - czobulk2.16 metaG | ecosystem: Environmental > Terrestrial > Soil > Vadose zone | place: USA...
GACGGGTTGGACAACACCTTGACGGCGGTGACGGTATGCAGCGCGTCCAGGATTGCGCTCGGCTGCGCTTCCGATCCGATAAGGAAATTGAATCCGGGGAATGCGCGATTGATGAAGGCGTTGGCGACCGTTCCGGCGGCCGTGGCGACCGGTGCGGTCGTCGACTGGGTGTTGAGGATGGAGCCCTGGTCGGGCCTTAGTCCCAGATTGTGGCTGGTCAGGTAGCTCTGCACGCCATAGCTCAGCTCGTCGGTGAGCGTGATCTCGGCGATGGTCGCATCGATCGCGACCTGCAGCTGCGGTTGATCGACCTGCTGCAACGTCGCTTCGATGATCCGGAAATTCTCCTGATCGGCATAAATGAGCAGGCTGTTGTTGACGGTATCGGCCGTGATCCGCACGCCCTTCAACATCGGCTGCCCGCCGGAGCCGGCGCCTCGGCTGTCGAGCGATCCGGCGTCAGACGTATTTGCGTTTGCGCCTGCCGGCGCGGCGGTGGTTTGCGCGCCGAAGCCGGAGTTGCCGTTGGTTCCGGATTGCATGCGCGAGCCGAAGCCGCTCGACGACGTTGACGACGGAGAGTTGCTGTTTAGGGAGAGGCGATCGGCGCTGGCGGTCGCATATGTGCCCGACCCCGGCGCGATCTGGCTGTCGGGGCTGTCGAGCAGGCCGGAGGACGATCCGCCGATGAACATCTCGGTCAGCACGCGCGCGATCTGACGCGCCTCGCCATATTTCACCCGGTAGACGTGAACGCTGGTTCGCGCAGTGTCGGCATGATCGAGCCGCTTGATCCAGGTCGCGGCGGTGTGCAGCAGTCCCGGCTTCTTGCTCACCACCAGGATGGCGTTGAGGCGACTAACCGCCTGAAACTTGATGAGATTTTGGCTGAGACCGTTGTCGCCGGAATCAACGATCTTTTCGAGTTCCGCGATTACGGGTTCCGGACCGCTGTTGACGATCGGAAAAATTCCGATCGATTGACCGCGCATCCAGTCGAGGTCGAAGCTGAGCGCGGTATCCACCGCCGTGCGACGTTCCGCGCCGCTGCCTTGAATCAGAAGCAGGTTTCGCGTCGTGTCGGCGCGGACCATTCCGGCCTTGGTCGCGAAACTGTCCATCAGCTTCAGCAGCGTTTGCGCCGACACGTACTGCAAGGGCACGACGGAGACGCCGTAGCCAGGTTCAGGGCTGGAGGCCGCCGCATCGATCCGGCCCGCGCCGACCGCGTCGCCGAGCGGCGTCAAACGGTAGCCGGCGGTGTCGCGAACCAGCACTATCCCACTGAGCCGTAAGGCATTTTCGAGCACGAAGACGATGTCCGACTTGGCCACCGGCCTGACCGATACGAGGCTGACGGTGCCCTGCACGCGCGGATCAATCGTGTAACCGGTTTGCAGAATGTCGCCCAGCACCACTTTGGCCACGGTGGCGACCGGTGTGTTTTCAAAATTGAGCTCAAAGCCGTTGCCGGTCGCGACCGGTTGTGGACGCGTCTCGGCGACGTCGGAAACCTCGGTGCCTTCGAACATCACCGGCCGGCTGCGCTGGCCGACATTGGCCTCAGCGGCGTTCGCCTGCTGTGGATAACGAGGCAAGGTATCCAGCGATCGGACCTTGTCGAGCACGTCGATATCGGCGCCGCTGCCGGAGCCCATAGTCACCGCATTGCAGGATGCCAGCAGGCCGGCGGACAACAGCATAAAGGCAATAGAAATGCTGCGACCGACTGGCGGAGTCCAGCCCTGGTTGGCGACGCGTACCATATTTCCGCCGTTCCAGCGTTATGTTCGGCCCAAAGATCGCTCGGGAGGATTGATCCAAGCTGGCTGGCATACTTAGCGGCGGAACATGACAATTGTAATTGCCGGCCCGGTCGATCGGGCAGATCTACGTCACCTGTGGCCAACATCCAACACATTGCGTTCGCGCGCGATGCGCTCCCCCCGCCCCCTGCGGCCGGGTCCAATGAACAGGCAAAGGCTAAATTGACGTGAAGCTGTGCACGCTTCGTACAGGTGTCATGTTTCGGATCAATAACCACAGTGCGGCCGGCAAGCTGGTCGACGGCGGGCCGAAGCGCCGTGCTCCACTGATCGGCCTGAAGAAAAAAGCTGTGTGAGTGGAAAGACATAATGACCGGCGACGAATCCTTGCAGTTCGTGGAACATCTCCGTCATAATCGTCATTTGACGGAGACCGGCGGTGACGGCGCGCGCGCCGAGCAGGGCGGCCCGGCGCGTTCGCACGGCAAACTTTGGGAACTCACCGACCTCTCGGCCAGCGAGTTCGCGGATGAGGCGGCCCGCTTTTTCGATCTCGATCGGATCGCGCTCCAGGATATGCTGTCCGCGCCACCCTTGGTCGCGGCATTTTCGCAGCGGTTTTTGCGGGAAATGATGCTGTTTCCATATCAATCCGCCGACGGAGGCGCCGTGCTGGCGGTCGCCGATCCGACCGATACGGCGGCCCGGCGCGCAGCCGAAATCGTGCTCCGGGCCGACGTCGCGATCAAGGTGGCGTCGGTCGAAGATCTCACGATCGTCCTCGATCAGCGTCTCGGTGGCGACGATCTCGAATTGCTGGGCGGCAGCGAACCGCATCAGCCACGCGAAGACGATATCGAAAGCCTGCGCGACCTTGCCAGCGGGGCGCCGGTTGTTCGAGCCGTCAATGATCTCATCGAGAAAGCTGTAGAACTGCGCGCCAGCGACATTCACATTGAGCCCTTTCATACCGGGCTGGTGGTCCGCATGCGGATTGACGGCCTGCTGAGGCCGGTGGCGGCGCCGGCCGGCGTCTTGCCGCAAGCCGTGATTTCGCGCATCAAGATCGTCGCCAACCTCAACATCGCGGAGCGTCGGCTTCCGCAGGATGGCGCGGCGCGGCTGCGGGCCGGGCGTACCGATATCGACATTCGCGTCGCGATCATGCCGATGCAGCATGGGGAATCCGCGGTCATACGCATCCTGCCGAAGGATCGCGGGCTGCTGGTGGTCGAAAAGCTGGGATTTTCGCCGGCCGACGATGCCACGCTCAGACGATTGCTGAAGCTGCCTCATGGCATGATCGTCATCACCGGCCCGACCGGCAGCGGAAAAACCACGACATTGGCGATGATCCTGTCGATCCTGAACGAACCGGGTCGAAAAATCCTCACGGTCGAGGATCCGGTCGAATACGAGATACCCGGCGTCAACCAGGCACAGATCAAGCCCGCGATCGGACTGACGTTTGCAGCGGCGCTGCGTTCATTCGTGCGTCAGGATCCGGACGTGATCATGGTCGGCGAGGTGCGCGACCCCGAAACCGCTCACGTCGCCGTTCACGCCGCCCTCACCGGTCACCTCGTTCTGACGACACTCCACACCGAATCGGCGGCCGCCGCGGTCCCGCGGCTTCTCGATCTCGGCGTCGAGGGATATCTGCTGCGGTCCACCTTGCGAGCGGTGGTCGCCCAGCGGCTGGTCCGCCAGCTGTGCGACCGCTGCAAAATGCCAAAGACGCTCGTCGAGGCGGATTTTGCCGAAGACCCTCGATTGGGCGCGCTCGGCTTGCGGAGCGGCGAGACCATTCAGGGCCCCTGCGGGTGCGAGCGCTGCGGCGGTACCGGCTATCGCGGCCGGCTCGGCGTGTTCGAGATCCTTGAACTCACCAACGAGATTCGCGAACTGATCGGGGAAAAGACCGATGGACTGAAAATCGATCAGACCGCGATCCGCGCCGGAATGACGACGATGGTCGACGACGGCGTTGCGAAATGCCGCGCCGGCCTGACTTCGCCCGCGGAAATACTCCGCGTTACGACTGCGCGGTGAGGTGAGATCGTGCCGAATTTCCGCTACCGGGCCCTGACGCAGAACGGAGAGATCGTGCACGGCACGCTATCGGCTCCGACGGCGGCGGAAGTTGCTCACCGCATCGAGTATCTGCGGCTGCTGCCGATCGAAACCATCGAAGACAAGACAACCGTTGCCGCTTCAAGCTCCGGTTTCGGTTTCTTCGGCCGGCCGAGCCCGGCGGAAGTAACGACGTTCACCCGGGACATGGCCCTGCTGTTGAAGGCGGGCGCGCGCCTGGACGACGCCCTCGAATTGCTCGCTGATGACGCCGATGTCGGCCGGCTTCGTCCGGTGGTCGGCAAATTGCGGGCGGCACTTCTGACCGGAGAAAGTTTCGCCGGCGCTGTTGCGGATCACCCGGCTTTGTTTCCCGCCATGTACGTCGCGCTGGTTCGCGTCGGCGAAGTATCGGGCACGCTCGATCAGGTGCTCGAGATGCTGGGGGCGGAGCGGGCGCGGGCCGAACTGATGCGCCGCAAACTCACCGATGCAATGCAGTACCCGGCCTTCGTTCTGATTGCCGCGGCCTGCGTCATGCTGTTCTTCATTTTGTTCGTACTGCCGCAGTTTTCTGCGGTGCTGCAGGACTTCGGTGCAAAATCGGATTCCGCGCTCAGCGTTTTCATCAAGCTGTCGGACTTTCTTAGGGCGAACGCGGCCGTCATGATGTTTGCCTCCGCATCGTTTGTGGCCGGCGTCTGGTACCTGCTGCGCCGCCCGGGCGCAGGCGCCGCGATCATGACCGCGGCCTCTGGCGTTCCCGGTATCGCCGGCGTCTTTCAATTTTACCGCACCAGTCTGTTTTGCCGGAATCTCGGCGTGCTGCTCGGTAGCGGCGTCAACCTCACGGCTACTTTGCGCATCCTGGTCGACATCATGGCAGTCACTGGAAGCGTTACGACCTGGACGACGGCAGCCGATCGCGTCCGTCACGGCGGCAAGCTTTCGGACGCTCTGCTCGCCTCAAGCAACATGCCGCCGATGGCCATCCGCATGCTGCGGCTGGGTGAGGAGACCGGGCAATTGCCGGTGCTGGCGGGCCGGGTCGCCGAATTCTACGAGGCGAAGTTGCAACGCAGCCTTGACCGCATCGTCGGCATCGTCGGCCCGCTTGCCATCGTCACGATCAGCACAGTGGTCGGGGGATTGATCGTATCAGTCATGACCGCGCTTCTGTCGGTTACGCAACTTGTCGGATAGAGGGTTGGTTCATCATGAGATCGGCAAAACGTGTTAGCGGGTTTTCCGCCCGGCGCGCGCAAGGCAGGCGTCAGCAGGAGTTTGGCCAGCAGGGTTTCACGCTGGTCGAGATGCTGGTGGTGATCACCATCATCGGCCTGATCATGGGCCTGATCGGCCCGCGCGTTCTCAATTATCTCAGCGAATCGAAAGTCAAGGCCGCCAAGATCCAGCTGCAGAGTTTTGGCAGCGCGCTCGATCTGTTCTATCTCGACGCGGGCCGGTTTCCCTCGACCGCGGAGGGCCTTGCGGCGCTGGTGCGCCGGACACCGGGTGTAGCCGGCTGGAACGGACCGTATCTTAAAGGCGGCAACGTCCCCAACGATCCCTGGAACAACGCCTATCTATATCGCTCCCCCGGAGACCGCGGCCCTTACGATATCATGTCCTATGGATCGGATGGCCAGGAAGGCGGCAGCGGTCTGGCGGCCGACATCTCCATCGAAAACATGGCCAGCGCGAAAAATGAGTGACGCGGAACGCGGCTTCACGTTGCTTGAGATGGTGTGTGTGCTAGCGCTCATCGCCATGATGGCGGCTGTGCTGCTGCCGTTCATGCCGCACAATACCTCCCGCTCCCGCCTGCAGGCCTATGCGCTTCAGGCCGCGACGCTTCTGAAGGCGGACCGCAACGCGGCGATTCGGCGCGGGGCGGACGTCGCCACGCTGGTCGATGCTGGAGCGCGCTCGATCCGGTCGGGCGCGAGTGCCGATATGATCCGTATTCCCGACGACGTCCGCTTCGAGGCGCTATTGCCGCAAACCTGCAACCGGCGTGCGGCCTTGTCGACTATCAGCTTCTTTGCCAGTGGAATGTCGTGCGGCGGAACCATCGCGCTGACCCGGCTCGATGCCGGCTACGAAATTCGCGTCAACTGGCTGACCGGAAGGATCGAAATTGTCTCCCGCAGCTCCGCCACCAATTGACGGTCGCGACGCCGGCTTCACGATTATCGAAGTGTTGATCGCGCTGGCGGTCGTTGCCGTCTCCATCGTGGCGATTGGATCTGTCATGTCGACAAACGTACGCGGCGTGCGCTTGCTCGAGCAGCACGTGACATTGATGCAAACCGCACGCACGGTCATGACTGCCGGCATCCCGCCGCGCGCCCAGCTTGGCCAGGGCGCGTCGTCGGGACAGATCGACGACTACAAGTGGACGATCGACGTCGGACCGATGGGCGAGGGTTGGGACGTGGCCGGCGCGGACGTCGCCTGGATTCCCGCAATCGTCAGAATTCGTGTCCGATCCCCCTCCGGCGCGGTGTCCGACCTTCGCACCGTTCGCCTGATGCACAGGCCACCGCAATGAGCGCTTCGCTTGCAAGGCAACGGGCCGGCGAGGGCGGCTTCACGCTGATCGAGACCCTCGTGGCGATGGCGTTGATGGGCCTGGTGCTCTCGGCGCTGGCCAGCATTACCGCGCAATGGCTTCCAAACTGGAATCGCGGCCTGGAGCGCATCCAGCGCAGTGAATTGATCGGCATCGCGCTGCAGCGGATCGGCGCCGATCTTGCGGCCGCGGAATATGTGTCGGCCAATCGCGACGCGCGCCATCCGTTGTTCGAGGGCTCGGAGCTGTCGGTGACGTTCGTGCGGACGGCGCTGGGCCCGAACGCCGGGCCCGGGCTGGATGTGGTGCGGGTCGGCGAAACCACCGATCGTCAGGGCCTCGTGACGGTCCGCTCGCGGGCGTCATTCCAGCCATTGCCGCTGGCATCGTCGCTATCAGAACAAGTTCATTTCGGCGAACCGGTGTTGCTGTTGCGTGCGCCGTTTCGGCTGTCATTCGCCTATGCAGGCCAGGACCTCATCTGGAAGAGCAGCTGGCATGATGCCGACAGACTGCCGGCGGCCATCAAGCTGACGGTGCGCGACGCGGCGAGCGAACGAGTCCTCTCGATTTCAACGGTAGCGGTGGTTCACGTCCAATCGCCGGCGCAAGGCGAGTGCGCCCAGCCGGACGGCGGCTGTGACGGCAAATCAGGCGCTCCGAACAACCCTCAAGGAAATTCGCAAGGAAGTTCACAGGCCGGAAACGCTGCAACACGGCAGGGAGGATCGCGGTGACGCAAAATCTTCAGCCGGCTGCAACAGCCTCAGAGCGCGGCTTCGTGATCGTCGCTGTGCTGTGGATTCTCGCGGCCCTGGCGGCGCTGGCGACGATCTTCTCAGTCTATCTGTCCAATTCGGCGCAGGCGTTGGCCGTCAATGATACCGGACTGAAGGCGGAGGCCCTGGTGTCGGCCAGCCTCGAACTCACGGCCTATCAATTACTGCTGGCGGGCGACAAGGCGCGTCCCGCGCTGGGGTCGTTTCACTTCCGGTTGGACAATGCGGACGTCCTTGTCAGCTTTACCTCGGAAGCCGCCCGCATCGATCTCAACTTCGCGCCCAAGGAGATGCTGGCCAATCTATTTGCAGGTCTCGGTGCCGATCAGCAGGCCGCCAAGGGATATGCCGACCGGATCGTCGGGTGGCGAACGCGTCCCACGGCCAACGCGGCCAACGACGAGGAGGCGCTCTATGCCGCCGCGGGCCTCGCTTATTCTCCACGGCAGTCGCTCTTTACCCATGTGAGTGAGCTCAGTCTGGTTCTCGGCCTGACTCCGGTCCTGATCGATCGCGCTTTGCCGTTCGTGACGGTCTTGAGCGGATCGTCCAACGTCGATGTGCTGGTCGCGCCGCCGGAGATCATCGCCGCATTGCCCGGCATGACGCCCTCCGCTCTGAAGGATTTCCTGAGCCAGCGGCCGGCGTTGACGTGAGTCTCACCCGCGATCGCAGCCGCACTTGGCCCGGCGCAGGCCACTGCGACGGTCCCCATCAGTACGTCCTTTCGCATCCTGACGACGGTCCAGTTCGACAATGGCCGCCGAACCTCGTCGGAGGGCGTGATCGCGCTGGACGGGAACCAGGATCCTTATCGCGTGCTGTCGTGGCGGGATGACGTGGAGGCTGGCCGTCGGCCGCCGAAAGTGGCGAGTGATTGATGGCGATGATCCCTGAACTCAAAGCGCTGTTTGGCGAATGGATCGCGGCCGTTGCCAGGGCCGTCAATTCCATGATCAATCGATATGCGCGCCGGCGGCTGATCCTGCTCAGTGAGAGCGGCGACAACACGTTCACGGCCAAGGTGACGCCTGGGCGGAAAGGCCCCGCGCTGCCGGACGTTTCGTTTCGCCTCTCGCATGGCCGGCCCAATCCCTCCCTGCCTGCGGATTGGCAGACGACACTTCGCGGCAGCCGGGTTGAAGTCCTGCTGGCGTCCCGCCAGGTGCTGTTTCGCGCGCTCGACTTTCCCAAGCAGGCGGTGGGTTTTCTCGATGGCATGATCCGCGCGCAGATCGACCGTCTGATGCCCTGGGCGGCAGATGACGTGGTTTTCGGTTGGAGTCCGCCCTCGGCGATTGCGAATGAGCGGGTTGAGCTGACGCTGGCCGCGATGTCGAAACATGACGCCCAGCCTCTCGTTCAACTGGCGACCAGCCTGGGGGCCGCATCGGTTGCCGCGTTCGCCGTGCTTCCGGACGGCGAGCGCGCGCCCGTAAAGATCAAAGTCTTCGACAGGTCGCTGCAGGGCGTGGTCGGACGGGCGGTAGATGTGCCGCGCATTCTGCGCGTGGTTTTGCTGTCAGCCGGCCTTGCGGCCGCCGCCTCCCTGATCGTTGCGGCTTACATCGGGAGCGCTCTCGATGCCGAGCAGGAACAAATACAGCGCCGGATTTCGCAACGCCGCGCGGCGCTGCGATTAGACCCGAATGCCGCGGGCGGGTCGGCCTTGAACCTGCTGACGAAACGCAAGCAGACGACGCCATCCAGCGTCATGGTGCTTGAGGCCCTCTCGCAGGCGCTGCCCGACAGCACCTACGTGACGGAGTTGCGGATCGAAGGCGACAAGGTTCAGGTTGTCGGCATGACGCAGGATGCGCCGTCTTTGATCCGATTGATGGAGAGGTCGCCGCAATTTGCCCGCGCCACTTTCTTTGCGCCCACCACGCGCGCGCAGAATGACCCGGGAGAGCGTTTCCACCTCGAGGCCCACATCACGCCGTCTTTCGGATCGGGCACATGAACCTCGCGGCTGCTTTGAGAAAATCGTTCGCGGCGTCGCCGATCGTGGCGGCGGCAGCCTACGCCGGACTCGTGTTCGCGCTGCTGGTCATGGTTGTCACTTCCATTGTCGACATTCTCGACCAGCGGGCCGCGGTGGCATCGGCGGCGGCGATGCTGGATCAACTCGAGGGCCGCAGCACCGCGGCATCCGGCAGGCGATCCGCCGACGTCCTGATGCCGTCCGGTTCGGCGTTTCTGGAGGGCGCGACGGTGACCGTCGCGGGTGCGGCCCTGCTGCAGCGAGTCGCCGGCGCGGTGACGAAACTCGGCGGCAATGTTCTGTCATCCCAGCTCGATTTGCAGGGCACGCAATCCAAGGCGGGATTTGTCAGCATGGTCGCGAGCTGCGAAATCGATCAGCCGGCATTGCAGCCGCTGATCTACGATCTCGAAGCCGGAATGCCGTTCTTGTTTGTCGAACAGCTCGCCGTTCAAGCCCCGACCTCCTCGTCCGGTGAGGGGAAATTGCGAATTCTGCTGGCGGTATCGGGGCAATGGCAGGGCATGAAATGATGCGGAAGCTTGCGATCGCGATCACGGTTGTGTCGGTGTACGGCGGCGCCTCCGCATCGACATCAGCTATTTCCAACGATGCGCTGGACGCCGATCGGGCCGGTGGCGCGCAAGCGGGGCCTCAGGCATTCTCGATCAGCGCAAATCCGGCCGCGCCGGTGCAGGTCCTCGTCTCTTCACCCGCACCGGCCGCCCCGGCATCGGAGCGGGCGCTGAGCGCCAATCCGTTGTGGGCGATCCCGCTCTCGCAATTGCCCATCACGCGCGACCGGCCGATCTTTTCACCGTCCCGGCGGCCGCCGCCGCCAGCGGTCGCGCCGGCCGCGATCCCGAAAGTGGCAGCCGTGCCCAAACCAAGGGAACCCGAGCGTCCGCAGCTCATTCTGGTCGGCACCGTCGCAAGCGACGATGAGGGGTTCGGGATATTTCTGGATCAATCGACCAAGGTGGTATTCCGGCTGAAGGTCGGCCAGGACCATCAGGGCTGGAAGCTGCGATCGGTTCAAGGCCGTGAAGCTATCCTGGAAAAGGATCAACAGGTTGTTCCCCTCGCATTGCCCCAGCTCAGCGTGGGACAGGTGACCATTGAAGTACCTCCGCCACCGGTGAACGCCGGAAAGCTGCTGTCGGTGACGTCCCAGCCGCGACCCAATGATAGGTCCGGTCGCTAACGTTCAGTGATCCTCTGGACGCTCAGCACTGTTGTTTGAGGCGCCTTCAGCGCGGCAACGATCACAAGCATGCGAAGGCCCCCGATGCCGACCAAAAATCCGGCGGCTTTGCGCGGGATGCGCGCCGGAACCGAATGCTCCCTGTCCCTTAAAAGACAATCATCAAGCGGGATGTCATGCCCTCTGACTGGTTTTGCAAAGCGAAAGGGCCCTCGAAGAGGGCCCTTTCTGAACCAAACGTTGCCGAGTTCCAGGTCTAGTCGTCATTGCTA